>OFDC01001131.1_pt1 | contig 15321 bp, 21 predicted proteins | sample 1520941 | NCBI WGS metagenome assembly OFDC01 (sample SAMEA94258168, study PRJEB24077) | hot springs metagenome | biome: Aquatic biome; feature: Water | place: India | collected 2012-12-06 | depth 5 m | reverse complement strand
CCAAGGCCGTCGTCACCTGCGTGCTGAAATCGCAGCAGGGGGCGGAGCTATCGGGCAACATCCTGGCCACCGGTCTCTACACCTACACCATCGGAACGCACCGCGCAGGAACGTCCGGAGAAATCCGTGGCGTGCTGCGGCTTTCCAAGACCTCGGATGGGGCCTCCAGGGTTGTCGTGCTACGCAGCCTGACCGATGTCGTCTACGATCGCCGCGATTTCTGGCACGACTGCGCGCCCGCGGACAACATCCACCCCGGGCGGCGCAACCAGGGCTTTTCCTCGCTCGGCTGCCTGACCCTGCCGGGCGACTATGTCTTGGCCGGCAAGAAACATACCGGGCTCTGGGCCGACTTTCGGGTCGCCCTGGGGATGGGAAAGGTCTTCGCCCCCGCCGACGACGGGCAGCAGTTCAGCGTGATGGTGCTGACTGGGCTGGAAGCGGCGCTGGCGGCCAGGCTGCGCGAGGCGGGCCAGATCGACGACCCGGCAGCAACCGGCCCCGCGTTAAGACGGCTCCGCTTCGGCTCGAAAGGGCCTGCGGTGGCCCGCCTGCAACAAGAGCTCGGCATCGAACCCGACCAGACCCAGCTAGTCGGCCCAGTGACTGCCAGTGCCCTGATCAAGGCGCAGCAGCGCAAGCTCGGCTGGGCCGACGGGATTCTGTCACCAGAGATGGAGGCCGAACTCGGCCTGTCGGTATTTCAATAACGGAGGGCAAGATGCAGAAGATCGACCGCGCCGAGCTTGAACGCATGCTCATGGACCCGGACGTTCCGGACGGCGACATCCGGCCCTATCTCAAGCTTGACACGCTGGAAAGTCAGGGGTTCCATCCCGTGGTGGTTCCCAACCCGGACCGGGTGCATTTTGTCGGCACCGAAGCCGCCGTTGCCCTGGCTTCGATGAACGGCATCTCGCGCTGGCGCCGCCAGCAGCGCTATGCCCGCAAGATCAAGGGCTGGACCGGGCTGAAGGTCGTGGCGGAGGGAGATTCCTGGTTCCAGTTTCCCTTCCTGATCGAGGATGTCATCGACCACCTCTTTGATCGCTGGGCGATCTATTGCGTCAGCGCCGCGGGCGATCTCTTGCGCGACATGGCCAAGCAGGACGAGATCGTGGCGGCTGTCCTGTCAGAAAAACCCGACTTCGTGCTGCTCAGCGCGGGTGGCAACGACGTCCTCGGCGGCGGCGCGCTGCAACGCTATCTCAAACCCTTCGCCCCCGGCCTGCAACCGGCGGACTACATCACCTCGGGCTTGGACAACCTTCTCGCCCGCAGCCTAGACATCTATGCCGAAATCATCGGCAAGGCGTTGCAGGCCGGCGCAGGCAAGGTCATCCTGCACAGCTATGATTACGCGATCCCCGACAAGGGTCGCTGGCTCGGTCGGCCGATGGAGAAGATCGGAATCAAGGACCGCGCCCTGCAGCGGGCGATCGTTCACATTCTGATCGACCGGTTCCATGCCAGTCTTTCCACTATGGCCGCTGGCTTCGGCAGCAAGGCCGTGGTTGTCAACACCCGCGGCAGCGTGCCCGACGACGAATGGTATGACGAATTGCACCCGACAAGCCGCGGCTTTGCCTTTCCGGCCCGGCTGATCCGCCTCGCAGTCGAGGGGGGCGGAACCGAAGGACTCGAAGCCGCCGTCGCCGAAATGCCCGCCACCGAGCGCGCCTTGCCCTTCGCCGACAATGCGGCCCTCGAAGCGCTGCTCGCTGCCGACGAAGACACCCTGATCGCCGAACTTGGCCGGCGTGAGGCGATCCTGAGCATCTCTCCCGAGGCCGCAGGCACGATGTCACTTGATCTGGCGGGCCCGAGGACGGAAGTCATCTTCAGTTCATTCCGCGAGCTTGGCGTCAAGCTTTTGGCCCGGATGCAGAATGAACTCCATGACCTCCTTTGTGGAGCCGCGACAGGCGTGGAAGGCGAGCGCCAGAAGCTGGAACAGGCGCTGGGGCTTACCGAGGCGGCGATGATCGGAGCGCTGACCACGACACTCATGGCGATCAGCTGCCCGCCCTTCCTTGCCCCGCTTGTCGCCGCGGTGATCGTCAAGAAGGGCATAAACCCCTCTTGGGAAGAGACATGCAAGTTCTGGGGGGCGAACCTTGGAAAGACCTGAGCTCCACTACTAGCGCAGATGGGAATTCGACAGAAGTGCATTCGCAGTGATCAGCATGACCACCGCGACATCGGACTTTCTATCCCGACAAGGGCAAATGCCCGCAAGTTTTTGATCATGAATGATTTGTCGTTGTCGAGATGACCACTCCGCAAGCGCTGAATGGGTCCAACGACCGTATTCTACGATCACTGTAAATGAGATGCCGAAAGACCGTTAGGCCGCTTTCCGCCCTACTCCGTTATCCGGACTAAAATGCGTGTTCCTCTCATCCAGCAATCGACGCGATCTGCAGCGACTTCCCACCTAACCCCCGGAAAGCCCTCTGCCGACAGCTGAGAACGATAATCTGCAGGTCTCCCGCCTGCCGGTGCAGTGCGTCGAACATCCTTTCGATCCGGTCGTCGTCGGTAAAGACCAGCGCGTCGTCCAGAATGACCGGCGCGTGGCGGCCGCCCTTGGCAAGCAGTCTTGCGAAAGCCAGGCGCACGAGGAAGGCGATCTGTTCCTGCGTGCCACCAGACAGGACGTCCACATCCTCTTCCTGCCCTCCCCGGATTAGTGACTGCGGCAGCAGCGTGTCGTCCGCCCAATCCAGTTCGGCGTCTGGCCAAAGCAGTCTCAGAAGCGGGCGCAATTCCTCGGCGATGGGTTCGAAGTAGCGATCGCGGGCTTCGGACCGCGCAGCCTCGAGCGCGGCCTGCAGGCGGCGAAGCACTTTCACTTCACGCTCCACGCGGACCAGATGCGCGCGGGCGGTTTCCAGCCGCTCCTCGGTCTCTTGCAGCCGTTCCTCGACTGCCTCGCCCGAGTTCCCGCGGATCCGTTCGTTCAGGGCGGCGATGGCCGGGCGAAGTTCGTCGATGCGCTTCCGCGCCGACACCTCGACCGACTGCACCCGCCGGAGCGTTGCTTCGGTGGTGCGGATATCCGGCGCCGTCACGCGCAGGCGCTGGTGGTCTGCCGCCGCAAGTGCGCGGGCGGCATCCGCGCTTTCGGCCTGGGCGGCAAGCTCGGCCTCTTCTCGGATCACCAAACGGTCAAGCGCCGTGCGGGTGCCGATCAGGCGCTCGATGGCGGCCTCCTGGCGAACCATCGCCTCTGCCTGCGCCGTCCTAGCGCGGTCGCGACGTTCCCGCACAGCCTCTTTCGCCGCGCCGAGTTCACCCGCCCGGGCGCTGGCCGCTTGCAGCGTGGTCTCGGCCTCGTCCACAGAGGGCAGGTCTGAGGTGTCATCCGCCGCAGGGCCGGGAAGTGCGGCAAGTTGGCGTTGCAGGTCCTCAAGGCCCTGCGGGGCGAGGGCGGCGAGTTCGGCGCGAACCCTGGTCAAGCTATCCAGCGCCTCTTTCCGTATGCCGTGGGCGCGGATCGCATCCTGCATCGAGGCCAGGCCAAGCGCGCCAAGGGCCTTGGCAAGATCAGCCTCGGCCCGTTCCACATCGGCCCGCCCCCCTGGGCCTTCGCCCGGTTGCACGACCAGATCACCCAGCCCCGCGATATGCAGCACTGTTTCGGTGTGGATCGGCTGGACGGTATCGTGGGCGAGAGGCACCTCTCCGGCAAGGACGCTGCCGCTCTGGCCGGGGGCATAACGCATGGTCACGCGAGTCGCGGTGCTGTCGCGCAGCACGCGCGCGGTTGTCAGGGCTGCGGACAGAGCGCGCAGCTGGTCGAGGGCGGCATCATCTGGGCCGATGGAGGCCTCGGCCGTCGCGGTCTCAGCCACATTACGCGCGCGGTGGGCGGCAGAAAGCCGGTTCTCGAGCTCGGCGCGCCGGGCATTCGCTGCGGTCAGGGCGGTGAGAGCCTGCGCGCGGCGCAACATGCCTTCGGCGTGCCTGCGGCCTTCTTCGGCCGCGTCATGGGCGTTTGTGGCTTCGGCCAGGGCTGTCTCAGCTTCGAGAAGCGCCGCCCGGGCCGACTGAAGCTGCAGCTTCGCATCCGCATCCTTTTCAACGGCGAGCGCGAGGTCCTTTCTGACCGTCCGCAACGTCGCAAGGTCTGCGCGGGCACGGTCGGCCGTTAATGTTGCGGCCTGAAGCGCCTTTTCGGCGACACTGGCCTGTTCGGCATGGGACATCGCAACCTGATGGTCGGCGACCGCCACCTCGAGCCGGGCCTTGCGGTCGGCCACGGCCTCTGGCGCCTCCAGTTCGGCGAGTTCGCGGCGGAGCTGCGCCCGGTCGACCAGGGCCGCCTGCAGGGCCTCGACCCGGCGGGCAAGATTGTCCCGTTCTGCGGCCAGCATGTCGACGGTCTGCGCCGCCTCGGCCCAGCGGCCACCCGCACGCGGCCGCCCGGTTCCGGTCGCGTAGGCGGAAAGCTCTTCATTGCAGCGGGCCAGTGCGAGGTCCATCCGGCGTCCACCCGTGAGCGTCTCAACCTCGCCGGTCACGGACGACAACAGGTCGCGCCGGGCGTCTCGGGCCGATTGCTGTTCCCTGGTGCTGCCATCGGAAAGGCCGGTCAGCCCTTGCCGGACCCAGAGAAGGCCAGAGGGCCCGCCGTCGCCCGTGCCGAGCAACCGAGCAATCCAGGCCTCGGCCTCGTCGGCCTGCGCCACGAGGACGCCCGCGCGTGTCACCCGGGCTTCGGGCTTGCTGAACCAGCGTTTCGAGGTGCGGAAGGTGCCGGCCTCCGTCTCGATCTCGACACAGATCTCGGGCGCGCCGCCCGCGTGCGGTCGGAGCGCGCCGATCTCCTTTCCGCGCGAGCCGTGGGGCACGAAGAACAGGGCACGCAGGGCGTCGAAGACGGTCGACTTGCCGAATTCGTTAGGCGCGCAAAGCACATTGACGCCGTCTTCGATACCATCGATGCGCACCGGGTCGATGAACCTTCGGACGTCCTTCAGAGTGATGGAGCGCAGTTTCATTGCGCACCGTTGACGACGTAGGCATAGAGCCGGTTCAGCGCTGCTGCAGCGATGGCGCGATCCTCTTCCGCCAATGTAGGATCCCCTACCTCAGCCATCAGTTGCTCGGCCGCAAGCCGCATCGCGCCGCCGTGGTCGATCGCGTCCAGGTCGGTGACATCGTGCAGCGTCCCCATCCCGTCGGTCACTAGGTCCAGCAGAGCAAATTCGGGGCCGTGCTGTTCGGCTGCCTGGCGCAAAGCCGCATGACCGGCAAGCGAAGCCCAGCCGACCGCCCGGACCAGAAGCAGGGTGTTGCGCCGTTCGGTCAACGGCAGCCGCGCGTCCAGCGCAGCGGTGGGATCCTCGCCCTCGTGCAGAGGCAGCGCGATCTCCGACCAGAGAAAGCTGCCGGTTTCGATGCCGGACACCTCTGGCTCGGCTCCGGGCGCGGAGAGCGTCACAGCCAGGCATTGACCCCTGGCGCCGTGCTTGAAGCGGTCCTGCTCGGGCGAGCCGGAATACTGCGTTCGCGCCGACACCTGCAGTCGCCCGTGCCAATCCCCCAGCGCCAGATAGTCTAGCCCGGCGCTGCGGTCGCGGTCAGGCGGGATCTGCTCGCCGCTTTCGGTAAAGTCGACCACGCCGCCATGGGCAAGACCGACCCTAAGCGTGCCCTCGGGCGTAGCGATGCGGGGCAAAGCCTCGGTCAGATCGCGGCCTGTGGTGCGCACGGGAACGGGACACGGGAGAAGTGTCACGCCTGCGGTGAGGGATACCGGCTCCGCGCTGCGCAGGGCATGGACGTTGGGCGGGGCATCGCGCCCGATCTCGTCCCAGACCTGCTCGGCGTTGCGCAGGTTGTCATGGTTGCCGGGCAGCAGCCACCACTGCACGGCCTCAGCCTCGCGCATCGCGGCCAGAGCCTGGCGCAGCACCTGCCGCGACGGGGTCGCGGAGTCGAAGGTATCACCCGCCAGCAGCACGTGACCTGCACCGTGATCTCGCGCAGCCTCTGCAAGTCGTCGGATCTTGTCGAACCGCGCCTCCATCAGCCGCCCGCGAAGGTTTCCGTCCGGCGGCTCGGGGATGTTGCCGAAGCGGCGACCGAGGTGCAGGTCGCTGGAATGAATGAACCGAAACGACATAAGCGAACCTTCGGAGCTCGTAAATCCGAGATAAAGCAGAAGCCGACTCTCTTCATGTGACAAGTGAAGACACGAGAAAGCAAGGCCAAAACTGTAACCGGCAATGGCTCTTCGTCGCAATTCGGTTCTGGGTCTCGACTTGACTGAATCGAGCATGGTCTTATTCGACCTGTCCGGTGAAGAGCTGCAGCTCGCGCATCCTGTCGAGATTCGGCCGCTGAAACCGTTGTCCGAGCGGGCGGAATGACTGCTACCCGTCGGTTTTTCTGGTATATTGGCCGTTCGAAAGTATCCCGCAGACTATTCTTTGCGAGCCGGCGAACGAGATCAAGCACGCTATCGCGCGCAAATCAGAAGAAAGCTCGTTTCAAGGATGCGGATTTTTTTCGGAAAACCAACTCTGGAAGCACGGTCTCCCATTCATCCTGCTTGATGAAGCCTTGGTAACTTTCGTCGTTGTCAGATTTTGTCCAGCGGACGATTGCGCCGACCCTGCCGGACACAAGTTCAGCTCTTTCGGGAGGCGACCAGCTTGAGGCCATGCGACCTAGGACGCGCCGATCCACGTCAAGGATCATCCATCTTCCATCCCGCTGTTCTAGCTTGACTGGGTCGTCGACCTTCGCCCGGGCAATAGCCGCGTGCGTCGGGCTACCTGGTGTCAAGCGGCCAGCATAGGACAGATCGACCGACGAAAGGTCCGGCAGCTGATACCGTTCAGGTTCAGGAAGATCGGCGCGACGCGGCATCTCGACCTTGCGCAGGACCTCGCTTTCGCTGTCAGCCCGCACAAAGGCGTGCGCACCACTGATGACCACCGAAAGACTGCGACGCGCACGCGTCATGGCGACGTAGAATAGGCGGCGCGGGGCCTCGCCGTCCTCCCCTTTGGACAACGCCTTCCAGCCGCCATTCAGAATCACCACGTGGTCGAATTCAAGGCCCTTGGACCGATGGGCGGTCAACAGAAGGAGGCCCCGCTGTGCACTCCGGACGTCCCGCGCCCATTCCGCAAGCCAGTCGATGGCATCAGCAATCGGGATCTTCCGATTTCCAAGTTCCCGGGCAAGGCCGGCGATGCCTTCCGCGATCAGGTCGACCCAGCGGTTCACCGGCTGCTGGTTCAGCACATCGAGAATGTCCTGGATCGTCAGCATCGCAGTCAGACACTTGCGCAGGTCGCCTACAAGACGCTGCATCTCGCGCAGGCGCCAAACGCTGGGCAGCTTTTCGTTGGCCATCTCGACCGGCAGACCAAGTTTGTCGGCATAAGCGCGGACCGGGCCAAGGCCCTTCCAGTCGCGAGAAATGATCGCCGTGCGCGCCCAGCTGAAGTCCGGGTCTAGACGCGAGAGGCGGACCAGTTCGTCCACCGCTACCACTGCCTGCGCCGTTTCATCGCCCGCCACGTCCAGGAACTGCATCTGCGTAGGTTCGTCTCAGATGCGTTTGACTACATTGTGGTCGACGAATTCCACCACGCGTCGGCGTCGAGCTATCGCGGATTGCTGGACCACTTCACACCCCGTTTCCTCCTGGGTCTGACGGCAACACCCGACCGCTCTGACGGGGCCGACCTCCTGACGCTGTGCGGGGACAACTTAGTCTATCACTGCGACCTGTTCGACGGCATCGAGGCCGGACTGCTGTCGCCGTTCCGGTATCTTGGCGTGGCCGATGACGTCGACTACGCGCAGATCCCTTGGCGATCGACGCAGTTCGAGCCAACGGCCCTCGAAGCCGCACTCGCGACCGAGGCCCGGGCTGCCAACGCGCTGGATCAGTTCACGCGGCACCGGGACGGTCCGGCGATCGGGTTCTGCTGCTCAGTCCGCCATGCCGAGTTCATGACGGACTACTTCCGCAGCCAGGGCTTTCGCGCCGTCGCCGTCCATTCGGGACCTGGATCAGCGCCGCGCTCGACATCCCTGGAACAACTGGGCCGAGGTGAGATCGACATCCTCTTTGCCGTCGACATGTTCAACGAAGGCGTCGACGTGCCGAAGATCGGCACGGTGATGATGCTGCGCCCCACTGAAAGCGTGATCCTCTGGCTGCAACAGCTCGGTCGTGGTCTGCGTCGCGTCGAAGGCAGCATTTTCTGGGCATACGCCTTGGACGCCTCCGCCGCCCGTTCCACCAGAGCGGCTTGCGCGGCCTGGCTCTCGGCCAACTGGTCCATCAGGGACAGGGCGGTGCGGGCGAGGTCGGGCCACGTCGCAATGGCTGCGGCATCTGCCCGCGCTTGCTCCAGCGCCTTGTAGCCGTGGAAGCCTCCCCCCATGGATGCAACGCAAATATGATCCGGCCAAGTGCAAGACACATAAACGTCACCTGCCATGGGATCGTCATTGACCTCTGGCGCGGTGAAATCTTGCACGTTCCACGGCCCCGGCGTCGTGCCGTCCAGCAGCTTCTCAATCTCTTCGCGGTTCATGGTCATTCTCCTTTCCGCATGGCGGCGGCTCCGGCAGCGCATCCGCTTCTTCGTCGGTCAACCCGTAAAAAGCCCCGTGATTTGGACCAATTGCCCCGCAATTTTTCGGGTCGTGGCAAATCCCGTCATGGTCGCAATCTTCCCACGCAGTGCAGAACCATTCGTCAGGGAAAGGCTTCAGTGCATCGGTCATGCCAGTCCCTCCGGCGCATGAGGTGGCTTCGGTTGAAATTCACGGTGCATCAGCCCCGCCGCGACTTCGGTCGCATCGGCCATCCCTTGCAGGTAGGCGTTAGCTAGGGCGACCGGCAGCGTCTGGATGGTGAGAGGGTGCTTCTCAAGCAGGAACGCAGTCCTGTCCTTGGCAAGTTGTAGGGCTTGCGTCGGCACGTCAGGCCAGGTCTTCCACTGTGGCTTGCGGACAGCCATCATCCGGCTCCATTCCTTCTGTTGATGCAGCCCCGCCCCCGGAAGGAGGCGGGACGGGGGTTAGGTGAGTGCCCCGGCGTAGAAGATCAGGCCGATGCCAAGCGCAGTCAGGAACAAGCCGAGGATCAGCGTCCCGACTGGTTCACGGCCCCCACCCCACTGCGGCAGAAACCAGCCAAGCGTGAACAGAGCGCCGATGCCTGTGAGGCCCAACCCGACGAAAACGCAGATGATGGCCCAGATCACCTAGCACCCCTCCCCATTGAACACGCACGGCTTCGGCCCCGGATCGGCGGGCGTGTCGTCACCGCCAGCCGAGGCAAGCGCGCCGATGATCAAGAGGCCGACGATCACCGGCACGACCCAGCTGCTGTCGCGGTCGGGGGCGATGACTTCGGGTTCTTCGATGACCACGGGGCCGCCCGCATGAAGCGGCGTGGCGGCGAGGGTCAGGGCGAGGAGGATGTGTTTCATGGTGGTTCCTTTCGGGGTTGGTGGTTACTTCGCCGCCTCCGGCGACACGACGCGCGCAATTGCCCGGAGTCGTCCCGGGTGCCCTTCGACAAACGCAATGACGTGCAGATAGTCGGCTGCGTGGTCGCTGTCGCCATGCGTGTCGGCGACCAGATCGCGCAATTCTTCAGTCGTGATGTTGGTCTTGCATCCCACCCACCAGCGCAAACCTTCCGGTTTCTGGACGGCGGTAAGCATTGCGTCGCGCGACCCTTGCGGCCCGCAGGAGATAAACCATTCGCCGTCGCCGATGGACGCGCGGGGGCCGATGGACGCGCGGGGGCCGATGGACGCGCCGTCGCCGATGGACGCGCGGGGGCCGATGCGACGAACTACACCGTGTCCGAAGCCGCCTTGCGCGCCGGTCGCGACAAGGGGGACAAGGGCCTGTCACTCTACGGCAAGTGGCTGCGCGGCGGCGACGCAGCGCTGAATGCCGACGACTGGGCGACGATCCGCAACATCATGTCGACCACGACTGGTTCTGAAGGCGGCTTCACCGTCCAGACCGACGTGGCGAACTCGGTGCTGGATGCGTTGAAGTCCTTTGGCGGCATGCGCGATGTGGCGACGGTCATGCGCACCGAAAAGGGCAACCCTATGTCCTTCCCGACCTCGGACGGCACGTCGGAAGTTGGCGAAATCATCGCGGAAAACACCACCGCGACCGCCGCCGACCCGGTCTTCGGCACCAAATCCCTGCCGGTCTACAAGTACTCGTCCAAGATCGCGGCGGTCCCGTTCGAACTGCTGCAGGACTCGTCTGTGGACATCGAGGCCTTCGTGCAGAACCGCCTCGTCACGCGCCTGGGCCGGATCACCAACACCCACTTCACGACCGGTACGGGCACCGGCCAGCCGACCGGCATCATCACCGCTGCGACCACCGGCGTCACCGCCGCGAACTCGACCTCGCAGGTCACGTCCATCATCTACGACAGCATCATCAACCTGATCCATTCGGTTGACCCGGCCTATCGCGGCCTGAGCCACTGCAAGTTCATGATGAACGATGCTTCGGTGAAGGTCGTCCGCCAGATCAAGGACACCGTTGGTCGGCCGATCTTCGTGCCGGGCTATGACGGCACGCAGGGCGGCCCCGCACTTTCCGCGCCGGATATGCTGTGCGGCTATCCGATCGTCATCAACCAGGATATGGCGGTGATGGCCGCGAACGCCAAGTCGATCGCGTTCGGCGACTTCAGCTTCTACTACATCCGCGATGCGATGGACATCAGCATGTTCCGTTTCACGGACTCGGCCTACACCAAGCTCGGCCAGGTCGGCTTCCTCGCCTGGCTGCGGTCGGGCGGCAACTTCATCGATGTCGGCGGCGCAGTGAAGCTCTTCGTCAACGCCGCGACCTGATCGCGCGGTTGGATTTGCCAGAGGGGGCGGCCTTGGTCGCCCTCTTCGCAATACCAACCCAGCTATGGAGAACAGAATGGCTGAGAAGACCAAGAAGGTGCAGCTTCTGTGCACCTATTCCGACGGCAAGGACAACCCGGGCCCTGGCACAGTGATCGATGTCGACGGGGCCGAGGCCGCGCGCCTGATCGAGATCGGCGCGGCGAAGGAACCCGAAGCCCCGGCCAAGGCCGAGTGACACCGAGGGCGGCGCCATGAACTACGCACCCCGCAACCGGGTCTGGTCCGTGGCCCCCCTTGATCAGCCGTGCGTCGATGTCGACGCGGTCCGCAGCCACGTTCGGGTGACCGACACGGGCGAGGACGAAGACCTGACCGCGATGCTTCTGGCGGCGCAGTCGAGGGTCGAGAAATACACTGGCCGCCTGCTGACCCGCAGGGCCGTCACCCTGCGCCTCCCCGGCCTGCCCACCGGCAGCTGCCCCGTGGAACTCCCCGGTGGCGAGATGGGATCGCTGACCAGCTTCATGGTCGACGGCGTGGCTCTCGCTGGAGTGCAGACGTTCGGCGACAGCCCGGCTGTTGCGCTGCCCGCGGCGGACTGGCCGACAGTCACCGGGACGATCTACCCGGTGGTGGTGATCTATCAGGCGGGATTCGCCACATGCCCGGCTGACCTGAAACAGGCGATCAAGCTGCTGGTCGCGGACTTCTACACCTGGCGCGGCAACTCCGAAGAGGGTTCAGTTACCGAGGTGCCCATGAGCGCTAAGGCCCTGATGGATCCGTGGCGGATAAGGCCGATCTGATGCAGCCCGGCCGCATGGATCAGCGCATCAAGCTGCAGCGCCTGGTGAAGTCACCAGACGGCGCTGGCGGTTACACGGAAAGCTGGACGAGCCTGCCTGCCAACCCCTGCCCGTGGGCCAAGGTCACCGCCAAGACGGGCCGCGAAAGCATGGTCGAGGGGCGCATGGCCGCGCAGTTCACCGTGGTATTCGAAATCTACAACCGCGACGACTTGGTCGAGACCGACCGCATCCTGTGGCAGGGCGCGGCCTACAACATCCGCGGCATCCGCCGCGAGGGCGGACGGGCGCTGCGCCTTGTGATTGAGGCCGAAAGAGGCGTCACGCAGTGAGCGTCAAGGTCACGGGCCTGCAGGACGTGAAGCGCGACCAGTTCGGCGCGGCGACAATCACGGCTGGGAACCTGCCGGGCAGGGCGGCCTATCCCGGCGAGAGCCAGACCGGAGGCAGTCTGGCAGCCCCGAACGGCGGCGCACTCGCCAACGGCATGAACGGCGGGACGGCAGCAGGACCGAACGGCGGCACACTGGCCCGATGGGTCAACGGCGGATCACTGATCGAGGGATGACATGCGGGAAACGTTCTATCTGAAGAAGGGCGACACTTCGCCGTCGCTGATCTATGCGCTGACCCCGACGAGCGTGGACCTGACCGGCGCGACGGTGCGCTTCAACATGCGGCTGTCGGGCGGCGCAACCAAGGTCAACCGGGCCGCAGCGGTCATTGTGACCCCGACCGTGGCCCCGACCGTGCAATACAACTGGACCGTGGCTGACACCGATACAGCAGGTTTCTACGAGGCCGAGTTCGAGATCACCTATCCCGGCGGCGCGGTCGAGACGTTCCCGAACAGCGACTTCGTCCGGGTGCAGATCACCGGAGACATTGCGTGATCTTCACCCCAGACGCTTTCCTGGGCCAGCCCCTCGCATGGGTGGGGAATCAGGCAGCCCACGTCCTGTTGATCGGCATGGGGATCTTTGCCCTTGCCGCGGTCACGCCGCTGAACCGCAGGCAGGCGTTCTGGACCACCTTGTCACTCTACGGCGCGTGGGAGGTCTGGACTTTTGCCGGAGACTTCCTCGACGCCGCGACGGACTGGTCATTCGTGGCCATGGGCGCGGCGTTCGGCTGGGCGGCATGGGAGGGCCGCCGGGACAAGTTGGCGCTGGCCTTCGTGGGGGTTGTCATCGCGGCGGCGGCCGGTGTGTGGGTGAGACTATGACGATCTTCTTGCCGCCCTGGTCGAAGAACCTTCGGAAACACGGCGACAGCCAGCTGGTGATGCAACTCTGCACGTTCGCGCTGTCGGTGCTGTTCTACCTGTCTGCTGTCACGCAGGAGGGAGCCATCATGCCCGCCGAGGTCTACGGAGAGTGGGTCACACGCTATCCGGCGGAATGGTGGGCGCTGCTGATCATGGGGGCATCGACCGTCTACCTGGTTGGCATCGTCATCAACGGGCACTGGCGTTGGTCCCCGCTGTTTCGGACGGTCGGAGCCGGAGTGCATGTCACGGTCATGGCGGCCTTCGTGAGGGGCGCATTCGGGGCGACCTATGGCGACTTCTTCGTGCTGATCTGTCTGGTCATGGGTGCCGCCCATGCCGTCTTTCTCGCGTGGAACATCACTGATCTGGCGCGGGCATTCGGGAGGACAGATTGACCGATGGAAGCCTATTCGCCTTTGCGCTGGAAGTGCTGGACAAGGGCGGCCCGATTGCTTTCGGCGTCGTGGTCATCGTCGCGGCCTGGATAAAGTTCGGACTTCCGCGCGCGACCGGGACCGAAGCACAGATGACCGCCGCCCTCAAGGAGCTCAAGGAAACCGTTCAAAGCAACCACAAGGTCGCCGAGGAACAGCGCGAGGAGCTTCGCAAGGCCGTCTCAGGCCATGCCGAGCGGATCGCGCGCATCGAGGGCCGGATCGACGGCATCTGACCGCCGCGCGTAGCGGCCAACCACAGGAGACACCGATGGAGTTCAAGGGACAGGCCAAGCGCCTGGACGATCTCGACTTGCCGCTGATCGGCCGCCTGATCGGGGTGGGCGAGGACGAGGTGCATGCGATTCTGGACGTGGAGGCGGCTGGCACCGGCTTCGACAAGCAGGGCCGCCCAAAGATGCTGTTCGAGCCGCACATCTTCTGGAAGCAGCTCGGGCCGGGGGCGAGGCGCGACAAGGCCGCAGCCGCCGGTCTGGCATACCCGCGCTGGAAGCCCGGTGCCTACCCCAAGGACAGCTACCCGCGCCTTCTGAAAGCCATGCAGATCGACGAGGAGGCCGCGCTGCGGTCCGCTTCTTGGGGCCTTGGTCAGATCATGGGCTTCAACTGCAAGCTTGCGGGCTACCCCACGGCCAAGGCGATGGTGGCGGCGTTTATCGACGACGAGGCCGACCACCTTGCCGGGATGATCCGGTTCATCAAGGCCACCGGGCTGGATGACGAGCTGCGCCGCCATGACTGGAAGGGCTTCGCGCGGGCCTACAACGGGGCCGGTTTCGCCAAGAACGGCTATGACCGCAAACTGGCCGCCGCCTTCGCCCGCTGGCAGAAGATCAAGGACACCCCGGTTCCGGCTGGCGCGGCCTTCGAAGCCGCACCTGTGCAGCGGCGCACGGATCAAAGCCCGATCAAGAAACCCGTCGCTGCGACCGATCCTGCACCCGCCGGTTCCGCCAAGATGCTGGTGGGGATCCTCGCGCTGATCGGTGGCGCGGCCTTCGCCTTCTGGAACTGGCTTCTCGGCCTGTTCACCGAGGCCGCCACGGCGGTCGGCAACCTGTTTCAATGAGGTGAACCCATGACCTTTCTTCCCAAGTTCGTCGACAACTGGAAGTCCGCCTGGCGCTGGTGGTCCATCCGCTTTTCGGCGCTGGCCGTCGCGGCAGAAACCGCGTGGGCGACCGTGCCGCCCGATGTGCTGGCGGAGTTCCTGGAGCCCGCGACCGAGCGCAAGATCACGGCCGCGCTGATCCTGGCGGCGATCCTTGGCCGCTTGATTGACCAAGGCACCGGATCGGGGGCGAAGGAATGATCGGTCGCATCCTTGGCGCCCTGACGGGCCTGTTCGGAGGAGGCCTTGGCGACCAGCTGCGCCGGGCATATGAGGCCAAGCTGAAGGCCGAGACTGACGCCGACAAGCTGGCTGCGGATACCACCATTCGCGCGCTGGAAATTGCCCAGGCAAACCGGCTGGCCACGACGGACAACTGGGGCGTCCGCCTGGCCATCGGCATCGTGGCAGTCGCCCTGTGCGGGCACGTGGCGGCGGTGGTCATCGCCTCGACCTTCCCAAGCCTCGGCTGGACGGTTCACGCGCTACCCGCGCCGATGAACCAGTGGCAGGGCACGATCATCCTGAGCCTGTTCGGCCTGTCGGCGGTGGCAAAGGTGTTTCGGCGATGATCACCCTCGACCACCTGAACGCGCACTACAAGGTCGTCGACACACCGCCCACCGACTGGCCGGATGACCTGAGCAATGCCGAGCCCGTCGATCCCCTGCAGGGCGACTGCCAGACCTATGGGCGCACGGTGAAGGGGATCGAGGGCGTCGAGTTCCCCAGGGCCATCATGGTCCGGTGCTGGTCCCCGCAGAACTTCCGCAGGTTTCCGTTCGTGCCCCGTCAC
>OFDC01001130.1_pt1 | contig 15331 bp, 11 predicted proteins | sample 1520941 | NCBI WGS metagenome assembly OFDC01 (sample SAMEA94258168, study PRJEB24077) | hot springs metagenome | biome: Aquatic biome; feature: Water | place: India | collected 2012-12-06 | depth 5 m | reverse complement strand
TGGCTTTAAATGGGTAGGTGACAGACTTCCATTCCTCATCCGTTAACTCAGTGGGCGCTTTACAAGCCGGGCAAAGAGTACGTACCAAACGCTGCGCCATAATGCCTAAAATGCTGGAATGAATTAAATATGCTGGCACACCTAAATCAAGCAAGCGCGTGATGGCAGAGGGGGCATCATTGGTGTGTAACGTAGATAGCACTAAGTGACCAGTCAGCGCAGCTTGAATCGCCATATCGGCCGTTTCTTGGTCACGAATCTCGCCCACCATAATGATGTCCGGGTCTTGCCGCATCAAGGTACGGATACCTTCGGCAAAGCCTAGCCCAATATTCTGCGTGACCTGCATTTGGTTAAACGCAGGTTCTATCATCTCAATCGGGTCTTCTACCGTACTGACGTTGACCTCTTCTGTGGCAAGTTGCTTGAGCGTGGAGTAGAGCGTAGTGGTTTTACCGGAACCAGTTGGCCCAGTGACCAAAATAATGCCATTGGGCGATTTGGTCCACTGCGCCCAGAGGTCGGCTTGTTTTTTGGAAAAGCCTAGTTGCAGGAAGTCCTGCACAATCACATCTGGCGTGAATACCCGCATCACCAACTTTTCACCAAAGGCGGTGGGCATGGTTGAGAGCCGTAACTCAATTTCAGTGCCATCGCCGCTCAATGTTTTGATGCGGCCATCTTGTGGGCGACGTTTTTCTACCATGTCCATACGGCCCAGTAATTTAATACGGCTGGTGATGGCGTTCATGATGTTGCTGGGTAGTTGGTAAACTTGGTGCAACACGCCATCAATGCGGAAGCGCATGGTGCCCATAGCGCGGCGTGGCTCTAAATGGATATCACTGGCGCGTTGTTCAAATGCGTATTTCAGTAGCCAGTCCACAATATTGACCACATGTTGTTCATTGGCGTCCAGATTTTTATCTTTGCCCAACTCAATCAGTTGCTCAAAGTTTTGCACGCCCACAATTTGACCGGCTTTGGCAATATTGGCTTGGTTAATCGAGGTGGCGAGGTTGTATATTTCGGGTAAGTAACGGTTAATCTCTATCGGATTCGCCATCACCAACTTGATTTTTAAATTCAGCACGCGCTCTAAATCGCTAATCCATTCGGTGTGGAATGGGTCTGCAGTGGCAATCGTCGCTACATCACCTTTAATAGCTATCGGCATGATTTTCAGCCGCTCGGCATACGCTTTAGACATGACTTGCGCAGCCGAGGTAAAGTCTAACTTAAGTGGATCGATATGGTAAAAATCTACCTTGGCTTGATGCGCAATAAAGTGACTCAATTGCTCTACCGAAAAGACTTTATGCGGTGGTTTCAGGTCTTTCCATTTTTGGTCTGCAATGATCACAATCGGGTGCAGATTAGAGCTGTCTTTTTTGCGATCTTTGTATAACTTTTCCGCATGCTCTTTATCAATGCGACCATCGTTGACCAGCATGCGCAACACTTCGCCTAGCGTGAGTTTGCTGGTAATTTTGCTTGCTGCAGATCGGGTAACTGTATTCATACGTTCTGTAGAAAAAAGTCTTTTTATTATGACTCAAAATTAGACATTCAGTGCATTTTAATTCGCATGCTTAAATCCACTGCATGGATATGTTTGGTGAGACTACCCACAGAAATTCTATCGACCCCTGTTTCGGCAATTTCACGTACCGTCGACAAATTGACATTGCCAGAGGCCTCCAGCACGGCGCGCTTTTGATTGAGGTTAACGGCCTCACGCATCTGCGCCAAGCTAAAGTTATCCAGCAGAATACTTTTAGCGCCTGCTTCTAAAGCTTCTTCCAATTGCGCGATATTTTCCACTTCAATCTGAGTGCTCACATCAGGATATTGGCTAAAGGCGCTTTGCAAGGCTGCTGTAATGCCGCCAGCAGTCGCAATATGGTTTTCTTTAATGAGGATGCCGTCATACAGGGCTAAACGCTGATTTAAACCACCACCCACCGTCACTGCATATTTTTGTGCCAGACGCATGCCTGGGATGGTTTTTCGCGTATCCAATATAGCGGTCGGCAAGCTTTGTATCGCCTCTACGTAGCGTCTGGTTTCTGTGGCTGTCGCACTTAAGGTTTGTAAAAAATTCAGCGCGGTGCGCTCAGCGCTCAACAACGCACGGGCTTGCCCCGTAATTTCACAGAGTAAGTCGTTGGGCTTGACCTGCTCGCCTTCTTTTACGTACCAAATAATGTTAGTTTTTGGGTCTAACTGCAAAAAGCAAGCATTAAACCAATCTTGACCGCAGATAGTCGCGGATTCTCTGGAAATGACTTTGGCCTCAGCTAGCTGGTGCTGAGGAATAAGTTGTGCTGTTAAGTCGCCGGAGCCTATGTCCTCATTAAGCGCAGCAATCACTTGTGTGTGCACCAATTGTGAAAATGCCGATGAATTTTGCGGGTATTGTTGGCTAAAAAGCGGTGTCGTCATATTTCTATTATAATGTGCATTCATTACATTTATTCATGCCATTTTATGCAACTTCTATATACCATCAATAGCCCTTATGCCAGAAAAGTGCGTATTGTCGCGCTTGAGAAACATGTTGATATTGAACTGAACGAAGTGGTGCTGTCTGACCCCGATTGCCCTGTGAGCCAGCACAATCCTTTAGGGAAAGTGCCTGTGCTAGTACTGGATGACGGTGAGCCTTTGTACGACTCACGCGTGATTGTGGAATATCTGGATCATAGAACGCCTTTGTCTAATCTTCTCCCGCAGGATCATCTTGCGAAGATTAAAGTACGCCGCTGGGAAGCGCTCGCCGATGGCGTATGCGATGCTGCCGTTGCAGTCATGTTGGAGCAACGCAAACCGGAGGCGCAACAATCGCAGGCCTATATCGATAAACAAATGGGCAAGGTATTGCAGGGATTAACGGTATTGGATGCCGATTTATTGAAAAAGAAGTGGTGTGTGAACGAGACCTTTAGTTTGGCCGATATTGCACTGGGATGCTGTTTGGGCTACCTCGATTTACGCTTCAAGCATCTGCGTTGGGATGGTAAATCTTGGCAAGACAAATTTGTGAATTTGGCAAAACACTACAGTGTATTGGTAAAGCGGCCTAGCTTTAAACAAACAGCACCACAGCCATAGTTTACGGGCGAGTTTTATATGGCCTTGGCGTCAGAAAAGTCGCTTATCGTCCTCGACAATCATTGATAGTCTATTTTTAGATCGCATAGATTGTCTATCGTTGAGGCGTTTTTGTGCGGCCGATGGGAAATCGGTAAATTGAATCAGGTTGCGCTCAATCAAAATCTCTATCAAGTCTTCCAGCACGCGGGCTAGCTGAATATCACTTTCTCTAAAGGCTGCATGTTGTTTCAGCTCGGCTTCGATAAAAGCAATGTATTCAGGGGCTTTATTTTCGATAAATTGCCAACTCTTATCCACTTGTGTGCTCGTGCTAGCCGCAATTATTGCGCCTTGTTCATTTCTCAGTACGTAAGCCATAGGATATCCATCGTTAATATTGCAAGATGAGTTATTTTAGAGACTGTACACCTCTAGCAATACTTTAAACAGACCTGCTATCACTGCCTTATTTATACTTATGCGATGAATACCATTAAATCAGCTGAATCGCATCGAGTTGAGCGAAGCAGGTGTTTCTAATAATTTCATTTAAATCAATGACGTATTGTTTTTCTATGGTGTCTTGCGATGCAATGAGATACAGGTTAGACCATAGACCTTGTTTGCCGATAGATTTGGCAATTACATAGGCGTGATCCACGTAGCTGCGGATACCCCAATTGGGGAGCGCAGCGATACCTCGACGACTAGCTACCAGTTGCATAATAGCAATCGTTAATTCCGCTGTACGTCGTTGATATTGAATAGCGGCGGGTGCTAATACTTGCTGTATCACATCGATTCTAGTTTCATTCACAGGGTAGGTAATGAGGGTCTCATCTGCAAAATCGTTGGCATCCAGCCTAGCTTTTTTGGCTAAACGATGTTCAGGGGGCAACACAGCCATGATTTCAAATTTGAACAAGGGCAGGTGCGCTAAGTGCATGTTTTTTTGCGGTAACCCGCCGATGACAATATCGGCTTTACCCTCGCTAATCAGCTGCCATGGGTCACTATGAAAGCCAGCGACCAAGTCAATTTCCACCTCCGGCCAAGCGCGCCTAAAGTTATCCATCACTGGGGTGAGCCAATCAAAACAGGTATGGCATTCCAACACAATTCTTAACTCGCCGGTTTGATTGCTTTTTAAGCGCACCAGATCGCGCTCGGCTTTCTCGATAGCTGGTAATAGCTCATGTGCCAATGCCAGCAAACGCTCGCCGGCTTTGGTAAATATTAAACCTTGCGGTACACGTTTAAATAACACAATCCCATAGTGCTGCTCTAGTGCTTTAATTTGATGCGATAGTGCGGATTGCGTTAAAAACACACGTTGCGCCGCCAAGCCAAGCTTATTGGTTTCAGAGATAGCCTTGAGTGATTTTAAGTGACGAATTTCAAGCATGTCTTTCAATCTGGATATGAATTCAATTCAAATTTACCACAAAAACTTTCACTTTATTAATAAAGTTACGTCGTCAACAATAACGCTTTTTATTAAGTGAAGGACAAAGCATGGCGATTGCACATATTTTGGGATACCCACGTGTGGGTGAAAGGCGTGAGCTCAAGTTTGCATTGGAATCATTTTGGCGGGGTGAAACTTCTGCGCAAGATTTACAAAAAACAGCAGCGCAATTGCGTGCCAACCATTGGCAAAAGCAGCAAGCAGCTGGGCTTGCATTTATTACCAGCCATGATTTTTCACTATATGACCATGTGCTGGACCATACCTTACTATTTGGCGCCACGCCCAAACGCTTTGCCAAAGCGCCTTTTGGTCAAAAGAATGCGCCGCCTGAAAGCGCATATTTTGCTTTAGCACGTGGCAACATTGAGCAACCCGCCATGGAAATGACCAAATGGCTGGACACTAACTACCATTACATTGTGCCTGAGCTTAATGCTGAGACGCAGTTTTCAATCAATGCGCATGATTTTCTTAACCAGCTCGATGAAGCGCAGAAATTAAATGCAGCAGAATCAAATACGAAAGTGAAGCCTGTGATTTTGGGGCCTGTCAGTTTCTTGTATTTAAGCAAAGCAAAAGGCATTCACGCGCTAGATTTATTGGATACTCTGGCGCAGCAATATGCCTATTTGCTGCAGGAGCTGCACGCTAGAAAAATAGAGTGGTTACAAATCGACGAACCTATTTTTGCCTTGGATTTAGACGACCAATGGCTAAAGGCCTTCCAGCGCGCATATGCCTGGTTTAGAACGCAACGCCCTAAGCTGTTGCTCACCACCTACTTTGCCAATGTGACCCGCTATCAAACCGTGATTACCGATTTGCCTGTGGATGGTTTGCACATTGATGCAGTGCGTGCGCCGGAGCAATTGTTACCATGGGTGAATGCGCTACCAGCTTATTGGGTGCTGTCAGCGGGTGTGATTGATGGTCGCAATATCTGGCGTAATGATTTGGACAAAACGCTTGCATTATTGGCAGTGCCTGCTGAACGCTTGAAAGAGCGTTTGTGGATTGCACCAAGTTGCTCGTTATTGCATACGCCGGTTACGCTTGCGCATGAAACGCAGTTAGATGATGAATTGAAATCTTGGTTAGCGTTTGCTGATGAGAAATTAGACGAGTTGAATGTGCTGACACAGGCAATCAATCAAGGTGTGAAATCAGTAGAAGCTGCGTTTACACAAGCTCGACTCGCCATTGCTAGCCGTAAAGCTTCTACGCGTGTAAACGATGAAGCGGTGCAAGCCAGAATGGCAGCGGTGAGCCAAATCAATGAAGCACGTGCTAGCGATTTTTCTCTGCGACAAGCCAAGCAAAAAGTACGTTTGCAATTGCCGTTATTGCCGACTACCACGATAGGTTCGTTTCCGCAAACCGCAGATATCCGTGCTACCCGTGCTGCCTTTAAAAAAGGAGAGTTACCACAAACGCAATATCACGCAAAAATGTTAGACCACATTGAGTACGCAATTCGACAGCAAGAGACTTTGGAGCTGGATGTGCTGGTGCATGGTGAAGCTGAGCGTAATGACATGGTGGAGTATTTTGGTGAACAACTGGCGGGCTATGCATTCACGCAATTTGGGTGGGTACAAAGCTATGGCTCACGCTGCGTGAAACCACCTATTATTTATGGCGATGTACATCGCCCCACGCCAATGACTGTGGAGTATGCGCGCTATGCGCAATCGCTCTCTACAAAACCGGTAAAAGGCATGCTGACTGGCCCGATTACCATGTTGCAATGGTCGTTTGTACGTGACGATCAGCCACGTGACCAAACGGCATTACAACTGGCACTGGCCATCCGTGACGAGGTGAACGATTTGCAAAATGCAGGCATTGCGATTATTCAAATTGATGAAGCGGCGTTGCGTGAAGGCTTGCCATTGCAAAAAGCGGCTTGGCAGCATTATTTGGATTGGGCGGTGCGCGCATTTAGAGTGACGGCCAGTGTGGCAGATGACCACACACAGATTCATACACATATGTGCTATTCCGAATTCAACGATATTCTGCCAGCGATTGCAGCGATGGATGCTGACGTGATTACCATTGAGACTTCGCGTTCTCATATGGAGTTGTTGGATGGGTTTGGTCAATTTGCTTATCCTAATGAGATCGGCCCCGGTGTTTACGACATTCACTCACCACGCGTGCCTAGTGTCGAATCTATAGAGAAACTGATGAGGCGTGCTATGGATGTGATTCCAGCAGAGCGTTTGTGGATTAACCCAGATTGCGGACTGAAAACACGTGGTTGGGAAGAAACTAAACTCGCGCTCCAAAATATGGTGACGGTGGCCAAGCGCTTACGCGCACAGCTAATTGCAGCATACGTATCAACATAAGCTTATCTATCATGTCCCTGTGTTTTTATGATGCAGGGACATACGCTGCATCGTTAATATTTATCCTGAATGAAAACAATCGCTTGTGTAAAAAATCAATATATTGTGTTTTTTGATGTTGAAAATACATATATATTGATTTATAGTCACTTCCGTACGGTATGCATGTTTTATCCAAAACGTGTATTTAATAGGGAATATGGTGCAGATTTTTGAAACAAAAATCTAATTCCGTAGCTGCCCCCGCAACTGTAATTAGCGAGTTGTTTTGACTAGCTGCCACTGCATAGCTTTATGTGGGAAGGCCTAAAAACAATGATGACCTAAGAGCCAGGAGACCTGCCGTAAGTAAATACTTTTTAACGTTTGAGGCGGGGTGTCCTCGGCAGATGGAGTGCGACAACTGTACTCTACCAGCTGGTCTTTTTTGAAGCTTACTATTACGTATAAGCGCATAAAAGCATACCTGCCCCTTATTCAAGGGAGCTAATTATGGATGATGTAAGAACATCAACAGTAGAAACATCGCAATCCGGTCAACATCCAACGTTGCAAGTCATCCGCCGTAATGGCGCAGTGGTGGCCTATCAACTCGATAAAATATCTATTGCCATTACCAAAGCGTTTTTAGCGGTAGAGGGTAACCAAAGCGTGGCATCACAGCGAGTACGTGACCAAGTGGCGACCTTGAGCCAACTGGTCAATATTGCATTATTGCGTCGCTTACCAGCCGGTGGTGCAGTGCATATCGAAGACATTCAAGACCAAGTCGAGTTGGCACTGATGCGTAATGGCAATCACGACGTTGCGCGAGCTTATGTGTTGTATCGCGAAAAGCGTAATGCAGAACGTGCAGCAGAAAAAGCCAGCACGCCAGATCAACAAACTCATCATATCAATATCAATATAGACGGCAAGCTGAAACCACTCAATTTGACCATGTTGAATAATATGGTTGAAGAGGCTTGTGTAGGCTTGGGCAATGAAGTTAAACCCAGCGTGGTAGTAGAACAAGCGGTGCGCGATTTATACGATGGCATCGGCTTTAACGAAGTGCGCAAAGCACTGATTCTCTCAGCACGTAGTTTGATTGAAACAGAGCCTGCCTATAACTATGTGACGGCACGTTTACAGTTGGATCTAGTAAGAGCAGAGGTATTGGGTGGTGCCACATCGCATGCGGAAATGGCTTCTACCTATGCGACTTACTTTCCGCGCTATATCAAAATTGGCATAGAAGCCGATTTGCTAGACCCGCGTTTAGGTCAATTTGATTTAGAAAGATTGGGTGCAGTGTTAGTACACGACCGTGATTTCCAGTTTGGTTACCTAGGTTTGCAAACTTTGTATGACCGCTACTTTTTACATATTGAAGAGCGTCGTATTGAGTTACCACAGATTTTCTTTATGCGTGTGGCGATGGGTTTGGCGATTAATGAGATTGACCGCGAAACACGTGCAATTGAGTTTTATAATCTGCTTTCCAGCTTTGATTTCATGAGCTCGACACCAACGTTATTCAATAGTGGCACGCTGCATTCACAATTGTCTTCTTGCTATTTAACAACGGTGAGCGATGATTTAGAAGGCATCTACCAAGGCATTAAAGAAAATGCTTTGTTGCAAAAATATGCAGGTGGCTTGGGTAACGATTGGACGCCAGTACGCGCATTGGGTGCACGCATTAAAGGCACCAATGGCAAGAGCCAAGGCGTGATTCCATTCTTGAAAGTGGTGAACGATACGGCTGTAGCCGTGAATCAAGGCGGTAAACGTAAAGGCGCAGTCTGTGGCTATTTGGAAACTTGGCATTTAGACATCGAAGAGTTTTTAGACTTACGCAAAAACACAGGCGATGACCGCCGCCGTACGCATGACATGAATACTGCACATTGGATTCCTGATTTATTCATGCAACGCGTGACAGAGAATGGTGAGTGGACATTGTTCTCGCCATCAGACGTACCGGACTTGCATGATATCTACGGTAAAAAATTCGCCGCGGCGTATACCGAATATGAGCGCAAAGCAGACAACGGCGAAATCAAACTATTCAAACGTGTTTCTGCGTTAGGCATGTGGCGCAAGATGCTTTCCATGCTGTTTGAAACGGGTCACCCCTGGATTACGTTTAAAGATCCTTGCAATATTCGCTCGCCGCAACAGCACGTAGGCGTTGTGCATAGCTCCAACCTTTGTACCGAAATTACGCTGAACACATCGGATACTGAAATCGCAGTGTGTAACTTAGGTTCTGTGAATTTGCTACAACATCTCAAGCAAGAGGGCGACAAACTCATTATCGACCAAGCCAAACTGGCTGCCACCACCAAAGTGGCGATGCGTATGCTGGATAACGTGGTGGATATTAACTTTTACGCAGTGGGTAAAGCGCGTAACTCTAACTACCGTCACCGTCCTGTCGGTATGGGCATTATGGGTTTCCAAAATGCATTACACGCCATGCGTATCCCGTATGCTTCGCAAGAAGCGGTGGAGTTTGCAGACCGCACGATGGAAGCAGTCTGTTACAACGCGTATTGGGCATCCACCTTATTGGCGGAAGAGCGTGGCGCGTACTCTAGCTTTAAAGGTAGTTTGTGGGATCAAGGCATTCTGCCATTCGATACCTTAGATTTGCTGACCACTGAGCGTGGTGGGCATGTCGAGGTGGACCGTTCCAGCACGTTGGATTGGGCGGCATTGCGCAGCCGCATTGCAGCAGTAGGCATGCGTAACTCTAACTGCGTCGCCATTGCGCCAACTGCAACGATTTCTAATATTGTGGGCGTGTCTGCCAGCATCGAGCCGGAATATCAAAACCTGTATGTGAAATCCAACTTGTCCGGTGAGTTCACGATTGTGAATGAGCAACTGGTGAATGACCTGAAAGAGCGCGGCTTGTGGGATGAGGTCATGGTGTCTGACCTGAAATATTACGACGGGTCTCTGCAAAAGATTGAACGTATCCCTGCGGATTTGAAAGCGCTGTACGCAACTGCGTTTGATGTGGATCCAAGCTGGTTGGTAGAAGCGGCAGCGCGTCGCCAAAAATGGATTGACCAAGCCCAATCGCTCAACTTGTACTTTGCTGTGCCATCTGGCAAAAAATTGAATGACATCTATATGCTGGCTTGGCTGCGTGGTTTGAAAACCACTTATTACTTGCGCTCAATGGGAGCAACCGCAGCAGAGAAATCAACCGGGTCGGGCGGTGAGTTGAATGCGGTATCGGCGCATGTACAAAATGAGCCAGAACCAGCGCCGAAAATGTGCTCGATTGATAACCCTGATTGCGAAGCCTGCCAATAGAAAAATAAAACTTCGTCGCGATACGGCGTTGTGATCAAAACTTTTTCGCTTACATACTTTGTGTATGCCGCGCCTAAAATTTTCTCTCACGCCTAGTCTCGCTTAGAACTTTTAATTTTCTTGCAAAGTTAATTTGAGAATAGGAAAAAAATGTTAAATTTTGAAGACGATGTTGTAATCGAGCAGGCTGAAGCCAAACCGCAATTGCATGTTGTAACCACAGTTGCTCCTGCACCAGCAGCTAATCAACCTGCGTTTACCGGACGTGTCAATGCATCCGACAAGCGTATGATTAATGGCCAGACCGATGTGAACCAATTAGTACCGTTTAAATATCACTGGGCTTGGGATAAATATCTGGCAGGTTGCGCCAACCATTGGATGCCGCAAGAAGTGAGTATGAGCCGCGACATTGCACAATGGAAAGACAGTACCGCGCTCACCGAAGATGAGCGCTTGATCGTCAAACGTAATCTAGGGTTTTTTACTACGGCGGATTCACTGGCTGCCAATAATATTGTGCTGGGGACATATCGTCATATTACTGCGCCAGAGTGCCGCCAATACTTGCTGCGCCAAGGGTTTGAAGAGGCTATTCATACCCATGCTTATCAATATATTGTAGAAAGTTTGGGGCTGGATGAGTCTGAAGTGTTCAATGCCTACCAAGAAGTAGCAAGTATTAAAGCCAAGGATGATTTTCTGATTCCGTTCATCAATACGCTGACAGACCCTGCTTTTAAAACGGGCACGCCAGAGGCAGACCAGCAATTGCTGCGTTCATTAATCGTGTTTGCCTGCATCATGGAAGGCCTGTTCTTCTATGTCGGGTTTGTGCAAATTCTGGCGTTAGGTCGCCAAAATAAAATGCAGGGTGCTGCAGAGCAGTATCAATACATTTTGCGTGATGAATCCATGCACTGCAATTTCGGTATTGATGTGATTAACACCATCAAGCTGGAAAATCCGCATTTATGGACAGCCGAATTCCGCGATGAAATTCGAGGCCTCATCCAGCATGGTGTGGAATTGGAGTATCAATATGCCGAAGCGACCATGCCGCGCGGTGTGTTGGGCTTAAACGCAACAATGTTTAAAGAGTACCTTCGTTTTATTGCCAACCGTCGTTGTCAGCAAATTGGTCTGGATGCGCTCTACCCAGGTGCGACCAATCCGTTTCCATGGATGAGTGAAATGATGGACTTAAAGAAAGAGAAAAACTTCTTTGAAACGCGTGTGACCGAGTATCAAACTGGTGGCGCGTTAAGCTGGGATTAACAGCTTTAAACTGAGCAAAGTAAAAAGGGTGGCATAGCCACCCTTTTTTACAGATATAGACGATGGGTTTACAACGCGCCAGTAATAATGCCACCACCTAAACACACGTTGCTCTCATACACCACAGCCGATTGGCCTGGTGTAATTGCCCATTGTTTCTGACCAAAGCGGATATCCACTTCATTAGCATCAACGGCATCAATTTCACATGGCGCGTCAGGCTGGCGGTAGCGCGTTTTCGCGGCGTACACCCAGTTGGTCTTAGGCTCCTCACCACTAATCCAATGTAACTGACCCGCTTTAAGGCCGTCACTTTGCAATAACGGATGGTCGTGGCCTTGTACTACAATCAACTCGTTCTTAGCCATATCTTTAGCCGCTACAAACCAAGGCTCGCCATTGCTTTCGCGGCTACCGCCGATTTTTAATCCTTGACGTTGGCCAAGCGTGTAATACATCAAGCCTTCATGTTGACCGACTAGCTTACCTTCCGGTGTTTTCATGTCGCCCGGTTTGCGTGGCAAATAACGTTGCAGAAACTCTTGGAAAGGACGCTCGCCAATAAAGCAAATGCCGGTAGAGTCTTTTTTCTCGGCATTGGCTAAGCCAGCCTCACGCGCCATTTCGCGTACTTCGCGTTTCAGGTAGCTACCCAGCGGAAACAAAGTCTTGGATAGTTGCGCTTGGTTGAGTCGATGCAAAAAGTAACTTTGGTCTTTGCTGCCGTCATCGGCCTTCAGCAATTGATATTGCCCAGCTTGTAGCGGATTTTCGCGTACTTTGGCGTAGTGGCCGGTAGCAATTAAGTCTGCGCCCATGCCCATAGCGTGATCCAAAAACGCTTTGAATTTGATTTCTGCATTACACAGAATATCCGGGTTCGGTGTTCTCCCCGCTTGATATTCCTCAAGAAAATTGGCAAACACGCGGTCTTTGTATTCTTTACTGAAGTTGACTGCCTCGATTTCAATACCCAATCTATCGGCCACGGAAACCGCATCAATCAGATCCTGTTTGGAGGAGCAATATTCATCGTTATCATCGTCTTCCCAGTTTTTCATGAACAGACCGGTGACTTGGTAGCCTTGTTGTTTGAGCAGCATCGCGGTAACGGAGGAGTCTACACCGCCCGATAAACCGACAATGACGTGAGGGGTTTTCATAGTGCTTGACCTAAATGGGTAAGTAGGGCTAACGGATAGCGTTTGCCTGCTAAATAATCTTGTACGCACAGCAACACTTGCGGGCTACGCATCAGTGCCGTGTCTTTTGCAATCTCGCACTGGCTTTTCCACACCGTGCCGATGATGCCATCGTCCAAAGCGCGCTCGGGGTGATGTGTACCCAATTTGCCAGCAAACGCAAAACGCAAATAGGTAAGGCCGTTGAGCGGGTGTTGCCAATGGTAAACGCCCACCAAATATTCAGGCGTGAAATCGTACGCAGTTTCTTCCAGCGTTTCTCGAATCACCGCATCAATAATGGTTTCATGCTCTTCCAAGTGTCCGGCGGGCTGATTGAAGCGATTGCCTCTATCGGTGGTTTCTTCGACGAGTAAAAATTGCCCGTCTTGCTCAATAATCGCAGCCACGGTGACATTGGGCTTCCATTGGGCAGGTTTGGTAGGTTTGTTCACGCATTACGTCTTTGAAAAGAATACCGCTATTTTACCGTTAACTGGCCAATTGCGGAAATAAGCCGATTAATCCGTGTGCAATAAACTCAACAGACATTGCCGCCAAAATCAGCCCCATCAAGCGCGTGATGATATTGATGCCGATGGTGCCCAAGCGCAGCGTAATGGCATCTGCCAATTGCAACACCAACCAAATAACACCTGCAATCACAATAACAGGGATCACCAGCGTTAAATGCCCGATAAAACTTGGGTGCTGCTGCGCACTTAAAATCATATGAGAAATAGCGCCAGGACCAGCTAATAATGGGATGCTCAGTGGCACAATCGCAATCACTTCGCGTTCAGCCAAGCTTTGTGCTTCCTCTGGGGTCTGGCGGGTGCCACCTTGTTTGCCATGCATCATGGAAATGGAAATGAGCAAAATCAGAATGCCGCCACCGACCTGAAACGAGGGGATGCTAATGCCAAAGAAATCCAGAATGCCATCACCAATAAATGCGGAAAGGCTCAGTACAGTAAACACTGCTAGTGCAACGGTGCGTGCGGTTCTGGCTCTCTCTTTTTTCTGCCAGCCATCAGTAGCGCTGATAAAGATAGGCAGGCTGCCAATTGGGTTCACAATCGCAAATAGTGCGATGGTGATTTTGACTAAATAGCTATAATCATCCATGAACATCTCTTCACTGGTTTACAATAAGCAGGGTTCGGGCACAGCGCCCGACGTACCCATGATAGTCAATCTAAAACGCAGACACTAGTTATTTTATGCATATTATCCTTGCTTCACGCAGCCCCAGACGTGTTGAATTATTAAAACAGATCAATGTCAGTTGTACCGTCATGCCAGCGGATATTGATGAGTCGGTCAGGCCAGGCGAGCTTGCTGCCAATTATGTGTTACGGCTAGCGGAAGAAAAAGCCGAAGCTATACGCTCCAGTTTAGATCAAGCTGAAGACCAGTTGATTTTGGCCGCTGATACTACTGTGGCATTGGATAAACATATTCTGGGCAAGCCCGAAGACGATGCCGATGCGATCCGCATGTTAAAAAAACTATCTGGAACTACCCATCAGGTGCACACAGCGGTTGCGGTTTCTGGGTACAATCGTACTCAGGTGTTGATCAATACCACCCATGTGACCATGATGCTGCTGACAGAACGCATGATAGATGCTTATATTCAGGCAGGCGAGCATCGCGATAAGGCCGGTAGCTATGGCATTCAAGGGTTAGCAGGCGCTTGGATTCAACGCATAGACGGTAGCTATTCAGGTGTGATGGGCTTGCCCTTGTATGAGACTGCGCAACTGCTGAGCGAAATGAAGAATACTTAATAATTGGAAGTTAATAGTGCCGCAAGAAATCTTAATTAATGTGACCCCTCAAGAAACGCGTGTGGCGATTCTTGAACAAGGCATCGTGCAAGAATTGCATATCGAGCGCAGTTCCTCCTTAGGTATCGTCGGCAATATCTACCGTGGTACTGTATGTCGCGTACTGCCAGGTATGCAGTCTGCATTTGTGGAAATTGGTTTGCAGCGCGCTGCCTTTTTACATGTGGCCGATATTATGGAATGCCATATTGATGACGGTGATATCAAGATTGAGAAGCCGATTCAAGAGGTCTTGCATGAGGGGCAGTCCATTATCGTGCAAGTGATTAAAGAGCCGATTGGCACCAAGGGTGCCCGCTTGACGACGGAAATCAGTATTGCCGGACGCTTTTTGGTTTTTCTGCCCTATCAAAATCATATTGGCGTATCGCAACGTATCGAGATAGAAGAAGAACGCGAGTTCTTGCGCAATCGTCTACTTGGCTTATTGCCTGAGCAACGTGAGGGCGGTTATATCATTCGCACCATGTCGGAAACTGCAACCGATGATGAATTGTTGGCCGATATCGAATACCTGCATAAGGTTTGGCAAAAAATTCAGGTAGAAAGCAAACAGGCGGGTGATCGCTCCTTGATATTCTATGACTTGAGTTTGCCTAAGCGCATATTACGTGATGTGGTATGTGCGGAAACCACCACGATACGCGTAGATTCGCGTGAAACCTTCGAGCGCTTGAAGGAGTTTGCTGAGCTGTATGTGTCTAGAGCATTGAAGCCTTTGTTTCACTACAAAGGTGAGCGAGCCTTGTTTGATTTCTATGATATTGAGAAAGAAATCGAAAAAGC
>OFDC01001127.1_pt1 | contig 15374 bp, 15 predicted proteins | sample 1520941 | NCBI WGS metagenome assembly OFDC01 (sample SAMEA94258168, study PRJEB24077) | hot springs metagenome | biome: Aquatic biome; feature: Water | place: India | collected 2012-12-06 | depth 5 m | reverse complement strand
CACTCGGATGGAAAACCCCCGCCCAGGCCCTCGCCGAAGAAATCGCAATGGCTGCAACCGGTGTTGCAGTTGGAACTTGAGTTAACCAACCCCTAACGCGGACCGCCAACCCGTTGATTTCCCTGGCACCCGCCGACCCGACCTGCGTGGACAGGCTCAGGCGACGATCTCGCGCGGAACGATGAAATCCACCGTGACCCCAGAGCCGAAGGTCACCTCCGACCAGTCCCGCACGTCGAAATCCGCCACCAGCGTCGCCCCGGTCGGATACCGCCCGAACTCCGCGTTCGCGGGAGGATGCGCCACCAGCCGCGCCGCGAATTCCGCGATGCCGGGGTTGTGCCCGATCATCATCACCACATCCGCCTTGGCATGCCGCAGGACCGCCATCATCACATCCGGCCCCGCATGATAGAGGGCGGGCTTCAGCTCCAGCACCGGAGCCCCCGGCAGCGCGGGCGCGATCCCCGAAAAGGTTTTCCGGGTCCGCACCGCATCGGAACACAGGACCTCCCCCGGCACGTAATCGCGGGAGGCCAGCCACTGCCCCAGGTCCGCCGCTGCCGCCTTGCCGCGGTCGTTCAGCGGGCGATCATGGTCGGGGGTCAGCGGATCGTCCCACGAGGATTTCGCGTGCCGCGTCAGGATCAACCGCTTCATCTGTGGAACTGCCCCATGTGATAGGCCGACTGTTCCGGCAGTCTTGCATAGCTTTGCGACACCGGGCAAGCGCGGCGCACAAGGCAGCCGCCTGACAGGCACTCCGCCCCCTCTGCCCGGTCCAGCCAGGCATGGCAGGCCGGCACGTCATACCCCGCCCCCGTCAGCGCCCCGGCAGGGCAGGCAGACAGGCAGGGGGCCGGGCAACGCTCGCAGGGCTTCGCCACAGGGGGCGGCACTTCCGCCACCTCCTTCAGCGCCAGCGCCCCGCGAAAGCTGACCATCAACCCCTGCCCGGAGTGCACCAGAAGCCGCACCGGGCTGTCCCAGATCCGTCCCGTCCGCAGCGCCCACTGGTAGAACGGATGGTACGGCGGCCCGCCGAAGGGAAACAGCGCCTTGGCCCCCAGGTCACAGGCGATCCACCCGATCACCCGCCGGGACCAGCGGTCCACCGGGTCAGGGCCCCCCCACTCCGGCTGCGACTTGAGATGCGCCCAGAACCCCGGCTCCTTCGGACCGAGTAGCAGCAAGGTCCGCGTCCCCGCCGGAAAGCCTTCCTCGCCGTCTGCCACGGCGAAACCGCCCAGAACCTCCAGCCGCTCGGCAGCCAGCAGTACCTCTAGCGCCGAAAGGGCAGCCCCAGCGCCCAGCCCAGCCTTGCCGGTCTTTCGTCCTGCCATTCCAGCCCCACGGTCATCGCATCATGTCCCGCCTTCGGTTGTGGCACATGGGTGCGGAAAATCCGGTCCCAAACCGACAGGCAGAAGCCGTAATTGCTGTCATGCTCCTCACGGTGGATGGAATGGTGCACCCGGTGCATGTCTGGCGTCACCAGCACAAGACGGACGACCCGGTCCAACGGCCCCGGCAGCGCGAGGTTCGCATGGTTGAACAGCGCCGTGCCGCTGAGCAGGATCTCGAACACCAGCACCGCCAGCGCTGATGGCCCCAGCAGATAGACCAGCCCGATCTTCAGCCCCATCGAGGCGAGGATTTCCACCGGGTGGAACCGGAAGCCCGTCGTCACGTCCATGTCGCGGTCGGCATGGTGGACCCGATGAAAGCGCCAGAACAGGGGAACCTTGTGCGTCACCAGATGCTGCGCCCAGATCGCCAGGTCCAGGATCAGGACGGCCAGCACCAGTTCCAGCCAGGCAGGCCAGTCCAGCCGGTTGAAGAGCCCCCAGCCCTGCGCCCCGGCGTCCAGCGCGGCCCCTATGGCCAAAAGCGGCAGCAAGATCGCCAGCCCCCGCAGCGCAACCGAGTTCAAGACCGTGATCGCCACGTTCGTCACCCAGCGACGCTGGCGCGACAGGCTGCGCGGGCGGCGCGGCATCACCGCCTCCAGCCCGGCAAACAAGGCGAAGAGCGACAGGAACACCCCTAGCCGCCAGAGAAGTTCGTTTTCCATGGCAGGACGTTACACCTGGGCAACGCCATCTCTCAATCGAAACTGCTTGATTGGGAAGTCAGACCGAAAGCGGCTTACCGCCGGACATGCGGCTTCACCCGCGGCGCGGTGCTTCGAATCTGGCTCCCGGCGCCGTGGTCGGTGAACAGTTCCAGAAGGCAGGCGTTTGGCACCTTGCCGTCCAGGATCGTCACCGCCCGCGTCCCTGCCTCGATCGCCATCAGCGCGGTCTCGGTCTTCGGGATCATCCCGCCCGAGATCACACCCTCCTCGGTCATCTTCCGGATCTCGTCCGGAGTGATCTGGGTCATCACCTTGCCGCTCGCATCCTTCACCCCCGGCACGTCGGTCAGCAAAAGCAGCCGGTCCGCCTTCAAAGCCCCCGCGATGGCCCCCGCCGCGGTGTCGCCGTTGACGTTGAAGGTCTCGTTGTCCTTCATGCCCGTCGCCACCGGGGCCACTACCGGGATGATCCCTGCGTTGTAGAGGTCCCGCAGCACCTGCACATTCATCTCGACCGGGCGGCCCACGTAACCCAGTTCCGGATCGTCCGCCTCACAGACCATCAAGTCGTCGTCCTTGCCGGAAATCCCCACCGCCCGGCCGCCCGCGTCCATGATCGCCTGCACGATCCGCTTGTTCACGAGGCCCGACAGGATCATCTCCACCACCTCGACCGTGGCCTTGTCGGTGACCCGCTTGCCGCGCACGAAGTCGGACTTGATCCCCAGCTTCGTTAGCATCTCGTTGATCATCGGCCCGCCGCCGTGGACCACCACCGGATGCACGCCCACCTGCTTCATCAGCACGATGTCGCGGGCGAATTCCGCCATCGCGGCGTCATCCCCCATCGCGTTGCCGCCGAACTTGACCACCACCACCGCGCCCTCGAACCGCTGCAGATAGGGCAGCGCCTCGGACAGCATCTTGGCGGTGGTGATTGCGTCTTTCATGGTCAGGGTCTGCTGCTTCATGGCGGCCTCCGTGTCACTGGCCGCATAAGCCTTTTCCTCCTGCCTGCCAAGCCTTGCCTTCCCCACCGGGAAGCGTAGCCTTCCGCGCCAAAGGAGCACCTCATGTCCGAACAGAAGACCCTTGTCCTGACAGGCGCAAGCCGCGGGATCGGCCATGCCACCGTCAAGCGGTTTTCGGCCGAGGGCTGGCGGGTCCTGACCTGCTCACGCCAGCCCTTCGACCCGCGCTGCCCCTGGCCGGGGGGCGAGGAGAACCATATCGAGATCGACCTGGCCGACCCCAACAAGACCATCGCCGCGATCGAGACGATCAAGGGCAAGGTCGGCGGTCGCATCCATGCCCTTGTAAACAATGCCGGAATCAGCCCGAAGGGACCGGGTGGCGCGCGGCTTGACACCTTGACAACCGACCTCAGGACCTGGGGGCACGTCTTTCACGTCAACTTCTTTTCCAGCGTCATCCTGGCGCGGGGATTGAAGGACGAGCTCACCGCAGCGAAGGGAAGCATCGTCAACGTCACCTCCATCGCAGGCTCGCGCGTCCACCCCTTCGCCGGGGCCGCCTATGCAACATCCAAGGCCGCCCTCGCCGCCCTGACCCGGGAAATGGCCCATGATTTCGGGCCCTTGGGCGTCCGCGTCAACGCCATCGCGCCGGGAGAGGTGGAGACGGCGATCCTGTCGCCCGGCACCGACAAGATCGTGGAAAAGCTGCCGATGCAGCGCCTTGGCCAGCCCAAGGAAGTGGCCGACGTGATCTGGTTCCTGTGTTCGGACCAGTCGAGCTACATCTCGGGCGCCGAAATCGAGGTCAACGGCGCGCAGCATGTCTAGCAGGCTCAGGGGCCGAAGTCGCCAATCCGGGTGATACGGTAGGCCTTGCCGTCGGGCGCGCGGGCGGCAAGGTCGGCAGCCTCTATGGAGTTGTAGACCACCATGATCTCCAGAAGCGAGGCCAGGTCGACAGGTTCCATCGTGTAAAGCTCGGGCCGGAACGTATCCGGGGCGACCGCGGCGGCAAGCTTGGTCAGAAACGCGGGGTCCACGACCAGCGCCCCGTTGAAGTCTGTCCGCTTGACGGACGCGCCGCCGAAGTCCGCCGCAAGGATCACCGTTCCCCGGAACGTCGCCGCCGACAGGTCCGCATCGCCGAAATCCACCGCGTCAAGAAGCGCGCCGTCAAAGCTCGCCCCTGCCAGTTCGGCAGCCGAGAAATCGCTGTCGAGGATCGTCGCGCGGCTGAAGTCCGCGCCCGACATCCGCGTCGGGGTCAGCCCGTCCTGCGCAGGCAGGGGCGCAAGAACCTGGTCGGGCGGAAGTGCCGCAAACCGCGTGCGCCGTATGTTGGCCAGCCGGAACCGGCTGTTTTCCAGGATCGCGGTCCCGAAGTCGCATTGGACCACGTAACTGCCGGAAAAGTCGGCATAAGCCAGACGCGCCTGCTGCGCTGTCACTAGCGTCATGTCGGTCGCGCGCAGCACCGCGAAATCCAGGTCGAGCCCGGCGTAGGTCAGGAACTCCAGGTTCCGGACGCCGCTGGCCATCAGGACGCGCAACAGTTGGCCACGCTCCGGACTGGCCGGGCGGTCGGTCAGGTAGGTGCCCTCGGGCCGCTCGCTCCAGCCGAAGTAGGCGCTTGACTTGGTGTAGGCGTCGCCCAGCACCTCGCGCCGCGCAGCCAGTGCGACGCGCCTGCCGTCAGACTGGTCCTCGGGCCGCAGCCCGTGATCCAGGAAGCGGTAGGGCAAAAGCGCCCGTGAGATCGAGGTGATGCGCAGGACAAGGCTGCGGTCCAGATCCGCCACCGGGTCCAGCACGTTGACCGGGTTGAGCGTTCCATCGCCGTTCACCCGGTCCACCACCCGGCCAAGCTCTGCAGCGATCTCGGTGATCTCGACCGCCAACTGCGCGTTCCGCGCCGCCTCGGCCAGTTGCACATCGGTCTGGATCAGCTGAGTCTGTTCCTGGATGCGCGCGTTCTGTTCCCGCAGAAGTTCGGTCTGGGTGGAAATCAGCTCGTTCTGCTTGAACAGAAGCGCCGTCCCCGCCAGGGCCGCCATTGCGGCGATCAGCGCGGTCAGGCTGGCGATGATCCAGCGGCGGGTCGAGATCCAGGCATAGCGCGCCAGCACCATCGCCACGAGGTCGCGGGCCGCCTGCGTCGCCCCGCCCGGATCGCGGTCGATGGCCCGGTCGGCGATGCGCGACAGGGGGTCGGCCAGTTGTTCCAGCGCCACCTCGGCATGGCCGAAAAGCTTCTGCAACAAGGTCTTGCGCAGGGCAAAGATCAACACGCCCAGGGTCAGGACGACCATCAAAGCCGCCAGGAACACCGACAGGATCAACCCGGCGCTGTCAGCCAGGAACCCCACCGCGACATAGGCCCCCAGCACCCCCGCCGCGAGCCCAAAGGCAAAGAACAGAAGGCCCATGCCCCCTGTCACCAGGCCCGACCCGCGCCCCGCCTGCCCTTCCGTCGCCACTCCAGCCTCGCTGCCGACCCACCGGTTAGACGATGACAAAGCCCGGCCTTTATGGCAATCGGCTTGCCATGCTGCAGGGGACGCCCATGCTTGACGACACCGACGATATCCACCCGCTGTTTCACGGCGCACCCAAAGGGCTGGAGTTCCGCAAGCTGCGCAAACGCCTTGTCCAGCAGGTGCGCGAGGCGATCGACACCTACGGCATGGCGCGCGCGGGGGACCGCTGGCTGGTGTGCCTCTCGGGCGGCAAGGACAGCTACACGCTACTTGCGATCCTGACCGAGCTGAAATGGCGCGGCCTTCTGCCGGTGGACCTGCTGGCCTGCAACCTTGACCAGGGCCAGCCGAATTTCCCGGCGACGGTGCTGCCCGCGTTTCTCACGAAAATGGGCGTGCCGCACCGGATCGAATACCAGGACACCTATTCCGTCGTCATCGACAAGATCAAACCGGGCGGCACGATGTGTTCGCTGTGTTCCCGCTTGCGGCGCGGGAACCTTTATCGCATCGCGCGCGAGGAGGGTTGTTCCACTGTCGTCCTCGGCCACCACCGCGACGACATCCTTGAGACGTTCTTCATGAACCTCTTCCACGGCGGCCGCCTCGCCTCGATGCCCCCGCGCCTTCTGAACGAGGATGGCGACCTTTTCGTCGCCCGCCCCCTTGCCTTCGTCTCCGAGGAAGACTGCGGCAAATTCGCTGGTGCCATGGGTTATCCGATCATCCCCTGCGACCTTTGCGGCAGTCAGGAGGGGCTGCAGCGCGCCCAGGTGAAGAAGCTGCTCGACGAATGGGAGACGCGGACCCCCGGTCGCAGGCAGGTCATGTTCCGCTCCTTGATGAACGTGCGTCCGTCGCATCTAGCCGACCCGACGCTCTTTGACTTTGCGTCACTCGCTGCCGTTGTGGCAGATGGCGAAAATTCTACGCAACTTTCGGATGAGCGTTAAGGAACTGATCAGGAACATCCGCCTAGCCTGACCTCCGAAACAGCGGGCAAAACGCCTGCGGAAACGGGGGCATCTCGGATGACTTTCGCGCTGAACCGGCTGGTGGTCCAACCCTGGCAAATGCTGGCCCTGGTGCCGTTGGCCGCGCTTGTGGCGTTTCAGATCGGGGGTGAGGCCGGGCTTGCGGTGCTTGCTGTTGCGGCTCCGGTGCTTGCGCTGGCCCTTGGTCGCAGGCCTGAACCGGCCGCGGTCGGGTCCATGTCAGACCAGGTGATCGCGCGGCTGGATGCCACGCTCGCCGAAAGTCGCGCCACGGGCGGGGCGACCGGCTGTCTGGTGATCCAGTTCGACGACGCGGGCCTTCTGTGCGACCGGCTGGGCCGGGCCCGGCAGAGCGAGGTTCTTGCCGCCTGCGTTGCCCGCCTGCGGGGTGCCCTGCGTCCGGGCGATCTTCTGTTCTCGCTGGAAGACGGCAGCCTGGCCGTGGCGCTTGGCCTTTCACCGCGTCTCGACCTTGAAATCATGGTGCGCATCGCGGCCCGCCTGCAACTCGTCGCGCAACAGCCGGTCACGCTTGCCACCGGGGCGGTGCAAGTGACCTGTTCCATCGGCTTCTGCCATGCCCAGCAGCTGGTCCAGCCCTCGGGTCGCGCGCTTCTCGACGCGGCACAGGTTGCGGGGGATGAGGCTGCGACATGCCGACCGGGGGCCATACGGGGCTTTTCGGCCGAACTTGCCCGCGCCCGCACCGAGCGCGACATGCTGCGCGCAAGCTTTGCCGGGGCCGTCGACCGGGGCGAAGTGCGCGCCTGGTTCCAGCCGCAGGTATCGACCGACAGCGGCGAAGTGACCGGGGTCGAGGCGCTGGTGCGCTGGGTGCACCCCGAACGCGGCTGTCTTTCGCCAGCGGCCTTCCTGCCCGCGCTGGAAGGCTCTGATCTGATGGAGCTTCTGGGTCAGACGATGCTGACCCAGTCCCTCGCCGCCTTGGCCGAGTTCGACCGCAAGGGATTGCGCATTCCGACGGTCGCCGTGAACTTCTCGGCCCAGGAACTGTGCGACCCGCAGTTGCCCGACCGGCTGGGCTGGACGCTTGACCGCTTTGGCCTTGCCACCTCGCGACTGACCGTTGAAGTGCTGGAATCGGTCGTGGCGGGAAATGACGAAGACATCGTCACTGCCAATATCGGCCGCATTGCCGCCATGGGCTGCAAGGTCGACCTCGACGACTTCGGCACCGGCCACGCCTCGATAACCGCCATCCGCCGTTTTGCTCTGAACCGGCTGAAGATCGACCGTTCCTTCGTCCGCGAGGTAGACCAGAACCGCGAACAGCAGAACCTCGTCACCGCGATTCTGTCGCTCGCTGAACGTCTGGGGTTGGAAACGCTTGCCGAAGGGGTGGAGACGCCGGGCGAACACGCGCTTTTGGCGCAGCTTGGCTGCGGCCATGTCCAGGGCTTTGTGATTGCCCGCCCGATGCCGGTGGAAGAGCTTGCAACCTGGCTCGTCTCGCACCGCGAGGCCCGCGCCAAGGCGCTCCGCATCGGCGTCCGCGCGCGTTAGGTCAGTTCGCCGTCGCTAGTCGAGGCGGAACAGCTTGTTGCGCGACGTCGCGCCCCGCACCAGAACCAGCCGGGTCTTCGCCACGCCCAGCGCAATTGCCAGTGACGCACGGGCGGCGTCGGTCGCTCGTCCTGCCTCGGGCACTTCGGTCACGCTGATCCGGATCACCCCATCTGCAAGCTCAATCGCCGCCCGCCTGGCGTTCGGGGTGACCCGGACGATGAAGGTTGCCCCGGTCGCGGCCATGTGGGAAAGATCGGTCATGCCTTGGACATGCCCGATGCCGTGCTGACCGACAAGCCGTCATCGGGCGAACCAGCCGTCCTTGCGCGCCTCACACCCCGACTTCGATCCCTAAACCCCACTCCCGCGCTCGGGTCACCGCCACCGACGCAACGGCAAGATCCTGCAGGCCCACGCCGGTGCCATCGTAAAGCGTGATCTCGTCCGCTGTCCGCCGTCCTTCATGCCTGCCGATGAGAACGTCGCCAAGGGGCACGATCCCTGCAGCACCCAGAAGTCCCATGCCCACTGCATGCTGCGCCTCGCCGATGGTCACCGATTGCGCGACCTCATCGGTAAAGACCGACGCCCCCGCCACCAGCGCGGGCTCAACTTCCTGCTTGCCCTTCGTGTCGGTCCCCATGCAGGACAGATGCACTCCGGGTGAGACATGTTCGGCCAGAAGACTGGCGGCGGGCGACGAGGTAATCGTCACAATGACCTCCGCCTCGCGCATTTGGGGCAGGTCCACCGCCTCGAAGGGCAGGCCCTGTTCGGCCGCGACGGCGCCAAGCTTCGGCAGCATCTCGGGGTGCAGGTTCCAGGCGATCACCCGTTCGAACCTTCGCACCCGTACCGCCGCACGCAACTGGAACCCCGCCTGATGCCCCGCACCGACGATACCGAGCACACGCGCCTCCGGTCGTGCGAGGCGGTCGATGGCGATGGCGCTCGCCGCCGCGGTCCGCAGCGCGGTCAGAAGGTTTCCGCCCACCATTGCAACCGGCCGCCCCGTGTCCGGGTCGAACAGGAAGACCGAAGACTGGTGATTGATCATCCCCTTCTCCGCATTCCTCGGGAAATACCCCCCGGCCTTCACGCCAAGCTGCCCCCCGGCCCGGTCCAGTCCCGACTTGAACCCGTATTGCCGCCCCTCACCCAGCGCCTCGCGCACCACCGGAAAGTTGTAGGCATCCCCGCGCGCCATCGCGGAGAAACAGGCCTCGACCGCGCGGAACGCGTCATCAGCGGTGACAAGCGAGGCAATCAGCGCCTCGGGGACGATCAGCATGACATGCTCCTGAACTTCGGGCCAAGTATCCGATTTTTCGCAGAAAAATCGTGCCTTAATAGGCCTTGCCCCGCGCCGAGACCGGCCAGACGCATTCCACCTTGCCGCCCCGGACGCCGACATACCAGTCATGGACGTTGCAGGTCGGGTCACAATGCCCGGGGATCAGTTTCAGCTTGTCGCCGACCTTCAAGACGCCCTGCGGGTCCTCGATCACGCCGTGTTCGTCCGAGCATTTGACGTATTTCACGTCCTCGCGCCAGAAGATGACCGGCAGACCTGAATCCACCGACTGCGCCTTCAGCCCGGCATCGCAGATCGCCTTGTCGGCCTTCACATGGCTCATGACCGAGGTCAGGATGAACAGCGCGTTCTCCCATTCCCCCCGGTCGATCCGGTTTCCGTCCTTGTCCAGGATGCGCCCATAGTCGGCGTCCATGAAGGCGTAGGAGCCGCACTGAAGCTCGTTGTAGACCCCCGAATTGCTTTCGAAATAGTAGGACCCGGTGCCCCCGCCCGAGACCAGTTCCGGCTTCAACCCCGCCGATTCCAGCGCAGTGACGCACCCCTTCACCTGGGCAATCGCCGCTTCCAGCTTGGCTTGCCGGTCTTCGTACCTGTCCATGTGCTGCATCGCGCCCTGATAGGCCTGGATGCCGGTGAACTTGAGGCCCGGTGCGGCCGCAGCGGCCTTGGCGATCGCCACCACCTCCTCCGGCGTCTTCACGCCGCAGCGGCCCGCGCCACAGTCGATTTCCACGAAGACCTCGATCTGGGTGCCATGCTTCACCGCCGCTGCCGACAGGTCGGCCACGTTCGCCACGTCGTCCACGCAGACGATGGTCCGCGCGCCCAACTTCGGCAGCCGCGCCAGCCGGTCGATCTTGGCCGGGTCGCGCACCTGGTTCGACACCAGCACATCCTTGATCCCGCCCCGCGCGAAGACCTCGGCCTCCGACACCTTCTGGCAGCAGACGCCAACCGCTCCGCCCAGGCGCTGCTGCAGCTTCGCCACGTCCACCGACTTGTGCATCTTGCCATGCACCCGGTGCCGCATTCCATGCGCGCGGGCATAGTCGCCCATCTTGATGATGTTCCGCTCCAAGGCGTCCAGGTCCAGGATCAGGCAGGGTGTCTGGATATCCGCCTCGTCCATCCCCGGCAGGGCCGGGATGTCATAGCCCACCTCAAGCCCTTGAAAATCCGTGTGCTTGTTCATGGTTCTCAGCCTTTCATCCAGGGAAGTTTGTCCAGATCGACGTTGCCGCCGGTGATGATGATGCCCACCCGCTTGGCCTTGAAGGCCGCGCGGTTTTTCAAAACCACGGCCAGCGGCACCGCGCTGGAGGGTTCCATGACGACCCGAAGGTGCTTCCAGGTCAGCTTCATCGCGTCGATGATCTCGTCTTCAGAGGCCGTGTAGATCTCGCTGACGTGGGTCGACACAAAGTGCCAGGTCAGGTCCTTGAGCGGGACCAGAAGCCCGTCGGCGATGGTCTTCGGCGCGTCATCGGCGATGATATGCCCGGCCTTGAAGCTGCGATAGGCGTCGTCGGCCTGCTCCGGCTCGGCGGCGATCACCTTCGTTTCGGGCGCGAGGGTCGACAGCGTCAGGCAGGTGCCCGAGATCATTCCGCCCCCACCGATGGGGGCCACGACCATGTCGAGCCCACCGGTCTGCTCCATGAACTCGCGCGAACAGGTGCCCTGCCCGGCGATCACCCGCGGGTCGTTGTAAGGATGGACGAAGTCGCCGCCGGTGCGGGCCTGGACCTCGGCGAAGGTCGCCTCGCGGGAGGAGGTCGAGGGTTCGCATTCGGTGATCACGCCACCATAGCGACGGACGGTGTCCTTCTTGGCCTGCGGCGCGGTGCGCGGCATGACCACGTTGCACGGGATGCCGCGCAGCATGGCGGCGTAGGACAGACACGAGGCGTGGTTGCCCGAGGAATGGGTGGCAACGCCCAGCTTGGCCTGATTGTCCGTCAGCCCGAAGACGGCGTTGGCCGCGCCGCGCACCTTGAAGGCGCCGGGTTCCTGGAAGTTCTCGCATTTGAAGAACAGTTCCGCTCCGCTGAGTTCGTTCAGATAGTCCGAGGTCCGAACCGGGGTCTGGCGGATATGCGGGCGGATGCGGTCGCGTGCGGCCAGCATGTCGTCGTAGGTGGGGATCATCGGTCCGTTCATGTCCTTCATATTCCTGCCTTTTCCGCTGGGGACCAAAATCCTTCGAAGGATTTTGCAAGACTTTTCGAAAAGTCTTGGCCCTACTCCGCCGCTATCGCCAAGGCCGGAACCGTCCCGCGATAGTACTCCTGCGCCGCCGCCACGCCTGATCCAAGCTTTACCGGCCAGCCAAGATCCGCCATGCACATCTCGGCCACGCAAAGGCCCGAGAGAACCATCGCCTCGGTCAGCATCCCCAGATGCCCGATGCGGAACACCTTGCCCGCGACCTCGCCGAGGCCCACACCGAAGGCCATGCCGTACTTGCTGGCCGCCAGCTGCACCAAGGCCGTGCCGTCACAGCCCGCAGGCACTTTCACCGCCGTCACCGTGTCGGAATAAAGGTCAGCCGAAGCCGCGTAGGGCGTCATCCCCCAGGCGAAGACCGCGCGGCGCACGCCCTCGGCCAGGCGGTGGTGGCGCGCGAAGACGTTCTCCAGCCCCTCGCTCTCCAGCAGGTCGATGGAATGCGCGAGGCCCGCGATCAGGCCGACGGCGGGGGTATAGGGGTAGCCGCCGCGCGCGTAGGAGGTGAGCATGTCCTTGAAATCGAAGAAGGTTCGCGGCAGCCGCGCGGTCTCCATCCCCGCAATGGCTTTGGGCGAGACCCCAAGGATCGCCAGCCCCGCCGGCAGCATGAAGCCCTTCTGGCTGCCCGCGACGGCGATATCCACGCCCCAGCCGGCGAAGTCGAACGGCATCGAGGCGATCGACGACACCCCGTCCACGAACAGCATCGCGCCATGTCCCGCCGCATCCATCGCCCTGCGGATGCCGCCGATGTCGGACTTCACCCCGGTCGCGGTTTCATTGTGCGTGGCAAGCACCGCCTTGATCTTCCCCGTCTGATCCGCGCGAAGCGCCGCCTCGATCTCAGCCAGCGGCGCACCCTGGCCCCAGGGTGTCTCGATGATCTGCACCTGCAACCCGTGCCGCTGGCAGAGGTCGATCCAGCGGTGGCTGAACATCCCGAACCGCGCCGCCAGCACCGTGTCGCCGGGTGAAAGGGTGTTGGTGATCGCCGCTTCCCAGCCGCCCGTGCCGGTGGACGGAAGGATGATGACCTCGCCCTGATCCATGCGCAGAACCCGCCGCACGCCGTCCACCGCAGGCTTGAACAGCCGCGCAAAGGCGGGCGAGCGGTGGTCCAGCGTGCCCATGTCGCAGGCCTTGCGCACCGAGTCGGGGATATTCGTCGGGCCGGGAATGAAAACCGGGTTCTGCATGGACATCGGGCAACTCCCTGAAAGATCGCCCGGAAAATCTACGTCCTGCGCCCAATGCGCACAATTTTTTCGAAAAGATTTTTCATTGTCACATTGCCATGCTATTCCGCAGTCCATCCAATGACTTGCGTTTTTTCATGAACAGGAGGCCCCGATGGCCCAAAAACCCCGCGGCCGCCCGAAGGCGTTCAACGACAAGACCGACCAGAACACCGTGCAGGCCTTGGACCGCGGCCTCGACATCCTGACCCATGTCGCGCTGAACCCCGGCCGGACGCTGTCCGAGATCGCCGAGGACACCGGCGAAGCCATCGCCACCGTCTTCCGCGCCCTCGTCACGTTGCAAGGCCACGGCATGGTCGAGGCCGAAGAACCCGGCCAGTTCTGGCACATCGGCCCTGGCGCCTTCCGCGTGGGCTCTGCCTTCCTGCGCCGCACCAAGGTCGTCGAACGCGCCCGCCAGCCGATGGACGCGCTGATGCGCGAAACGGGGGAAACCGCGAACCTGGGGATCGAGGTCAAGGACGAGGTCTTCTTCGTGGCCCAGGTCGAAACCTACGAGGCGATCCGCGCCTTCTTTCCGCCCGGCACCCGCGCACCGATGCACTCCAGCGGGATCGGCAAGGCGCTGCTGGCCTGGTATCCCGAGGAGAAGACACTCGGAATCCTGGCCCGCAAGGGGTTGGAGAAGTTCACCTCCCTCACCCTGACCAGCGACTCTGCCCTCCTCCGTGACCTGAGCCGCACCCGCGACCGCGGCTTTTCCATCGACGACCAGGAACGCGCCGAGGGGATGCGCTGCGTTGCCGCCCCGATCTTCAACGCGCATGGCGAGCCGGTGGCGGGCCTTTCCGTCTCGGGTCCCGCCTTCCGCATGGGGCTGTCGGACGCGACCCGGATCGGCGCTTTGGTCCGGGCGGCGGCGGATCAGGTGACGGAAGCCACGGGCGGCACCCAACCGGCGTGACGGTTTCGACATGGGCGGGTCGGTCGGGGGCCAGACGGCAAACCCGAACCGGCTAGACAGGCGCAAAAGCGAAGGACCGACCGCGATGACCAAGCCCAACCTGTTGATCCTGATGGTCGACCAGCTGAACGGGACGCTCTTCCCCGATGGCCCGGCGGACTTCCTGCATGCCCCGAACCTCAAGCGTCTTGCCGCCCGGTCCGCGCGGTTCAAGAACTGCTACACGGCCTCCCCCCTCTGCGCCCCCGCGCGGGCAAGCTTCATGTCCGGCCAGCTGCCCAGCCGCACCCGCGTCTACGACAACGCCGCCGAATTCGCCTCGGACATCCCGACCTATGCCCACCACCTGCGCCGGGCGGGGTATCAGACGGCCCTTTCCGGCAAGATGCACTTCGTCGGTCCCGACCAACTGCACGGCTTCGAACAGCGCCTGACCACCGACATCTACCCCGCCGATTTCGGCTGGACCCCGGACTACCGCAAACCGGGAGAGCGGATCGACTGGTGGTACCACAACCTCGGCTCCGTCACCGGGGCGGGGGTGGCCGAGATCACCAACCAGTACGAATACGACGACGACGTGGCCTTCCAGGCGATCCAGAAGCTCTACGACCTTTCGCGCGGCGCTGACCCCCGCCCCTGGGCGCTGACCGTCAGCTTCACCCACCCGCACGACCCCTTCGTCGCCCGCCGCAAGTACTGGGACCTTTACGAGGGCGCCCCGGAATGTGAACCGCCGGAACCCGTCGCCTACGAGGACATGGACCCCCATTCCAAACGCCTGATGGACGCCTGCGACTGGCGCGGCATGGAGATCACCCCCGACCACATCCGCCGCGCCAAGCAGGCCTATTTCGCCAACATCTCTTACATCGACGACAAGATCGGCGATATCCTCGCGGTGCTGGAGGCTACACGTCAGGACGCGCACATCGTCTTCCTGTCGGACCACGGCGAGATGCTTGGGGAAAAGGGCCTGTGGTTCAAGATGAACTTCTTCGAAGGCTCGGCCCGCGTGCCCCTGATGATCGCCGCCCCCGAAATGCCCGCCGGGCTGGTGGAGACCCCAGTCTCCTCCATCGACCTCGCCCCTACCCTTGCGGCCCTTGCCGGCATCTCGATGGAGGAGGTCGCCCCCTGGACCGAAGGCGTTAACCTGATCCCCGTGGCCAATGGAGCGCCTCGCGCCCCCGTCGCCATGGAATATGCCGCCGAAGGCACCATCACCCCGATGGTTGCTTTGCGGGAAGGGGCCTGGAAATACATCCGCTGCCCCGCCGACCCTGAACAGCTGTTCGATGTGGCCAACGATCCGGGCGAGACCACGAATCTCGCCCAGGACCCCCGCGCCGCAGAAATCCTTGATCACTTCCGCGCCCTTGCCGACCAACGCTGGGACCTCGCGGCCTACGACGCGCAGGTCCGCGAAAGCCAGGCCCGCCGCTGGGTGGTCTACGAGGCGCTGCGCAACGGCGCCTATTTCCCCTGGGATCACCAGCCCCTGCGTGCGGCAAGCGAACGCTACATGCGCAACCACATGGACCTGAACGTGCTGGAGGAATCGAAGCGGTTTCCCAGAGGAGAGTAGGGTGCGCTACAGCGCACCAACCG
>OFDC01001126.1_pt1 | contig 15379 bp, 15 predicted proteins | sample 1520941 | NCBI WGS metagenome assembly OFDC01 (sample SAMEA94258168, study PRJEB24077) | hot springs metagenome | biome: Aquatic biome; feature: Water | place: India | collected 2012-12-06 | depth 5 m | reverse complement strand
AGGTGGCCGTACGGTAGGTGCAGGTGTTGTTGCTAAAGTTAACGACTAATCGTTAGTAAGCACACAAAAGAGTCACTTCGGTGGCTCTTTTTTTATGCCTACGCTTTTATTAACCGGTTAATTTGCCACTAAAATTTACTATTGGTTAATATTGGGTTAGGTAGTTTTAGGCAATAAAAAAGCCAAGCACTAGCTTGGCTAAATGACATATCGCTAAATACTAGTGTAGAGCGCTGATATAGTCAGACAATACTTTGATATCATTATCTGATAATCTCGATGCCACGATTTGCATCATGCCTTTATCGCCTTTTTTAGACGCATCATTCATACGCGTTTGTGATGGGTCGGTCACATCGTCTTCACGACCTGCCGCACGAAATAGTTTTAATTGGGTTGCGATATAAGCTGAATGTTGACCTCCAATACGTGGGAAAGCGGCTAAATCGTTGCCATTGGCTTTACCACCGTGACAGCCTGCACAAGGAATCACACCGCGTTTGCTATTACCACCATAATACAATTTTTGCGCTGTTGCTGCGTAAGCAGGATTGGCATAACCTACCCCCCAACGTGGTTGGCTTGCATAATAACCTGCCACATTCGCCATGTCTTGGTCATTTAATTTTGCCACTTGCGCCGACATGATAGGGTTGACACGCGCGCCTGATTTGAATTCGGTTAGCTGTTTATAGAGATACTTAACGTTTTGTCCGCCAAGGTTGGGCTGTGCAGGAACAGTGCTAACGCCATTGACGCCATGACAAGCACCACAAACTGATTCAGCAATAACCTTACCTTTGGCAATGTCATATTTTGGTACGGTAACAGCTGCAGAACCGCTTACGCTGGCAATTAAAAGGCTTGCGGCAGTGAGTATTTTTTTCATCGGTAACAATTCCTACTAAAGCGTGTTGGTTATGACTCACAATGAGCTAGCGACAAAGGCATTACTTACAATATCAAAGCAACACCCAGTTATCATCATACATATTTATTGCTTTAACACGGGTGAATGTATCTACTAAGTTACAATATTATAGCAAGACAACCATGCGCTTGTCTGCAAAATTTGTAGGCTACCCCACTAATAATGAACACTAATCATGTGGCTAATACGACATTTAAGTTAGCTAAATGATTTTAAAACACCGAGGGTTTTGTCGATTACAGGGATGGCGATGATTAAAACCATAATCGAATAATTGATATGGCTGATTATTATGCCACAACTCGATAATCATGTAAAAGTCATTTGCAAGTTGGCAAGCGGGTTTCACTGCAAAAAATATCTCACAAATCAGCACTAGCAAGTGCGCAAAATTTTGGGTTATGGGTATTTGCTGATACAATAGCGCTTTAACATTAAGATTATGTGCCGATGATGGATTCTACTAACACCCTTGCGCCAACTGCGATTACTGACGATAGTGATGCGGCAAAACGCTGGTTGCATCAAACCCAATTTATGCTATCTGCCCCTACCTTCAAACTATGTCCTGCCGATACGGGTCGCGAAGTGGCTTTTGCTGGGCGCTCAAATGCTGGTAAGTCCTCTTGCATTAATGCATTGACCCAGCAGCGCCAGTTAGCCCGTTCCTCCAAAACCCCAGGTCGTACCCAAATGATTAACTTTTTTAATATGGGCAATTTGGATCAGCGGTTGGTGGATTTGCCGGGGTATGGTTATGCCGCCGTGCCCGAGGCGATGAAAAAAGAATGGCAGTTAGAGCTGGAAAAATACCTCATTTCGCGTAAAAGTCTTGCCGGTTTAGTGCTGCTCACAGACATTCGCCATCCACTAAAATTTTTTGATGAGCAAATGCTACACTGGGCAAAAGACGGTGAGCTTGAGGTTCATGTGCTATTAACCAAAGCCGATAAGCTCAAATACGGCGCTGCCAAAAACACGCTACAGCAAACCCGCAATCAGCTTAATAAATTAAAACTGCCGTTTAGTATTCAATTATTTTCTGCCCAAGATAGAATTGGGCTTGAAGAGCTGTCATTAAAGCTTGGCAATTGGCTGGCGCTACCCGAGCAGGATGAGCCAACGGATAATGAACCTACGTTAGCCGTCTAATGGTTAAGAGGGTTTAAACTGATTGGCATCTTGCACTTGGTTGATTTGCTGGTTCAGCAGTGCCAGCAAGGATTGGTTACTAGGTAGCTGCTTTGCTAATGATTTGGCTTGAGTGAGTGATGTCACCGCGTCTTTTAGCTCATTGCGCCATAACTCGCCATACGCGCGATAGCGTAATGTATTGATGCGATGAATCAGTTGTTCATTGCCGCTACCATGTTTTGCCAGTAGTTGGCTGGCTTGCTGCAATCGATCCCACAGCATGACGTCGCGGGGATTTTGCTTGGATAAGGGTTGAAGCAGCGCTAATACTTTTTGACCACTTTCTGCCGTAGGTCGATATTTTAAATAAATGTCACTCAGATAACGTGGCACATCTGTGCGCTCAGGATACACAGCGGCGAGTTGTTGCAATTTAGCGATTGCCACATCGGCATTGCCTTGCTGCGCCGCTAACTGACTAAATGTGACGACTGCTAGCGGATTGGCGAGTGTTTTGATGTCCTTGTCAAAATCCTGCATTAAGCTTTGTGCCGCTTTGGGTTGTCCGTTATCGATATAATAATTAATCAGCGCAAGCTTGGCAGCTTTACTGGTTTTTGCCCCTTGTTCTAAATCGGCTTTGTTGACTAGATAGCCATAGTAGCGAGCACGCCACTGGATTTGTTCAAACAGTTGCGCGCGCTGCTGTTGGATAGATTGATAACGGTTTGACGCCATATTAGCCTGGCTATCACGCTTGTAAGTGGCGACTCGCGCTCTTGCTTCACTGATTCTATCTGCGGTGAGCGGATGACTTAAAATAAAACTGGGAATCAAGGTGTTGCTTTTGACAGGGTTTTGTTGATCTAAGGTGGCAAAGAAACTGGGCATGGCATTGACATCATAGCCCGCTTGGTTCATGATTTGCATGCCAATACGGTCAGCTTCTCGCTCTTGCCCACGGCTATAGGAAGCAGCAGCGTTGGCTGACATCGCCTGAGAGCCTAGCATGACAGCGGCAGCGGCATCACCATCGCCGATTTTGGATGCTGCGACGCCCGCCAAAAGACCGCCTGCCTGCATCAGTAGCTGTTTGGTTTTTTCATCACTACGATGTTGATAATGGCGCTGGCTGACATGGGCAATCTCATGCGCGATGACGCTCACTATTTCATCCAGACTTTTGGCTTTATCCAACAAACCGACATTAATGCCGATAAGTCCAGAGGGTACTGCAAAGGCATTGATTTGCTTGTCATTGATAATCACCAGCCCCATGGGTGCGTTGAGACCTGCCACCGCATTGATTTGCCACACAATTTGTTCAAGCGATTGCTGCAACCAAGGGTCTTTTATCAGCGCTGCATTGCCGTTGATTTGTCGAAGCGCCCACTCACCGACTTGGCGATTTTGCTCGGTATCGATGAGCGCTTGCCCATTGTCCATAGAGGCTAATTGGCTATTGACCCTGGTAGGCTCAGCCCTTGCCATCATCACTGGATTAAAAGCAGGCGCACTTTGATAGGAGAAGTTATCGACAGCAAGCACGCCCGTTGATAGGGTACTTAATACAGCCACTACGGGCGTTTTTCTAAATAAATAACCAGCAGATAAATAACCAGCAAATGGATTGATGGGCATGCGCGACCTTTGACAGCGAATTAGCTTAGAATGATGTTTAAAAAAATGGTGTTTAAGAAAGGTAAATGCTAAATAATACTGCTCAATATACAAATTTCAGCAGCTTTAAAAAGCCAAATTTTGTAATGATATCTTGCTACAATCTACCGACTACTGAATGGATGATAAAGGTTAGATTTTCAAAAATATAATGCTAACTTTGATTTATCTCAATCATCTACACTTGTAATTTAGCCTATAATAACCATCTAACACACTTGCAATTTTCGACTAGCGACTTTATTACCATGACCGATTCTTCTCAGATTATGCTAAATCCTGCCTTACTATCGGATGACGCCTTTTGCCAAGATTGGGGATTGTTTCGCTCAGGCGAACATAACAATCTCAGCATCAATGCTCAAATTGGGCACTATGTGGATGGCAAAGGACTCGCCTGCCCGATGCCGCTGCTTAAACTTAAAATGGCACTAAAAAAAACCGCATTGGGTCATGCGGTATATGTGACTGCAACCGATCCTAACAGCAAGCGTGACATCGCAGCTTTTTGTCAGCATGCCGGATATACCCTGGTACAGCAGACATCAATCACAGCGTCTGAAGATACAACAGACACAATCTTTCACTCGATCATAACCAAAAATTGCTAAACGCCTCTTACAAAAAAGCTGGCTTTAAGGCATACTAAATAACAGAAACTAAAGGACAATTGACAGGCTATTTCATGGCTACAAAGACCAAAACAACGACAATAAAAAAGACTGCCAACGCAAAAAAATCGACCAAGCTTGACGCTAAGCTGGGTGACGACCCACACGCTGCCTTTAATGACATCGACGATGACGAACTCGATGAATTTGACGAGCCAGACTTTGATAGCCCAGACTTTGATAGCTTAGGTGACGACGATATTGATCTTGCACAGCTCCCTGATAGTTATGATGACTATGAGGAGTTGTTGGACGAGGCTGATGACGACTATGACGATGAGTTTGCTAAAAAACCACGAAAAACTGCGTCGCGAACCCGTCAAAAGAGAGCCATGACCAATGCCCTTGTGCCTACCATGCCCACTGCGTTATCTGCCCCTGGGGTAAATTTAGGCGCGTATATCAACGCGGTTCATCAAATTCCTATTTTGACAGCAGAGCAAGAAGAGGAGCTAGCACATCGCTATGCCGACGAAGGGGATGTAGAAGCAGCCCGGCTGCTGGTTATGTCACATCTGCGATTTGTGATTCACATTGCGCGCAGTTACTCTGGCTATGGCTTGCCACAAGGTGATTTGATTCAAGAAGGCAATGTCGGTTTGATAAAAGCGGTGAAACGTTTTGACCCAAACAAAGGCGTACGTTTGGTGTCTTTTGCCGTGCATTGGATCAAAGCGGAAATCCATGAGTTTGTGATTCGCAACTGGCGTATTGTCAAAGTCGCGACCACCAAAGCGCACCGCAAGCTGTTTTTTAACTTGCGCTCACTGAAAAAAACCAACAACCAGTTAGCGCTCGAAGAAGCCGAAGCGATTGCCAAAGACTTAAATGTTACCGTCAAACAAGTGCTAGAGATGGAAAGCCGTCTGACTTCGTATGATGCATCGTTTGAAGCACAAAGTGATGATGAAGACGAAGGCCGCTATGCACCGCAGTATTTTTTGGAAGATGCGGCTGACCCAGCCGATATGGTAGAAGATGCTGATTGGGAAGAAAATAACAATTCAGCCTTGATGGAGGCGATGGAAGACTTAGACGATCGTTCGCGGGATATCGTACAGCAGCGCTGGCTCAATGAGCAAAAAGCGACCTTGCACGAGTTGGCGGCAGAGTACAATATATCAGCGGAACGGGTTCGCCAAATTGAAAAAAATGCCATGGATAAAATCAAAGAAGCCATGTTAGCCAATACCCATTTGCAGTTGGATTAACTATCATGAACTGGATAAGTATTGGCGCGATAAATATGGCAGTGGTGGTCGCCTGTGGGGCGTTTGCCGCACATGGGCTTAAACCGCGTTTGTCAGCCGAGCAAATGGCTTGGTGGCAGACGGGCACGCAATACTTTTTTTATCACGCGCTTGGGTTGTTGATTGTTGGTATGTTATTGCGTATAAACCTCACCTCCCCTACTATTGCGTGGGTGATGCAATTGGGTATTGTGCTTTTTACAGGCTCGCTATATTTGATGGCTTTGGGTATGCCACGTTGGCTTGGGGCAATTACCCCGATTGGCGGCACGCTGTTTATTATTGCATGGATTTGGCTTGCTATCAGTGTTGCTAAGCATACTTCATCAATTTAACCCCATTTAACCATAACAGAAAGCGTAACAAAACAGGAAGCGAAATAATGCCACAAGTGACTTTAAATGGTGACGTCAAACAAACGTTACATCAAAATCTCTTACAATTCTTGAATGAAATGGGGCAAACCCAAGGTCGTTTTGCCGTTGAAATCAACGGTGAATTGATTCCAAAAAGCCAATTGGAAAATGTCACCTTGCAAGATGGTATGAACATTGAAGTGGTGCAAGCGGTGGGTGGTGGCTAATCATATCAGCGTAAAAAAAGCGGGTAAGTTACCCGCTTTTTTATGTTTGCGTTGCACTAATTTTTGGTCATGGCTAATAAACGATTGGCGGTTAACCCATGTAAAAACACCGACATCGCAATCATTACCACACAAATCACCCAAATTTTTAGCGCTTCATCACTGGTAAATACGCCTTTATTCATCGCATAGGCGATATAATACAATGTACCAATTCCGCGGATACCCAGTGCTGCTGTCACCCAGCGTTCATTGCGACTCATTCCCAGTTTACCTAGGCTAAAATAACCCACGATGGGACGTATCAAAAATATAAACGCCAAACATACCACATACACTTGCCAGCTAAGGGTGACATCACTCGCTAACGCTTGACCCACCAGCAGTCCCAAAAATACCATCACAAGCGACATCAGCAAACCTTCAATTTGTTCAGCAAAATCATGCAAGCCTTGATGATATTCATGTTCACATTCTGAACGCCGAAAAGTTAACGCCGCCACAAATACCGCAATAAAACCATAACCATGCACAAACTCTGTGATGCTATAGGCCAGTAACATCAAGGCTACTACCATATAACTTTGCTCGACTTTATCGGGATATGCCTTGGTAAATAGCCAATTTGCCAAAAACTTACCGACACAGTAACCCGCCGCCACCCCTGCAATGATTCGCCATAACACATCATAGCCCAACCAATGCAGCCAATCTTCTGCACCAAAACCCTGATTGAGAGACGCAGCGGTAGCAATCGCTATCGCTAAATACACGAACGGAAATGCCAGTCCATCATTGAGACCCGCCTCTGAGGTGAGGGTAAATCGGGTCACATCTTCCTGTCGTTCGGAGTTGGGTGGACCGACTTGAATGCTAGCCGCTAGCACAGGGTCGGTTGGTGCTAGCACAGCACCGAGCAAAATAGCCGCCGCCACACTGAGTCCAAAAATATAATGCCCCATCAATGCCATCGCGGCGATACCTACTGGCATCACAATCACCAACAGCCTTAAGGTCGGTTGCCAAGTTTTCCAATTGAGCGGACTATCAAGCTTGATACCACAACCGACCAACGAAATCAGCACCACCACTTCTGTAACTTTTTCGATAGGAACGCCATAATTAAGCGGATTAATTCTAGGCAGACCCATAAAAAAATACCCTAGCAGTGCGCCAAAGGTAATTTGTATCATAGGCAGGGATAGCGAAAGCTTGCGCGGTAGCATAGGAAAGAATGCCCCGATTAAAAACGCCAACCCTAAAAAAAGTAAAATCAAATTATAGTTTTCAAGCATACCTGTGTACCAAGAGTAAGTTGCTAAAAGAGCCACGTTACTGCGTAAAAGGTTTATCCCTTATGAATCTATTATGCAAAAAGGTGGGCATGCCATCAACCATTGCTGTTTAGCAAAATACCAAGAGATTTGTTAACAGTTCGAGCGTTAAGTTAAATTTAAAAATTTAGTTATATTTGAAAATTTACTTATATTTAAAAGTTCAGCTAGCAAAGATTTTGACTGACCCTCTAAGCCCAACATTGCTATCAAAACCGCACTTTACGCTGCGTAGAAGAACCGATGTTCATACCTTCTCGGTATTTGGTCACGGTACGACGGGCAATATCAATACCTTTATCTTGCAGATGCTTCATAATACTACTATCAGATAGCGGTTTTTTGGGGTCTTCTGCCTCTATCATTTGCTTGATCATCGCGCTGATAGCGGTCGAAGAGACGCCCTCACCCTCGTCACTACTGACTTGACTGGAAAAGAAATATTTTAGGCTAAATAGCCCTTTGGGGGTAAGAATGGTTTTGCTAGTAGTGATACGAGAAACGGTTGACTCATGCAAGCCGACTTCATCTGCCACATCTTTAAGTACCATCGGCTGCATTGCCATGACGCCTTGCTCAAAAAAAGCCTGCTGACGTTTGACGATACAAGTTGCAACTTTTAGTAGATTTTGATTACGCTCTTCGATACTACGGATAAACAGCCGCGCATCATACAGCTGCTCTTTTAGATAAACGCCTTGTTCACTGTTGTCATTGCGACTGACAAGCTTGGCATACATTTGGTTAATACGCAGTTTTGGCAAGGTTTCTGGGTTTAGGCTGACTTCCCAATGCTGCCCTCGCTGCACCACAATGACATCAGGAATGTCGTAGCTTTCAATGCCATTATCGAGCTGGCGCTGTGATTTTTCATAAGACAGTGCAGGATTGGGGTTTAATGTGCGCAATAAGGCAAGCGCAGGCTGAATCTCAGAGACGTCAAGATTGGATGATTTAAGCAGTGCATTGATGTTATTGTTGGCAAAAAACTCTGAATGCATCAAAATTTGCTTGGCTGCTTGCCAAGAGGGGGTATCACTCGGCAATTTATTGAGCTGAATCAGCAAGCATTCTGCCAAATTTCTTGCGCCAACGCCCAGTGGCTCGCAGTTTTGTATTTGCTTAACCACAAGTTCAATGTCTTCAAGCGCCAAGTCCACGTTTTCAACTTGATAAAATGACAACATGGTATCAAAACTTTGAAATAGTTCATCATTCGATAATGTGATAAAACCGCGCTCGTCCATGCTATCAATCAGATACTCCGCCATCAGCATATCGATGGTGGAGAGGCGTCTTAAATTCAGCTGCCAACGGACATAATCTTGAATGTTTCCTTGCGTGGCAAGCTTATAATCATCCTGACGGTCTTCGCTATCAATGCCCATGGCTGCCGAAGATTCATAGCTATAAATATCATCCCACTGCGCATCCACCGGCATGTCGATTTGCTGGCTGCTAAGATGCTCGCTACTATCTATCCCGTCTAAGCCAAATTCCTCATCATAGCGATAATCGCTGTCTGCATAACTGTCCCTATTGTTTTCCCCATAACTGTCACTGTAACTATCACTTGGGCTATGACTTGCATACTCAGGCACTGCCGAGGGTTCACTGTTCGGGGGATAATCTTGGCTAGCAGAAGCGGGATAAACATCATCCGACACTAGATAATCTTCCAATCCTTCAGTTTCATGGCGGGTATAGTCATCCAAATCAATTTCAGACAACGCAACACCTTCTACTTGATAGTCATCATCGTAATCGTTATCTAGGTCTTGTTCTGGATAGTTTTCGCCATCGGGTAGGTTATCGTCGTCTTCATAAGATGTCTCCCACTCTTCTTCACGCTCAAGCAGGGGGTTGCTATCGAGTTTAAGCTGCACTTCTTGTTCAAGTTCAAGACTCGATAATTGCAGCAAGCGAATTGCCTGCTGCATTTGCGGGGTGAGTGTCATCCCCGTCGTTAGCTTTGCCCCAATACCAATTTTCATAACGCGTTTTTTTAAGCCTTATTCTAGTGAGGTTAGTTTAGATGGTGTGTCTATGGTGTGTTCATGCTCTGCTCGGTTGCTAGTTTAGTATTGTTTCAACAAGATATGCTAGTATTTTTTGACATTCAGCCGTATATTAATTATCTGCACTTAGCTTCGCTCTACTTAACTGTACTTAACTTTACTTAGCGGCAGTACGCACAAATTTCCCTAAATTTTTTGCTTACGAAATCACACCATGACAAAACTGACAAAATTTGCGATTGTTGAACTCAATAGCCAGACCGATATCTTAGCAAATCTTCAATCTATTGAATTAGGTATTAAAATTGCCAGTGAACGCGGCACGTGCATGGTGATTTTGCCAGAAAACGCTTTTTGTTTTGGCAAACAGGGTTTTGCCAGTCAATATTTTGATGCCTTAAAAACTTGGTCGGCACAGGCTGCCCGTCACTACGGTGTGTATCTGCTGGCAGGAACATTGCCCTGCCCGTATCGACCTGATGGTACGCCTGTGGCTGACCGCAAACTTCGGCAAAGCTCACTATTATTTGACCCTGCTGGCGACTGCTTAGCGCGCTATGACAAAATTCATTTGTTCAAAGCCACCGTCAATGATAGCACAGGCAACTATGATGAAGGTAGAACCTTCGAAGCCGGTAATGCGCTCATTGTGGCGGATACCGAGTTTGGCAAAGTCGGCATGATGGTATGTTTTGATATTCGCTTCCCCACCCTTGCCGTCAAACTACGCGAACTAGGTGCAGATATATTGACCGCGCCTTCGGCGTTTACTTACCAAACAGGGAAAGCACATTGGCATGCCCTACTCACCGCAAGAGCGCTCGATAGTCAGTGCATGGTCATTGGTGCAGGTCAGACGGGTGACCATGTGGTCAATCCCTCAGCGCCTAGCAACGTTCGCAGCACTTGGGGGCATAGCGAATTTATCAGCAGCGATGGTGAGCGCGTTTTGACACAAAAAATCAATGCAGCAAGCTACGCGGTAACCGATGCAGCAAATGATGCAGTAACCCGAGATTTTGATTTTGATATCACTAACAATTTGGCTCATTTACCTTTATCTGCCAAAGCGGCAAGCTGGCTGCCTAAGTCAGATAGTTACCAACAGCTTGACAAAAATGCTGACCAAAATACCAATAAAACAACCCCATCACAGCAAGCCCCGAGCGTGATTTTTGCCGACTTTGATGCGGATGCACAGCAAATAACTCGGCAGAATATTGCGTTGCTCGAATGTCAAAAATTGACTATCATAGCAAATAATATCTAACGACCCTGAAGCGAAAAATGGATAATCCACTTTTTGAATATTTAAAGAATAGTCCAATCTTTAGCCGTCTTGATCCTTATATGTTTCAAGTGGTCGAAAACTCACTGCATTTTAAACAGTTGAGCCCGCAAGAAGTGTTATTTACGGAAGGCGAGCATGGCGATTTTATGGCGTTTTTGCTGATTGGTGAATTATCAGTCATTAAATACAGCCCTTCAGGGGCAGAAATTAAAGTCGGTGAAATTCGGGCGGGCGAAAGTACCGGTGAAATGGCACTGTTAGATTTATTAACTCGCTCCGCTACCATTAAAGCCGCCAGCCTGTGTGCGCTTGTCACCTTGTCCCGCGCTGATTTTGAGCGACTGTTATCAGATTATCCTCGTATCGGTGTTGAGATGCTGCGTGGTTTAGCGATTATCTTGAGCCTTAATCTTCGCCGTACTTCTGAGCATTTGACCCGCGCGGTAAATGCTTAATATGGCTAAGGTTAATGTGGTTAAGGTTAAGGTCGCTAAGCTTGCTAAGCTTAAGGAGGCTAGGCTTAATATTTTTTCATGCTTAAGTTGCTGTTTAACCTGCCTGTTATTGTCTTGAGCTATCGCCGTGAGCGGGGATGCGCTTTGTCATACACTTGCGATAAATGCCCAAAATCCAAATGGGTATAAATCTGTGTAGTACTGATATCACTGTGTCCTAGCAATTCTTGAACGCCGCGCAAATCACCACTATCACTTAAAATATGTGAGGCAAAACAGTGTCTCAGCAAATGCGGGTATAAGTCTTGCGCGATACCGGCACGTTTGGCCTGTAGCTTAATACGCAGCTGCACGGTGCGCGTTGAGATACGCGTCCCATAACGTTCACTGACGAATACCGCAGGGTCTTGCTCTTCCACCCATAGCGAGCGATGCGGCAAATAGTTGATGAGTGCCTGCCAGGCTTTTTCGCCAATCGGTACGATGCGCGTTTTTCCGCCTTTACCAAGTACGCGTAACAGCCGCTGTGATTTGTCAATGTCAGACATATTAAGTCCCACGAGCTCGCCGACCCGCAAACCACTGCCATACAGTAATTCTAGCATGGCTTTATCGCGAATCCATAACCGTGCTTCATGGCTATCTTCTGGCGCAGCTTGGTCTAATAACTGGGATAATACATCGATATCAAGTAATGTGGGCAAGGGTCTCGGGGCGCGTTTAAGACGTATGGTTGTGGTAGGGTTTAGTGTCATCAGCTGCTGAGCAATCAACCATTTGTAAAGTTGACGCAACACGGTCAGTTCATATTGACTACTGGATTTGGATATTTTATCGACATCCAATCGTTGAATTAGGAAATCTGACAACTGCTGACGGGTGATGTGACAAAGCGCGGTATGTTGCTCATAGCAATACGCCAAAAAAGGCTGTAGCGCTTGGCGGTAGCTTTTGATAGTTGCTGCGCTATAACGCTTACTGCTTAGCTCAGCAAGCCAGCGATCTACCAAAGCTTGGTTATCGGTATTGAACATAGGCGCTGCCGCATGCGGCGTTAAGTGGGTGGGCAAATCATCGTTTGCTGATTTGCCTACACGGCTGCGCTTTTTCCCTTGACTATTTTTGCCTTGACTTAGGCTACGGCTAGTTGGCATAGTGTCAGTTAGCGAGGTTGGCTGCTATTCATGGTAAGGATGTCCCTCGTCTGAGCGATGTTCCTCACTTGATTGTGCCGGCGCAAATTTCAGCCCCGCACCTGCCATCAAACCCTCAGGACTAAACACCCCTTCATACACAAAGGTCGCAGGACCCGTCATATACACAGGATAGCCTTCTTGCCAACGAATCACCAAACTGCCGCCATACAACTGGGCTCGAATATCCACGCCTTCATCTAGCCAGCCTTCACGCACCCCTATCGCAACGGCAGCACACGCGCCCGTACCACAAGCTTGCGTTTCGCCCACGCCGCGCTCATAGACGCGTAGCCTGATATGGCGATTATTCATCACCTGCATAAACCCAACATTGACGCGCTCAGGAAATGCAGGGTGGCTCTCAATCGCTTTACCGAGTTTTTCCACCTCAGCGGTCAACACATCATCTACTTTGATGATGGCATGGGGATTGCCCATATTCGCCACATAGAGTGTCACAGGCGTACCATCCACATTGAGCCGATATGAGTTTTGAACTTTAGTAATGGTTTTGGGGGTAAAAGGAATCTCATCGGGCTCGAATTTTGGTTTGCCCATATCCACTTTTACCCAGCCATAATCATCGGTGCTAAGGGTGATAATACCGCTGGCGGTTTCTACCCGAATACGTTGTTTAAATGACAACTTACGCGCCTGCACAAAGCGGGCAAAACATCTAGCGCCATTGCCACATTGCTGCACTTCGCTGCCATCTTTGTTAAAAATACGATAGCGAAAATCGACATCAGGGCGGCTTGGCGGCTCAACAATCAGCAACTGGTCAAAGCCAATGCCTAAGTGCCTATCCCCTAACAACGCTACCAACTCTTTGGTCAAGTGAAGCCGCTGTGTGACCAGGTCAATGACCATAAAGTCATTCCCCAGTCCATGCATTTTGGTAAATTCAATTAACATTGTTATTCCTTAAAATTATTTTGATTTATGCATGCTATCTTATCATGATAGCTGATTTTTTATAAGGTAATTGGGGAACAAAAAAACCTTAGCAAGTCAAGCAAATTTGGGCTCGGTTACTAAGGTTTTGGTTTCAGTTGCTAAGGTTTTGGGCTCAGCGGGACAAATAAGGCTTAGCGTTGCCAGCAAACCTGACAGGATAGATTTAATCTACCAGTTTTTCATTTTGCCAAAGGCTCTCAACCGTTTCACGCTCGCGAATGACATGGGCGTGACCCTCTTTGACCAAAATTTCACAAGCACGTGGGCGGCTATTGTAATTGCTCGACATCACAAACCCATACGCCCCTGCCCCTGTGATGGCTAAAACATCATTGTCAGCCAATGCCAACACACGGTTTTTTGCCAAAAAATCGCCCGTCTCACAAATCGCCCCGACCATATCCCATATTTTGGGTTCAACCGGTGAATTCAACTGTGTGGGGATGACTGCCATCTCTGAGTGATAAAGTGCTGGACGAATCAAATCATTCATCGCCGCATCGACAATGGCAAAATTTTTGTGTTCGGTAGGTTTTAAAATATCCACGCGGGTCAATAATACGCCTGCATTGGCAACGATGCTACGACCTGGCTCTAGATACAGTGTTAAGCCTAGAGTTTTCAGTTTGGGTAACAGTAACTGCGCAAATTCTTCAATACTTGCAACGTCTTCGTCGATATACTGCACACCCAAGCCACCCCCCAAATCAATATGCTCAAGCGCAATACCTTGCTTGGCAAGTGCGTGAATCATCTCAATGACTTTATCCAATGCATCCATAAAAGGCTGAACTTGGGTCAACTGCGAGCCAATATGGCAATCAATCCCAACGATTTTTAGGTGCGGTAAGTCATGGGCAATTTGGTAGATACGGGGCGCATCTTCATGGGTAATGCCGAATTTATTTTCTTTGAGCCCTGTGGAGATATACGGATGGGTTTGCGCGTCGACATTGGGATTGACGCGTAGCGAAATAGGCGCTTGTTTTTGTAATTTGCCTGCCACGGCATTGATACGGTACAGCTCAGCTTCTGATTCGACATTAAAGCAAGCAATCCCTACTTCAAGGGCAGTGCGGATATCTTCGGCGGTTTTGCCAAGTCCTGAAAATACGATTTTTTTGGGGTCGCCACCTGCCGCCAAAACCCGCGCAAGCTCGCCCCCTGTGACAATATCAAACCCTGCCCCTGCTTTGGCAAGTTCGTTTAATACAGCAAGGTTACTATTGGCTTTTACCGCATAGCAAATCTGATGGTCAATCTCAGCAAAACTATCATCATAAGCTTGATAGGCTGCCAAAATCGCCTGCTGACTATACACATAGGTCGGTGTGCCGAAGGTCTTTGCGATATCTGCAAGACTGACGCCATCCATCATCAGGGCATTGCCATCATAACTCAGAGCGTTGATTGATTTGACGTGTTCGGTCGGGTTGATTGCTAAACTTGCGGCTGCATCATCAGTAATCATTTTTACCTCCAACCGATGGCATAGATGGCACCGATGGCACAGATGGCGTGGTCGCTGAGTGAGGCGCTGAATGCGGCGCTTGGGCTGCGTTATTGTCGATCATGACGTTGGGATCTTGGGTGTTGACATCAACTTTGGTATCAGCGGCATTGGCAGTGGTGCTGGTCGGTTTGGCGGTCGCATCAACTACTTGTTGGCTATGGCTGCTCGGTAGGTACAATGCCCCTTTTTGCCCACATCCTGTCAGCACATGGGTTGCCACCATCACCGTCAGCACGGTCATTGTTGGGGATAGTTTTGAAATTTGCATGAATGCCCTTAATTTTAAGATTGACTTCCTCCCCTCCTTAAAATGAGGGGATTCCTTCTGCAAGACGGTGAAGCCCCACCGCAAACCTTAAATAGTGG
>OFDC01001125.1_pt1 | contig 15386 bp, 15 predicted proteins | sample 1520941 | NCBI WGS metagenome assembly OFDC01 (sample SAMEA94258168, study PRJEB24077) | hot springs metagenome | biome: Aquatic biome; feature: Water | place: India | collected 2012-12-06 | depth 5 m | reverse complement strand
AGGATCACTTCTGCGGCAAGCTGCTCGGCCTGCCGATGGGCTGCGACGTCTGCTACACCAACCATGCCGAGGCCGATCAGGACGACATGGACAGCCTGATGACGCTGCTCACCGTCGCGGGCTGCAGTTTCCTCATCTGCGTGCCGGGCAGCGACGATGTGATGCTCTCGTACCAGAGCCTCTCGAACCACGACGCGCTTTACTTGCGCCACGTCATGGGCCTGCGCCCCGCGCCTGAATTCGAGGCATGGCTCGAACAGGCCGGTATTGCTGCGCCGGACGGCACGCTGCTTACACTGGCAGACGGCGCCTCGCCCTTCGTGCGCCAGATCGCGGAGACCATGGCTTGAGCGAGGTTGTGCCGGGCGAACTATGGGCGCGGCTGCGGCGGACAACTCCGGCGCGCATCGCGCTCGGCCGCGTCGGGAAAGCCCTGCCGCTCGGCGAAGTGCTCGATTTCCAACTCGCCCACGCCCGCGCGCGCGATGCCGTCCACGCCGTGCTCGATGCTGCCGCGCTCGAAGCCGAACTCGCCCCGCTGCCGGTGCTGCACGTGGAAAGCGACGCACCGGACCGCGCCACCTACTTGCGCCGCCCCGATCTCGGCCGCCGCTTGTCGGAGCGGTCTGCCGCGCTGCTGGCCGAGGCAGGGACCCGTTGCGACGTGGCCTTCGTCATTGGCGACGGCCTTTCCGCGACCGGCGTGCAGGCAGGCGCGGCCACGCTGCTCAAAGCCTGCGCCGCAGAGCTTGGCGATCTCGCCATCGGCCCCGTCGTCATCGCGCGGCAAGCCCGCGTCGCGCTCGGCGATCCCGTAGGCGAGGCCCTCAATGCCCGCGTCGTGGTGATGATCATCGGCGAGCGCCCCGGCCTCAGCGTCCACGACAGCCTCGGCATCTACATGACTTTCGCCCCCCGCCCCGGCCGCACCGATGCCGAGCGCAACTGCATCTCCAATATCCACAGCGCAGGCGGCCTCTCGCCCGAAGAGGCCGCGCGCACACTCGGCTGGCTGCTGCGGGAGGCGCTGCGCCTTCAGCTTTCGGGCGTCGCGCTCAAGGACGACCAGACGCCCGCCCTGCCCGCCAAGGACCCCAGCCGCGCATGAGCGAACCCCATCTGCAGAAAAGCCTCGGCCCCTTCCACCTCTGGGCCATCGCGGTGGGCCTCGTCATCTCGGGCGAATACTTCGGCTGGAGCTATGGCTGGGCCAGCGCGGGCACGCTGGGCTTCCTTGTCACGACTGCGGCGGTGGCAGCGATGTACATCGCCTTCATCTTCTCATTCACCGAGCTGACGACCGCGATCCCCCATGCGGGCGGCCCATTCGCCTATGCCCTGCGCGCTTTCGGGCCGCTGGGCGGCGCCATTGCCGGGTTCGCCACACTGGTCGAATTCCTGTTCGCGCCGCCCGCGATCTCGCTTGCCATCGGCGCCTATCTCCATGTGCAGTTCCCTGCCCTCGAACCCAAGCACGCCGCGCTCGGCGCCTATGCCCTGTTCATGGCGCTCAACATTGTCGGCGTGCACATCGCGGCGAGCTTCGAGGTCGTCGTCACGCTCCTCGCGGTCGGCGAGCTGCTGGTGTTCATGGCCGTCGTCCTCCCCGCATTCCGCTGGTCGAACTTCCTCGCCGGCGGCTGGGCCGGGCAGGACCACTTCACCCCCGCCGCCTTGGGCGGAATCTTCGCCGCGCTCCCCTTCGCGATCTGGTTCTTCCTCGCCATCGAAGGCGTCGCCATGGCCGCCGAGGAAGCGAAGGAGCCGCGCCGCACCATCCCCCGAGCCTATATCTCCGGCATCCTCACGCTGACGGTGCTCGCCTTCGGGGTCATGCTCTTCGCGGGTGGCTCGGGCAGCTGGGCCGAGCTTGCCAGCCTCAACGCCCCCCTCCCGCAGGCGATGAAGCGCGCGGTCGGCGCCTCCAGCGGCTGGCTGCACATGCTGGTCTGGCTCGGGCTGTTCGGCCTCGTCGCCTCGTTCCACGGCATCATCATGGGCTATGCCCGCCAGATTTTCGCGCTGGGCCGCGCGGGCTACCTTCCCGCCGTGTTCGCCCGCCTGCACCCCCGCTTCAACACACCGCATGTGGCGACCCTCACCGGCGGCGTGGTCGGCATCGCCGCGATCTACAGCGACGCGTTCGTCAGCATCGCGGGCCAATCGCTCACCGCCAGCGTGGTGACGCTCTCGGCCTTTGGTGCGCTCCTCATGTACGTCGTCTCGATGGCCGCGCTGTTCCGCTTGCGCACCACCGAGCCCGATCTCGCCCGCCCCTTCCGCGCCCCGCTCTATCCGGTCGCCCCCGCATTCGCGCTCGCCATGGCGAGCCTCGCGCTGGTGACGATGGCATGGAACAATCGCGAACTCGCCGCGATCTTCGCCGGGCTGATGGTCTTGCTGGTCGGCGGCGCACTTCTGTTCCGCCGCCGGGAGACAGCCTGACCGATGCGCCTGCTCGCCGCCCTGCTTTTCTTGCTCACCGCCGCCACGGCCCGCGCCGAAACCCCCGCATGGCAAACCCGCGCCGCCGCCGCGGCCGAAACACTCGACCGTGTCTGGGGCAAGGACGGCGGCTGGAACGCCAGCGAGAACTGGCAGCGCTTCCCCATCACCCAAGTGCTGATCGACTACCAGCGCCGCACCGCCGACCCGCGCTGGTCCGCCAGGATCGCCTCCGCCGTGCGCAACCGCGAGGGGCGCTATCTCAACGACGATGATCTCTGGGCCGTGATCGCCAGCGTCGATGCCTGGCAGGTGGACCACGACCCCGAACTGCTGGACTGGGCCGCCCGCACCTTCACCCGCCTCGTCACCGATCACTGGGACGACCACTGCGGCGGCGGCATCTGGTGGGACCCGAAACACTCCTACAAGAACGCGATCACCAACGAACTGCTGCTCACCGCCGCGACCCGGCTCTACCGCGCCACCGGGCAGGAGGCCTACCGCGATTGGGCCTCACGCATCTGGGGCTGGTTCGCCGCCTCGGGGATGATCGGGCCAGACGGCCTCATCAACGACGGCCTTGATGCCCAGTGCCGCAACAACGGCGCCCCCCGTTATACCTACAACCAGGGCGTCCTGCTCGGCGGTCTCAGCGATCTCACCGCGATCACCGGCGATCCGCAATTCCGCGCCGCTGCCCTGCGCACCGCACTCGCCGCCACGCGCACGCTGGTCACCCCGCAGGACCTGCTGACCGAACCCTCCGATGCGCTCGGCCGGGATGGGCCGATGTTCAAGGGCGTCTTCATCTATCACCTCGGCCATCTGGTCGACGCCCTGCCCGACAGCCTCGAGCGCGCCGAGCTCCGCACATGGCTCGCCCGCAACAGCGACGCCGTGTGGGCGCTCGGCGGCGACGGCAGCGAGCCGATAGATGGCCTGTGGAGCGGCGGGTCGGACCAGGTGGGCGCTTCCGCCCAGGCCTCTGCCATCGCGCTGTTCCTCGCCGCCGGCTCCTGAACTGGACCATCCGCCGAGGGGCGCATGCGGACATAATCGCCAGGATCCGGCAAATCTCATCATCTGACAATTACGCAAAGCGCCCGCATTTTTGAGCGGAAACTACAGTCCAGAACCAGGCGATGCTGGTTACGCTTCCCCTGTCGATTGGACTTTCGGGCCGGTGAGACCCGACCGATTCACAGGAGGATATATGGCATTCCCGACTGCAGTGAACGACCAGATTACGGACAGCGTCACCCAGGCGAACGTCAAGGTGCTCGGCGATGCCCCTGCAATGGCCATGGGCAACCTCTATCAGGCGACCGCGCAGGCACTGGCCAACGCGGCCCACAATGCCACCAACGCCCAGCAGCAGAGCTATGTCACCGCGCAGAGCGCCACCACGATGGGCGTCGCCACGCTCTACTCGCTCGATACGGCCTCCACCGGCAAGGCCACGTCCGCCATCCTGAACAGCACGCCGCGCGGCCTGTAATTCAACCGACCCCACTGAAAGGAATTTCGCATGGCTTTCCCGACCGCCGTCAACAACCAGATCACCGACAGCGTCACACAGGCGAACGTCAAGGTTCTGGGCGATGCCCCCGCCCTTGCCATGGGCAACCTCTATCAGGCGACCGCGCAGGCGCTGGCCAATGCGGCGCACAATGCGACCAACGCCCAGCAACAGAGCTACGTCACCGCGCAGGCCGCGACGACGATGGGCGTCGCCACGCTCTACTCGCTCGACACCGCATCGACCGGGATCGCGACCAAGAGCATCCTCGGCAGCTGACAGACCGGCTACGGCGTTCCGGGCCCAGCGTGAATTCAGCATGCCGCGATCGCTGCTGAAGCTGGGCAAGGAAACGCCCCTGGTCCGCAGGGATGATGACAGTCGATGGCTTTCCCGACGCCCGTCAATGAACTGATTACAGATTCGGTCTCGCAGGCCAATCTTCAAGTCATCGGTTCTGCGCCGTCGATCGCCATGGCCGACCTGTACCAGGCCTCGGCCCAGGCTCTGGCGCTTGCCGCGCACAATGCCGTGCAGGCGCAGCAGCAGCTCAACATCACCAGCCAAGCCGCGACTTCGGCAGGGGTCGCACTGATCCTTGCGGCCGTGCCGAAATAGCTTGCCCCCGTCCGCTTTGCGAAACCCGTTCAGAGAGGAACTAGACAGTGGCCTTTCCCACCTCGCTCAACAGCCAGATCACCGATGCGGTATCGCAGGCCAATGTGAAAGTGGTCGGTGATGCCCCGGCCGTGGCCATGGGCAATCTCTATATCTCCACCAGTCAGGCGCTTGCCAACGCGGCCCACAACGCAACGGCGAACCAGCAGCAGTCCAGCGTCACGATGCAGGCCTCGACCACGCAGGGTGTCGCCACCTTGCTTTCGATCGATATCGGCTCGACCGGCGCGGCGACAGCGCGGATCCGGCGTTAACGGTCTGAGCGGGCAGCCGGGATGCCCTCCGCCACAGGCCTCACCGTCATCGCACGCGGGGTCGGCGATGTCGATATGATCAACGCCGGCGCGTCCCCGCAGCAGGCGATGGGGATGACCTATCTGGCGAACGCCAATTCCATCGCACTGGTGATGGGGAATGCCGCCTTTGCCCAGCAACGCGGACAACTGATCGGTGCAACGGCCTTGGCAAAAGTGATCGTCCGGATCTTATCAGCGGGGAGTGGACCGCCATGACCGAGAGCAGTCTCAACAAGCAGATGATCGATTCCGTCGCTGCCGTGAACTTCATCAACACCGGCTCGTCGCAGAACAATGCGCAGGCGATGCTGAACGCGGTGATGGCCGAAACCCTGGGCATGGCCATGCACAACGCGGTGATGCGGCAGCAGTCGAACAGCATGGTCAGCTCGGCCGCAACCACGGCGGCTTGCGCAAGAATGCTGCAGTCGCGCTGGGGTGGAGAGCCGGTCAAACCGCACGTGCCGCCAGTCGATCCTCCCGTCATTCCCCCGCTGGACGGACCGCCCGATAGTCCTCCCGACGGCGCTGTGGCGGTGGCAACGGCAAAGGCCCAGGCCGACCGCGCGATCAACACGCTCGGCGCCGAGATGAAGAACGGGACTGCAGCCAGCTCGACGCTTTCGGGCATTGCCGAGGCGATCAAGAACTTCATGCCCAAGCCGCCGGAGCAGCCAGCCCCGGTTGCTCCGGTCTCGGGTCCACCGGCTGCGAGCGCCGCTCCCGCGCAGCCGCAGGCAGACAAGACCGACCCGAATCCACCCAGCGCGAGTGAGACACAATGAGCGGCACCCAGATCGACCAGGCGCTGATCGATGCGGTCGTCAACAGCCGTGATGCGGTCATGGGGCCGCAGACGGTCCTGACAAGCGGCGCGGGCAAGGCCTATCAGTCGGTTGCCCAGACCGCTGCCATCGCCATTCAGGATGCGGCGGACAACCTGCGCAACATCTCGACCATCGCGACGACCGCAACCGGCGTGGCCATGGCGGAGTATCTCGCCACAGGGCAGCCGGACATGCTGGCGTTTCTTGCGATCACCGAGAAGATGATGGCGAACGCGACGGCCGATTTCGCCGCGATCGGCAAGGCCTCCAATGCCATCATCGGCGAATTCAAGTCTGGCTGATGGCTATCTTCATCGGCCCGAAACTGATCAAGGACGGGAGCGCGATTTCCGAGCTCACCCGCCAGACGATCGCGTTCATCGACGGCGGCACCGTGTGGGCGCGGTGGGCACTCCACGGCAACGAGGTCAGAGCCAGCTTCACCGATGAGAGCCAGATGGTCGGTGCGATCCAGTCCGGGTTGCACGGCGGTCCGTTTGCCTATCTGCCGCACCTGCGGCTGATCGTCAGCCCGATCAAGCTGATGACACTGCCCCTGGAAGACCTCCAGCTGATTGCCCGCGCCGAGATCGAAGGCGAGCCTGTGGCGCAGAATGAACGTCTGAAGCTCATCTTCAGCGCGCACGGGTTGCTGACAATCGACCAGTTGCGAGCGGGGATGGACTGGCTCGGTACGCTCCAGCTCCCCGACCTCGATCTGTTCCAAGTGGCTTCCTTTACCGATCAGGTCGCGATCGCCAATCTGGCGGACTGGGTGCAGGAGCACCGGATCAGCGCGGCCACGAGCGTCGATGCGGCAGGCTTCGCCAAGTCCGAAAGCCGCACGCCGCTCGAGTTCATCGATTTCTTTCGATGCTATATCGGCGTTTCTGAAAAGCTTTCCGGCGGCAAGGCCGGGCGTGCAGAGCTTGCTGAGGCGTCGCAATCCGCCGTTCACCTGCTGTCGCCGCTGGCCTTCCATGCCTTGGATTGCCCGCAGACCAGTCCGCTCAGCAGCCCCGACGATGTCGCGCTTGCGGTCGAGATGTGGGCGGCCTCCGGGCGCGCGCTGGGCTTTGCACGGATTTCCGCCTGCGTCCGCGAGATTGTCCTGAACACGCGTTTTGTCGGTGACGAAAACTGGTTCACGCACCGCGAAGCCTGGGCGCGCAATCGCTTCGAAGCCTATGTCGAGACGGTCAAGGCCATCACCTTGCGGGCCAAGATCCGCCAGCCTTTCATGGGTCAGGACGGCGCAACCTGCCACTACAGCATGGCTGCCGGCGATTACGTTGCCCGTGTCCAGCTTGACCCGGCAGGTATCATCGCCCTCAGCAGCCTGCAGAAGGCGGCTTCTTCCGATCAGATCATCAATCCGTTCGGTCACCCGACACACGATCCGCGTGCGCCCGGAACAAACATGTCCGATCTAGCCAAGGAGGAACAAGAGCCATGATCAAGCGCAAACAGCGCCTCAGCCTGACTGAGCGCGAAGCCGCCTATCTGGAGCGCCATGCGGCACTTGAGGCGCGGCGGGAAGCTCTGCGGGCAAACAAGGAGATGGCGAAGGTCGACCGCGCGCAGCGACTGGCCGAACTGGCGGTCGAGTTCGCCGATTTCGAGACCGAACTGGACCAATGGCGCAATGTCCGGGCGATGGAGGAAGCCCAGGAGCGGGCAACCGAGGCCGGGATCTACGCGGAAGATGTCGTCGCCGAGACCAGCGATGCCTGACGGCAACCCGGGTTGCCGAGCGGGATCGCCCCGTTTGCCGGGAGCGCGCTAGCCCATGGTCCGCATCCTCCAGGTCCGGCCAGAGGCGGTTGATCCGAAGCAGGCGCTTGAACAGGTCGCCGAGATCGCCGGAGCGCGGCTGCAGCAGCAGATCAGCCTCGCGGCACCGCGCGATGCCGCGCTGACCTGGAAGGCGGCGGCCGTACACCCGTTGCAAGCGATGGAAACCGAATACCAGGGGATTGTCCACGATGCCGTGCGCGGAATGGACAATCCCGAACAGCGCAAGCTTGCCGAAGGCAAGGCGCTGGGACAATTCTACTTTTTCGATGCTGGCGCACCGCGCCTGCTCGGGGTCGGGCAGGGCGAGGCTTATGACGGTGATCCGCACCCGCTGATCAATGACAAACTGCGCGCGATCCGTCATCTGCTCAAGGACGCCGAAGCGCTGCTGCAGCCCCGCGGCGGAGCACAGGTCGATGTCGACAAGCTGCGCCAGGTTCTCCGGACAGCATTCGATCGGGCCAGAGCGGTGCGGGCCATCTTCGTAAGCCTGCCGGATTCCGACCAGTGGCAAGTCCCGGCGATCGATGCTGCCACCCACGCGCTCGGTGGCCTGCGGCATGAGATCGCACAGGCCAACACCGTGCCGAGATTTGCCGAGATCATCCGGCACATCGAAATGGCGCGCCGCAACTTGACCGAGGCGGCCAATGGGCTCGGCTCGGTCCAGATGTTCTACGTGATCGAAACCTTTTATCTCTTCCGGCTGCTGGTCCGGTACCAGATCGAATCGCCTCGCCATCTGAGCGACGAGGCGATTGCCGAGGCCAGCGGTGCGCTGACCGATCTGATGACCAACGGTCATCCCTGGCTGAACGATTGGCTGCGCGACAAGATCGTGGAACTGGCCGACCGGATCCGGCGTGTCGATCCGGCGAACAACACGCTGTTCTTTCTCAAGGGCGGCCGCGCGCTGCGGTATCTCGAGGGACAGCCACAGCGCGGCAAGAACGATTGGGACACGCAGATCGTCATCAATCCCGAACTGCCCCCGGCAGACTGGTACGATCTGTTCCGGCGCGTCTCCAACGAAGTGCTGATGGCGCTGCAGGATTTCAACGCCGAACTGTACACGCTGCTCCACCACCATGCGGCCCGGATGCAACAAGAGCTGGCGGATCTCGTGCAACCGCCCGATCCGCCGCCGCCCAACCAGGCCCAGTTGCTCGATGTGGTCTGGGACAGGATCGACCTCGATGCGCTGGAAGACTGGCTGAACGAGGATGAACTGCAGGACCCGCTGCCGCGCCGCCACAAGGCCAACTGCAAGGCCGAGCTGATCGACATCGGCCTGCCGCGCTATGACACGATCGAGGCGCTGGAACAGTGGCGTCATCTGCGCGAGAACATCCAGATCGCACCCGATCTCGTTCCCTACCCCGGGCCGCTATACTACATCGCCGAATACCTGATGATGGTACGCGAGGTGTTCGCCGGCCACTCGCACTCGTTGCGCAAGGCTCCCGTCCGGATCGAGCGACTCTACAACATGCTCAACCTGCCCGGTGTCGATGCGCTGGTCGCGGCCCACCATGGCGCTGTTGTCCAGGCCCGGCTGCCGCTTTCCTACGATCAGGTGCTGCGGGTGCAGGACATTCCCAGCCGCCGCGCGCTGCTGGTCACGCTCGCCGATTTCATCAAGGCCTATGGTCTGGACAAGGACATCGGCTTCAACGGTGCGCAGGGGCCGGTCATGGGATTTGCGCAGGCATTCGATGCGGTCCTCGCCCCGCTCGTGCCCGCCTTGCCGCAAGAGGCGCCCTATCCCCCAGGGGTGGCGGACATGCTGAACACTCTCAATCAACAGCCCGGGCCGCTCTGCCTTGCAAGGGCGATCGGGTTTGCCGAGCAGGTCTCGCAATGGGCCGAGGCCCACCTCAAGGAGCGCGCCGCATTCGTGCTCGGCCGCAATGCCGAGCTCAACGCCTTTCTGCAGTTCTTCTTCACCAGCCATCTGGTCTCGCCGACCGAGGAACGCGAACTGCAGGCGGCGATCCGGGGCAGTTACGGCGCCTGGCTGCAAGGCTCCTATGCCAATTCGCTGCGCATTGCCGATCTCGATCCGACCGCCTTCATCTCGATCGGGGTCTATTCCTCAAACCCGCACGCCGCCCCTCCCGTGCTGTTCGAGCTGCTGCAGGATGCCGTGCAGGATTGCCTGCAGCAAGCCCGCTTTGCCGGTCGGTTCGAACGCAGCGACGATCCCGGCGCGCAGGTGATCCGGCTGTTCTGGAACCAGGCCGATCTCACGCTCACCTTCCAGCCGGTCAACGGCGATGCCAGAACGGCCGACTATGCCGGGCTCGCCATCGAATTTGTCGTGTTGCCGCCGCCGGCGCGGCCCCTGCTGACCTACGTCTGGGGATTGCCGGTGCTGGGCTTGCGCGACCTTGTCGGCGAGTATCGCGCCGAGACGGCGGACATCGAAGACTATGGATGCCGGTCCCGACTTCGCCGGACCACCGATGCGCTGGGCGAGATCGCGACGCGGGCGATCGATCCGGCAATCCACAATCCGGCCACGGCGGCCCTGCGCGATGGCACCGGTCATCATCTGATGATCAGCTCCGACAGCCTCGCGATCGGCCGCGGCGCTGATTATCCGCAAAGCTATGCGGCCTCCAACATGGCGCTCAAGCTCGTCCTCACCCGCAACCGGGCGGCGCTGCGCAAGGCGCTGACCCTGCCGCCCGCCGCGCCTTCGGTCGACCGCTCGCTCGATCTGCTGGTGATCAACCAGGGGCACGGCGATCTTGGCCGGTTCGCGCATTGGACGGCCAAGGACCTGCGCGACAATCTGGTCGGTCCGATGGTCCGGTCTGGTGTGCGCGCCAACATCATCGTGCTCGATTTCTGCCTGTCGGCATCGCTGATCGGCTGCTTTGCCGAACTCTGCGCACCCGGCGGCGTGATCCTTTCGCATGTCTACTCGACATCCGACGTCCTCCTGACCACCGAGGTCTGGCGCCAACTGGAGCAATCCCTCAAGCACCGCGATGTCGCCGGAGTTCGCCGCATCCTTGATCAGCGGGCCACCGCCATGTCCGAAGGGCTGACCGGCCTTGCCCATGTCGAGGCCGTGCGGAGCTGGAGCGAGCTCGAGACCGCGGTCTACCTCCAGCACAACCCCTTCGATGCCGATCCGATCTCGATCATCCGCTATCTGCCGGGAATCGCCCACGCGCTGCAGAATCCCAACCTGCCACCTGCCGTGATCGCGCAGAGGCTGGCGGAAATTGCCCAATCCCGGCATCTGGGTTACAATGATCGCGCGATCGTGGCGATCCTGCCTGCCACCCCCGAACAGGTCGCGCATATCATTACGCTGTTCCGCAATCGTCTGATCATGATCCTGATCCGGCTCAATCTCCCCAACTGCGATCTGCAGGCGCTGCCTCTGTTCGGAGCGGGCGGTCTGTGGGACATGGTGATCGACCACCGGCTGCGGCTGCTGGCACAGGCGCGGGGATTGCGCCGCTGCCCGACCCCGCTGACGATCTTCTCGCGGGATGATGCAAAGCTGCTCATCGACGAGGCCATCGCCAAGCCGCAGATCGCGCCCGAAGTACGCGCCTTGCTGTCGATCGCCGAACCCTCGGCGGTCGGGGATATCGTGGCAATCCTTGATGAGCTGTTCGATGAGGATGCCGTCTCCGTTCTGCAGGAAGTGCCAGACCTCTTCCAATGACCGGGCGGGCAAAGGCCGCACAACCACGCAGCCCCAACACCGCTGCCGGGATCACTGGCCCTGATGCGCGCGCCGGTAAGCGGACGGGCTGATCCCGACCTGCTTGCGGAAGGTCTTCTCGAAGTGGCTGAGATCGGCGAAGCCCAGCATCAGCGCCAGCTCGGTAATCGGAAGCCTGTCGCGGTGGGCCAGCAAGCGCTGGGCATGGAGGATGCGCAGTCGGGCCTGCAGCATCTTGAAGCTCATGCCCAGCTCGGTGCGGAACAGATAGCCCAGATGCGAGGCGCTGGCGTGGCTGAGAGAGGCCAGACCACCGATGCTCAGCGGCTCTCCATAGTGCCGCGCGAGATGCGCCAGCGCACGGCGCAGGCAAGGGTGGACCGATCCCAGTGCTTCCTGATCATCGGCGAAGACCCGTTGCGCCCAGTCCGGCGCCTCGATCGGCCCGGGAGCCGATACAGGCGCCTCCGATCCGCTTCTCGCGGACCCCGCCCCCTGCCCGGAGCCAGCGATCCACGGGGCGTAGCGTTGCACATCGCTGCACCGGATCGGCAGGCCGTCGGTCATGACCACCAGCCGCATGATCACGCGCTCCAGTTCGACAAGGTTTTCCGGCCAGTCGTACTGCTGCAGCAGCGCGATGAGTGCCGGACTCTTCTTCTGCGCGGGGTCGAAGCCATTGCGGCGCAAGGTCCAATCGACCAGCGGCTCGATATCGGTCCGGCGCAGGCGCAGCGGCGGCACGGCGAGATTGAGCATGTCGATCTCGGCCAGCAAGGCCCGTGAAAAACGCCCGTCAGCCGCTGCATCGACGAGGTCTTCGCAGGTGGAGGCAATGACCCGGACATCGCCGGCTCCCGGCCCCTTCAGCCATTGGCCGAGGTGCGAGCGCATATAGAGCGGCAATCGCTCCTGATGGCAGCGGGCGAGCCGTTCAATACCATTGAGGAACAACGTCCCGCGCTCGGCTGCGGAAAACCACGCGGCCGGATCCCCTCGCGGCTCGGCACAGTTCACCTCGACAAGGGGGCCGCGCGCCCGTTCGCTCAGGCAATGGATCGACAATGCCGAAAGCAGCTTCTCCGTCCCGAATTCGCCCGTCAGCAGCACGGGGAGGTCGCTCAGGCTGGCGCGTTCCAGCGCGGTTTCATGCGCAAGCAGTGCCGGACTGCCGCCCACGAACGCCAACGGGACGCCATATTCAGCCATGCTCCAGCGCTCGACTTCGGCGCGGCGGCAATAGCGCGCGAATGGCGGAGCCAGCTGCGCCATGGCATCCTGCGTTGCAAAAGCATCGTTGCTGCCTTGGTCGAGATCGACTTCGATGAGGCCGATCGTGGCCGGACCATAGCTCAACCGCTGGCGCAGGGGCGCGCCGCGCGCCCATTCGCGCTCTGCTCGGCTGCGCTCCACGTAGAGACGGCGGCCCAAAGCCGGGTTGTCGAGGCTCACCCGTGCGGCCCTGATCGCCTCGCCGCGCATCAGAAAGTCGGCTACCATGCCCAGCGCCTGCTCGATGTAGCGTGCTCCGACGGGCAACTGGTTGAAGAGATCGGCCGCAGCCGGTGTGGCGGAGTTGTCATGGCCGATCATGCCGGCGATCCGCATGCCCCGTGCCCCGCCTTGCGTCCGCACAACGTACGGCAATCTCCCCAAGTCCCGATTGGTGCCATATACGATCCTGCCAGCTGCGCCCTGCTCGGCCCGCATCGGTGATCGCCCCCCGGCAACAGGGCCAAGGTGCGGATCACCGAATTGGGGCAAGGACCCAAGCGGCGGACAATAGGCACATCAGGTGCCCGCCGACATGACCGGCGCCTGATCAAATGCCGATGATATGCCGATAAATGCGGTGCCTCAATCGGTTGCTGGCCGGCCTGACGGGCACAGCGAGATCCCCATTGTAGCGACGATGCGAAGATGGCTGCAGCGAGCGCGTCATTGGGGCCCGCAGCAAGCGCTTTGCCGACGGACTGAACCGAAGCTGGAACTTTGCTCCCATTGATTCGCTGAAAAGGCAGCTGCGCCGCAGACAGTCCCGGGCTGCCGGTCAGCCCGGCACATACGAACGGGTCAGGTCGCTTGCCGCCACCAGCGCGGCAAGGACGACGTCCAGAATGTGCGGGCGCCCGGGCCCTCTGCCTGCGGGGATGTCTGTGGATCGTTCGTCTGCACCCGCTCGTCCCACCCGGCCAGTGCGAGCGCAGCCATGAAGCGCTGCGCATCGTCTCCATGCACAAACGGGTGGCCCAGCCGCTGCTCGCGGCCGCTATCATCAGGCGACAAGGCCTTGATCCGCGCGCAGGCGCTGCGAGCGGTCGCCATGTCCCCGGCATTGGCGGCGCAAGCGGCAACGATACCTTGCAGGAAAACATAGTCCGGCCGCCGCGCCGCAGCCGCCCGCGCCGCACCCAGCGCCTGCTCGGGACGATCGGCCAGAAACAGCGCGATCGCTTTCGACCACAGCCACAACCAGTCGTGCGGGTCGTTCGGACTCAGCTGGAGCGCGGAATCGGCCAGTGACAGGACTTGCCCTGTATCGCCCCCGCCAAACGCCATGAGCCGGGCCAGTTCACCTAGGGCCTGCGCATTGCCGGGGCTCAGCTCCAGCGACCGCAGTTGCGCCGCGAGTGCCTGTTCATGCGCGCCCTGCTGCGCCAGCACGATCCCCATGACATGGAACGCCATCGCAGACCGGTTGTCTGCGGCAAGCGCGCGGCGCGCATAGCCGTCGGCCTTTTGCAGGAACCACGCCGGATCCGGACACCCGCCCGACCACTGCTGGCCTAGCGAGGCCATCGCCAGCAGCGAGAGCGCCGCCGCGTCTTCGGGCTCTTCGATCAACGCCTGGAGGAGCAGCGCGTCGGCCTGTTCGAGGTCATCCACCTTGCCTTTCCAGATATGGAACCGGGCGCGGATGAGCAGATTCCAGAAGTCGCGACCGGGCGGTGTACGGCGACCCTCGAGCTGTTCGTGATGCAGGATCGCCGGCCCGATCGCACCGGCAATCTCCACGGCAAGCTCCGTCTGCACGGCGACCAGATCACCGATGGGCCGCCTGTACCGCGCGCTCCAGATCGTCTTGTCGCTCTGCCCGGCCACGAGGGTGAGGAGCAGATGCAGTTCTCCGGCAAGGCAGCGGATCTGCCCTTGCACCAGATAGCGCACGCCGAGGTCTTCGCAGGCCTGGCGCGCACCGCCGGCGGCGGGGCGGTAGGAGAGCGAGGAAAGCGGCGAAATGGTGCGCAGCAGCGGCGTGCGTGTCAGGTTGGCAATGATTTCCTCGGCCATGCCTTCGGCCAGATCCCCTTCATCGCCGCCGCGCTCGGGCTGCCGGAAGCGGAGCACGGCGAGGCCGGGGATCGTGGCGGCTGCGCCCCGCACTTCCGCTGTCGGCTCCGACTGCGCGGCTTCGCCAATTTCTCCCGCGAAGAAGATCGGCCGATCGATCTGGCCAAGCAGCCGGTAGCCGACTTTCTTGAACGTCTCGATCTGGAACCGCTCGACCCCGTCGGCGCAGGCCAGCTTGCGCAAGCGACCAACCACGCGGTTGATCGCGTCCTCGCCGACGATTCGGCCGTTCCAGCAGAGCTGGACAAGGGCATCGCGGCTGACCACCCGGGGCGAATGTTCGGCCAGCACCACAAGAACTTGCATCACACGCGGCTCGAGATGATGCACGGTGCCAGACCTGACGCGGCATAACGAGGGTTCAACCGCCAGCCCACCGAGCTGAAAGGGCCGCTGCTGCGCGAGATCGATCGAGCGCCCGCCAGATGAATGGGACCTGGAATGCATCAGAATAGAGGCCCGAAGCGCTGATTTCAGGCGAGGATAGCCACACTGAAAATCATTTGCATCAAAAGAGAAATAGTTAACGGCGTACAATCTCGTCCAAATTCGCGATGAATTCGGGCGGGTCCTGGAAATGGGCATCCATGCTGATTGAAGTCGGTCGCGGTGCCGTACATCGCGGACTGTCCGGGCAACCGGGGCTGGTTCACCTTGCGCACAAACGACGCAGGTCTGCGCCGCAGGGGTGCCCGAAGGCAAAGTCTGTTTCGCTTGTCAGTCTGTCTGGTGCGGTCGAGAAGACTCGAACTTCCACGGGCTTTCGCCCACAACGACCTCAA
>OFDC01001124.1_pt1 | contig 15392 bp, 17 predicted proteins | sample 1520941 | NCBI WGS metagenome assembly OFDC01 (sample SAMEA94258168, study PRJEB24077) | hot springs metagenome | biome: Aquatic biome; feature: Water | place: India | collected 2012-12-06 | depth 5 m | reverse complement strand
AGGGCCGGATGGCGTCGCCGGGCTCGGCGAGCACGTCGAGCAGCGCCGCCACGGGCGCCACCGCGAGCACCACCCACGGGGTGAAGAAGCGCGCGTAGGTGAACTCGAAGCGCGCGTAGAACAGCGCCGTCGCGCCCAGCGAGACCGCGAACGCCGCGGCGAACGCGCGCCCCCGGGGCGAGCGCGCGAGGGGGACGAGCCCGGGCAGCGACAGCAGCGACGCGGGGGCGCTCAGGGCCACGCCCTGCTGCGGATCGGACACGATGGCCCGCAGCCCCACCCCGATGGCGCGCCCGAACTTCTCCCGGATGTCGAAGGTCGCGGGCACGCCCCCGTGGCGCACGAGGATGCGGTTGTAGCCGCTCACCAGGGCACCGCCGAACATCACGGTGTTCATCACCGCGAGCGCGCCCAGGGGCCCCGCCGCGCCGAGGGCCATGCGCGCCAGCACCTTCCAGCGACGGAGGGCCACGAGGTGCGCGGCGAAGGGCGCCGCGAGCAGCGCGACCGTGGGCTTCGCCACCATCGCGCCGCCCCAGAGCAGCCCCGCGAGCAGCCCGCGGGACCGCTGCGTCGCGTCGATGGCCCCGAGCGCCAGCACGGTGTAGAGCGTGTCGTTCGAGTAGCTGTAGGCGTTGTGCAGCAGCAGCGGGGTCGACGCGAAGGCCAGCGCCGCGCACGCCGCCGCGGGCACCGACGCCACCCGGGTGGCGATGCGGTGCGCGGCACCGTGCGGGTCGCGGCGCCCGAGGGTTTCGGCTCGCTGTTCGCGGCGCCGGCGCTCGCGCGGGTGCGCGCCGAGCATCCGGGAATCGCGCTCGAACTGGTGACGTCGACGCGCCCGCTGAGCTTGCGCGGCTCGGGCTTTGATCTCGCGGTCACGGTTGGCTCACCGGCGGGTGCTCGCGTGCGCGCCGAGCTGCTGACCGAGTACGCGCTGCGGCTGTACGCGGCGCCGAGCTACCTGGCCGCGCGACCGCCGATTCGCGCGCTCGCCGACCTCGAGGGCCACGACCTGGTCTTCTACGTGGATGCTCTGCTCACGGTGCGCGAACTCGACCTCGCCGCCGAACTCGAGGGCATGCGGCTCGGGTTCGGCTCGACGAACGTGTTCGCCCAGCTCGAGGCGACACGAGCCGGAGCCGGCATCGGCCTGCTGCACGCCTTCATGGGCGAGGGTGCGGCGGGGCTCGAGCCGGTGCTGCCGCGGGTCGTCGACTTCCGGTTGCCGTTCATGCTCTCGACCCGTCCCGACAGCCCGGCGGTCGATGCGGTGGCGATCGTGCGCGAGGCGCTGCGGGCCGAGGTTGCCGCGCGGCGCGACGAGCTTCTGCCGCCGCGCTGACATCGTCCGGTCGGTCGCCGTTCCGCCCGACGCGAGATATCTGCAGAATCGCACATCCCCTGTGCGCCGATGTCGCTTGATCGCAGAGCGCGCACCCCGCAGACTAAGCACGAACCCCCGATGAAGGAGCCCCCATGTCTGTCGTGCAGCACTGGGTCGGCGGCGCCGCGTTCGCAGGCGCATCCACCCGCACCGCCCCCGTCTACAACCCCGCCACCGGCGTGACCCAGCGCGAGGTGCTGCTCGCCACCACCGCCGACGTCGACCACGCGGTCGCCACGGCGAAGGCCGCCTTCCCGGCCTGGTCGGGCACCTCGGTCGCCAAGCGGCAGCAGATCATGTTCGCGTTCCGCGAGAAGCTCAACGCCCGCAAGGACGAGCTCGCGGCGATTCTCACCAGCGAGCACGGCAAGGTGCTGAGCGACGCCGGCGGCGAGATCGCGCGCGGCCTCGAGGTGGTCGAGCTCGCGTGCAGCATCCCGCAGCTCATGAAGGGCGAGTACAGCGAGAACGTGTCGACCGGCGTCGATGTCTACTCGATCCGCCAGGCGCTCGGCGTGGTGGGCATCATCAGCCCCTTCAACTTTCCGGCCATGGTGCCGCTGTGGTTCTTCCCGCTCGCGATCGCGGCCGGCAACACGGTCGTGCTGAAGCCGAGCGAGAAAGACCCGTCGGCGGCCATCTGGATGGCCGAGCTCTTCAAGGAGGCAGGCCTGCCCGACGGCGTCTTCAACGTCGTCAACGGCGACAAAGAGAGCGTGGATGCTCTGCTCGAGCACCCCGACGTCGCGAGCATCTCGTTCGTCGGCTCGACGCCCATCGCCAAGTACATCTACGAGACGGCCTCGAAGCACGGCAAGCGCGTGCAGGCCCTCGGCGGCGCGAAGAACCACATGCTCGTGCTGCCCGACGCCGACCTCGACCTGGTCGCCGACTCGGCCGTCAACGCGGGCTTCGGCTCGGCCGGCGAGCGCTGCATGGCCATCTCGGTCGTCGTCGCCGTTGAGCCCGTCGCCGACGCGCTCATCGAGAAGATCCAGTCGCGCATGGCCACGCTGAAGGTCGGCGACGGCACCCGCAACTGCGACATGGGCCCGCTCATCACCGACGTGCACCGCGATAAGGTCGCGAGCTACCTCGAGATCGCCGAGCAGGACGGCGCCGAGATCGTCGTCGACGGCCGCGGCATCGAGGTCGACGGCGACCCGAACGGGTTCTGGCTCGGCCCCACCCTCATCGACAAGGTGCCGACGAGCTCGAAGGTGTACACGGAGGAGATCTTCGGCCCCGTGCTCTCGGTCGTGCGCGTGAAGAGCTACGACGAGGGCCTCGCGCTCATCAACGGCTCTCAGTACGGCAACGGGACGGCCATCTTCACGAACGACGGCGGCGCCGCGCGCCGCTTCCAGAACGAGGTGACCGTGGGCATGGTCGGCATCAACGTGCCGATCCCCGTTCCGGTCGGCTACTACTCGTTCGGCGGCTGGAAGAACTCGCTCTTCGGCGATGCCAAGGCCTACGGCACGCAGGCGATCCCGTTCTTCACGCGCGAGAAGGCGATCACCTCGCGCTGGCTCGACCCGAGCCACGGCGGCATCAACCTGGGCTTCCCGCAGAACTAGCGGGGGTCGGACGGGCGGGCCGGGGCTGCGTGCAGCCCCGGCCCGCATCCGTTCGCTAGATGAGGCTGCGCGAGGGGTAGGGCGCGCTGATGCGCATGATCGTGCCGTCGCCGTCGACCACCGCCGCGACCATGTCGGTCGAGTTCTCGAGGTCGGTCACGAGGGCCGGGTCGGCCGGGTCGACGAGGTAGGCGGTGCCCAGGGCGTGCGGGTAGTTCAGCGGCGGCGAGAGCGCCAGCACCTGGGCGAGCGTGCCGCCGACGCGCAGGCCGTCGCCGGTGCGGATGCTCACGCCGTTGATCGGCTCGCCCGTGTCGACCTGCACGGTCGAGGGCAGGAAGTATTCGGCGCGCGGCTTCTCGAGGTTGATGGCCGTGAAGTAGGTGAACCCGCCGAGAAACTCGTAGGCCTCGTAGTCGGCGTAGTGCGTGCCGTCACCGGCGCGGATGCTCGGCACGGGTGCCGGCCCGAAGGCCAGCTCGAGCACCACGAGCGCGGTGGCCGTCTCGTCGGCCCAGGCGAAGGCGCCGATCTCGGTGCCGGCCGAGTCGTAGAGCTGCACGCCGACGCTGCGCACGACGAGCTCGGCGGGCACCGGCGCGCTCGGGGTCGTCGGCGTGGGGCTGGGGGTGGCGCTCGCGGCGGCCGGGGCGGCCGTGGGGGTCGAGCTCGGGGCGGGGGCGGCGCAGGCCGTGAGGCTCAGCACGGCGAGTGCGGCGAGGGCGAGAATGCGGCGCGGCATGAGCACAGCATCCCGCCGCCGCGACCGCGGAGGCAATGAGTATTCTCCCCTACGCCAGCTCAAAGGTATGATGTAAGGCATGACCACCGCTGTTCAGCCTCTCGTCATGCACGACGCCGTCGATGAGGCCTTCGTCGCGCAGTACGCCCGCGACGGCTACGCCATTCTGCGCGGCGCCCTCGCCCCGGCCGAGGTCGAGGCCGTCAACGCCGAGGCCCTGCGCATCTGCCGAGCCGGTCTGAACCCGGTCGACGGCGCGGGCGATGCAGGGGTGGATGCTCACCCCGGGCAGAGCGACGCCGACGTTCTGCGGCAGTACCTCTGCATCCACCACCCGCACAAGATCAGCGACGTCGCCCGGCAGATCATGCGGCACCCTCGGATCGTCGACGGTCTCACGCGGGTCATCGGCCCGAACGTCAAAGCCATGCAGTCGATGCTGTTCATCAAGAGCGAGGGCATGCCGGGCCAGGCCTGGCATCAGGACGAGCACTTCATCCCCACGCGCGACCGCTCGCTCGCCGGCGTGTGGATCGCCCTCGACGACGCCACCACCGAGAACGGCTGCCTCTGGGTGCTGCCCGGCTCGCACGCGCGCGGCGTGCTCTACCCCGACCGCGAGCAGACCGACGAGCGCTTCGACTGCACCGACGAGGCCTACGGGTTTCCGTACACCGACGCCGACGCGGTCGCCGTCGAGGTGCCGGCCGGCGCGGCGCTCTTCTTCAACGGCTACCTGCTGCATCGCTCGCTCGAGAACAGCGGCAAACACGGCTACCGGCGCGCGCTGGTCAACCACTACATGAGCGCCGAGTCGCTGCTGCCCTGGCAGAACAGCGAGGGGCGGTACTTCGCCGAGTACGACTTCCGCGACATCGTGATGGTGGCGGGGGAGGACCCGTACGCCTACAAGGGCCTGCGCGACCTCAGCGTGCCGGGCTCGCGCGCCGACAAGTCGGGCGGCTGCGACCGCTGAATCGGCGGCAGCGCGTCTTACACTCGCGCTATGGAGTCTCTGCAGGTGCCCGAGCTGCGGCGCCTGCTCGACGCGGCCGCCAGCATCGGATCGATGTTGTCGCTCCCGGCGCTGCGCGAGCGCGCCGTCGAGATCCTGTTCACCCTCGTGCCGTGCACGCGCGCGGGCTGGGTGACCATGGACACCACGACGGGAGCGATGACGGGCTACCACCTGCCCGAGCCCCTGCCCTTCCTGATTCCGGTCATGCCCCGCGACCTCAGCGACGTGCCGATGGTCGCCGAGCTGCTCGCCGCGCCCGAGCCGGGCTCGCTGCGCATCAGCGACACGATGACGCCCGAGGAGTGGCGGGCCCGCCCGCTCTACGAGGCCATCTACCGGCCGATGGGCGGCCAGCACCAGATCGGCACCCTGCTCTCGGTCGACGACGGCCTCATCGAGACGCTCGCGGTCTTCCGCGCCGACCGCGACTTCAGCGATCACGAACTCGCCTACGTCGAGGCCTTCGCGCGCCAGGTGCGCGTGGTGCTCGCCCGCCTGCGCGCCAGCGACGCCCGTGACGCTCGCGCGCTGCTGACGCCGCGGCAGCGGCAGGTTCTCGCCGAGCTTGAGACGGGGGCGACCGTGCGGCAGGCGGCGATCTCGCTCGGCATCTCGGAGAAGACGCTCGAGAACCATCTGCAGGCGATCTACCGCCGTCTCGGGGTCTCGAGCCGCACCGCCGCCCTGCACCGCCTCGCCGGCTGACCCGCGGCTCGGCGGCGGCCGACCCGCGACTCACCCGCTGGGGGTTTTCCCCCATCGAGGCGGGCGCCGCCGCGTTGCTACACTGCGGCCATGACCTCTCGCCTTCCCCTCGCGGTCGCACCGGCCGCCACCGCCCTGCTCGCCGTCCTCCTGACCGGATGCGCCGCCCCCGCCGCCGAGGCCCCCACCGACCCCGGTGCGGGCTCGGAGGAAACGACCGCGCCCGAGCCGCCCGCCGCCGAGGGCCCCGACCTGCCCGCGCAGACGGTCGGCGCCGACACCGACTGCTCCTTCCTCGCCGACGACCAGGTCACCGCGGTCTGGGGCTTCGACGTCGTCGACCTCGACATCTCGACGGTCATCGAGGCCGGCGGCGTCGGGGGCATCCTCTACGGCTGCGACTGGAACCAGAGCGACGACGGCACCGGGCTCACCATCGGCGTCGAGGTGCGCGACTACGTCTCGCCCGACGGGGCCACGCAGTACTTCGCCGACGCCCGCAACGGGGCCGACTTCGACGGCGAGGGCGGCATCGTTCTCGAGCCGGTCGACGGCATCGGCGAGGAGGCGGGAGTGCTGGCGAACGCCAACACCGCCGACACCCCGGAGTTCTACACCGAGACGCTCATCGTGCGCTCGGGCACGCTGCTCGTGCAGGTGACCGTCACCGACATCACGAACGGCGTGACCCCGGGCCAGTTCCGCGACCAGCTCGCGGCGACCTACGAGGCGGCGTTCGCGGGCTGAGCGTTCGGCGCCTGAGTGTTCGGTGCCGCGGCGCCCGGCGACTCTGTGCCGGCCGCCGCGGCGCCCGTGCGCCCGATCGCGGTGCCGCATGCCCGCGCCAGGTCGGCCAGCTCGGTCACGTCGTGCCGCTTCGCCGCGTGCACGATGATCGCCGCGCAGGCCTCGGCATCGGCGAGGGCGTCGTGGTGCGCGAAGTCCTCGAAGCCCGCGGCCATCGCCGCCACGGGCAGCCGGTACGAGTCGAGGTGGTAGGTCTTGCGGGCGACCCGCAGGCTGCACACGTACGACAGGCTCGGCACCTCCAGGCCGCTCGCCTGCTGCGCCGCGGTCAGCACGCCCATGTCGAACCCCGCGTTGTGGGCGGCGAGGGTGTCGCCGTCGACGAAGGCGAGCAGGGCATCCACCTGATCGGCCCACAGGGGCGCGTCGACGATGTCGGCCGCCGTGATGCCGTGGATGCGGGTGTTCCACTCGAGCATGTCGTCGTAGCCGAACGGCGGGCGGATGAGCCAGCTCGCGCGGTCGACCACGCGACCGTCGCGCACCTTCACGAGCCCCACCGAGCACGCTGAGGCCGCATGGTTGTTGGCGGTCTCGAAGTCGATCGCGGTGAAGTCCAGCGGCACCCCTCGATGCTCGCATGAGCCGCCGACTCTGCGCCCCGGGCTCGCCGCGCGCCCCTAGCCTGGTCGGGTGCACCTGCTCCGCCGCTACTCGCCCGCCGTGCTCGCCCAGCTGTTCTGGGCGATGAACTTCGTCGTCGGCGACCGCGTGATCGCCGAGTTCACCCCGCTCGAGCTCACCTTCTTCCGCTGGCTCGGGGCGTTCCCGATCCTGCTCGTCATCACGCTGTGGATCGAGCGCGACCAGCTCGACAAGTGGAGGCTCGCGGCGAAGGAGTGGTGGATCCACATCGTCCAGGCCGTGCTGGGCATGGTCGGGTACACCCTGCTGCTCTACGCCGCGCTCGACACGACCTCGCCGGTCAACGCGAGCGTGATCAGCGCCATCAACCCGGCCGTGATCGCGCTCGCCGCTGTCGTGGTGCTGGGGGAGCGCATCCGCCGCGGGGGCGTGCTCGGCATCGCGATCTCATTCGTCGGCGTCGTCATCGTCGTGCTGCTCGGCGGCCCGGCCGGCCCCGCCGGGGTGACGGTCGCGATCGGCGACCTGCTGATCCTCGGCGCGATCCTCGCCTGGACTGCCTACGTGATCATCAGCCGCCGCATCCAGACCCCGCCGATCACGGCGACGACCGTGCAGGTCGGCATGAGCGCGCTCATGCTCGCGCCCGTCATGGCACTCGTGGGCATCCAGGCGCAGCCCTCGACCGAGGGCTGGTGGGGGCTCGCGATCATCATCGTCTTCCCGAGCGCGCTCGCCTACCTGCTGTGGAATGTCGCCGTCACCCAGCTCGGCCCCTCGCGCACGGGCGTCTTCCTGAACCTGCTGCCGGTGTTCACCGCGGTCATCGCGGTCGCGCTGGGCGACCAGCTCACGATCTGGCAGGTGGTCGGCGGCCTCATCGTCCTGGCCGGCGTGTACCTGACGACGCGGCCAGGCGCGACGATCACCGCGACAAACCCCCGCCCTGCGGTTCATGGCGAGCACGCGGCGCCGGATGCGCAGCCGAAGCACGCCCGGGAATAGTTCTGCATGCGAACGCATTGACCCGAGCATGACGAAGCTGGGGTTCCTGTCGTTCGGCAACTGGATGGGTGTGGCGGGATCGCGCACGCGCTCAGGCGCCGATGCCCTTCTGCAGGGCATCGAGCTCGCGGTCGCGGCCGAGGAGGTGGGCGTCGACGGTGCGTTCTACCGCGTGCACCACTTCGCCCAGAACCACTCGAACCCGTTCCCGATGATGGCCGCCGCGGCCGCCCGCACGAGCCGCATCGAGCTCGGCACGGGCGTCATCGACATGCGCTACGAGAACCCCTGGTCGCTCGCCGAGCAGGCCGGGGCCACCGACCTCATCAGCGGCGGCCGGCTGCAGCTCGGCATCAGCCGGGGGTCACCCGAGACCGTCATCGACGGCTGGCGGTATTTCGGCTACGAGCCCGCCGACGGCCAGACGGATGCGGACATGGCCCGCGAGCACACCGACCTGTTCCGCCGCGCGATCGACGGCGAGGGCTTCGCGCCGGGCAACCCGCGCATAATCGGCACCGACCGCCCGCAGGCGGTCACCCCGCAGTCGGAGGGCCTCTACGACCGCATCTGGTGGGGCGCCGGCACCCGCGCGACCGCGGTCTGGACGGCCGAGCAGGGCATGAACCTCATGAGCTCGACGCTGCTCACCGAAGACACCGGGGTGCCGTTCGATGAGCTGCAGGCCGAGCAGATCGCGATGTTCCGCGCGACCTGGGCGACGCGCGGATGGAAGCGTGAGCCTCGCGTGTCGGTCAGCAGGAGCATCCTGCCGATCATCGACGAGGAGACCGCCCACTACTTCGGCGTGCAGGCGCAGGGCGAGCAGCGCGACCAGGTCGGCATGCTCGACGGTGCGCGCTCGCGCTTCGGCCGCTCGTACATCGGCGAGCCCGACGTGATCGCCGCCGAGCTCGCACGCGATGCTGCCGTGCAGGCGGCCGACACCCTGCTCGTCACGGTTCCCAACCAGCTCGGCGTCGAATTCAACGCGCGCATCCTCGAGGCGATCGTGCGCGACATCATGCCCGTGGTCGACGCGGAGGTCGTTCCCTCGCTCGCGTAGGGCTGGTGTGCCGGGTCAGGCGGGGCGCACGCTGAGGGCGAGGCCGTCGGCGCGCGCCGTGTCGAGCGGGATGCCCGCCGCAAGCTCGGCCGCGGAGACCCGATGCTCGGCGCCGCTCCACTCGTCCCGCACGATCCACGCGTCGACCGCCGCCGATCCGCTCGCGTCGAGCGCGGGATGCCACCGCACGAGCTGCCCGATCCCGACGTCGGAGACCGCGAAGGCGGCGAGCTGCGCGCCGTCGGGCCGGGGGCTGTAGGCGAGTCCGGTGACGCCGGCCGCCGAGCCCCGCGCCCCAGCGGGAGGGCCCGAGAGCACGGGTGGCACCGCGCGAGCATCCGTCGCCGCGGTGCGCCAGGCGCGGTAGATCTCGACACCGCGCGCGATCGTGTCGCGGTGCTCGGCACTCCAGCCCGGCAGGTCGCCCATGAGGATCCACGGGCCGCCGACGAGGTAGGGCGCGAGCTGCGCGCGCAGCGGCAGGTGCGGCTGATCGCCCATGTACGAGCTCGTCCACGACGACGGCAGGTAGACGCCGAGGCCGAGGGCCGCGAGACGGTTCTCCTCGGCGCGGCACCAGTCGTCGCCGATCGTCGTGTCGTGGTGGGCGATCATCTGCAGGTCGAGGGGCTTGCCGCCGTTCCAGCAGTTCTCGACGAGCAGGTTCGGGTGCCGGTCGCGCAGCGTCGCGAGCACGTGGTACCAGCCGGTGACGCCCGCCGCCTCGCCCGCGCCGGGGTCGTGCGTGTGGTGCGCGGCGTCGCAGCGGCTGATCGTCTCGAAGTCGTGCAGCAGCCAGTCGACGCCGTCGCGCACCAGCCGGTCGAGGCACGCGAGCACGTGGTCGCGCGCGGGCTCGTGCCCGAGGCACAGCGAGTGGTTGCGGTGCGACACCATCTGGTGCCGACCGTTCCAGGTGGCGAGCCAGTCGGGGTGCGCGGTGGCGACCGCCGAGTCGGGGGCCGCATTGCCCGCTCCCACCCACAGGCCGAGCTTCATGCCGCGGTCGTGCGCGAGCGCCGCGATGCCGGCGACCCCGCCCGCGTAGCCGGCCTGCGCGTTCCAGTCGCCGACGTGGTCCTCCCAGCCCTTGTCGACCGTCACGACCTCGACGCCGAGGTCGGCGGCGACGTCGAAGAACGCCGTCACGCGCTGCGGGTCGATGTCGGTGCCGAAGCCCCAGGTGTCGGCGATGAGCGGCGGCGGCATGTCGGCGGCGCGGTTCGGGATGCTCGCCGCGAGCAGCGCGCGCAGCCAGCCCTCGGCGGCCTCGTGGTCGCCGAGCCCGTGGCGCACGAACAGGCCGGGCAGGGCATCCGCCGCCGGAAGCGACGCCGGGCGGAAGGTCTGCCACGGCAGGCGCACCTGCACGGTGAGCCCGTGGTCGTCGGCGAGCAGGTCGAGCAGCACGACGTCGCTGCGGTCGAGCGCGGTGTCGAGCGCGACCGCGCGGCCGTCGGCGTCGGTCGCGGAGACGGTGCACCAGCCGGCCGCGTCGTGGTAGCGCTCGTGCGGCTCGGGGGAGTGCCCGACGGTGCGGTAGAGCACGCCGTCGTGCCGCTCGCCTTCGGGAAAGTCGAAGGGCGTGCGCGTGCCGTGCGCGTCGTCGTGATTGAGCACGGCGGCATCGGCGACCGAGTAGGCGCCGCTCACGAGCGTGCGCGGCCGAGCCGGGGTGACGGCGAGCTCGTCGATGCGGAAGCCCCGGAACTTCGCATCCCACGTGAACGGGTGCAGCACCCGCACGGTCACGTCGTGCCAGCCGTCGAGCCGCAGCTGGGCGACGATCGTGTCGCCGGGGTGCTCGGCGGAGTGGTCAGGACGCTCGGGGTGCGCGATGATGCGCTCGAAGCCGTGGGGCATGCTTTAGATCATACCTTTGGCGCGCGCTTAGACTAGGCGCTCGTGGCTCTCACTATCGGCATCGTCGGCCTGCCCAACGTCGGCAAGTCCACTCTCTTCAATGCGCTCACGCAGAACGATGTGCTCGCCGCGAACTACCCGTTCGCGACGATCGAGCCGAACGTGGGCGTCGTCGAGCTGCCCGACCCGCGCCTGAAGGTGCTCGCGGGCATCTTCGGCAGCGAGCGGATCATCCCGGCCACCGTCTCGTTCGTCGACATCGCGGGCATCGTCAAGGGCGCGAGCGAGGGCGAGGGGCTCGGCAACCAGTTCCTCGCGAACATCCGCGAGTCCGACGCGATCGCGCAGGTGGTGCGCGCCTTCACCGATTCCGACGTCGTGCACGTCGCCGGCGCCGTCGACCCGGCCAGCGACATGGAGACCATCAACACCGAGCTCATGCTCGCCGACCTGCAGACGCTCGAGAAGGCGCTCGTGCGGTACGAGAAGGAGGTCAAGGGCAAGAAGCTCGACCCCTCGGTGCTGCAGGCGGCGCAGGATGCTCACGCCCTGCTCTCCGCCGGCACCACTCTCTCCTCCGCCTGGTTCGACGCCGCGCCGATCCGCGAGCTCGGCCTCTTGAGCGCGAAGCCCTTCATCTACGTGTTCAACGTCGACGAGGGCGTGCTCGGCGACGCGGGTCGCATGGCCGAGCTGGCGGCGATGGTCGCCCCGGCCAAGGCGGTCTTCCTCGACGCGAAGATCGAGAGCGAGCTCATCGGCCTTGACCCGGAAGACGCGGCAGAGCTGCTCGCGTCGACCGGCCAGACCGAGAGCGGACTCGACCAGCTGGCTCGCATCGGCTTCGACACGCTCGGCCTGCAGACGTATCTCACCGCCGGCCCGAAGGAGTCACGCGCCTGGACGATCGGCAAGGGCTGGAAGGCTCCGCAGGCTGCGGGTGTCATCCACACCGACTTCGAGAAGGGCTTCATCAAGGCCGAGGTCATCGGCTTCGACGACCTCGTCGAGTGCGGCTCGGTCGCCGAGGCCCGCGCTCGCGGGAAGGCGCGGATCGAGGGCAAGGACTACGTCATGCAGGACGGCGACGTGGTCGAGTTCCGCTTCAACGTGTAGCGAACGAGCGATGGGTCGTCTCCGTGGTTACCGGATCCGTTTAGTTGCGAAGGAACTGTTCGAGTATCGCGAGGGCGATGCGCATTACTTCTTCGGTGCTGGCTGGGGGGTGAAGCCTCCAGTGCTTTACGTGCCTCGGGCCGAGATGTGGGATCAGGTGATGCCCGAGCAGTTCCGCGGTCGGCGTGAGCAGATCCTGGAGAGGCTGCTTCGGTTCCGGGAAACGCGACGACACGTCCTGGAGGTTTCCGACATTTGACCTCCTGACGGTGGAGCCTATCCGTCGTACACAGTCCCGCGGTGCCCCACCTCGAGCGCGACGATTACGAGTTCTGCATCCCTCAGTTCGCAGAGCACGCGGTAGTCGCCGACGCGGTACCGCCAGATGCCGGCGCGGTCTCCGACGAGGCCTTTGCCTCGAGAGCGCGGGTCGTCGAGCTGTGCCACCTCATCGAGATAGTCGACGATTCTGCGGGCGACCGGTCGATCGAGCTTGCGGAGTTGGCGGAGGGCAGTAGCGGTGTACTGGACCTCAGAGGCCAAGCTCGCGCCTCACCTCGGCGGCCGAGTACCGATGTTCCTCGCGTTCGAGGGCAGCGATCGCGAGCAGGTAGTCGGCGCGGTCGGCGAGGAAGTCGTCGAGGGCACGCTTGACGTAATAGCTCTTGCTGCGGCCGGTTTCACGCGCAAGCTTTTCGAGCATCGCATCCTGTTCTGCAGTCAGTCGCACGGACAGCATGTTCGCCTCCCGGCTCTAGTGTAGGACATGTATGACACATGGAGCAGGACCAGAATGCCCTGCATCTGGGCCTGTGGAGGAGGCTCGCCGCACTTACGGCTTCACCAATGCCGCCGCCGCGTCGCCGACCTCGAGCGGAAACCGGACGACGAGTTCTCCGGCCGCGGTCGTCACGATGAAGTCGAGCCAGTCGCCGAACGGTCGCTCGAGTGGGCTGGGCGCAATCGACCCATCGCGCTCGCGGATGCTCAGCACCCGCACTTCGCGCGTGCCGACGATGCCCATCGAGGGAGTGAAGTGCAGCATCCCGGGAGATATCTGAGCGATGCCGACGCTCCATTCGGTACCGATGTTGAGCACCCGACCTTTCCCGGCGCGGATGCCGCATCGCACCTCGCCCTCCAAGAGCCGCTTCCGATCGTTGCGTCGCTCGATCTCGTCGGGAATCAGCCACCACAGGAGGTCGGCAAAGAACCCCAAGATCCAGCCGGAGACGAATTCGAGGAGGGCAGACACGCGACGGCAGTGCTCAGCCCGCGAGCTCGTCGCGCAGGCGCGGCTCGACTCGGTGCTCGGGCCGCAGCCCGGCCTTGTCGGCGTAGAACGCGCGGATGACGTCCATGTCGGCGGCGACGTTGCCCGTAAGTTCGATGGTCGGGCCGAGCCCGGTCGTCATCGTGGTGCGGTCGACGTAGCCCAGCGTCACCGGCAGCGATGCCTCGCGCGCGATGCGGTAGAAGCCCGACTTCCAGTGCGTGTGGCCCTTGCGGGTGCCGTCGGGGGTGACGACGAGGCCGAACACATCACCCGAGCGGATGCGGGCCAGCACCTCCCCGACGACCGCGGCCGGAGCATCCCGATCGACGGGGATGCCGCCCAGGCCGCGCATGATCGGGCCGCGCCAGCTGCGGAACAGGCTCTTCTTGCCCAGCCACCGGAAGCGCATGTCGAGCCGCCACGCGATAGCGAGCATCAGCACGAAATCCCAGTTCGAGGTGTGGGGGGCCCCGATCAGGACGGTCGGGCGGTCGGGAGCGGGCTCGGAGACGAGGCGCCAGCGGCTGAAGGTCCAGTAGAGACGCGCGACCATGCGACGGAGCACCATGGCACAACAGTACGTCGCTGCGCAGTGTGCCTCCCGCGGCACGTGCCGCGAGAGGCACACAGCGCACACAGCGAACGGGGCGGGGTGCGTGCGCACCCCGCCCCGTTCGTCAGAATGACGACACCGTTTAGCCGGCCGGCTCCTCCGCGGGCTCCTCGGCCGGCGCGTTGTCCTGCTCGACGCTGTCGCGCAGCTCGCGGATCTCCGCCTCGAGCTCGTCGAGGTTCTCCGGCTCGGGCTGACCGCACTCGCCGAGCTCCTGCTCGACCTGCAGGGTCAGGCCCTCCTTGCCGTCCGCGTGCGCGGCATCCACCGTGCCCTCGTAGATCGCGTTGTCGGCCGACTCGCGGTTCACCGCCGAGGCCTCGAGGCACAGGTGGTAGACGCTGCCGCCGGCCGTCCAGGTCACCGAGTCCTGCCCGGTGAGCTCCTGCACGATGGCGGTGTACTCGTCGATCTGGCCCTCGTTGGCGTACTGCTCGACCGACGGCGGGTTGAACGAGGCGCCGAGCAGCGTGGCGACGATCAGCACGACGATGCCGACCGCGCCAGCGATGCCCTTCTGCTTTCCGTCCATGTCTTTGTTCAGGAAGATCAGGATGATCAGCGGCAGGAAGGCGATCATCGTGATGATCGCGCCCAGCTGGTTCTGCACGAAGAAGCGCACCGGCTCCGACTTGCGGGCCGGGTCGAGGCGGTTGGCCTTCTTCCAGAGCTGCGAGCCCGCCACCGCCAGCAGGCCGATGCCGACGAGCATGCCGAGCAGCAGCCACAGCGCCGTCTCGGAGTTCTGGTACCAGGGCGCCGAGACGCTCGGCTTGAACGGCTCCAGCCACAGCAGCCAGTAGATCGCAAGGCCCTCGCCGACGAGCGCGCCCGCCCAGAACGCCGCGGCACCCCAGCGCAAGCCGGTCGCCTGCCCCTTGGCCTCAGCGCTCGGCTTCCAGTCGGCGCGGGGGCTGTCGTCGCCGCCCGCGGCGTCAGACGATGCGGCGCGCTCCGCCGCCGATTCGTCGACCTCGACCTTGACGACCTTCTTCGTGACCTTGCGTTCTGCCATGGGGTGTCCTTCGGGTTTCGGGATGCGCGCACACGCTCGCCGCGAGCCTAGTGCGACGGCCCGTCGAGGGAGTAGCGTCGCGCCATGTTCCTTCTCGAGCTCAACTGGCTGGCCATCCTCATCGGCTTCGTCGTCGCCTTCGCTGCCGGAGCCCTGTGGTTCGGGCCCAAGACGTTCTTCCCCGTCTGGTGGAAGGCGATGGGGCGCTCGGAGGACGAGCCGCCAGGCACCGGCAACATGGGCCTCGTGTTCGGCCTCACCGCGGTGGGGGCGCTCGTGCAGGTCATCGCGGTTGCCTCAGTCATCCACTTCGTCGACCTCGCGGCAGGCCCGGTCGGCCCGCTCGGCGGCGCGCTCACCGGTCTGCTGCTCGGCATCGGCTTCGCCGCGGCGAGCTCGCTCAGCCACCGGCTGTTCGCCGGACACGGCCTGAAGGTGTGGATCATCGAGGTCGCCAGCGACGTGCTCAACTACACGCTCGTGGGCCTCGTCATCGGGCTGTTCGGCTAGGCGCGACCCCAGCAAGACAGGGCACGATAAGGGGCGTGGATGCTGAGACCGCGCTCGCCCGCGCCCGCGCCGCGCTCGCCGCGTCCGCGCAGCGCCTCGCGACA
>OFDC01001122.1_pt1 | contig 15402 bp, 13 predicted proteins | sample 1520941 | NCBI WGS metagenome assembly OFDC01 (sample SAMEA94258168, study PRJEB24077) | hot springs metagenome | biome: Aquatic biome; feature: Water | place: India | collected 2012-12-06 | depth 5 m | reverse complement strand
TGGTATCATTGGTGGCCGGGTGGGGAGGCGGGGTGGGTGGTCTGCTGGCCCCGTTAGGGGCCTTAGATATCAACCGTGCGCCCCAAACTCGTTCGCAATCGCGGTGGTGATCCTGAGCGACAGCGCATGGGCGCGCGCAATCGGCGTCAGGCAATCCCGCTCGATCGCGCCGTAACCTTCCTCGCCGCCGTCGGGATAATCGCTTGGCTCATCCAGCGGGAAATCGCGCGGGCCGGGAATGCGGACCGGGAAAGCCCGGCGCAATTGCGCCAAGGCCTCGTCCACTCGCAGCGTCAGCACCATTTCGATCACGTCGCGGCGGCTGATATCGTTGGCGCGGCTAAAGGCGGGGACCGAGACCACGCGCAGGAACATGTGCTGGAGCAGCGCAAGGCGCAGCGCCTGCAGCACCCCGATGCGGCGGCGCACGTGTTCGCGCTCCGGATCAGGTGCGTCATCGGGGATCAAATCGATCAGCCGGTGGAGCTTGAGCGCGTCGATTCTGAGGCGCGAGGCGAGGCGGCGGAATACGCCTGTGCGGTCGTCGCCCACCAAATACTCCGCCAGCGCCGCGCAGGCGCCCGCCAGATGATCCTCAGTCCCGCGATAGGTGCGGCTCGCCCAATAGGCCGAGTTGAACAGTTCGCCATAGGCCGCCACGGTCTTGATGCTGGCGAGGCCATTCGCGGCGCGCACCAGCCGCAGGAGCTGCCGCCCGCGGGCACTGTCCTGCAGCAGCGCGGCGATTTCCTCGCGGTTGCTATCGGCCGCACTCCCGATCCCGGCGATCACATTGACGGGGTAGCCCAGCTGCTGAAGGATCGCATTGTGCGGGATCGCGCGGATCTGGCGCAGGCTCGTCTCGCGGTCGGCATTGATGTCGGATTGGCGGCGCGAGACGCGGCTGCCGGTGGGGTTCAAGAGGCCGAGCCCAAACGCCGTCACCGCGCGGGCATATGTGCGGCTGGCCAGGTGATCGCCCTGATGCTCCTTCACAGCGCGGTAGAAATCCAAGCTGATGTCGGTGCGGTGGTAGAAGGGATCGGCGGGCGCGGCGAGGTCGGTTTCGGCCGGGCGCAGTTCGGCGATCCGGGTGAGCGTGGCGAGCGCCAACTCGGGGGTCGCGAAAAACAAGTAGCCATCGCCGCCCTGAAAGCTGACCTCTGGCTCCAGCCGGATGCCCGCTCGCGCAAATCGCCGCCGCGCCCAGGGCGATAGCGGCCATTCGAGCCGGTCGCGGAAAGACGCAGGATGCGCGCCGCGGCCCATGCTTTCGCCATGGGTGTTGAACACCAGTGCGGCGACATCGCCGAGGCCGTTGGCGGCCATCGCTTCGGCCAGCCGCCCCTGAAGGCGTTCAATCGCGAGCGCGGCGGGAACCTGACCGACGAACCGCCCTGCGTCCGAAAACCCGGTCTGCACCGCCACCCTGCCGCGCTTGCGGGCATAATCGCGGTAGGCAGGCTCTGCCAGCAGCGCATCGAGGAAGCGGCCCCCGTGTTCCAGCGCGGTCTCGGTCTCAAACAGCGGCGAGACATCGACCTTGCCCTCGACCCCGAACAGCTTGGCGAAATAGAGCGCAGCGAGCACCGTCGCGGGCTGTTCGCACTCGGCCACCAGCATCCGGATCGGCGCGTCGGCGTCGATGTGCTTGAGAATCTGCGCCATGGCGATGAACTGGCGGATTGCAGTCGAGCTTTCGGTCGCGAGCGCGGCGAAATTGGTACGCAGCTGCCGCGCCTCCTCCACCATGGCGCGCAAGGTGGCGAGCGCGCTCTTGCTGGCGAGCTCGATCGCCTCGCCTTCGGGCAGGCGGCGACGGATGGCGTTGTGGAGTTGCTTGGCGTTCACCCGGAAATGGATCCAGCCCATCCCCAACCCATCGGCGCGCATCGCAGAGGCGAGGGTCAGCAGCGCGGCGGCACGCTCGGGCGCGGCGCTCTCGGCTTCGCCTTCGAGCGCTGCGATGAGCGGGGTGAGCGAGAGCAGGTTGTCGGAGCTATGCGCGGTCAGCCGGTTGGCGGCCTCGGCCAGCGCCTCGGCGCTCGACAGGTCGCCCGCGAAATCGGCGGCGCGAGCTTGGGCAAAAGCGGTGGCAGGGCGCAGGGTTTCGAGCAAGCGGTGGGTAGGATCGAGGGCTTCGAGGCTGGCGGTGTAGCGCGCCAGCCGCTCGGCCTTCTCCGCGAGGCGGAAACCGATCGAGGTGTGCCAGCCAATGTCGGTGCGCCCGTCCATGTCATAGCCGACCCAGCTGGCAAAGCGGAACGGCAGCGGGCGAAGGCTGCGCCACGCCTCGGGCCAGCGCGCCTGCGCTTCGCTGAGCAGCCGGGCGACGATCACATCTCGCGCATCCTGTGCCCGCGCCATCGCTGCCATCGCCGCGCGATGCTCGTGCTCCAGCGTCACGGCGGCGCGCTCGGGCGGGACGATGCAGGCGCTTTCGTCAATCTCACCGGGGGCGGAGGCAGCGGCGGCCACGGCCTCAGCCTGCGCGGGGGCGAGCAGGAAAGTGGGGTGCGCGGTGAACACCGCGTGGAGCTGCGGGTGTTCCCAGCGGGCGCGGAAGGTGTCGAAATCGTCTGTCTCATCCACCAGTGGTGCCGGGGCGGGGGGCGCTGCGAGCAGGGTGCGCAGCTTCCTCGCCCGCGTCTTCAGCCCGTCGCATTCGAGCTCCGCCACGAGCGCGGTCAGATCATCGAGGCTGAGCTCACCTCCCTCGAGCGCGCGCGACAGATCAAGCGACAGCTGGAACACCGGGTTGAACAGCGGCGTCTCGCGCGTGCGCTGATGCAATTCGCCGAGCCGCGCTTCGAGATCGGCGATGGTCTTCATGCTGCGTTTCCATGCTCCGAGGCAAAAGCCGCCGCCGCGCCGAACAGGCCGGGTTGGGGGTGGACGATCAGCTTGACCGGAATGCCCGCCATCAGGCTTTCAAACCGTCCCTTTGCCTTGAAGCGCGCCGCAAAGCCCGAGGCGAGCAGCGTCTCGCGGATGCGGTAGCCAAGGCCGCCAGCGATCACCACGCCCGCAAAGCCGCCCTGCGCCAGCGCAAGATCACCTGCGACCGAACCGAGCGAGAGGCAGAACCGGTCCACCGCCGCCGCCGCCAGCGAGTCCTCGCCGCTTGTGCCAAGGCCCCAGATGGTGATGGCGTCCAGCTCTGGAACGCTGCGCCCTTCGAGTGCGGCGAGAGCTTCGTAGATGTCGACGATGGCAGGCCCGGCCACCACGCGTTCGGCCGAGACGCGGATATGCCGCTGGCGCAACCGGGCGAGGATCGCGTCTTCTATGCTGTCGAGCGGGGCGAAATCGATATGCCCGCCCTCGGTCGCCTGCACGCGGTAATGGTCGCCCGATCGATAGAGATGCGCCACGCCAAGTCCGGTGCCAGGGCCGATCACGCTGATCGTGCCCTCGCGCCCCAGCGGCTGGTCTGGGCCGGCAAGATGCAGGAACTGGCTGTCATCCGCGCGAGCGACCGCGTGAGCCACGGCGGCGAAATCATTGACGAGGGTGAAGCGCTCCACCCCCAGCTTTTCCGGGATCAACTTGGGGCGAATGATCCATGGGTTGTTGGTGAAACGGATCACCGGCGCAAGGTTGCCCGGGCTGCCGACCGGCCCTGCAATCGCCATGCTGACCGCTGGCGGCAGGGTGCCGCCCTTGCGCTCCCGGAAGGCCTCCCATGCGGTCTGGAAGCTGGCGTGATCGGCAGTGTGGAGCGTCTCGGGCTCGTCGAGGTGGATCGCCCCGTCAGCGCCGATGCTGACGATGGCGAACCGGGCATGGGTGCCGCCGATATCGACCACCACAAGATCGCGCATCACACCTCTCCACCGACTGTTCGCAACAACCGGGCGAAGGTGTAGCAGGCGGCGCGCGGGATTCCCACGCGCCGCATACTTATTCAAAATTGAGGTTGGCTTTGCCGTTTTTCCCCTCCCCTCGGGGAGGGGGCAGGGGGTGGGGGCTCGACGCTAGCGAGGCCGCAAGGCCTTGCGGCCTCGCTCCCCCATCCCCAGCCCTTCCCCGGCGGGGAAGGGAGAGAAAAGCTACTCAGCCGTGACGCCCATTTCCTTGAGCAGGCGGTCCGCGCCGTCGACCTTCTCCATGGTCCACAGCATGAAGCGGCTGTCGACGTGGATGGTGCGGTTGATCTTGGGATCATACATCCAGTCGCTCACCACGCCTTCGATGGTGCCATCAAACGCGAGGCCAACAAATTCGCCGCGCGCATTCAGGGTCGAGGAGCCCGAATTGCCGTTGGTGATGTCCACCGTTGAGAGGAAGTCGACCGGCAGGGTGCCGAGTTCCGGCGCAGCCCAGCGGCCATAATCCTTCGCCTTGATCAGCTCGACCATTGTGTCCGGCGCATCGAATTCGCCGCGGCCGGTGTGCTTGGCGACGATCCCTTCGGCGGTAGTGAACGGCGTCCACACCTGCCCGTCCACCGCCTTGCCCGTCACCTTGCCATAGGTGAAGCGCAGCGAGCCATTGGCGTCGGGGTACATGGTCTTGCCCTGCGACGCTGCGTAGGCGAGGCGGGCTTCCATCACCTTGGAACGGGCCTTCTGGACCTTGCCCGAATTTTCCTTGGCCTCGGCCTCGCTCGTCATCGCTTCGTCATAGGTGGCGACGGCGAGCTGGATGAAGGGATCGCTGGATGCCTTGAAGTCGGCGACCGACTTGCCCATCCATTCCATGCGCTTGGCGGTGTTGCCGAGTTCGGTCGCGGCGTACATTGCAGCCAGATCGCGGCCTTCCATGAAGGCGTCGAAGCTGGCGTTGCGCTGTTCGGCAGGCAGGGTGCGGTATTCGGCGAGGCCGTCTTCCCACAGCGCCTTGTCGATCGCGGCGACATAACGCCGCTCGATGCGCTGCATCCCCTGAGTCATGAACGCCTTGTCGCGCTCCTGATAGCCAGGTTCGCGGTCCTTGTCGGGCTTGGCCTGTTCGTTGGCCCAGCGGTACAGCTGGCGGGCGGCCCCATAAAGCTGACCCCGGCCCAGCATCCCGCGCTTGGCATCGGCGAGCGCTTCGGCATTGCTTGTCGCAATCAACCGGTCGAGTTCGGCCAGCGCCGGACCATACATGGCCTCACGCGCAGGATCGGCCTTGATCCACGCGCGGAACACTGCTTCCTCGGCCTGCTTCTTGGCGACGAGCGAGATCGCCTCGGCCCCCGCAAGCTGGCCAGCGATCTTCTTCTCGTAGTTTTCGATACCCTGCAACGTCGCGGCATAGGCGATGGTCGCCGCCTGATCGCCCGCCGTCAGCGCGTCGATCATGTCACCATATTCGGTCAGCATTGTCTGCTGATAGGGGTAGAGTTCCTCGTAATAGAACCGCGCTTCTTCCGCGGTGCGCAGGCGCTCGGTGGTGCCGGGGAAGCCGGCGACCATGATGAAATCGCCCTCCTTCACGCCCTGTTTGGCGATCGGCAGAAACGCCTTGGGGGTGAAGGGCACATTGTCCTTGCTGAACGGAGCCGACGAGCCATCGGGCGCCACATAAGCGCGGTAGAAGGCGAAGTCGCCGGTGTGGCGCGGCCACATCCAGTTGTCCTTCTCGCCGCCGAAATTGCCGACCCCGCCAGCGGGCGCATAAACGAGGCGCACGTCCTTGATCTCCAGCTGCTGCTGGAGCCAGTATTGCTGCCCGCCGAAATAGGCGCGCACGTCGCAGCGGCGGTTGGCCTGCTTTTCGCACGCCTCGACCAGCGCCTGACGGTTGGCCTGCAAGCGGTCAAAACGGGCGCGCCCGTCGAGCTTGTCTGCGCCCTTCATCATATCCTTTGTGACGTCGCGCAGGTCCTCGATCACATAGATCCGGCTGCCGGGCGCGGCGGGCAGTTCGTCGGCCAGCGTCGCGGCGAGGAAGCCGTTGGTGAGATAGTCCTTCTCGGGTGAGGAATTGTATTGCAGCGAACCGGCGACGCAGTGGTGGTTGGTGGCGACCAAGCCCTGCGGCGAGAGGAACGCCGCCGAACAGCCGCCCAGCGAGGCGATGGCGGTGAGCGGCGGGCGGCCCAAGTCACCCAGCGTCTTGGCATCCAGTTCGAGCCCGGCCGCTTTCATCTGTTCGGCAATCGCGCCCGTCTGGCTCGGCAGCCACATGCCTTCATCGGCGTGGAGCATGGCGGGCGCGGCGAGCATCAGCGCGCTGGCCCCGGCGAGCAGGAAATTCTTCATGGCGGTTTCACCTTCGCTTGTGCGGCCCGGCGCACATCGCACGGGTCCGATCAGGAATCTTCGCCCGGACGGGCAGGTGCGCACTGTTAGGCGACAAATGTGTCACAGGAAAAGCCCCAATTGGTGTGGTGACTTGGCCTCGGCTGCGCTGGACGATCAAGACTTGCGAATGATTATCAATTCGGCCATGAGGCGGGCCGACTCAAAGCCATCTGCAAAAGGAACTTTCGCCCATGAACAGCACCCTCAAGCTCTGGACCACGCTCGGGCTCGGCACGGCGCTTGCCGGAGGGTTGCTCAGCGCTTGCGGCGGCGAGGCGGGTGAAGGCGCGGGCACGGCGGCGGTCGCGCCCCGTGAGGGCGGGGCAGCCGCTGGCGGCGAGGGTGAAGGCGGCGCGGGCGGCGAAGGCGCGGGCGACCAGGCAGCTGGCGGCGAAGGCGAGGGCGGCGTTGCGGTTGCCGATGCGGCCACCGATCCTGTTGCCTACGGCATTGCGCTCGCTGTCACTGAAGCCCATGTCGTCGCGGCACGCGATGCCTATGTCGCGGGGAAGAAAGACGCCGCCGCCGAAATGTTCGCCCACCCGGCCGCTGAAGTGCTGGTCGAGATGGACCCGGTGTTCGCCAAGCTCGGGGTTGCCGATTTCAAGCCGCTGCTGACCGCCGCCTCGACTGCGGCTGCTGAAGGCAAGAGCACCGCCGAAGTCGGCAAGGCTTATGATGCAATAATCGTCGCCCTGCGCGGTGCGGCCAAGAAGGCCCCCGGCGGCGGCGCAAATGAAGCCAAGACGGCGGCAGCAATCATTGCCGATATGATCGAACGGTCGGGCGCGATGTACCGTACGGTCGCCAAGGATGACGGTTACGAGCCCTATCTCGACGGCTATGGCTTTGCCAAGGTCGCGGCCAGCGCCTTCGCCACTTCCGGCGCAGCGATCAAGGCGGATAACCCTGACGCCCACGCCCGAATCACCGAGGCGCTCGCCGCGCTCAAGCAGGCCTATCCGACCGCCACGCGCCCGGCCAGTCTGGCGATTGCGCAGGGGGCCGTCTCGGCTGCCTCGTCCAAAGTGATGCTCGCCATCGGCAGCTAACGCGCCCGGCGTGTCAGATCGCCGAGCTGAAGCGGTGCTGGGTTGCCGCGCGGTAGCTGTCGAACAAGGCGGCGATCACCCGGGCATAGGGCAGGCCGCCCGGCAGGATCGTGAGCCGATTGCCGCTGAGCCGGGCCAGATCGGTCGCGATGAAGGGGGCAAGCGCGCCTCGTACCTCGGCCAGCAGGCAAGGTGACAGCACCGCTTCGCTGCGGCATAGCAGCGCCTCGATCACATCGCCGCGCAACCGATCCTCGGGGCGCCGGACGATGCCGTGGCTGGTCGTCAGCCACCCCTCGCCCGAAAGCTGGCGATAGCGGCCATTGTGCTTTTCATTCTGGGCAAGGAGATCGGGAAAGCCGCTGATCGCGGTCGATCCCATGCCGATCAGCACTTCGGCCGGATCATCGGTAAAACCCTGAAAATTGCGCCGCAAGGTGCCTTGGCGCACCGCGCGCGCCATCGGATCATGCGGGAGCGCGAAGTGATCAAACCCGATCGCGTCATAGCCATGGCTGGTGAGGAAGGCATGGGCCTCGGCTGCCATGGCAAAGCGGGCTTCAGCCCCCGGTAGCGCGTCGGCGGGGATCATCTTCTGGCGCGGCACCATGTGCGGGACATGGGCATAGCCGAACACAGCCAACCGGTCCGCGCCGAACATCGCGGTGCGTTCAAGCGCGTCGATCAGGTCATGCGTGGTCTGGTGGGGCAGGCCGTACATCAGGTCGAAATTGAGCGAGGTCACCCCCGCGCTGCGCAGCCACCCGGTGCTGCGCCCGATCATCGCGGTGGGCTGTTCGCGGCCGATGGCTTTCTGGCAATGCGCAGCGAAGGTCTGCACCCCCATGCTCGCCCGCGTGATGCCGACGCTGCCGATCACCCGGCCCCATTCGGCGGTGAGGCTGCGCGGGTCGAGCTCAATCGACCATTCCGGCGCGAACAGCGGGAAATGGGCGTGGAGCGCGTCGACCAGCCCGAGAAATTCGCCCGGCAGGATGGCATTGGGGCTGCCCCCGCCAAAGGCGATGCGCCTGACCCGCGCGCCATCGGGAAGGAGGCTGGCGACCGTGGCGATTTCCTGATGCAGCGCGGCCAGATAAGTCTCCACCCGCGCGCGCTTGCCCGATGCCCCGGTGTTGCAGCCGCAGTAATAGCAGATCTGCTCGCAGAATGGGATGTGGAGGTAGAGCGAGATGTCGTCACTCGCCCCGGCGATAGCGCGCTCAATAACGCCGGGTTCCAGCGGGCCGAAATCGGCTGCCGTCGGGTAGCTGGTGTAGCGCGGCACGGCGCGGGCGAGGAGTTCGGGGTGATAGGTCCACATGCTTGCGGTTAGACCGCAGGCGACGTCATGCGTCTTTGCGCGAGATCAAATCTTGCGCTTTTCCTTCTCGCGGCAGGTGCCCGCGTGGCAGCCCTTGGGGTGGCAATTGCGGTCCTCCGTCGGATCACCATCACCCATTGGAATGGTGATCGTGCCGCCGTTGCAGAGCTTGGCGGTGATCGCCTGCTCCTCGGCCGGGAGCGGGCCGAGCATCACCGGCAGCAGGGCAGCGAAGGCGAAGGGGAGAGCGGTCATGCAGGCTCGTCCTCATCCTCGATCAGGATGCGCGCCGCCGCGCCGTCCATGTCGTCATATTGCCCATCGCGCATCGACCACAGGAAGGCGACAAGGCCGAGCAGGCCCATGCCGAGCGCGATGGGGACGAGGAAGGCGAGGCCGGTCATTGGCGGGCACTCCCCGCCAGTCGCAGCGAATTGGCGACCACCACCAGGGAACTCAGCGACATGGCAATTGCCGCGATCAGCGGGGTGACGAGGCCGGTGAGGGCGAGCGGCACGGCGAGCAGGTTATAGGCAATCGAGAAGGCGAAATTCTCGCGCACGATCCGCATCGTCGCCTTGGCGACCCGCACCGCAAGCGCGACCGGCATCAACGCCTCGCCGATGAAGACCGCGTCGGCGGCCTGCTGGCTGGCGTCGGATGCGGTGCCGGGCGCGATCGAGGCGTGGGCGGCGGCGAGCGCGGGGCCATCATTCAATCCGTCGCCCACCATCAGCGGGCGGCGGCCTTGCGCCTTCAGAGCTTCCAATGCGGCGAGCTTGGCCTGCGGGCTGGCTTCGGCGGTGGCCTCAAGGCCAAGCGCGGCCGCGACAGCAGCGACGGGCGCGGCGCGGTCGCCCGAGAGGATGCTGGCGCTGAGGCCCTCGCGGGCGAGGGCTGCGAGGGTCGCAGCGGCATCGGCGCGCAGAGGATCGGCGAAGGGGATGGTCTGGGTGGCAGCGCCGATCCTGAGGCGGGTGGCGAGCGCCTCGCCAGCATCCTCGGGCCGTTCTAGCGCCACGGCGAGGCCGTGCCATGTCCCGGTGACGCCTTGCCCGCTCACTTCGGTGATGTCGGCGATCTTGGCGGGGGTCACGCCTTCGCGCAGCAGGGCATTGGCGAGCCCCCGGCTGAGCGGGTGCCGGCTCGCCTGTGCGAGGCCCAGCGCCACGGCCCGCGCCTCTGCATCGAGGCCGCTGACATCGGCGCGCGGCTCACCGAGGGTCAGCGTGCCGGTCTTGTCGAGCAGCGCCACGTCGCATTCAGCCAGCCGCTCCAATGCGCTTCCGTCCTTCACCAGCAGTCCCCGCCGCAGCAGCGCGCCGCTTGCCACAACCTGCGCAGCCGGCACGGCGAGGCCCATGGCGCAGGGGCAGGTGATGATCAGCACCGCAATCGCGATGGTGAGTGACTGGTGCCAGCCTGCGCCCGCGATCATCCACCCTGCAAAGGCCAGCAGAGCGAGGCTGTGCACCACCGGCGCATAGAGGCGCGAGGCGCGGTCGGCGATGCGGACATAATGGCTGGGCGATTGCCCCGCCTCGTCCATGAGCCGCGCGATTTCGGCAAGTGCAGTGTCCTCGGCCACGTGGGTCAGGCGGATGCGCAAGGGGGCGGAGACATTGATCGCGCCGGCGTGCACCACCGCCCCAACGCCGACGGCTACCGGTACGCTTTCGCCGGTCAGCATGGCGTTGTCGATAGCGCTTGCGCCGTCCTCGACCACGCCATCGGCGGCAAGTGCCTCTCCGGCGGCGGCCAGAACCAGCATCCCGGGTTCGAGTTCGCCAGCAGCCACGCGGCGGGTGGAACCATCAGGGCCGATCACGCTCGCGCTCTTACCCATCCGCCCGAGCAGCGCGCCGATCCCGGCCCGCGTGCGGGTCCGCATTTCCGCATCGAGCGCGCGGCCGGCGAGCAGGAAGAACAGCAGCATCACCGCGCTATCGAAGAAGGCATGCGCGCCCCCGGTGATGGTCTCGTAGAGCGACAGGCAGGTCGCGAGGATCACACCGATGCTGATCGGCACGTCCATATTGGTGCGGCGGTGGCTGAGCGCCATCCATGCGCTCGCAAAGAAGGGCCGCCCCGAATAGGCGATCACCGGCAGCGCGATCAGCGTCGAAAGCCAGTGGAACAGCTCGCGCGTCGTCCCGTCCGCGCCCGACCAGATGCTGACCGAAAGCAGCATCACATTCATCATCCCAAACCCCGCCACACCGAGCGCGCGGTTGAGCGCCTTGCGCTCCTTGGCCTCGTCGCCCAGCGGCCCACGCAAATCAGCGTCGGCGACGGCCTGCGCCTCAAAACCGAGCGCGAGCAGCGCGGCGGTGAGTGCGCCTTCGTCGAGAGCCGGATCATGCTGGATCGCCACGCGCTTCGCCGAGAAATTGGCGCGCGCGGCGATGATCCCGAGGGTCTTGGGCAATTCGCGCTCAATCTTGCCGATGCAGCCTGCGCACTTCATCCCAGGCACCGTAAATCGGGTGGTGGTAAGCGCGCGAGCTTCGGCGGGGGCGAGGACGGAGGGCGCGTTCATCGGACTTCGCTTTCCCCGGCCCATTGCTGCGCTCCGGACTTGATCGCCATGCGCACCCGCCAGCGGCCCGGTGCCAGCGCCTCGTGCGATAGCCAGCGGCCCTGCCTTTGGGGGCTGAAAGTGAGGCTGAGTGTGTCACGCGCGCCGAGCGGGCGTTCAGCTTCGGCGGCGATGCTCGCGCCTTCGGGGACGGCCATGGTTTCGATTACCACGCGCCCATCCGCGCGTCGTTCTGGCACCGCCTGCCAGCCGAGCGCTTTCGAGGCTTCGGCCTTGCTTAGCCAGTCGTTGTAGTTCTGGCTGGCGACATAGGAATTGTCGACCACGGTGCCGTGAAAGCTGCTCACCGCGAAACTCGCCATCACCAGATTGACCGCGATTACCACGCCGAACCCGCCGACGAAGACCGCCGCCATGTGCTTGCCGGTGAAAGTCCCTTTAGTGCTGGCCATCATTCGTCCTCAGGCATGGCAAAACTGGTTTCGGCAAGATCGGTCTCGCGCTGTTCGTCGAGGCTGGTCAGGCGGAAGGTGAAATGTTCGGCGTCATCCTCATCCGTCCCCGGCGGGACCAGCACATAGGCGCGCACCACCTTGGTCTCGTTGGCGGGGACGGTGATGATCTGCACCGGCGCGGCGTTCTCCACGCTGACCGCCTCGGTCCACATCACCGCGCCCGCAGGGAGCCCAGTCAGGGCAACCTCCATGTCGCGCGGGCGGGCCTCCATGTTGCGTAGGCGCAGGGTGTAGGCATTGCGCACCGAACCGTCCTTCAACAGCATGAAGGGCGGGTTGCGATCGGGCGAGACGGTGAGATCGGTGTGACTGCGGGTGCCGAGCGCGAACAGCAGGCCCGCGCCAATCGCGCCCCAGACGCCGAAGTAGAGGAAGATGCGCGGGCGCAGCAGCGCCTTCCATGCCGGGGTCGCAGGCGCGCCCGCCGCTTCGGCCTTGCACTGGTCGAGCGTGGCGTAGTCGATCAGCCCGCGCGGGCGGCCAACCTCGGCCATCACCTTGTCGCAGGCATCGATGCACAGCCCGCAGGTGATGCAGCCAATCTGCTGGCCTTCGCGGATGTCGACCCCGGTGGGGCAGACCGCGACGCACATGTTGCAATCGATACAGTCGCCGTACTTATCGGGGTTCTTCGCCGCTTTCTTGAGGCTGCCGCGCTGCTCGCCGCGCCAGTCCTTGTAGGTGACGATCAGCGATTTTTCGTCCAGCATCGCGGTCTGGATGCGCGGCCAGGGGCACATGTAGATGCACACCTGTTCGCGCATGAACCCGCCGAGCCAGAAGGTGGTGCTGGTCAGGATGCCGACCGTGGCATAGGCGACCGGTGCGGCCTCTCCGGTGAAAAACTCGCCCGCCAACGTGGGCGCATCGGCGAAGTAGAGGACCCACGCCCCGCCGGTCAGCAGGCTGATGACGAGGTAGACGCTCCACTTGGCAAAGCGCCGGGCGATCTTCGATGCGGTCCACGGCGCCTTGTCGAGCCGGATGCGGGCATTTCGATCACCGTCGAAGAAGCGGTCGACGTGCTGGAACAGATCGGTCCACACCGTCTGCGGGCAGGCATAGCCGCACCACGCCCGGCCCACCGCGCTGGTCACGAGGAACAGGCCGATCCCCGCCATGATCAGCATGCCTGCGACGAAGTAGAATTCGTGCGGCCAGATCTCGATATCGAACATGTAGAAGCGGCGGTTCGCGAGGTCGATCAGCACCGCTTGATCAGGGGCAAAGGGCCCGCGGTCCCAGCGGATCCACGGGGTGATGTAATAGATCCCGAGGGTGACAAGCATCACCAGCCACTTGAAGCGGCGGAAGGGGCCGTTGATCCGCTTGTTGTGGATCGTCTTGCCCTTTTCGTAGAGCGCCGAGCCCATGAAGCCGACGTCCTCCGCGACGGAGGCGAGGCGGGGGTGCCCGTCATCGGAAGCGCCCCCTTTATCGAGCGCTCCGGCCCAGTCGCGGGCCTTGCCCGCGACGGTTTCAGGGCGCTCGATATCTTGCTGATCAGCCATCGCTGTCGGCCGTCTTGGCTGCGGCGACATCGGCCGCAGGTTCGGCTGGCGGGGCGGCAGGCGCTGCCTGCTGGCCGCCGCCGCGCGAGTGGACGTAGGCGGCGAGCATCTTGATGGTCACCGGATCAAGCCGTCCTTGCCATGCGGGCATCACACCGTGGCGCGGGGCGAGGATCTGCTTCCTGACCGCCGCAGCGGTCCCGCCATAGAGCCAGATCGCGTCATTGAGCGCAGGCGCGCCCATCGCGGGCATCCCTCCGCCTGCCGCGCCGTGGCAGGCCGCGCAATTATCCGCGAACAGCTGCGCCCCAGCGGCGTTGGCCTTGGCCTTGCCTGCAAGCGAGAGCACGTGGGCCGCGACTGCGCCTGCCTGCCCTGTATCGAGCACGCCTTCAAAGGCGGGCATGTAGTTCACGCGGGTCTGATCGGCGGCTTCCCAGCGGATGCCGTGGGTGAGGGTGTATTCGATCTCGGTCAGCGTCCCGCCCCAGATCCAGTCATCATCATTGAGGTTGGGATAGCCGAACTCCTGATACCCGGCCGCGCCCGCGCCGTGGCACTGGACGCAATTGACCTTGAAGGCCGCAGCGCCCCCTGCAATCGCGGCCTCCATCAATTCGGGATTGCCGGGAAGCGCCTCGATATCGGTCGCGGCGATCTGCTGGAACACGCCCTGGCGCGCGGCCTCTGCGGCGCTCATTTCCTTGGCGAGGTCGCCCCGGCTCGACCAGCCGAGCGTGCCCGCCGTTGCCCTGTCGATCAGCGGCCAAGCCGGGTAGAGAACGACATAGACCAAAGCGAACAGGATCGTCGCGTAGAAGGTCCACAGCCACCAACGCGGCAGCGGGGTATTGAGCTCCTCGATCCCGTCCCATTCGTGGCCGACAAATTCGGTGCCTGTGGGCGCATCGATGCGCTTATTGCTCATGGTCGTCTTCCCTGAAAATCGAGAGCTTGGCCGCTTCCACATGGGGCCGCGCGGCGGGGCGGAAGTGCCACAGGCACAGCACCAGATAGAGCGCGAAAATCACCGTCAGCCCGTGAGAGTCGGCGAAATGGCGCAGGGTTTCGTACAGCGTCACCGGCCCTGCTCCCCAACCTTGCCTTGACCTGTGAGAACTTCCTGTGCAGCGGCGCTGTTCACATCAACCAGCGTGCCGAGCATCTGGAGATAGGCGACCAGCGCATCCATCTCGGTCACACGCCCCGGATCGCCGTCGTAATCGCGGACTTGCGCCTTGGGATAACGCTCGGCGAGATCGCCCGCATCGGCCTCGGGATTGGCCTGCGCCATCAGATCGGTGGCGGCGAGTTCGATGTCCTTGTCGCTGTAAGGCACGCCCACGCGCCGCAGCGCGGTGAGGTTCGCAGCCGGATCGGCGACCTTGAGCGGGGTTTCGCTGAGGAAGCTGTAATTCGGCATGATGCTTTCCGGCACCACGCTGCGCGGGGCTTTCAGGTGCTGGACGTGCCAATCATCCGAATACTTGCCGCCGACGCGGGCAAGGTCCGGACCCGTCCGCTTCGATCCCCACTGGAAGGGGTGATCATACATGCTTTCAGCGGCGAGGCTGTAGTGGCCATAGCGCTCAACCTCGTCCCTGAAGGGCCGGATCATCTGGCTGTGGCAGGTGTAGCAGCCCTCGCGGATGTAGATATCGCGCCCCGCCTGTTCGAGCGGGGTATAGGGCCGCATCCCCTCGACCTTCTCGATCGTGTTATCGATCCAGAACAGCGGCGCGATTTCGACGATCCCGCCCACGGCCACCACCAGCAAGGTGGCGACGGAAAGCAGCGTGACGTTCTTCTCGAGCTTTTTGTGGCCCTCGAACACGTCAGAGTGTGGTGCATTCTTGCTCATGGCTGTGTTTCCCTGATGAGCGCTTATTCGGCGGGCTGCATGACGATCGGGCGGTCGGCGGCTTCGTCGTAGGCGGTGTCACCCATCGGGGCTTCGACCCGCAGCTTGCCCGCGATGGTCATGGCGATGTTGTAGGCCATGATGATCGCACCGGTGAGGTACATCAGCCCGCCCACCATGCGCAGGACATACATCGGGTGGAGCGCCGCGACCGTGTCGACGAAGCTGTTCACCAGATATCCGTCCGAGCCATATTCGCGCCACAGCAGGCCCTGTGTGATCCCGGCGACCCACATCGAGGAGGCGTAGAACACGATCCCCAGCGTCGCGAGCCAGAAGTGCCAGTTGATCATGCGCAGCGAATAGA
>OFDC01001121.1_pt1 | contig 15416 bp, 19 predicted proteins | sample 1520941 | NCBI WGS metagenome assembly OFDC01 (sample SAMEA94258168, study PRJEB24077) | hot springs metagenome | biome: Aquatic biome; feature: Water | place: India | collected 2012-12-06 | depth 5 m | reverse complement strand
CGAGGTTCAGCAGGCGATGCAGCAGGCCGCCGAGCAGCCCAACCCGGAGTTGGCGAAGGTTCAGGCCAAGCAGCAGGCTGACACGGCGGCGCTCCAGGCCAAGTCGCAGTTGCAGGCGGCAGAGATGCAGTTCAGGCAGCAGGTCGAGGCCATGAAGATCAGGCAGGCCGAGCAGGAGCGTGTCGCCAATCAGGCATTCGAGATGCGCAAGCAGGCGGCAGAGATGCAGGCCCGCCTTGCATTCGACCGCGAGCAGGCAGCCGCCGATCTCCAACTCGAACTGCGCAAGATGGAAGCGGAGCGCGCCTCTCAGTTGCTCAAAATCCAAACCGAAGCGGCTCTCGCTCGCGAGCGGATGGCCGCCGAAATGAGCTTGGCCGAGGAAAAGATGCGCATGGAAGGCGACATTGCCCGCCAAGCGATCCGAGCCAAGGGCGGCAACGGATCGAACGGCCTGAGCGGGAGCGTGAGATTTGGAGGTAACGTAGGTTGAACGATGAAAAGCTGAGGGCCTCGATTGCCCGCGCCGTCAGGTTCCGGGAATGGGCCGATGGTGAGGAAGGACTGCTCGAAATCCTCAAGGCGGTCGAGCGAGATTACATCGAGACGTGGGCTCAGACCGACATTGCAGACCACGGAACAAGAGAGCGGATATTCGCCCGCGTTTGCGCGGTGCGCGACATCGCCAAAACCATTCGAGCCGTCATCGCTGATGGCGCCGGAGCAGCCGCCATGATCGAGCAGCTTTCCAAACTTGAACAGCGCAAGCTTAAAAAGGCCAGAGCATGAGCGACGTTGAAACAGCCGTATCCGCACCGGAAGCGGCCCCCGAGCCGATGAGCCTTGTTGACGCCTTCAAGGCCGAATTGCTGGCCGAAAGCGAGCCCGCGTCGAAACCTGCACCCATCGAACAAGAGGCAGCGCCCGCAGAGGCAGCAGCCGAGACCAATTCCGAGGCGGAAGCGCCTCAGGATGCCCCCGAAGACGACGCGCCAGAAAGCCAGCCCATCGAGGCTCCAGCGAGTACGGTTCCCGAGACGTTGAAGGGATTGACTGGTGAGGAACTGAAGGTTTTCCAAACCCTTCCCCCAGAGGCGAAAGCCTTTCTGGAAAGGCGCGAGGCGGATCGAACGGCAGACTACACCAGAAAGACGCAACAGGTCGCAGAGGTCCGGCGCGCTGCCGAAACCATGGCGACCAATCTCCAGCAGCAGTTGCAGCAGTACAGCCAGATTCTCGAGACGATCACCGCTCCTAAACTCGCCCCGCCAGACCCGGCGTTGGCGCATCAGGACCCCGGTCTCTATCAGGAGCATCTGGCGCGTTACACGCAAGACAAGCACCTGCAGGAACTTGCCGCCGAGGAACAGCGCAAGGTGATGGCCGAATATAATGCCCTTACCACGCGACAGACGCAGCAGTTCTATCAAGAGGAAGCACAGGCCCTCCAACAGCTCGATCCGCAGCTCGCGGCTTCGACAGAGGAAGGCAAGAAGCTGCGCTCTCAGGTGTTCGAATACGCTCAGAAGTCCGGGTATACGCCCGAACAACTGCGCGGAGCGTCGGCGCGTGATCTGGTGACCCTGCGTAAGGCGATGGCCTACGACGCGGCTCAAGCCGTGAAGGCCAAGGTCGTTCAGGCTCCTGCCCCCAAGGCAGCCAAGCCCGCACCGGCCAAAACCTCGTCGGCCCCGCAAGCGCTCGCTGGAGCGATCCAAGCCCTCAAATCTGGAACAGGTAACAGCCGCGAGTCTCTCGCCGCTGCCTACCTCGCTGAACTCAAATCGGAGCGACGATAATGGCTACAATCACGAACGTTTACACGACCGGTTCTGCGGTCGGTATTCGCGAAGACCTGTCCGACGCGATCCATCGTGTGGACGTGACGGATACCCCGTTCATGTCGATGTGCGGAACGAAAACCGCAACCGCGACGAAGCACGAATGGCAGACCCGAGCGCTCGCCGCCGTGGATACCGCCAACGCCAAGCCGGAAGGCCAGACGACCTCGCGCGCTGGTTCGACCAACAACGTCCGTGTCGACAACCTTTGCCAGATTTCGGAAAAGAACGCGACGATCTCCGGCACTCTCGAAGCCGTCAACAAGGCTGGCCGAGCCGAGGAAATGGCCTTGCAGATGGCGGATCGCACCGTCGAATTGCGCAAGGACATGGAAGCAATCCTGCTCTCCAATCAGGCGCTCAACGCGGCAGCCGCGGTCGGCGGTGAAACCGTTCGCCAGCTGCGCGGCATCGAGGCCTGGCTGCGCACCAACACGTCCCGTGGTGCAACCGGCGCCGATCCGGCAGACCCGAACGTGACGCCGGGAACGACGGCCACGGACGGCACGCAGCGCGCGTTTACCGAGGCGCTTCTGCTCGACACCCTGCAGGAGATTTTCAACGCTGGTGGCGACGTTTCTGTGGCCCTGATGGGGTCGTTCAACAAGCGCGTTGCCTCAGGGTTCGCTGGCCGCGCCGCATCTCAGGTCACAGTCGGCAAGAACGAAATCCGCCAGAGCGCGGGTCTTTACGACAGCGACTTCGGCGTCATCAAGCTCATGCCTCATCGCTACATGAGGAATAGGTCTTGCCTCCTTCTCGATCCGGACAACGTCAAGATTGCATATCTCCGCAAGTTCGTCCGGTTCCCGCTCGGCAAGGTTGGAGACGGCGAAACCCGCGTGATCCTGTCGGAATACACGCTCGAAATGTGCAACGAGAAGGCACATGGGATCGTGGCCGATCTCACGACGGCGTAAGGATAACTGATGGCTAGACCGAGAAAAGTAGCGACGACGGACGGGGGCGCTGATGAGGCGCCCCCCAAGTTCGTTCGCGTGAAGATCACCCACTACAAGGTCACGACCAGCCAAGGGCGGGGCCTGCAGGATCACTACATGGAGCTTCCCGAGGAGGAAGCCCGCGATCTAGAGGAAATCGGATGGGCCAAGATCGTTTGACCGACCCTGGCGAGTGGCGCGTCATGAAGGAAACGCCCACAAAGCGGATCCTCATGCGCTACGACCGGATGACGGATGAGGTCGTGTTCTGCGAGGAATATTTCGAGGAACCTCATCTCGAAGCAGCGCGCCATCAGCGCGAGAAGCCAACGCTGATCTCGCCCGATTTCAAGCCGCTTGCCGTCATTCCTGAGAGCGTCCAGGCCACGGCGCTGCGCGATGGATGGTTCAACGACAAGGACGCCTGGCGCAAGTGGGCGAACAACGCCGATTATTCGAGACTGCGCACGAGCGACGGTAAAGCCTGATGCCATTCAGCACGTTCGCAGAGCTGAAAACCGAGATCAAAAACGAGGTGCTCAGGGCCAATTCGAGTGCGTTCACGACGGCGCTCCCTGCTATTGTGATGCTGGCTGAAACGCGCATCTTCTACGGTGCCGATACGCCCTACAAATCGACACCCGTGCGCGTGAAGCAGATGCAGACCCGGACGGACCTCACCATCACGAACGGTGAGGCGTCCATTCCAGCAGACTATCTGGAAAGTGTGGTGCTCCGATGGTCAGGCCAGCCCGTCACAACACCGACCTATGAGCCGCCGGCGACATTCCACAAGGCGCGGTATGCAGAGCGGTCCGGAAGCCCGGTGCGTTACACGGTCGAGGCCGGTAAATTCCTGTTCTCGCCCACGATAGCGAGCGGAACGATCAACTTGCTCTACTACGCCAAGCCCGCCGCCCTGGTGGCCGACAATGACTCGAATTCCGTGCTGACGGCATACCCGGCCATCTACTTCAATGCGTGCCTGTTCGAGGCGTATCGCCATATCCGGAACACCGAGAAGATGACCGAGACGTTCGCGACATACCGATCGCTGCTTGGCGGCATCCAGGAGACCGACAACAAGGCGGACACGGCCGGAACACTGCTGCATCCTCGCGTTCCCAGGTCGGCGGTGTACCGGTAATGGCGGCAGGAGAGGCCCGTCCGATCCCGATTGCCGATTGGGAGCCTGATCGCGGCGTTCTATTCGGCTCGGCTGACAATAGAGGATGCATTCCGCTCTCTGGCCGCTACGCCCCTTTGCCCGATCTGACGCCGATCCGGGTCGAAGGAACGCTTAATGACGCTTGCCTGGGCGGAGGAAGCTTCTATTCGAGCGCTGGCGTGAATACGGCGTTCGTCGGTGATCGGTCACGGCTTTACCAACTGCTGAATAAGATCCCAACGGATGTGTCCAGGGCCGGAGGCTACGCGGCCAGCCCGGATTGGGTATGGTCATTCGAGCAGTTCGGGGACAACATCATCGCCTGCGCTCGGGGCGTGACGGAGCTTCAGCGGTTCGTTCTCGGTTCTTCGACGGCGTTTGCTGATATTCCAGGATCGCCACAAGCCGATACGCTGTTTCGGGTGAGGCAGCAGCTGTTTGCCTGCGCCGGCAGAACGGTCAACGTCAGCGCGTTCAACAACATCACGGATTGGGCGCCGTCTACGGTCACACAGGCGTTCTCGACGGAGCTCAATCAGGCGGCAGGTCTAATCCAGGCCGGGATCGGTGGCGAGCAGGGGGCGATATTCCAGGAGCGCGGTATTGTTCGTGTGACGTACACGGGCGGCGCGGCACCCTACAATTTCGACGAGATCGAAGGTGGACGCGGGGCCTGCTCACCGCATGCCGTTGCCGCATGGGGTCGCGGAGCGTTCGTCGCGGCCGAGGACGGGTTCTACTACTTCGACGGCCTTCAAGCAGAGCCCATCGGCCAGAACAAGGTCGACAGGTATTTTACGAGCGCGCTTAACTACCCATACCGGACGCGTGTCTGGTCCGCTGTGGACGCTGCGCGCAAATGCGTGATGTGGGGATTCCCAACGGGCGGCGCGCAAACCTGCACTGAGGTGCTGATCTATTCGTGGGCCGATGGGAAATGGACTCACGATGCCATCGAGACGCAGCACGGCTTCGAGCTGCACCGCTCTGGCGTGTCCGTCGACGATACGGCCGAGATCACGCGCCTTTACGGCACGACGAATGTCGACGATCCCGCGCTGCAGAACGTGAGCGTCGATAGCGCGGCATGGCGTGAGAGCAGGAAGCAGTGGGCGGCAGTCAATGGGGCCCGGCAGGTGAGCCAGTGGACGGGTGCAAACCGAGCCGCTGTCGTTGAAACCGGCCTGCAGGAGCCGTCGCCCACGAAGAAGGCGTTCGTGTCGGAAATTTGGCCACAGACCGATGCGCCACCATCGGCGCTCACGTGCCACGTGTCGATGCGGTTCCGGCGCCTGGACGAGGCCGAGACGACAGCCGATAGCGCGGTTGTGAACAGTGAGGGGTTTGCCGAGGTGAGGGCCGAGGGCCGCTATCTCAAGGCCAAGGTCGATATCGCAGCCGGAGCGCCATGGACCGAGATCACGGGCATCATCACGGACGGGGTTGACGGTGGCCAACGCTAACCCGACGCTCTACCCGTATCCGCGAAGCGCGGAGCCCCAAAGCCTCTATCTGACGCTCAAGACGTTGATCGACACGCTCAATCGCGAGGCGGTGAGCGGTGGAAGCGACGAGTTGCAGGCGGCGATAGATGCCGCATCCGCAGCCATCGCGGCGCTAGACACGCGGGTTGATACGCTCGAAGCAACGCCGCTCGGTGGCGTTCTCACGGCCCAGCAGGCTTATGAACTGAGCCTTGTGACGGCTGGCCGGACGGTATTCGGATCGACCGCCGAAGCTCTGGAAAACGCAATCCAGATGTCGGAAGCGACGGCGGAGGCGGGCCTTAAGCACCTGGCTCAGACGTATGAAGCCAAAGCGGCCATCGACATCGAGCAGGTGGTCCGGCTCACCGAGACGGAAGCGCTTGCGAGCCAAGTGACGACGCTCACCGCGAGCCTCGCGACGACGAATGCAGCGGTCACGACGGAAGCGACGGCCAGGGCAACGGGGGACGCGGCAAACGCATCCGCCATCACCACGGTGCAAACGCAGGCGAACGGCAACACGGCGGCCATCGCAACGATCCAGACGAGCGCCGCTGGAACGCAGTTCAATTGGGGCGTCATCGCCAATTTGAACGGGCAGGTGACGGGCCTCATTCGACTGGACGGCAATCAGTCCGGGACGACGTTCACGGTGCTTGCGGACAAGTTCATCGTTGCCAAGCCTGACGGCACGGGCGTTCAGCAGATGTTCGTGCTCGGAACGGTGAACGGTGTAACGGCGGCCGGAATCAACGGCAACCTGCTTGTGGACGGGTCCATTCTGGCCCGCTCGATTGCGGTTTCCGAGCTATCGGCCCTCACGGCAAACCTCGGAACGGTGACGGCTGGCCTTATTCGAAATTCAGGCGACACGCTGCGGTTCGACCTGCCGAACATGAGGCTTTATCGGACGGACGGGACGATGGAAATCGACCTTCTGAACAAGCGCATTCGGATGACGACGTGACGAAGCAGGTTATCGACATAGACGGCGCTTTGAACAAGAGCGCGATCTATACGGTGGATGACCTCAATCCTTCGGATAGGACGCCGCTAACTGACCCGTATTCTAACCTGTCGCGCGTGAAATTTCACAGCAATTTCAGGTATCCACGCATAATTGACGACCGTTCGGGTTCGATCTTCTATCCGGGATTTTCAACGACTACGGCAACGCCAAATCGGGCAATCACAACGACGCAACTGTTCGCCCACGGTCAGAGTGGCCTTCCGTTCATCATCGGTGCGATCTTCGCGCCGAATTGGCTCAATCAGTACACATGGGGTCCGCTCGGAGCAGGAACACCGGTTCACGGTGATCTTCCGAGACACCAGGTCCTCTCGCTCGGCGTAACGGCGACCCACGTCGTCCTTCGCAAAAACAACTGGATGGGAGGGAATTCGGGTGCCAACGCGGCAACGATTCAATGGCGTGTTCTGGTTACAAATGAGCTTCTGACCTGACATGACAGTGATCTTCGATGCTCAGCCGTCCTTCGTTGGGTTCAACGATTCAGACTTTGACAGCAGGTACAAGTATCTGCGCCAGAGAAGTGGATCGAGCCCGATGTCACTGACGCGCGGTGCCACGTGGGACCTTGGCGCAACAGGTCCGGAGCCGCGCTATCAGGCCCGTGGACGAGCAGGGCCGGCTGCATCAGGCCCAGCCAACTCAAGCGTCGATATAGACGTCGGGGTCAACGCTGGTTCGGTGGGCGCGTCGTTGGATTTGTCGCCGCTTGGAATCGTAATCAAGGACGCGGCGACTGGTCTTCTTCTGCACGACACGTCTGTCCCAATGATGCACGTATTGGCGGAGTTTAGCGGGTCAATAGCGATCCCGAGCGCCAACGCGAGCGGCTCAGGAACAAGCTATACGCTCGATAGGACCATCGGAACAGTTCCAGCGCAAGCAACCGACGTGATCGGGGTGGTTCGCACCGTCTACGATGTCGGTCAGCCGACCGCGACGACAACCGGTACGGAATGGTGGGCGATCAATGGATCGTTCGTTTCGTTTTGCGACATCGGAACCGTAGGAACGGGCGCGGCTGCCGGTCAGGTGACCGCTGCGACTGGAAACAGCCTTTGTTCGTGGTCGCAGATGACATTCCTGATCTCTGGAACGTCGATGATCATGCGCGAGGTGACTTACTGCCGGGCGTTGTTCGCTGGCGGTCAGTTTAATCCCGAAGGCGGTGGAAGCGTAGCGAGCTACATTCGGCAGCCGTACACGCTTTTTTACAAGCTCAAAGCGGTGGCGTTCTCGTGATCGAACTGGTCGCGATCCCTCGCCATATGGTCCCCACCATGTGGCAGAAGGTTCAGGCGTTCGTCGAAGCCGCTGCGCACCGGGGCCGCTCCATCGAGAGCGCGGACGAGTATCGAGACTCCTGCCGCGAACGAAAGCGGCAGCTCTGGGCGATCATGGACATATCGAACGACAACGACGTCGTTGGATGCGTCATCACGGAAATCTACGACACGACAGCGGGCCGAACCTGCGCGCTCCCGATTGCCTCCGGCAAGGAGCATCACATCGCTTCCGTTCTCGACACGATTGAAGCCTGGGCCCGCGAGCAGGATTGCACGCGATTGGAAGGATGCGGCCGTCTCGGATGGTCTCGAACATTGGCGGCGTTCGGGTGGAAGCCCGTTTCCGTCACCATCGAAAAGGAACTGGTCTGATGGGCAAGAGCAAAACGACGACGACAACGGTCCAATCACGCGATCCCTACGCGCCAGCTCGAGCAGGACTGAACACGGCTGCTGGCCAAATCAATTCATACCTCTCAAACCCATTGACGAGTCAGGTTTACGAAGGACCGCGCGTGGCGGGGATCACCGGCCAGACGAGCCAGGGGATTGACCGGCTTGGAGCGGCAGGCGGAGCCAATGCATCAAGCGACTACCTCAAGCGGGTGCTGAATGGCGACTACCTGAACGAAGGCAATCCGTATCAGGCATCTGTCGACGAGGGGATAAAGGCCTCAGTCCTGCCCAGCCTCAACGCTCAGTTCTCGAATGCCGGCATGAGCGGCTCGACCCTGCATCAGGGCGTCATCGGCAAGGAGCTAACAGACGCCATAGGGCGGCAGCGATACGGCCAGTACAATCAGGAGAGGGGCTACCAGAACCAGGCCGCGCAGCTCCTTCCTGGCGTCGATCAGCAGGTGGCCCAGCAGATGATCCAGGCCGGACAGCTTCGAGAGGGCTACACGCAGCGGGAGTACGACGCGGCCCGCCAGCTGTTCCTGGAACGCCAGCAGGCTCCGCTACAGGGCGTTGCGGCTGCGATGCCGTATCTCAACCAGATTGCGGGCGCTGGCGGAACATCGAGCGGGACCAACACGCAGAGCACCGCGACACCGATAGGTCAGCAAATCCTGGGCGGCGCGCTGGTCGGAACGAGCCTGCTTGGCCCGAGCGGGTTTGGTGGTGGCAGTTCGTATGGTTATGGCGGCGCTGGCATGGGGATGATCGGAAACGGGCTTCGAGGCAGCTTCGGTCCCTACGCTCCTGGCCTTCCATGGGGGTCTTACTGATGAACCTGCTTGAGCTTCTCGACCGCAATCCGAATGGGTGGGGGAACATGCCGCCAGCTCAGCCGAGCCAGGGCGAGATCAGAGGCCGTCAGCCGACATTGTGGGATTGGTGGAACACACCGATCCAGGAAGGCGAGCGCGGCGGCATGGCGCCGTTGGGAACCGATATTTACGGCCGTGAGGTATTGGCCGCCAACGCCGCGCAGCAACCGGGTGGCCTGTTCGCTGAGCCAAGCGAAAACCGCCCTGGCCTATTCGGCTACCCTTACTGAGGAACCCCATGGACGACTATTCCAACGGCCTATTCGGTAAGCTGGAGCAGACGGTGATGAGCCCTCTGTTCCTTGGCGGAGCTGGCCTCCTGACGGGCGGAGGTTTCCAAGGCCTGCAACAGGGCATTGCCGCAGCCCGACAGAACCAGGCCATCAATCTACAGCGATCAGAAGCGCAGCGCGAGGAGCAGTCGCGGCAGGCGCTAGCTCAGGGCGTCAACGCTCCGGAGTTTTCAGCGCTGTCACCGCAAAGCCGTTCGCTGCTGGCTGCGAACCCAGACATCGCCAAGTCCATTGCTGGCAACGTCTACCAGAACAAGCTCGACCCAATGGCGGCGCTCCGGGCGAAGCTGCTTCAGGCGCAAATCTCTGGCATTCCGGCAGATCAGGCCATGAAGGTCGAACAACTCAACCTGCTGCGAGAGCAGGTGCAGAAAGCCCGCCTGGATCGAGAGTCGTCCAAGTTCATGACGGTCCCAGATGGTACGAGCGTTCTCGGAGTTGATCGCGAGAAGGGGACGGCCAACGTTGTCTATCAGGGATCGCCCAAGATGGCGCCGGCAGACAAAAAGGCGCTTTACTCGGCAGAGGACGAGTTGCCGAACGTGATGGGAACGATCGAAGCCCTCACCGAAGCGCGGAACATGATCAACCCGACCGTTCCCGGTGCAAAGCCATACACGCAGGGTGCAGCGCCGGTTACCATGTCTCAGTTCAACCAGTCGATGCCGGACATCGTTCCCAACATTTTCACCGATCCGGAGCGCGCCAAGGCGACGCTGCGGATGGATCAGCTTCTGTCGGCCGAGTCTATTGCGAATATGTCGAACACGCTCAAGGGCTCGACGACAGATCGAGAAATGGCCGAGTTTAAGAACATCATGGCCAACCCTCGGACACCTCCCGAGGTCAAGATCAAGGCCATCGACACCATGCTGAACAAGGCTCGTCGTCAGTATGAGACCAAGGCGGCACGCATCCAGACATTGGGCGGCAAGCCTCCGCCTCTGCCTGACACTCAGTCGAAGCCGTTTACGCTGCCAAACGGCATCACGATCGAAAGGGTTGAGTGATGGTCGATCAGACCTACCGCCCGTCATTCGGCGGGGAAATGCTGGGCGAATTCCTGCGAAACAGGTTCGAACCTCAAGCTCAACCGGCTCCAACCGCACCTGCTATGGCCAAGTTTCGCGTCACGGGACCAGACGGCGCAAAGTACATCATCACCGCTCCGTCCGATACCCCGAGCGATGAAATCGCCAAGATCGCCGAGCAGCATGTGGCGACCGTCAAGCCCAAGGTTCAGGAAGAAAAGCCTGGGATGCTCGAAGCGTTCACGCGCGGAGGATTGCAGGGCGCCACGGTCAATTCCGCGGATGAGATTTACGGCGCTGCCAGTTCGCTTCTGGGCGGCGAATACACCAAGGCGGCAGACGGTGTGAGGCAGGCCAACAAACGCGCTCAAGAGGCTAACCCCGGGACGTTTCTGGTTGGCGAGGTTGCAGGCAGTCTGCTGCCGCTGGCCGCCTCTTATTTCGCAACGCCGGCCACTGGCGGAGCGGGAGCCGGGGCAGCAGCCGCCAACACGGCGCGCACGGCGTCTCTCGCGAGCGAGTTGTTCAGGCGTTTGGGCGTCCAAGCCGGATCGCTTACAGGACGGATGCTGACGGGCGCTGGTGTCGGTGCTGGATATGGCGCGGCATACGGTGCTCTGGGTGCTGACCCGGTGGCAAAATCTAGCATCCCTGAGGCGATAGGCGATCGTGTGCTTGGTGGCGTCGGCGGCGCTGCTGTCGGCGCGGCTGTCGGCTCCGCTCTGCCTCCTGCGGCCGATCTGCTCGGAGCCGTCTCCAAGCCGGTGGTCAATACCGCCGTTGCATGGGCGAACCCACGTCGGCAGGCCATGTCCAAGCTGGCCGAGGCCTATCAGCGTGATTTACCAGGATCCGGACCTATCGGCGTTGCTCTTCGCAATAAGCCCGAGCTGTTCGCAGACGATGGGAGCATTCTAGCCGACGTCGGTGGCGAGAACGTGCGCGGAAAGATGCGCTCGGCTCTGAACACGCCGAATGCGAGGCGCGACACGTTCCAGAACCTCCTCAACGACCGCCAGGACCGGCAATGGCTGGCAATCGAGGATCAGATCGCGAAGGACCTCGGCAACCCGAACACGTTCTTCGAAACGGCCGACAAGATCATTGCCAGAAGAACCGAGGAGGCAGGACCGGCCTTCGACAAGGCTTTTTCATCCGGAATGATACCATCGAAAAAGCTGGAACAGGTCTTCGCTGTGGACGATAACGGGAAGTATGTTCGTCCCACGATAGCCCAGATCACACGCGACGTGAACAAGAGGCTGATCGACGAGCATGGCGACGCGGCCAAGATCATCGCCAACAATCCGGGACGGTATCTGCACGAGATCAAGGTCGAACTCGACGACAAGATAGGCGTTTCCAAGCGGGCGAGAGAGATGGGCAATGCCTCGTCGGCAGACGCTTACGACTATCGATCTCTGGTCGCGCTCAAGCGCCAGATCATGGACGGCATCGATAAATCGACAGGTGATTTCCCGAAGCTCTACACGGATGCACTGAAAAAGTTCGGAACAGAATCCGGAATGAAAAACGCGCTGCAAGACGGCGCTGAAGATGCGCTGAAGCTTCAGCCGGAAGAACTTCGCAAGGCTATGAGTGGCATGTCTGATGCCGAGCGAGAGATGTATCGCCTCGGAGCAGCCCGAGCGCTCGCAGAGAAAAACCGCGTCGGGAGAAAGCACATTGATCGTGTCGGGCGAGACTACCAATCGCCAGATATCGAGTTGAGACTGCGCGAGCTGGTGCCGGCAAAAGCACAGCAGGCGTTCGCCAACCGTATTAATGCACTCGGCCAGCAGGCTGAGACGCGCCGTGCCGCCCAAGGCAACTCAACGACGGCAAAGCAGCTCAAAGAGATGCAGGACGATGTGCAGCCCGCCGATATGATCGACACGGCGTCCCGCATGGTGCGGACGCCATTCCAGGGGTTGCTCGAAGCCATCGGAAAGCAGGCGAACTTTCTGGCGGGCATGAACCCAAAGGTGGCCGCCGAAGTGCTCGACATCCTCTCGACGAACCTAAGAAATGGGCGATCGGCATCGCTGGCGACTATCACCGATCTGCAAAACGCCGTTCTGAGGCAAGAGGCATGGCGCCAGAACGCGGAGCGGATCGCCAACATCACAAGACGCGGATCAATACCGGCAACGGTTCCAAACGAGAACCGGAAACGCTAGCGGCCGCCTGAAACAATCGTGATGAACAGGATGATCGCGGCAACGATCAACGTGTCCGTCGCTTCCATCCGAAACCGCTTCCAATGCAGCCGCCTCGCCTCGACGAGGTTGGCCTGCTCTTCCTGAGTCAATGCCTGTTTCCGCTTGCGTAAGAACACGACGGAGCCTCCAAAGGTATGGCCGAAATATCCGATGTTGCAGTCCTCGACGCAAGCAATACCGCGCGCTGGTCGGAAGGGCTGTTGATACCTCAGATCAATGACAGCGCTCGCGCTCTCGAAGGCCTGCTCGCACGCTGGTATCGAGACACGTCAGCGATCACCGCATCGCAGGGAACGGCATCAGCCTATCAGGTGCTCACGAACCGAACGTTTCCCGCCTATGCGGCCGGCATGGTCCTCATGTTCCGGGCCAACGTCGCCTGCAATGCGGGACCGACGCTGCAGGTCAATGCGCTCACCGCAAAGCCTCTGAAACGGCAGGGCGGGGCTGCGCTTGTCGCGGGCGAAATCAAGGTCAACCAGATCGTTCTGGCCGTCTACAATACGGCCTCAGATGCGTTCGAATGCATTGGTCTCGGTGAGCCGCATACCGTTTCTGGAACAACGACGTTCGTGGCCTCGACATTCGCGGCGGTGACGCTATCTGCCGCTCAGCCAGACGCGAATTACAAGGTCTTCTTCGACGCGCCCAACAACGCGACATACTGGACAACGGACAAGACGACGACGGGCTTCACGATCAACTGCTCAAGCTCTCACTCGCTTCTGGTTGGATGGGAGCTGAGACGATGAGCCAGGTCCACCCGCATTTCCTGGAACTCGACAACAACGAGCGGATCAACGCGCTCTATCAGGCGATCCAGGATGTATCAACGGGCCGGGCCCTGAACGAAGCCGTATTCGAGCGCACCGCAGAGCCAGCTCTGTCTCAGGAGCATGGCCGCGTCATCGCCGAGGCCGTCTCGACGCTCGAAGCGAGGCTGTCACGCCTAGAGGCCGCGATGGGTCGGCTTCTCGACCAACTCTCCGTGATCAAGGGGCCATAATAAATGCCATCAGCATACGCTTGGTATCGCGCTGGGACGGCCAGCGTGACCAATGGATCGCCGTCCGTCACCGGCACGGCGACGGCATGGATCGCAAATGCAGCCGAGGGCGATGGTATCTCCTTCGATGGCGGATCGACATGGTACGAGGTCGCCAGCGTCACGAACAACACGACGCTCACGCTCTCGACCAGCTATGCCGGCGCGACGGCCTCCGGTCTCACCTACGCAATCGACCGAAGATCGACGCGCCGCAGCATGACGAGCGAGCTCTATCAGGTCGTATCGAACCTCATTCAAAGCGCGGTCAGGCTGTATTCGACGACGGGCGTTCCTTCGAATTCGATTGGATCAGATGGGTCGCTCGCGTTCGATTCAACCGCCGAGAAATTCTATCAGAAGTCGGCTGGTTCATGGGACGCTGGAACGAGTGTTCGTGGGTCTCCTGGAGCGGCGGCATCGGTCGCGGTCGGATCGACGACGACGCTTCCAAGCGGATCGAGTGCGGCAGTCGCGAATTCAGGCACGTCAAGTGCTGCCGTACTTGAATTCGCGATACCTATGGGCGTCACGGGCGCGACCGGCGCAACAGGTGCAACCGGGCCAGCGGCTTGGACAACAATTGCTGCCTGGACGGCCACCACGGCATACACAGTGGGCCCCCCCGCGTCTGTCGTGACGTTCGGCGGTGAAACCTATGTCTGCACAACGTCGCATACCTCGACGGCATCGTTCGACCAGACGAAGTTCACGAAGGTCGCCGCCAAGGGTTTGGACGGTACCGGCACTGGTGATGTTTTCGGTCCTGCTAGTTCGACAGACCTGAACCTGGCTGTGTTCTCCGGCGCCACGGGTAAGCTAATCGCGGACGGCGGCCAGACGATTGCACAGGTCATCGCTGCTGCGTCGGCCGATGCTGTCTCGGCGGTCAGAAACGGTGTGTCGGCGGCATTTGATACGCTGGCCGAAGTAGCTACCGAACTCGGCAACAAGATCACGAAAGTCACTGGCACGGCCGGGCTACTGAAAACAGCTATGGACGGCACGGCGAGCGTGGCGACGGCTGGAACCGATTACGTGGCGCCAAACGTAACCACCGCGTTTTCTCGCCAGCAGGCGTTTACGCTGGCGACGCTCGTCGATGGCGCCACGATCACATGGGACGGTGACACGCAACAGATCGCCAAAGTCATTCTTGGCGGCAACCGCTCGATCCAGGCGCTTACGACACCGCGGGAGGGCGGCTACTACGAAGTGACACTTATCCAGGATGCGACTGGTTCGCGCGTTCCGACTTGGGCGAATACCGGCGCGGGCTCTTACGATTTCGGGTCGGACGGCGTCCCTGCATTGACGACGACTGCAAACCGGGCCGACATTCTCGGCTTCAAGGCGTTGACGGTCGCAGGCGTCTTGAAACTGCGGTTCGTGGGCATCAGGAAGGGGTTTTCGTGATGCAATTCGGTGCAGGTCTCCTAATGTCAGGCGGCGCGGCATCCGCGGCATTCGCGATCTCGGCGAACGCCAACAACATCAACCTGTTCACGGTCTGCGGCTCGCCGACCGTTGCAGCCGCCTACACTGTCACCATCGCCAGCGGCGTCACGATCGGCGCAACCTCGACCGCGGCAGCGGCGATCGCAACAGGGACGTTCCCGGCCGGGTCAACACTTACTCTCGTCAACAACGGCACCATACGCGGGAAAGAGGGCGCCGGTGGCGCTGGTGGCGCGTCGTCAGGTGCACCCGGCAGTGCTGGCGGACCGGGAGGCCCTGCCATCTCGCTCGGCTTCAACATCTCGATAGACAACGCCGGTTCCATCTTCGGCGGCGGCGGCGG
>OFDC01001120.1_pt1 | contig 15426 bp, 13 predicted proteins | sample 1520941 | NCBI WGS metagenome assembly OFDC01 (sample SAMEA94258168, study PRJEB24077) | hot springs metagenome | biome: Aquatic biome; feature: Water | place: India | collected 2012-12-06 | depth 5 m | reverse complement strand
AGGTGGCGGCGCTGGAAACGGCGTGGAGGTTCGAGTCCTCTTCTGGGCACCATTTTTCTTTCCGGACGCATCCGCAAGCGTCCGGAAAAATCTAAGAAATCAAAGACTTTTTACGGATCTGACGTCCACCGGCATCCGGCTGAAATCGTTGCAATTGACGGTATCCGACGGTGTTTTTGACGGTATCGAAACCGGCAAAAAGGTGGCTTCATGCTTACCGATCTGGCAGTCCGAAAGGCAGTTGCGCGGGATAAGCCCTACAAGCTCTCTGACGGGGGCGGGCTGTACCTGCTGGTGACGAAAGCGGGTCAGCGGTGCTGGCGGGTCGACTATCGCTTCGGAGAAAAGCGAGCGACGGCCGCACTAGGGGTCTATCCGACCGTCACCCTCGCCGAGGCGCGTGCCAAACGGCTGGAGATCAAGAAACAGATCGCAGAGGGCATCAATCCTGCCGCCAAGCGCAAGATCGACAAGATCACCGGCCCGCTTGCCAATGTGAACAGCTTCAAGGCCGTTGCCGAAGAGTGGCTCGACAAGGCCCGACGCGAAGGCCGTGCCGATGTGACCGTGGGCAAGCTGACCTGGCTGCTCGAATTCGCCTACCCCATCATCGGAGACCGCAAGGTCGGCGAGATCAAGGCTCCCGAACTGCTCGCCGTCCTGCGCTCGATCGAGAAACGCGGCCATTACGAAACCGCGCGAAGGCTGCGAAGCACCTGCGGGCAGGTATTCCGCTATGCCATCGCCACCGGCCGCGCCGACCGGGACGTTTCGGCAGACCTGCGCTGCGCACTGATCGTGCCCAAGGTGACGCACCGTGCCGCCATCACAACACCGAAGGAAGCGGGCGAACTGCTGCGCGCGATCGACGCCTATTCAGGCTATCCGCTCACTCACGCGGCGCTGCGGCTGGCTCCCTATGTCTTCGTGCGCCCTGGCGAACTGCGACAGGCCGAATGGAGCGAGTTCGACTTCACCCGCAACATCTGGACCATCGCCGCCGACAAGACCAAGATGCGTGTCGCGCACCGCGTGCCGCTCAGCCGCCAAGTACTCGCCATCCTGGAGGAACTGCGCGAGATCAGCGGCAATCGCCGCTACCTGTTCCCCGCCCAAGGCAAGCGCGACCGGCCAATGTGTGAAAACACGATCAACCTCGCGCTGCGGCGGATGGGATTCGATGGCACCACGATGACCGCCCACGGCTTCCGAGCCATGGCCAGCACCTTGCTGAATGAGCAGGGCCACTGGAACCCCGACGCGATCGAGCGCCAGCTCGGCCATGCCGAGACCGATGACGTCCGCCGCGCCTACGCGCGCGGCGAGCACTGGGATGAGCGGATCAGGATGATGCAGAGTTGGGCGGACTATCTCGACCAACTCAGGTCCGGTGCAAAGGTGCTGCAAGGCAGCTTCCGCAGGCCGGTCGACGCCGCGATTCTTCGATAGATTTGTGAATTGCGAACTGTCCGAACGATCGTTGGCGGATTATATGCTATAGCAGGCTGACTTTTTCATTTTATTGCAAGCGTGGGATCCAGTGAAACAGCGGGAACGTCTTTTTAAATTCTGCAGACCGACCGATAATGCTCTCCATAACCTGGAAGCAGGGCATTTGTTTTGCCAACACTACACTGCTTATAATGATCCCTTTGAGTTCTGGACCACAGTCTCCAAGGGAATTCCTGACCCAGAGCGCGAGCCAGAGAGGTACATTGCCGCCTTGGGCGCTTGGGGGTTCGATTGCAGGACAGTCGATGAGGCAAAGAAAGACGAGATTATCAGTGGCTCAGTTGATGACTATTTCGATGAATGTCTAAATTACGCTCTGCCCTTTGACACAATGTGGCAGGAAATCCGGATTTCCTGCTTCAGCGCCCAGTCGGACAATTTGCTCATGTGGTCCCACTACGCTGATGGCCTGCGTGGATTCTGCATAGCATTCGATGAAGAGGTACTCACCCAGGGCAGTTCAATCGGATACGTTGTCGATGTGGCTTATCTGAATGCGCCTCCGCGCGTGGATAGCTTCGTTTATGCTGTGGCGCGTGATCAGGACTGGTACAGCCGCGTGGCCATTGAAGAAACAGAAGCGGCAATCAAGTATCAAGGCAAAGCCGAGCTGGCAGGGGAGATCGCGATGTACAAGGAGTCCGGCGCACGAGCGTTACGAACAATGCGCGAGATATGGCAGCAGGTCTTTGCCGCTAAGCCGGCACAGTGGCAGTACGAGTGCGAGCGACGCCTTCTGGTCCAGACTGGCAGAGATGACGCAGCTCCCGTGCTTCAAAGCTACGACAGAGGCGCTATCAAGGAGGTCATTCTCGGCGAACGTATGCCGGATGAGTACCGTGCGCGCATTCTCGCCGTGATGCAGGGGGTCCTTCCCGATGTCCCGCTAAAGACTGCTCGCCGTTCGCGGGAAAGTTATTCCATCGTCATTGAGTGAAGCCCTGCCATCACTCCCGCGCCAATTGTCCTTTGCAATCCCTGGTTTTCGCAACCGAGCCGCTGAGGATCTGGCAGCCAGCTTGATCAGCCGGCTGTTTCCGCATCCAGGTAGGCCTTGACGCGCTGCATAGCGCTGAGACCATCTGCCAGCATGAGATCAAGCGCGCTGGCTCCATCAAAGGCCTCGTTAGGTGCACCAATCCACCGCGCGGCCCTATCGCTGTCAGCGAACATGCATCGCAATGCGCGATGAATGCCGAGCAGCGCTGCAGCCCGCCCTTCGCCGTTGAGAAGCCGCTCGACTGCTTCATCTTGAACGCCCCAGCGCGCGACCAATGCAGCGGCGGCCTGCGTCATGGCCAGTATTTCGTTATCGTCGTATTGAGCGCTGGCGATCGACATGGGCAGATCCACTGACTTCGACGCGCCCATGATAGCACGGAACGTCCACCTAGGTCACCAATAAACTTACCGATCGGTAAGAATTTCCGGATGTGCCGCAACATCAAGGGGATTCCTTCCCGATCGGGAAGAAATGCTCTTGAAAATCTACAGCACATATGAGAACTTCCCGCTCGGTAAGACTGACATGATCGACAACGCAACCCAATTCGGCGCAGCCGTTGCCTCCGCCCGCAAGGCCCTAGGCCTTACTCAACGGGAGCTGGCGCTCGCCATCAATAGCGGCGAACGTTTCATCGTCGATCTGGAGGCTGGGAAGCCCACTGCGCAGCTCGGCAAGGCACTCGCCGCAGCCAAGGCAGTCGGCCTGCGGCTCACCGCAACCGGCATTTCGCAGGCCTGACGGTGGACCTTCCGGTCCACTACGAAGACCGCCTGGTCGCCACGATCAGCGCCGACGCGCAGGCAACCCGCCTTGCCTACGCGGATGCCTGGACCTCATCTGCTGAGAGCTTCCCGGTCTCGCTGGCCATGCCGATCCGGCCGGAGCCCTATGAGGGAGAACAGGCCCTCCCTTGGCTGATGAACCTCCTGCCCGAGGGCGAACCGCTGCGCGCCATGACGCGCGCACTCGGCGCAGCACCGGAGGACGCGCTCGGCCTGATCGCGCAGACCGGCAACGACTTGGCCGGCGCGTTGAGCATCGCTCCGCAGCAGCCGCGCGGCGAGCCCGGCTATCGCACGATCCCGGATGCCGGTGCACTTGAGCGGATCATCGAGGAACTGCCAGCGCGGCCATTCCTGGTCGGCGAGGACGGCGTCTCGATGAGCCTTGCCGGCGCGCAGGAAAAGCTGCCGGTGGCTGTCATCGACGGTCAGATTGCGGTACCGATCAACGGCGCGCCATCCACCCATATCCTCAAGCCCGACAATCCACGCCTGCCCGGCAGCGTCCAGAATGAAGCGCTGTGCATGGTTCTCGCCCGCCGCATCGGCCTCAATGTCGCACCGGTGACCACAGGCGTTGCGGGGAAGCGCAGCTATCTGTTGGTCGATCGCTACGACCGGACAGGCACCGGCAACAATGTCCGCCGCCTGCATCAGGAGGATTTCTGCCAGGCCCTCGGCCGACCGCCCGCTGCCAAGTACGAGTACAACGGCACCGGAACGCGCGGCCCCTCGATCGCCGACATGTTCGCGGTTGTCCGCCAGCATATGACGGCGCGCGACATCACCCGGCTGCTGGACGCCGTGATCTTCAATATCGCCATCGGCAACGTGGACTCCCACGCGAAAAACTACTCGATCCTGCTCGGCCCCGGTGCCCCGCAACTTGCCCCGCTCTACGATCTGATGTCGGGCCTCGCCTGGACCAACATCACCCAGAACCACGCCCAGGCGATCGGCGAGCAGCGCCGCGGTCGGCACATCTACGGCCGCCACTGGCGCCGCATGGCAGAAGCCGCAGGACTGGCAGCGCGCGGGACGGTGCAGCGGATGGAACAGGTGACGGCGCGGTTGCTGCGCGAACTGCCCGCAGCGGTCGAGGAGGTGGCAGCAATGCCAGCAGGACCATCGATGCTGGAGGTCTTCGCAAAGGAGATCGAGGAACGGGCAACCGAAGTCAGGGCCCATGCAGGACAGGAAGGTGCGACGGATGCGCCGGAATCGGCCACTGAAGATCCGGCAAGCGACGCGACAGCATATCATGGCTGAACTGGCGTCGTGCCGGGCGTTCAGGGATCAGCCGGGATCACCCTGACATTCTCCTGCGTTCCGATGATCCACCCAGCCACTTCTGTACCGACTGCCTGCTCGCCTCACTGCCGGATCGCACATTCCCAGACTATGCAGACGCGCCATCCGGAGCTGACAAGCGCTTCGATATTGGCGGCATCGCGCTCGACATTCCGGGCAAACTTTGCTTCCCAGAAGTCTGCATTGGATTTCGGCACCGAGGAATTGCGGCATCCCGCGTGACGATGCCAGAAACAGCCATGGACGAATATCGCGGCACGATGCTTTGCCAGAACGATATCCGGTTTTCCGGGCAGTTTCGCACCATGCAACCGGAAGCGGAAACCGGCCCGGTGAAGGGCTTTACGAAGGCGGACTTCGGGCGTGGTGTTTTTGCCACGGATGCCCGCCATCATGCGGGAGCGGGTATTTGCATCCACCACGTCGGCCAACGGTTGCGCCCTTTCTGCCGGTGTGCGACTTGATCAGCAAGAATAACAGGATAACAGAAAACCGTCGATGAATGCCGCATTTGCCATAGTTGATCTGTTCGCCGGTCCGGGGGGACTTGCCGAAGGCTTTTCAGCTTATGAAACCGGCGAAGGAATGCGGCCGTTCTCCGTCCGGCTGTCAGTCGAAAAGGAGAAATCGGCATATCAGACATTGTCGTTCCGTGCATTCCTGCGTCAGTTCGGCGCGCGTTTTCCGCAGGAATACTATGACTGGCTCAACAATGGCGGTGCAGAACCGGACTGGCAGGCACTTTATCCTGCCCAGTGGAAGGCAGCGAGAGAAGAGGCGCTCTGCCTGACCCTGGGCGATGAAACTGCCGGCAGGATCATTTCCCGACGGATCGAGGATATCCGAAAGACACACGGGCGCAATACCGTCCTGATCGGCGGCCCTCCCTGCCAGGCCTATTCGCTTGTCGGCCGGGCGAGAAACCGGGGCATCGCCGACTACGATGCGGCGCAGGATCACCGGCACTTCCTCTACCGGGAATACATCCGGATAATCAGCCAGCTCGAGCCCGCTGCCTTCGTCATGGAAAACGTGAAGGGCATGCTTTCGTCGACGGTCGACGGCGTCCGGATGTTCGATCTCATCACCGCCGACCTGAAGACACCGCCCGGAACGGAGGGTTACGAACTCTTCGCCTTTGCCGCAAAGGGCTCCGGTTGTCTGGCGAAGGGGCAGCGGCCCGCCGATTTCGTGGTGCGCGCCGAAGAACTCGGGGTGCCCCAGGCACGCCACCGCGTCATCATCATCGGCCTCCGCCGCGACATCGCAAACGAGCTTGAGCGCGCAAACCAGCGCCTTGAACGGCCCGTTCATCCCAAGGCAACGGTCGCACACGTCCTGGACGGCATGGCCTGCCTGCGCAGCGGGATCAGCCGCGGCCCCGACTCGCCCGATGCGTGGCGGGAGGCAATCGAGCGGGCCTGCGGCGAGCTTGCGGAACTGGAGACTGGTCTGCCTCCTGACGCACGCACTGCGTTCTTCGACAACATTGCCGCAACCAAGGCCATGGCGGGAGACAGAGCCGCGCTTGCGAGGCGGGCCAGCACCCCGAACGGCATCGGCAATGCCTGCCCGCCCGCCCTGGCTGACTGGCTGAAGGATGACCGTCTGCATGTGCTGCCCGGCCACGAAACGCGGGGGCATATGCCGGCGGACCTTGCCCGCTACCTGTTTGCGGCAGCATGGGCGGCCAGCACCGGCCAGTCACCCAAAGCCTCCTCCTTCCCGGCAGCCCTGGCGCCCGATCACCGCAACTGGGAAAGCGGCAAGTTTGCGGACCGGTTCAGGGTCCAGCTGCGCGGACAGCCCTCGACGACCGTCACCAGCCACATTTCCAAGGACGGCCATTACTTCATTCATCCGGACCCGTCGCAATGCCGCAGCCTGACGGTGCGTGAAGCTGCGCGGCTCCAGACCTTCCCGGACAATTATGTGTTCCGGGGTAACAGGACCCAGCAGTTCGTGCAGGTCGGCAATGCCGGTCCGGCGGTCCACTAATGGAGCGATGCCAGAAAGCTCGTCGGGGTGAGTGCCACGTGAGCGTCCAGTGGCGGCCTTATTGAGTATGCCTTCGGCTCGCGGGCGAAATTCCAAAGCCTGATTAAATGCCAATTGTCGCGATTTGCGTCTGCTACAGCCAGTTCATTTCGGGTGACATGGAACGGGGTCCGCTCCCAGCCATTGGTGGTCTTGACTTCAATCAGGCGTTCGCGCCCGTCACTCTCAAAACTGAAAATGTCATACCCAGCACCATCGCCATCTTGAAGTGCGGTCCATCTGACCTTGTCAGCCAAGTCCTCTCGCCGCTCGGAGCGAAGCCGAGCCTTCTCATGATGCAGAACGAGTTCTTCACCGGCTTTGCCGAGCGCCCGGTTGCGAGCATCCCGCTCAGCTACATCGAACTTCCTGGCCACCTTTGCCATGAAATCTGCGTTGACCGGGGGCGGCTCGTTCGAAAATGTGGGGGCAGGTCCGATCCAAAGTGATGGCACTTCCCGAACTGCATCTTGCGGCGAGTTCATGTCACTGGCGATCTTGGGCTGCAACCAAGCGGGATTGGCATCGAGCCAGCGCATCACGGCTTCCACCAACGACCCTTGGAACGAAGGAAGTGGCTTGTAACCGTCGATCCAGGGTTGGCCGAGACTCACCATTACCGCGCTAATGTTCTGGTGCTTTTTTTCGACCGACCCCCGAGTCCGGTCATTCAGCAAGGGCTGAAGGTTACGATTGTGCTTGGCTTTGACGTACGGCCGTCCAGCAATCTCATCGGCGAGCATTGAAAAATAGTCGGCGACGATCAGGTCGTTCTCTAGATCTGACCAATCTTCGCCCGCCATTCGCTTGCAATCCTCGCCGGTAATGCGACTTTGTGGACCGGATTATCCAGTCAGGCAAGACGGCCGACTACACCGGGCTGATCTGCAAGGCGGCCGATGCCGGCTACCGTCTGATCATCGTCATTGCGGGCATTCACAACAATCTGCGCAACCAGACGCAGATGCGGATCGACGAAGGCTTTGTCGGCAGGGACAGCGCCAGGCTGCTCTCCAACCGGGACGATCCGGCCCAGCGTTTCATCGGGGTGGGCCGGTTCGACAAATCGCGCCGGCCGGTTACCTTCACCAACTCGATCAAGGATTTCAGCAAGACGCTGGCATCCGGCGTCGGCGTTCCGCTCGACAACCTGCGGGAACCGGCGATCTTCGTGATCAAGAAGAACAGCTCGACGCTGAAGAACCTGATCTCGTGGCTGCAGGAGCACAACCAGCGGGCCGGAACTTCGGTGATCGACGCGCCCATGCTGCTGATCGACGACGAGGCGGACAACGCCTCGATCAATACTGCCAAGGGGCCGGACGAAGCGACCAGGATCAACGGCCAGATCCGCACCCTGCTCAAGCTGTTCGATCACAGCTGCTATGTGGGTTACACTGCCACACCCTTTGCCAACATCTTCATCGACCCGGACAGCGAGACCGAAATGCTTGGGGAAGACCTGTTTCCCCGGGATTTCATCGTCAGCCTGGACCCGCCGACCAACTACTTCGGCGCCAACCGGGTCTTTCTGGAAGACAGCGAAGCCATCCTCCGGCCGATCACGGACAATGGCGATCTGCTGCCGCTGAAGCACAGGAAGGATTTTGCGGTCACCGCCTTGCCGGCGAGCCTGGAAAAGGCGGTGCGGACATTCGTTGTCGCCCGGGCGATCCGGCTGGCCCGGGGGCAGCGCCGCAAGCATTGCTCCATGCTGGTCAACGCTTCGCGGTTTACCGACGTCCAGCGCCAGTTGCGCAACGAAGTTCACGCCCTGGTGGACAGGATCCGGGCCAGTGTCCGCGTGAACGGAGCACTGCCGGAGGCGAAGGCTTTGCAGGATGCGGAAATAGCCGCGATTCATGCAGTGTGGCTGGACGAGTATGCTCCCGGCAGCGAGTTCGGCTGGAAGGACATCCAGCCGCTGCTGCTGGAGAGCATCGCGCCAGTTTCCGTGGTGGAGGTCAACAGCCGGTCCTCTGGCAACCTGAACTACAGCGATCACGAAGAGCACGGCCTGAACGTGATTGCAGTGGGCGGCTTTTCGCTTTCCCGCGGCCTCACGCTCGAAGGCCTCACAGTCAGCTACTTCCTGCGCAACTCGATGATGTACGACACGCTCATGCAGATGGGGCGCTGGTTCGGCTATCGTCCAGGTTACGACGATCTGTGCCGGGTCTGGATGCCGGAAGAGGCGGAGGGCTGGTACGCCCACATCGCAGAGTCCATCGAAGAACTGCGCGACGAACTGCGCAGCATGGAGGCTGTGGGTGCGACGCCGGAACAGTTCGGCCTGAAGGTCCGGAGCCATCCGGACACGCTGATTGTCACTGCCCGCAACAAGATGGGATCGGGCGAAAAGCTGGTCGTCTCGATCGGACTTGCCAACAAGTTTGCGGAAACCGCGATCCTGAAGCGCGATGCCGACAGTCTGCGCGCCAACCGGAATGCGGCCTCAGCGCTGGCAAGGGCGCTCGCGGCAGGCGGAAAGCCGCTAAGCTCTGCGTCGGAGGTGACCGGCGGTTTCCTGTTATCGGATGTACCTGTCGGCCCGGTAAGGGATTTCATCGCGTCATTCGTGAACCATCCCGGCTCGCTGCTCACCGAAACGGGCCCTGTTTGCCAGCACATCGATGACCGGGCAGAGACGGAACTCGCATCGTGGGATATTCTGTTCGCCAGCCTGAAGAAGCGTGAGGACAAAGGCCTTTCTGATGCTTCCCTCGGTGTGACGATCAATTGTCCGCGCCGAAGTGCTGGTAAGGAAAGCACGGAAAGTACGTTGCGCGTCACCAACAAGCAGCGCGTTGCCTCCAGAGGGGTCGAAAAGACGGGTCTGACTGACGAGCAGGTGGAAGAGGCTGAGCGCGAGTATCGCGAGCGGGATGACGCCAGGCCAGCGAAGGACGGCGGCTGGAACTACCCAGACCGCATCTACCGCGCGAAGCGCGAACGCCCCCTTCTTATTGTCCACATGCTCGCCATCGGCAAAGAGGACGACGATCTGCGGCAGGCAGAACCGGTTGTTGCATGGAGCATCAGCTTCCCCGGTACGGCGCTGGAAGAAAAGAAGGTTACCTATGTCGTGAACACGACCTGGGTCCGGGAGAACTTCAGCGAGGACCTCGAGGAGGAGGAAATGGGAGGCGACGATGATCGCTGACGATCCCTGGACCGGCCTTGAACCGCCCGCATCGGCCGAAATCATCAATGCGAAACGTGTCGACGGGAAACATCCGTGGAACTTCTTCTGGGCCCGCAGCGTCGACAGGAAATGTCTGCTCATCCTGCAGTGCAGTGCTGCTTCCGCACCGAAAGGAAAGCTGCCGAAGCTCAAGGGCATCGAAGTCGCGCTTTCGGAGCCCGAGACCGGCGGCAGCGTGATGGTTTCGCTCAAGCTGACCGACAACCAGCATCGGGACATTTTCCACCGCCTCTGCCTCGACATTGTGCAGGCAGCCTCCGCAGCACGGTCGGAGAGCGAGGCAGGAGAGACCTTCCTTGCACGCACCTGGCGGTGGCATCACCTGCTCCGGGGCGGCAGTAACAGCCGTCTGTCCGCTGAGGAGCAGAAGGGTCTGATCGGCGAGCTTCTGGTGCTCGAGCGTTACCTCATTCCTCTTTTCGGTCCGGCGGATGCAACAGGCGCGTGGCTGGGCCCGACAGGATCGCCCAAGGACTTCGAATGCGGCCGGACAGCGATCGAAGCGAAGGCAAGGCGAGGCGCGGCTCGTCCCTACGTGGCGATCTCGTCCGAACATCAGCTGGATCCCAGTGGCTGCGATGTCCTGTTTATGTACGTCGTCGAACTGGACGCGGCTCCGGAGGACGCAGCTTCCGCATTCACCCTCACGGATGTGGCATGCCGGATAGCGGACAGGATTGCAGCGGAAGCACCGCCGGTTCTGGAACGCTTCGAAGGCCAGCTAGTCGCCGCAGGTTTTTCCCGGGACGACGACTATTCTTCATTCCGCTGGATATCCGGCCCGCACCGGTTCCTGCACGTAGTGGAAGATTTTCCACGCATCACGCCCGCGATGTTCAAATCCGGCGTCGAACGCGTCCGCTATGATCTCTCGCTGGTGGAGTGCGAGCAATTCAGGGTCGATGACGACTTCGTTCGCGGCATGCTGAAGGGTGGCGGGCAATGACGATCAGCCTCGAGGAATTTCACCATGACTTCTTTCAGGAGGTCATGTCATCCGCGGACGTCGACGGTCTATATGCGGAAGACGCATTCTTCGAGCTGTTCTGCGATTACCTGGCCGAGGCAGGGGAGTTCGACGCGGCAGACCGGGCATCCTATTGTCCGCCGTCAGGGGGAATCCGGGTTGACGGCTACGCTGGTGATCCAGCGCAGAGCGGCGGAACCCTGAGCCTCATCATACTGGATTTCAATCAGGCTCCGGCTTTAGCGCGGCTGACCCAGACGGATATGAATGCAATATTCAAGCGCCTGGAGAACTTCCTGACCAAGTCGCTGGATTCCAGGTTCAGGAACGGCCTCGAAGAGAGCAGCGCGGCATTCGGCCTTGCAGACCTGATTGCAGCGCGATGGCCTTCGATCTCGAAGATCCGACTTTTCCTTGTCAGCAATCGACAGCTCAGCGCCAAGGTCGATGGTCGCGAAGCAGGAGACGTCGATGGACGCCATGTGTCCTATTCGGTTTGGGACATAGAGCGCCTTCACCGCTTTGCCGCAGCCGGGTTCGGACGCGAGGAGATCGTCATCGATCTTGAAGCCGACTACGGCGGCCCAATCCCGCTTTTGCCGGCCCACATGGGAGAGGCAGATTACAAAGCCTATCTGGCAGTCGTTCCCGGAACCCAGCTTGCTGAGATCTACGACCGCTGGGGGTCACGTCTGCTCGAACAGAACGTGCGCGTGTTTCTCCAGGCCAGGGGGGGCGTGAACAAGGGGATCCGCAATACTATCGACAACGATCCGGACATGTTCTTTGGTTACAACAACGGCATCACGGCTACGGCCGAAGGCATAACTACGCGCGTGTCCGAAGGCGGTCTGCTGCTGACCGGTTTGCGAAATCTCCAGATCGTGAACGGTGGCCAGACTACGGCATCGATCCACGCGGCGAAGCGGCGGAACGCGGATCTTTCGAAGGTCTTCGTCCAGATGAAGCTCTCGATCGTGCCGCCGGAGAAGGCGATAGATATCGTCCCGAAGATCTCGGAATTTGCCAACAGCCAGAACCGCGTGAATGCCGCAGATTTCTTTGCAAACCATCCCTTCCATGTGCGGCTCGAAGAATTCTCCCGAAGAATATTCACGCCATCGCCGGACGGCACGTTCCGCGAGTCAAAATGGTACTACGAACGGGCGAGAGGCCAGTATCAGGATGCCCGCGGGCTCCTGACACCCGCCCAGCGCAAGAAGTTCGATCTGGAGTATCCCAAATCGCAGCTGATATCGAAAACCGACCTTGCCAAGTACCTCAACGTCTGGCGCGGTCACCCCGATACTGTCAGCAAAGGTGCCCAGAAAAACTTCGCGCATTTCGCCGGGACAATCGGCAGTGAGTGGAAGAAGCAGCCGGATGCATTCAACGAAGATTTTTATCGCCAGGCTATCGCCAAGGCGCTGATCTTCCGGGCCACGGAAGAGATTGTCACCGAGCAGTCATGGTATCAGGGTGGCTATCGGGCAAATGTTGTTGCCTATGCCATCGCGAAGATGAGCCACGACTGCGAACAACGCGAGGAATTCGTCGACTACGACAGCATCTGGCGAGCTCAGGGGATTTCGGAGGAAATGGGGGCTGCTCTCGCACTGGTGGCGGAATCCGTGCACGAAGTGCTTGTGTCCCCGCCGACCGGCATCAGCAACGTCACGGAATGGGCAAAGCAGCAAGCCTGCTGGGCAAGGGTCAAGGCCTTGGAGATTGACTGGCCGGAGGCGTGGCTAGGCGAACTGATCGGGAAGGACCGAATCAAGGAAGGAAAGCGGGCGGGCATCAAGGACCAGAAGCTGCTCAACGGAATTGAAACTCAGTCAGTCGTGGTTTCAGCAGGTGGGCAATTGTGGGCGCAGTTGAGTGCATGGGGGCAATCCCGAAAGCTCCTCTCCCCGACCGAGCTCGGCATATTGCGGGTGGCGGCATCGGTGCCGATGAAGATTCCGTCTGAAAAGCAATGCCTTAAGGCCATCGAGTCGCTGCGGAAGCTCCGAGCGGAAGGTTGCCCGATTGGCTCAGAAATCGCGCTTTGATTGCCTATGACATGCCCTCATGCGCCGGGAGCTTGCCAGCCTACGCTGCATCCTCGCATGGTTCGCAGTAAGATCCGGAAACTAAACCGGTTTCCGATCCTAAAGCTGGGTACAGTGTAGAGCACACCGTACGCGACAAATCGCAGGTGAAATCCAGATTTAAACATCATTATATCAATGTCTTGTTTGGATTCTCAGAAAATGGCAGCTTCTCCGTCAAATCTGACTTGCCATCAGCCTCCGGCATACTCGCAAATCACATCAGGCCGAAAGGCGAGGAAATACGGCATCTTCAGCAGGCTTGACGGGTCGTCCGAACATAAGTAGAACAAACTTGCCTTTCGCAGTGTGTTCCAGGCTCCGCCAACACGGAGTCCAGCATGACACGCAATGTTTCCATCCAGACTTACCTGCCCAAGCATGTCGCCGCCTGGGTTCAGAATGAAGCTACCCGCGCCAAGCAAAGCCGCAGCCAGTGGATCGGGGCCATCGTCACAGACCTGTTCCAGGGGCAAGAACTGCGCGAGGAGGCGAGGCAGAACGCCGAGTTCATCAAGCGCCGGCTGATCTTCATCATGTGCGCTCTCGATGGCCTTCTGCTTGCCCATCCGGATGCCACGCTCAGGGCGAAAGTCCACGAAGCGCATAAACGGCAGCTCGACAAGCTTGCGCAGGAGCAGGGAGAATGAAGCGCCGGGAAGCCAAGTCGCTCGTGAGCGACGAATAGCTCGCGCTCCCGTTCGATCGTAGCCCCAAGGCAGCCAGGAGCAACGGCGCGGAGCCGCTCGCCGTCCGGATCCCCGATGCCGTGCGGATGACCGGAATAGGCCGGTCAAAGCTCTACGAATTGATCGCCTCGGGCGACCTGGAAACGATCAAGATCGGCAGGTGCACACTGGTGACAGTCGATGCGCTCAAAGCCCTTCTGGCCAGGGCGCGGGCCGACAGCTATAAGGGAGGTCGCTGAGCATCGAAACACTGCGGGCAGCAATTTGAGTCCTCATCGAGGACCAAGCCAAAGCGCGATACGGTACTTTTGACGGTATCGAATCAGCGAATCAGGGCAACAAAACATTGTGATGTAATGCCTTGTCCGCACGTCACGGTCCCCTCTTCTGGCACCATTTTCCTGTATCAGATTGCCCCTCGGGGCTCGCCGAACCCCCAGAATTCTGGCATTTATTGTCCCGCGTTGTCGCGGGACGGTTTCTGGCATTCCCCCACAATCCGCGAAAATTGGGGGCATCGTTGGGGGCACTTCAGGCATTCGGCATCGCTTTGACGAAAGGCCATGCCCCCAGATGCCTCTGAAGGACGCAGAGATTCGCGCGTTTCGAGCGATGAACAAGCCGGTCAAGAAGGCCGACGGTGGAGCGCTGGCACCGATATCGTCTTGCGCTGCAAGTCGGATCACCGGGCGGCTCATACAATGTCTCCTAGGACAGGTGCATCTGGACGGAGAAGGCCTTCCGTTCGCAATTCGCACCAGAAGTCTGAAGGGATGCTCATCCGATAGTAGTTGAGCGTCTGTTGCACCTGCTCTGCACTGCACAGCCCGGGTATCACGCTGACCACCTGGGGATGCGCCAGCACAAAGGCCAGCGCCGCTGCCGGCAAGTGGCCCCATACCGCGAGGCGACTCGCCTCGATGCGCTGCACTTTGTCCAGCAAGTGCTGGGGTGCCGGCGCGCAATCATAGCGCGCGGCTCTCGGTGTGCGCGTCCGGCCCGCCAGAATGCCGCTGATGTAGGGAGCGCCGACGACCAGCGCGATGTCCCATGCCTTGCAGGAAGGTATCCGGCGCGCAACCTGACCATGACGGGCGCATCCGAACCCGGCACCGCGCTGCTCAACGCGCGCCTCAGTGTTCCGCTGAGTTCCACCGCGGCTGTCAGCTTCGGATATGACAGGCGCTTCGGCACCGGCTACATCACCCATTCCGGGGGCATCGGGGTCTCGGTCGCGTTCTGACGCGCCGGTGCAGTTTGTTCGCAGCGTGGTCGGAGGTGCCCGATCGCTTTGCCCGACGACAGCCGTCTCTCTCGCTGACGCCAGAAAGCGCAGTGACGCCGCACGCGCCCAGATCGAGCAAGTAGTGGACCCGCCACTAGAGTGGAAACGAGAGAAGGCGGCTGCCAAATTCAATGCAGAGAACAGCTTCGAGCAGGTCGCCAATGAATGCCTCGCGGTAATGGAGAGCGGCGGCCTCACCCCGCACGAGTTCATCTGCAACTGCCGGACAAATGCAGCGCACCGCTTCACATCAAGTTCGCACCATCCTCAAATCTTGGGACCAAACATCTAAAGGCGGCCGTCTGCCAAGTTGACGGGTCGCCCCATGCCGACCCGTTCTGAATAGCGATCGACCAGTCGCTCACCGTGCGGCCGCAGCAGGACTGTAAAGCGCACCAGTTCCTCGCAAACATCGACGATGCGGTCGTAGTAGGATGATGGTTTCATCCGGCCTGCCGGATCGAATTCGTCGTAGGCCTTGGCGACGCTCGACTGGTTGGGGATCGTGAACATCCGCATCCAGCGCCCAAGGATGCGCA
>OFDC01001119.1_pt1 | contig 15435 bp, 18 predicted proteins | sample 1520941 | NCBI WGS metagenome assembly OFDC01 (sample SAMEA94258168, study PRJEB24077) | hot springs metagenome | biome: Aquatic biome; feature: Water | place: India | collected 2012-12-06 | depth 5 m | reverse complement strand
GGGCAGGACGCCGGCCAGCGCCGTCTGGACGGCGCCGACCTTGAGCCGGCCGGCCAGCGATCGCTCGTCACCCAGCGCAGCCGAGATGTCATCGTAGAGCGCCAGCACCTCGGCAGACCGCGCGACGACGATGCGGCCGGCCTCCGTCAGCACCGGCAGGCGGCGCGACCGGTCGAACAGGGCTGTGCCGAATTCGTCCTCCAGCGCCTTCACCTGCAAGCTCACGGCCGATTGCGTCAGCCCGACAGACTTGCCGGCGGCGGCGAAGGAACCGTGGCGCGCGATGGCCTGCAGCGTGCGGAGGGCGCGAAGCGACATGCCCAATGATGATAATTAATCATCGATCAGTTGAGTATTAAGAATTTTATCTCGTCTCTCCCTGCGGCGTACACAATCGGCATGACCGCCGACGTGATCCTCTCTCTCCTGCCCATCGTCCTGCTGATCGCGCTCGGCATGCTCCTGAAGCGCTGGCGCTTCCTGGGCGAGGGGTTCTGGCCGCAGGCGGAACGGCTCAGCTACTACGTGCTGGTGCCGTGCCTGTTCTTCCACAGCCTGGCCGCGGCCCGGCTCGATTCGCTGCCGGCGCGCGAGCTCGCCACGACGCTCATTCTCTCGATCCTGGCCGTGGCCGCGCTGCTCGTCGCGCTGCGACCGGTGATGCGGGTCGACGGACCCACCTTCACCTCGATCTTCCAGGGTGGCATCCGCTTCAACAACTATGTCGGTGTGACCCTGGCCGCCGGCCTGTTCGGTGCGCAGGGCATCGCGCTCGCCGCCATCTGCAGCGCCGCGATCGTGCCCACGGTGAACATCCTCTGCGTGCTGGTCTTCGCGCGGCACGGCTCCGCCCGGCTGACCGGCCGCGGCATCGCCCGGCAGCTCGTCACCAACCCGCTGGTGCTCGGCTCCTTCGTCGGCATCGCCTTCCAGCTTCTCGGCCTCGGCATCCCGGCCGGCGTCGAGCCGGCGCTGCGCTCGCTTGGCGCGGCGTCGCTGCCGCTCGGCCTGCTCTGCGTCGGCGCGGCCCTGGAGTTCGGACCGATGCGCCGCTGGGTCGCGCCGGTCGCCACCTCCTCGGCGATCAAGTTCCTCGCCATGCCGGTCGTGACGGTCGCGGTGGCATCGCTGATGGGCCTGACGGGGCCGGCGCTCGTCACCGCGCTGCTCTTCCAGGCGCTGCCGACCGCCTCCTCGGCCTACATCATGGCCCGCCAGCTCGGCGGCGACGCGCCGCTGATGGCCGGCATCACGGCCACGCAGACCCTCTTTGCGCTGATCGCCCTGCCGGTCGTCGCGGCCGGCGTCGGCATGCTCGCGGCCTGACTCGTCACGCCAGCGCCCGCAGGCCGCGGCGCAAGCTGCGGCCGTCCGATACCGTCATCGATCTGTCGATCTCGCCGTGTACGTTCACCCAGATCGGCATGGCCAACTGCAACACCCGGCGGCCCGCCGCCGTCAGGATGAGTCGTCGCACGCGACGATCGGCCGGATCGATCGCGATCTCGACCCAACCGCGCTGCTCAAGCGGCTTCAGGTTCGCAGTGAGCGTGGTGCGGTCCATCACCAGCAGGGCAGCGATCGAACCCATCGACGGTGCTTCCGGCTGATTGAGCGACGTGAGCAGCGAGAACTGGCCGCTGGTGAGACCAAGCGGTGACAAAGCCTCGTCGAACCGTCGAGCCAACGCACGGGCGGCGCGCTGCGCGGCGAAGCAAAGGCAGTGGTCGTAGACGTGCAACGTCGTCTCGAACGAGGCGTTCAGCTTCTTTGACATGATGCGGTTACGTTGATATCAACCCATCCTCTTGAAATCAACCGAAAGGAAGGTCGCCATGACCTACGTGCAAGGATTCGTGTTGCCGGTGCCCGCCGACAAGAAGGAAGCCTATCGCAAGGCCGCCGCGGACTTCTCGCCGATCGCCAAGGAATTCGGCGCCACCCGCCAGGTCGAGGCCTGGGGCGACGACGTGCCGGACGGCAAGCTCACCGACTTCAAGGGCGCCGTGAAGGCCACGCCCGACGAGGTCGTGGTCTTCTCGTGGATCGAGTATCCCAGCAAGGAAGTGGCCGACGCGGCCCATCAGAAGCTGATGAGCGATCCGCGCATGGAGAAGATGGAAATGCCGTTCGACGGCAAGCGCATGATCGTCGCCGGCTTCATGCCGATCCTCGACGAGGCCGGCAAGACGGACGCCAAGACCGGATACGTCGACGGCTTCATCGCCGCGGTGCCAGCCGGCAACAAGCAGGCCTATCTCGACATGGCGAAGAAGGCGGCAACGGTATTCAAGGAGTTTGGCGCGATCCGTATCGTCGAGACCTGGGGCGACGACGTGCCCGACGGCAAGGTCACCGATTACAAAGGCGCGGTGAAAGCCACGCCCGACGAGAAGATCGTCTATTCGTGGGTCGAATGGCCGTCCAGGCAGGTCCGCGACGAGGGCTGGAAGAAGATGATGGAAGACCAGCGCATGAAGGACCAGAAGATGCCCTTCGACGGCAAGCGCATGATCTACGGCGGCTTCTCGCCGATCCTCGACGTCTGAGGGGATGGCAATGGCAACCGCGAAGAACACGATCTGCCTCTGGTTCGACAAGGATGCAGAGGAGGCGGCGCGCTTCTACGAGAAGACCTTCCCCGACACCAGGGTGACGGCCGTCCATCGCGCGCCGGGCGATTATCCGTCGGGCAAGAAGGGGGACGTGCTGACCGTGCAGTTCACCGTCTTCGGCATCCCCTGCCTCGGCCTGAACGGCGGCCCGGTGTTCAAGCAGACCGAGGCCTTCTCGTTCCAGATCGCGACGGACGACCAGGCCGAGACCGACCGCTACTGGAACGCCATCGTCGGCAACGGCGGCCAGGAGAGCGAGTGTGGTTGGTGCAAGGACAAATGGGGCCTGTCGTGGCAGATCACGCCACGGGCGCTGACCGACGCGTTGGCCGCCGGCGGTGCGGAGGCCCAGAGGGCCTTCGCGGCGATGATGACGATGAAGAAGATCGACGTCGCCCGGATCGAGGCGGCACGTCGAGGATGATGCAGGGGGCGCGTCGCTGGAGTGGCGCGCCCCCTGCCTATGCCGCGTCCGCGGTGATCGTGTCGGCGTCGTTGTCGACCACGACGGCGGTCTCGAAATAGCGGATCTCGGGCGGGGCGCCGTAGCGCTCGGCGATATAGGCCTGCCATTGCGGCGTATAGACCGCCTCGGCATCCGCCCGGCTCTTCCAGAGATACACGCCGCCGCCGATCCGCTTCTCGCCGTCGAACAGATAATATTTGCGGATCAGGCCCTTCATGCCGCGATACTTGGGCGCCGAGCCCTTGAAGAGTTCGGCGGCCTTCTTCGCATCGATGTCGGCCGGCAACTTGAAGTTCACGATAGCGGTGATCATGCGGTCCTCCTTCACACGGGGGTGGCGCGCTCCTCGCGCACCTTCCAGAGCAGGATGAAGCCTACCACCAGAAAAAATAGGACGCAGGCCATGCCGATGCGGGTGGACTGCGTCGCCGCCGTGACGACGCCGATCGCGAATGGCGCCATCCAGGCCGTGGCGCGGCCCGACAGGGCGAACAGCCCGTAGAACTCGCCGGTCATGCCGTGCGGCGCGATGCGGCCGACCATGGTGCGGCTGGCAGCCTGCATCGGCCCCATGCAGAAGCCCAGGATCAGCGCGAAGCCCATCAGCACCTTCTCCTGCAGCGAGCCGAACAGGCCGCGCGTCGGGCTGATCGCATCGGCGGGCACCACGAAGAGGACGTGCGTGGCGGTGACGCTGACGATGCCCAGGGTCGCCACGATCACGCCGGCGATGGCGAACTGCACCGTGCGCTTGCTGCCGATCCAGTCGTCGAGCTTGCCGCCCAGAAACGCGCCGGGAATCGCGAAGACGGTCAGGATGATGCCGAAGATTCCGAGCGTCACCGTGCTCCAGCCGAAGGTCGCGGCGGCATAGACGCCGCCGAAGGCGATGATCGCGGCGAGACCGTCATTGTAGAGCATGAAGGCGATGAGATAGCGCAGCACGTTGCCGAAGCGCGGCACGCGCTTCAGCGTCGACACGAGCGAGCGGCCACCCTCGCGCGCTGCGACCAGCAGGGGCTGGCGCCGCGCGCCGGCCGAGTCGGGCGTGAACAGGAACATCGGCAGCACGAAGATCGCGATCCACAGCGCCGAGGCCGGACCGACAAGGCGTTCGAGCTCATGGCTCGACACGTCGAGGCCGAACAGCGGCGTGTCCCCCGCCGACAGGCCGAACATCGAGGGCATCGACACGGCCAGCACCACGAGCAGCGAGACCAGCCCGCCACAATAGCCCAGCCCCCAGCCGAAGCCGCTCAGCCAGCCCATGCGTTCGGGGCGCACGATGTTGGGGAGCTGCGAGTTGTTGAACACGATCGACATCTCGGCGCCGATCGTGGCCAGGATGACGGCCCAGCTGATCGGCAGGATGAGGTCGGACCGGTTGGGATAGGCGAACCACAGGCCGGCGCAGCCCGCGACGAGCAGGAGCTGGAAGAAGAGGATGTAGGGTTTGCGCCGTCCGCCGGCATCGGCCATGGCGCCGAGGAACGGGCTCATCAGCGCGATCAGGATGCCGGAGGCCGACTGGGTGAACGCCCAGGCCGACTGGCCCTTCACCGGATCGCCCACCATCACGTTGGCGAAGTAGGGCGCGAAGATGAAGGTGGTGATGATGGTGAAGAACGGCTGGTTGGCCCAGTCGAACAACGCCCAGCTGACCTGGCCGAGCTTCGAGGCTTCACGAACGGGCGGCGCGGCGGCCACGGGGGGAACTGTCATGCCGGATCACTATGCCCGAGAGGGGGTGACCTTCAGAAGCCCCAAGAGCAAAGGTCCCTCGCTGGCGCTCGGGATGACAATATTGCCGAGACAGGCGCAGTGCGCCGACGCAGAAAACGGTGCCATCCCAAGCGCCAGCAAGGGACCTTTACGCTTGAACCCGCCGCTGGAGCTGCCAGATGGCGTCGCGATTCGTGGGCGAGAAGACCTTCTCCATGGCCTCCTGCCACGGCAGCCAGAGCTGGGCGACGTGTTCCGCCGGGTCGAGGGTCGCCACGGCCCGCTCCGGCACCTGGAAGCCGAAGACGTGTTCGACATTGTGGGTGACGCCCGGCGCGTAGCGGCCGCGCCACTGGGCCCAGATCTCGTAGCGGTTGGTTTGCCGCCAGTCGGTGAGCGTGCCGACCGCCAGCCCGGTCTCCTCCAGCACCTCGCGGCGGGCGGTCGCCTCGAGGTCCGGGTCGTCCAGCTCGCGCGAGCCGGTCACGGATTGCCAGAGCCCCGTCCCTGTGCGCTCCAGCACGAGCACGTCCAGCCGGGGCGTATGGACCACAACCAGCACCGATTCGGGGATCTTGAAGGCCATGGGCCAGCATAGCCCGGAACATTGACTCCGGGCCTCCCGCCGCTATGGTCCGGCGGCATTTTTCGAGGGATTTTCGATGAGCAAGCAGCTGCAAACCGCGATCGACGCGGCCTGGGAAGCGCGGGACGGGATCAACAGCGCCACCAAGGGCGAAGTCCGCGACGCGGTCGAGACGGCGATCGCCGGCCTCGACGACGGCACCTACCGCACCGCCGAGAAGTTCGGCGACGAATGGGTCGTGAACCAGTGGCTGAAGAAGGCCGTGCTGCTGTCCTTCCGCCTCTACGATTCGGTCCCGATGGACGGCGGCGCGTCGTTCCCCGGCCTGGGCGCCGCGCCCTGGTTCGACAAGGTGCCGCTCAAGACCACCGGCTGGGATGCCGCCCGCTTCGCCAAGGCGAACTATCGCTCGGTCCCCGGCTCGATCGTGCGCCGCGGCTCGTACATCGCCCCGTCGGTCGTGCTGATGCCGTCCTTCGTCAACCTCGGCGCCTATGTCGACACCGGCACCATGGTCGACACCTGGGCGACGGTCGGCTCCTGCGCGCAGATTGGCAAGAACTGCCACCTCTCGGGCGGCGTCGGCATCGGCGGCGTGCTCGAGCCGCTGCAGGCCAACCCGGTCATCATCGAGGACAACTGCTTCATCGGCGCCCGTTCCGAGGTCGTAGAGGGCGTGATCGTCGGCACCGGCGCGGTGCTGTCGATGGGCGTGTTCATCAGCGCCACCACCAAGGTGGTCGACCGCGCCACCGGCCAGATCCACATCGGCAAGGTGCCGCCGTACTCCGTCGTCGTGCCCGGCAACATCGGCGGCGGTCCGGATCGTCCCTCGACCTACTGCGCCGTGATCGTGAAGACCGTCGACGAGCGCACCCGCTCGAAGACCTCGATCAACGAGCTGCTGCGCGACTAGGACGACTGTGGCCAACGCAGCCGACCTTTCCGTGCCATTGCCTCGCGAGGCAATGCCCGATCGGCTGCTCTGGCGCGGTGACACGCTGGCGCCGGAAACGGGGCGGATCGCGCTTCCCGGCGACGTCGAGCGAGAACTCGACCGGCTCGTCACCGCACTCGATCGCGATCCCGTCCCGCTCCTGCTGCTGCGGCCGGAGGACTTTCAGCTCGACGCCTCGCGCGCCTTCATGCGCGACGTCAAACAGAGCCTCGATGACGGGCCGGGCTTCGCCATCGTCGACCGCCTGCCCGTCGAGCGCTGGTCGAAGGAGGGCCTGCGCGCCGTGTGGTGGCTGCTGGCCACGCTGGTCGCCCGTCCGGTGGCGCAGAAATGGGACGGCACCTCGATCTACGACGTCACCGATCTCGGCAAACCGCCGGGCAATGGCGTGCGCCCCGACGTCACCAACGCCGAACAGAACTTCCACACCGACAACAGCTACAATCTCGTGCCGCCACACTATGTCGGCCTGCTGTGCGTCCGCACCGCCATGGAAGGCGGTGTGAGCGGCATCGTGAGCTTCGCCACCGCGCACGAGGAGATGCGCCGGCAGCATCCCGACCTGCTGCCGAGGCTCTACCAACCCTTCTACTTCGACCGCCAGCGCGAGCATGCGCCGGGCGACATCATGACGACGCATCATCCGATGCTGGAACGCGAGGGCGACCGGCTGATCGCCCGGCTGTCGCGCTTCCAGGTGACCAACGGTCACGCGCTGGCCGGCGTCGCGCTCGATTCCGAAGGCGTGGCCGCGCTCGAAGCCTTCGAGGCGATCCTGAACGCGCCGGGCATGGCCGCACGCTTCGTCTTTCAGCCCGGCCAGATGCAGCTGATCGACAATCGCACGCTCGGCCACAAGCGCACCGGGTTCCGCGACTGGCCGGATGCAGAGCGCAAGCGCCTGCTCATCCGCCTGTGGCTTCGCGATAGCGGCAGCCGCGCTTACAACGGCTGACGATTCCCATCACCCCAGATGGCGCTTCCACTCGGGCTGCGCCCGGAGGTGCGCGCCTTCCTTGGCGAGGATCTTCGACGTGCGCTCGGGCGCGAAGCCCAGTTCGACGAAGGCCGGCCCGACATTGGCCACCTCGCGGTAGTCGAGGATCAGCCCGTCGCGCAGCTGCATCATCGCGCAGCCCTCGAACCCCACGCGCTTGCCCTCCGCGCCGGGCAGCTTCGAGACGTAGCTGAACGTGTAGTAGGCGTAGAGCATCCTGCCGTCGCTGACCGGGCGGTGCATGTCCCAGCGGAAGTCGTGGGCGGTGCGGTGGAACCAGTCGTCGATCATGGCGGCGATCCTCTCGCGGCCCTCGAAATCGCCGTAGAACACGTCGTGGTAGACCGCATCCTCGGTGAAGAGGCTCGCGAACGCCTTGCCGTCGCGGCGCTCGACGGCGGAGCAGAAAGACTTCAGCAGTTCTGACGTTTCCATCGTTATTCCTCCCGGGTGGCCGCGATCATGACTAGACTGGGCGCCGCGGCAAAGGAGAACGGACATGAGCTCATGGATCTTCCTCGGCATCGTCGTCGCCATCGGCCTGTGGCTGATCGCCGTCTACAACGGCCTCGTCGGCGGCCGCAACCAGGCGCAGACCGCCTGGAGCCAGATCGACGTGCAGCTCAAGCGCCGGCACGATCTCATTCCCAACCTGGTTCAGGTGGTGAAGGACGCGATGGCCTATGAGCAGGAGACGCTCACCAAGGTGATCCAGGCCCGCAACAACGCGGTCGCGGCGAGCGGCAACGCGGCACAGTCAGGACCGGCCGAGGCGGCGCTCTCCCAGGCGACGCACGGTCTTTTGGCGCTGATGGAGAATTACCCGCAGCTCAAGGCCAACGACAACGTCATGCAGCTCCAGGAGGAGCTGACGACCACCGAGAACAAGATCGCCTTCGCGCGTCAGTTCTACAACGACTCGGTGAACACTTATAACACCCGCCGCCAGAGCTTCCCGGCGGTACTGGCCGCGGCGTCGCTGGGCTTCGGTCCGATGGACCTGTTCAACATGCCGGAGAGCGAACGCGAAGTGCCGAAGGTCGCGCTGCGCTGACCGGAGACGGCGCATGAGCGCCACCACCGATTTCGTCGCCGCCCAGGCGGAGAACCGCCGCAACACCATGGTGCTGCTGGCGGTCCTCACCGCGCTGGCGGGCGGGATCGGCTATCTGGTCGGCGCGCTGATGGAAGGGGAATCGTCCGGTGCCCTGCCGGCCGTCAGCCAGGTCGGCATCGCGGGTGCCGGCCTGATGGCGGCCGTCAGCATCGGCTGGAGCGCGATCTCGCTGGCCGTGGGCGACAAGATGGTCCTGAGCATGGCGGGCGCCAAGGAGATCGAGAAGCAGGACGCGCCGCTTCTCTACAATGTCGTCGAGGAGATCTCGATCGCCGCGGGCGTACCGATGCCCAGGGTCATGGTGCTGGAGACCGATGCGCTGAACGCCTTCGCCACCGGCAACAAGGTCGGCAGCGGCACCATCGCGGTCACGCGCGGCCTGCTGGATTCGCTGAACCGCGACGAGCTGCAGGGCGTGGTGGCGCATGAGATGGCGCATCTCCGCAATCTCGACACGCGCTACATGGTGGTGGTCGGCGTCACGGTCGGCCTGATCGCGCTGGTCTGCGACATGGCCCTGCGCACCATGAACATCGGCCGGATGCGCAGCAGCGACCGCAAGGGCAGTTCGGGCGGCGGCATCCTGATCATCGTCCTGCTGGTGGTGGCGATCCTGGCGCCGATCGCGGCCAAGGCGGTGCAGATGGCGGTATCCCGGCAACGCGAGTATCTTGCCGACGCGACCTCCGTACAGTTCACGCGCAATCCCAACGGCCTCATCTCCGCGCTGGGCAAGCTCGCGGAGAAAGCGGCGCCCTTTCCCGGAGTGAGTCGTGCCACGCAGCATCTCTTCATCGTCAATCCGATCAACCAGTTCACCTCGAAGACTCCCGCGCTTCTCGCCACGCATCCCGATATCGCGGATCGCATCGCTCGCCTGCGCAATCTGGGCGGCTAGCGCCGGCATCGCCGCGGCCTTCGACCTGCAGGGCCATCGCGGCGCGCGCGGGCTGGCGCCGGAGAACACGCTGGCCGGCTTCAAGGTCGCGCAGGATCTCGGCGTGACGACGCTCGAGACCGACCTCGCGGTGACGCGCGACGGCATCGTCGTCATCAGCCACGATCCGGTCCTCAATCCCGACCTGACGCGTGGACCGGACGGCCAGTGGCTCGCCACGGCCGGACCGGCGATCCGCACGCTGACGCTCGACGAACTCAAGCGCTACGACATCGGCCGCGTGAATCCGGCCAGCAAGTACGGCCAGCAATACCCCGAGCAGAAGCCGGTCGATGGCCAGCGCTTCCCGACCCTCACCGAGTTCCTGGCCCAGGCCGCGCCCCAGGTTCGGTTCAACATCGAGATCAAGATCGACCCGGCCAAGCCCGGCCTCACCCTCGACCCGGCGGCCTTCGCGAAGCTGGCGGTCGACGACATCCGGAAGGGCAAGGCCGAGGCCCGCACGACGCTGCAGTCCTTCGACTGGCGCGCCGTGATCGAGGCAAGGAAGCTCGCGCCCGAGATCGCCACCGCCTGCCTCACCATCGAGAGCAACAACTTCGACACGGTGCAGCGGGCCAGCGGCCGGCCCTCGCCCTGGCTGGGCGGACTCGACCTGGCCGCCCATGGCGGCTCGGTGCCGCAGCTGGCCAAGGCCGCCGGCTGCGCCGTGTGGTCGCCGTTCTGGCGCAACGTCTCGACCGAGAACGTAAAGGAAGCGCAGGCGCTCGGCCTCAAGGTCATCCCCTGGACGGTCAATGCACCGGCAGAGATGGAGCGGCTGATCGACCTCGGGGTGGACGGGCTGATCACCGACTACCCGGATCGCGGCCAGAAAGTTCTTGCATCCAAAGGGCTGAAATCTCGCTAGGCGGTTGACTCCCGTCAGACTGTGTTCTGTATACGGAGGATGCGTCCCATCCTCCCCGAGCCAGATCTGTCAGAGCGAATCCACGATTCCGTCCTGGAGGCGATCTGCTCGGGCGAGCTGAAGGCCGGCGCCCGGATCACCCAGGAAGAGATCGCCCAGCAGTTCGGCGTGTCGCGCCAGCCGGTCCTGCAGGCGATGATGCTGCTGCGCCGCGAGGGCTTCCTGATCGACGCCGGCCGCAAGGGCGTCTGCGTCGCCCCGCTCGACGTCCAGCAGGCCCGCAACCTCTACGTCGTGCGCGCCGCCCTCGACGGTGCCGCCGCCCGCCTCGCCGCGTCCAACTACACACCCCACCTGATGCAGCGCGGCCGCGCCCTGCTCGACGTCGGCCGCCGCGCCGTGGCGAGCGGTTACGTGCCGTCGGTCATCGAGGCCGACATCGATTTCCACCTCTTCGTCTACGAAGCCTCCGGCAACCCCGTGATCGGCGAGACCGCGCAGCAGCACTGGCAGCATCTGCGCCGGGTGATGGCGGCGGCCTTGAGCGAGGAGGATCTTCGGATCAGTGTCTGGGACGAACACGAAGGTATCCTGCGCGCGCTCGAGGCCGGCCAGGCCGCCGAGGCCGAAGCACTGTGTCGCGGCCATGCCGAGCAGATGGCCGACATCCTCACGGGACGTTTGAAGGTCGTGATTTCCCGCGCCGCCTGAAGACGGCGCTTCCACAAGCAAAGACGATAAGCCAAAGGAGGAACCGCCATGAAGCTCACCTCTGAGCAGCTGAAGCAATTCGACGAAGAGGGCTACCTCTTCTTCCCGGAGTATTTCTCGCCGGAAGAAACCAGGATCCTGAAGTCCTCGGTGCCCGAGGTCTTCGCCCAGCGGCGACCCGAGAACATCCGCGAGAAGAGCGGCGACGTCGTGCGCACGGCCTTCGCGGTCCACACCTATCATCCGGTGTTCGAGGCGCTGATCCATCATCCGCGCTTCGTGGAGCCGGCCGAGCAGCTCCTGAAGGACAAGACCTACATCCATCAGTTCAAGATCAACGGAAAGGCCGCCTTCGACGGCGACGTCTGGCAGTGGCACCAGGACTACGGCACCTGGAAGGCCGACGACGACATGCCCGAGGCGCGCGCCATGAACCTCGCGGTGTTCATCGACGAGGTGAACGAGTTCAACGGCCCGCTCTGGTTCATTCCCCGGAGCCACAAGAAGGGCGCGATCGAGGCCAAGCACGACGTCACGACGACGTCGTACCCGCTGTGGACGATCGACAACGACACGATCGCCAAGCTGGTCGACCAGGGCGGCATTGTCGCGCCCAAGGGCGGACCGGGCTCGGCGATCTTCTTCCACGGCACGCTGGTCCATGGCAGCGGCCCCAACATGTCGCCGTGGGATCGCCAGATCATCTATGTGACCTACAACGCGGTCAGCAACGCGATTCGCCGCTTCAAGCGGCCGGACTACATCGCGCATCGCGACTTCACGCCGGTCGACGCCTGGGAAGACGACGCGGTGATGCGCGCCGTCAACCGCAAGGTCGCGGCGGAATAGACGAAGACTTCTGGAGGAAACAATGAGTCTCCATCGCATGCTTCAGGCCCGCGCGGCCGAAGCCAATCCGCTGCGCATCGGCGTCATCGGCGCCGGCAAGTTCGGCTCGATGTACCTGTCGCAGATCCCGACGACGCCGGGCATCCATCTGCTCGGCATCGCCGACCTCTCGCCCGACCGCGCGCGGGAGAACTTGGCGCGGCTGGGCTGGAAGCCCGACGTGACGTCGGCGAGTTCCTTTGCCGACGCGCGCAAGCACGGCAGCACCCATCTCACCGACGACTGGCGCGCGCTGGTCAGCCATCCCGAGATCGACATCATCGTCGAATCGACCGGCGACCCCATCGCCGCCGTCGAGCATGCGCTGGAAGCGTTCAAGCACGGCAAGCACGTGGTGATGGTGACGGTCGAGGCCGATGCCTTCTGCGGCCCGCTGCTCGCCAAGCGCGCGGCCGCGGCCGGCGTGATCTACTCCCTGGCCTATGGCGACCAGCCGGCGCTGATCTGCGAGCTGGTCGACTGGGCCCGCACCTCGGGCTTCGAGGTCACGGCAGCCGGTCGCGGCCACAAGTGGCTGCCGCATTTCGCGCAGTCGACGCCGGAGACCGTGTGGAAGTACTGGGGCCTCAACGAGGAACAGGCCAAGCGCGGCGGCCTGAACCCCAAGATGTTCAACTCCTTCCTCGACGGCTCCAAGCCGGCCATCGAGAGCACGGCCGTGGCCAACGCCACCGGCCTCACGCCGGCGCCGGACGGCCTCGCCTTCCCGCCGTGCTCGGTCGAGGACCTGCCCTTCGTGATGCGGCCGGTCTCCGAGGGCGGCCAGCTCCATCACAAGGGCCAGGTCGAAGTGGCCTCGTCGCTGGAGAAGGACGGGCGCGCCATCCCCTACGAGATCCGCAAGGGCGTGTGGGTCGTGTTCGAGGCGGCCACCGAGTACCAGAAGAACTGCTTCGAGGAGTACATGCTGCAGACCGACCCGAGCGGCCGCTACTCGGTCATGTACAAGCGCTGGCACCTGATCGGCCTCGAGGTCGGCATGTCGGTCGCCTCGATCGGCCTGCGCAAGGAACCGACCGGCACGCCGATCGGCTTCCATGCCGACGTCATCGCCACCGCCAAGCGCGACCTGAAGCCGGGCGAAATCCTCGACGGCGAGGGCGGCTACACGGTCTACGGCAAGCTGTTTCCGTCGGAGAAGTCGACCGGCCTCGGCAGCCTGCCGCTCGGCCTCGCCCACAACGTCAAGCTGGTGAAGCCGATCAAGGCCGGCCAGTCGCTGACCTACGCCGACGTGGTGATGGACGAGTCGCTGACCGCAGTGAAGCTGCGCCGTGAGATGGAGCGGGATTTCGCGCCGGTGGCATCGAAGATCGCCGCGCAGTAGTAGCTTTCCATCTCAGCCTGCAGAGCTGTCGCATATGAGGTAAAGGTCCCTCACTCCGTTCGGGATGACATCGTTTTCTGGATCGGCGCACTGCGCAAATTCCAGCAAAATTGTCATCCCGAACGGAGTGAGGGACCTTTCACTTGTTGTAATTGTCCGACGCGGTCTCCTCACGCCGCAATGCAAACCTTGCTTGGGCAACCTGTTCACTTGACGACATCGAATGTTCATATGAAAGTCATATGAACGAAAAGAACGATCTGCATTGTTCATTCGAACCATGCAGATCGAACGGGACAGGAAACAGGCTCAGGAACCGGGAATGCAGGCGGAAGATCGCGCCCGCGCCATCGTGGAACGCGTCCGGGGTGACGGCTTCCAGGCGATAGAGGCGCTTGCCCTACAGTTCGGCGTCACGCCGCAGACCATCCGGCGCGACGTGAACCTGCTCTGCGACCGCGGCCTGCTCCGGCGACGCCACGGCGGCGTCGAGCTGCCGCCCGAGGGCGAGAACCTCGCCTATCCCGCCCGGCGGGTCCTGAACATCGACGCCAAGCGCCGCATCGCCCGGCTGGTGGCGCGCGACGTGCCCGACGGGGCCTCGCTGTTCTTCGGCATCGGCACGACCCCCGAGCAATGCGCGCTGGCGCTCGCCGAACAGGTCGGGCTGCGCGTGATGACCAACAACCTCAACGTCGCCCTGGCGCTGAGCCGCAGCGCCTCCTGCGAGATCACGGTGGCCGGGGGACGCCTGCGCAACCTCGATCACGACGTGGTGGCGGGCGAGGCCCACGGCTTCTTCGGCCGCTTCGCCGCCGATATCGGCATCTACGGCGTCGGCGGCGTGGCCGAGGACGGCACGCTGCTCGATTTCAGCACCGACGAGGTCACGATGCGCAGCGCGCTGGCGCAGCACTGCCGCCAGCGCTTCCTGGTCCTCGACCATTCCAAGTTCGGCCGCGCCGCCACGGTGCGCGGCGGCCACGTCACCGAGGCGAGCGCCGTCTTCACCGACCGGCCGCCGCCCGATGCCATTGCCGGACAATTGCGCGACGCGGGCGTCCGGCTCGTCGTCTGGTCAGATGACGTCGCGTCCAACGGTTCGACTGGTCAAACAAGGAGGGGTTGATCCCATGCTGAAGAAACTGGCCATCGTGGCCGCCCTGGGCCTCGCCGCCCTCGGCACCGTCAACGGCGCCGCCGCCCAGCAGCGGGCCATCTGCTACAACTGCCCGCCGGAATGGGCCGACTGGGGCTCGCAGCTCAAGGCCATCCAGGCCAAGCTTGGCATCCAGGTGCCGCCGGACAACAAGAACTCCGGCCAGGCCATCGCCGCGCTGATCGCCGAGAAGGGCAGCCCGGTGGCCGACGTCACCTATCTCGGCGGCATCGCGGCCGACCCGGCCAAGGATGCCGGCGTGCTGACGCCGTACAAGCCGAAGAACTGGGAGAAGATCCCGGCCGACCTCAAGGATCCGGATGGCAACTGGTTCACCATCCACTCCGGGACCTTGGGCCTGTTCGTGAACAAGGCCGCGCTCGGCAACAAGCCGGTGCCGCAGAGCTGGGCCGACCTGCTCAAGCCCGAGTACAAGGGCCTGGTCGGCTATCTCGATCCGACCTCGGCGGCGGTCGGCCAGCTCGGCGTGATGGCGATCAACCTCGCGCTGGGCGGCACCTACGACAATCTCGATCCGGCCATCAAGTTCTTCAAGGAACTGGCCAAGAACCAGCCGATCGTGCCGAAGCAGACGTCGTATGCCCGCGTGATCTCGGGCGAGATCCCGATCCTGCTCGACTACGACTTCAACGCCTATCGCGGCCAGTACACCGACAAGGCGCCGGTGCAGTTCGTGATCCCGAAGGAGGGCACGCTGGTGTTCCCCTACGTGATGGCGCTGGTGAACAAGGGCCCGAACGCGGAGAACGGCAAGAAGGTGCTCGACTTCGTCCTGTCCGACGAGAGCCAGGCGATGTGGGGCAATGCCTATCTGCGCCCGGTCTTCGCCGACCGGCTCTCGTCAGAGGCCAAGGCCAAGTTCCTGCCGGACGCGGAATATGCCCGCGCCAAGCCAGTGGACCTCAAGAGCCTCGCCAAGGCGCAGCCGCAGATCGTCGAGCGCTACCGCAAGGAAGTGAACTGACACGAGACAGGTAACGGCGGGGCGGCTACGGAGCCGCTCTGCCTTCTTGTCGTCCTGAGCGCAGCGAAGGACCTC
>OFDC01001118.1_pt1 | contig 15448 bp, 13 predicted proteins | sample 1520941 | NCBI WGS metagenome assembly OFDC01 (sample SAMEA94258168, study PRJEB24077) | hot springs metagenome | biome: Aquatic biome; feature: Water | place: India | collected 2012-12-06 | depth 5 m | reverse complement strand
TTACCGTCTTTTATGTAAGCATATTCGTTTTCTAATGTTACGCCGTTCATAATAATAAATCACATGGCTTGTGAGTCAGGGATGGTGGTTTGTTTGGGTAAAATTCGCAGTTTTTTTGTATAATACAAACAGCTTTAGCGATATTTGCGTAAAAATTTATTAAATGTAGTAAAAAATACCTGATTTAATAGATTTTGATGTGAAATTATTGAAAAATTAATATTATTTTTTGTTTTCAGACCTAATTACAGATTTATTCAACCATGAGCGAACAAATTATCTTTTCGATGGAGCGAGTGAGTAAAATCATTCCGCCTAATCGACAAATCTTAAAAAATATTTACCTTTCATTCTTTTACGGAGCCAAAATTGGGGTTTTGGGTTTGAATGGCTCAGGTAAATCTACCCTTCTCCGAGTAATTGCTGGTATCGACAAAAACATTAATGGTGATGTAGTTTTTTCGCCAGGTTATACCGTTGGGATGCTTGAGCAAGAGCCAAAACTCGACCCAACCAAAACGGTTCGTCAGATTGTGGAAGAAGGTGTGCAGGAAGTCGTAGATTTATTGAAAGAATTTGACGAAATCAACGAAGCATTCGGCGACCCTGATGCTGATTTTGATAAACTGTTGGCTCGTCAAGGCGAGGTTCAAGAAAAATTGGATAACCTCGATGCTTGGGAACTTGATACACGCTTAGAGCGTGCGATGGATGCGTTGCGTTGCCCACCAGAAGATGCTTTGGTTGAAAACCTTTCAGGTGGCGAGAAACGCCGTGTAGCTCTTTGCCGTTTGCTTTTGAAACAACCCGATGTGTTATTGCTCGATGAACCTACCAACCACCTCGATGCTGAGTCGGTGCTTTGGTTGGAAGAGCATTTACGCCAATACAAAGGAACGGTAATTGCTGTTACCCACGACCGTTATTTCTTAGATAATGTGGCTGGTTGGATTTTGGAATTGGATAGAGGCGAAGGTATTCCGTGGAAAGGAAATTATTCTTCGTGGTTAGAGCAAAAACAAAATCGTCTGGCGAAGGAAGAAAAGTCTGAATCGAAACGCCAAAAAACTTTACAGCGAGAATTAGAATGGGTGAAAATGGCTCCGAAGGCACGTCAGGCAAAATCTAAGGCTCGTTTGGCTGCTTACGACCGCATGGTGAGCGAAGACGTAAAAGAGAGAGAAGATAAACTCGAACTTTTCATTCCACCAGGACCACGTTTGGGTAATAAAGTAATTGAAGCTTCGGGCGTGAAAATGGGCTTTGGTGATAAATTATTGTACGAAGACCTAAATTTCAGCTTGCCTCAAAATGGTATCGTCGGAATCATCGGGCCAAATGGTGCGGGTAAAACCACTTTATTCAAGTTAATTACCGAACAGCTAAAGCCATTGGCAGGTACTTTTGAAGTAGGTGAAACCGTAAAACTTTCCTATGTTGACCAAGAGCATAATCAACTCGACCCGAATAAATCGGTTTATGAATTGATTTCGGGAGGAAATGATTGGGTAATGCTCGGAAATAAGCAGGTAAATGCCCGTGGTTATGTGAGTCGTTTCAATTTCCAAGGTTCTGACCAAGAGAAAAAAGTGGGTACACTTTCGGGTGGTGAGCGAAACCGTGTGCATTTAGCTATGATGCTCAAAGAAGGCGGTAACTTATTGCTTTTAGATGAGCCTACCAATGATTTGGACGTAAACACACTCCGTGCTTTAGAAGAAGGTCTTGAAAACTTTGCGGGTTGTGCGGTGGTTATTTCCCACGACCGTTGGTTCTTGGATAGAATTGCTACGCATATCTTGGCATTCGAGGGTGACTCTCAAGTGTATTGGTTTGAAGGAAACTTCTCAGAATACGAAGAAAATCGCAGAAAACGCCTCGGAACTGATGTAACACCGAAGCGTATTAAGTATAGAAAATTGCAGTAGAAATTAATCACTTCCCGAAAGTACCAACTTTCGGGAAGTTTAGTTTTAGGGCTTAGTGTTTTACCTCCTCGCCTCTCTAATCGCACTTTCAAAGTGCTGACTTATTTCTTTTACTATATTTTCATCTTTTGTTGCGAGCGTAAACGATGTGTGGTTATCCTTATCATCATCTTTTACATTAAACGAACCTCCGATATTATTATCTTTTCCGAAACCTAAATCTACTTTTATGCGGTCGGCGGGTACATCCAAAACCAATTCGTAATTCCCATCTTTTTCTTTTTTGTAACTTACTTTTCGCACATCTTTCAAAGACCAACTGATATTAAAACCCATCGAGAAATCTTTGTCTTTGGCACTGATGTCCATCAACATTTTATTTCCTGCAAACGAAAAAACAGGCTTAGATTTATTTCCGTTTACGTTCAATTGTTTGTCATCGTCATTAATAACGAGTTTGTTTAGGTGAGTTGTGAGCCAATCGGTGTTGGCTTTCAATGTAGATTGGGCAAAAATAAATGTCGAACAGCTGAACAGACTAAGAGTTAAAAGAAGCTTTTTCATAGTTTTTATAATTTTGTTTGATAGGTAGATGCAAAAAATGACAATGTGGTTGCGTAGCTTTAAACAAGAACCTTTACTTTTGATAAAAAAACAGAAATTACACTTTATGAAGAAAACATTCCTAACCATTCTCTCTTTTCTAAGTCTTTCAGCATTTGCTCAGAATAGTATTTCTGAACAAGTCTTAAAACACCTCGATAACATTGACACCAATAGAATCAAAGCTCACGTAGCTTATTTATCAGACGATAAACTCAAAGGGCGTTTGCCTGGGAAAGAAGGCTATCAAATGGCGGTTGATTATGCGATTAATCAATACAAAGAAATGGGCTTAAAACCAGCAGGCGAAAAAGGTACTTACACCCAAAAAGTACTGCTTCGTAAAGCCAAATTAGTAAAAGAAACAGCCAAATTTACGCTCACGCTTCCCAATGGAGAAAAGAAAGAATTAACGCTCGGAAATGATTTGTCGATTTATCCACATCCCGAATTGAAAAGTGTTGATTTTAATGCTCCATTGGTTTTTGTGGGTTCGGGTTTTGATGCTCCGCAGATAAATATTGAAGACTATAAAGGTCTTGATGTAAAAGGAAAAATTGTAGTTGTTTTACGTAGAACTCCCGAAAACTTACCTGCAAACGTGAAACTGCATTTGGGCTATCCAGCCACTTTACAAGCATTTGCGGCTCAAAATGGTGCGATTGGTGTTTTGGTTTGTAATTATACGAATAGTGTTGTGCAGTTTAAAGCTGCTGCCAATAGTATGGTTTCAAATGGTATTTCGGCTTCGGTAACTGCTAAGGGTAAACGTACAAGTTCGGCAAGCGTTTTAGGCGGAAAAATCAAAGTTGCTGGTGGAATTTCGGTGGCGGCTCTACAAGATTTGATGCGTGCCGAAAACAATATGCTTGATAGCACTTGGCAGCAACTCGAAAAAGGTAAATATGTAAGTAAAAGCCTTAAAAGTAAAATTTCTGGTCACTATGAAAGCACTTATCAAGATATTGAAAGCTACAATGTAGTAGCAAAATTGGAAGGAACGGATAGAAAACTAAAGAAAGAATACGTAATTCATTCAGCTCACCTTGACCATTTAGGCGTTGGCCGACCAATCAATGGCGACTCAATTTATAATGGTGCTCACGATAACGCTTCGGGTGTGGCCTGTGCTTTAGAAATTGCTCGTTCGTATGCTACTTTACCAACTGCCGATAAACCTAAGCGTTCGTTGCTTTTCTTATTGGTTACAGCTGAAGAAATGGGGCTTCTTGGCTCGGGTTATTTTGCAGCATACCCAACAGTTAAGAAAAGCCGAATCGTAGCCGATATAAATACTGATATGCCTACGTTGCTCGCTCCTTTAGAGTCTGTTGCTCCATTGGGTGCAGAACACAGTAGCTTACAAAAAGTAGTAGAAACGGCGGCCAATATTGTGAAGTTAGAAGTTGAACCAGATCCAGACCCAAGCGAAGGACGTTTTGTTCGTAGCGACCAATATAATTTTGTAAAAGCGGGTATTCCTGCTCTTCACATCAAGTATGGTTATAGATTTAGTAATCCAAGCTTAAATTTAGCTGAAAAGGTAAAGAAATGGCGTGAAGCACATTATCATAAACCATCAGATGAAATTACGAATGGATTTGTATGGGCGGCAGGCAAAACCTATGCTCGGGTAAACTTTTTGGTAAGTTATTTAATTGCTCAAACTCCCGAAAAACCAACTTGGAATAAGGGCGATTTTTTTGAAGTAAAGAAGTAAGAATGGTTAAGTTGGGCGAACCATTCTCAATTCTCAATTTTTAATTCTCAATTCAATATGCCACATCATTGTTATTTAAACGGAGTTGTTAGTCCAGTCGAAACAACTAATATTCATATTACAGATTTAGGACTTTTAAGAGGTTATGGTCTGTTCGATTATTTTCGTACTTATAACGGTCGCCCGTTTCAGTGGGATTTGTACTGGGAACGATTTGAGCGTTCGGCAAAGTTGATGCGTTTGCCTAACCCAATTCTGAAAGATGATGCTTATAAGGTTGTTTTAAGTTTAATTGAGCAATGTGGCTTAGCAGATTGCGGCATTCGTTTTGTATTGACGGGTGGCTACTCAGAAGATAGCATGAAAATGTCGAAACCCAATTTACTTATCATTAGCGAAGATATTCACCCTGTAAAGCCGCAAGAGTATGAAACAGGCATCAAAGTTATCTCGCATGAATACGTGCGAGACTACCCCGATTTGAAGAGTACTGATTACAAGCATTTAATGATTCTGCAAGCTGATATTAAAGAAGTGGGTGCATCAGATGTACTTTTTCATAAAAGAGGCTATATAAGTGAGCTGAGTAGAAGTAATGTCTTTCTTGTAAAAAATAATGTTCTAATTACGCCAAATAGAAAGATTCTACGAGGAATTACTCGAAAAGTGGTTTTAGATTTAGCCAAAGACCATTTTAAAATTGAAGAAAGAAATGTGGAATTGAAGGAATTATTGGAAGCCGATGAAGTCTTTACGACCAGTTCAACCAAAAAAGTATTGCCAATTACTCAAATAGACAATAAGATGATTGCCGATGGAAAAGTTGGTAAAGCAACCAAATTCTTATTGGATTTAATTAATGAGAAAGTAAGGAATTGGTAAGTTGTTGATTATTGGGCAATAAAAAAACCTTGTTCATCAGAACAAGGTTTTTTTATATAACTCAAGAAAAATTATTTCTTAGTTGTATCAGCAGCAGCTGTAGTATCAGTTGAAGCAGTTGTGTCAACAACAGCAGTTGCAGTTGAATCAACAGCAGCTACAGTTGAGTCAGCAGCAGTTTCAGTTTTAGAAGTACAAGCAGCTAAAGAAGCTACACATGCTACGAATAAGATTGCGATTACTTTTTTCATTGTCTTTGTTTGCGGTGTTTTAAGGTTTGATTTTAAACGCATTGCAAATTTAAGACAATTTTAAGATAAGATGCAAGGAGTTTCTTAAAAAATATTTAAAATTTTCTTAAATTCTTTTTAAGAAAATAGCTTTTCTTGTTTTTGTACAATTTCAGCGAGCAGAACGGGCTTTGATTTTATCGTAAACACCTGTGCTTCTGAAAGTTAGGAACTTATGTCCGTAAAAGTTGGCCAGAAAACTGAACCCCATACCTACAATATGCGAAAAAGTTTCTCGAAGAGTCAATGAGAAATTAGTGAAATATACATTAGCAACATAATCAAGGGTTAAAGAAGATAGTCCTAATTGTATTCCCAATGCTAAAGTAGCAATAATAAAAAATTTTATAGATTCTCGCTTAGTATTTCCCGACTCTTTTGCAGAGAATGCAAATACCTTCTGGGGTATGAAAGTGATGATAGTAGCAGTCATATAGCCTGCAAAGACACTCCATTGAAACGCTGGTTTATCTGCTAAGCCGAAACCTAAAAATAGTGGTTTGTATAATATTCGTGTAAAAAAATTTGTTCCCGCCCCCAAAACAGCGGTAAGAAAGAATGTGATAAATGACCTTAGTTCTTTATTTTTTATTTTATTCAGTAATTTCACAAATTGATATAGTCCAGTAAGGTTTAAAATATGCTCCATAGGTTAGTGATTTACGGTTTCGCAAATCAGAGCAATTCACGTACCAAGTCAGGAAATAAGCCGAGTAAAATTGAGCCAAGGGTTGTAAACCCAAGAATTATTTTATAAAATGCACTCAATCGAATATTATCGCCTTCGCCCTCTTTCATATACGCTGCAATAATCGGCTTGAAATAGTAATAAATACCAACCGCTGACATCATGATAGCAAGTACAAGCACCCAAATATGTCCACGTGAGGCTGCATCGGCAAATACATAGAATTTACCCCAAAAACCAGCCGTTAGCGGAATACCAGCCAATGACAACATTGAGATTGCCAAAACAGCCGCTAAGAAAGGACTCTTCTTTGATAAACCATTCAAAACCGCAATATTTTCGTTTGGACGGCCATCAACCAAGCGGTCTTTCGATACAATCATTAATACACCAAAAGCACTAATCGTTGCTAAAGCATAAGCTAATGAATAGAATACGATAGAATCACCTGATTTATTGTTTAAACCTACAACTGCGAGCAACATATATCCTGCGTGTGAAATACTTGAAAACGCCAACATACGTTTAAAGCTATTCTGAGAAACTGCGGTAATATTACTGATGAATAAGCTAAGAATAGCCATCGTCACGACCATTACCCACCAGAAACTATACATTGGCGAGAATGATACTTCAAGAATACGATAAATTGCCGCAAAACCAGCAGTTTTTACAACTGTTGACATGAAAGTTGTAAATATCGTTGGAGCTCCTTCATATACGTCTGGTGTCCAGAAGTGGAAAGGGGCTGCCGAAACTTTAAATAATAAGCCAATTAATAAGAACGTAACCCCGACATATAAAAATACTGGACGAACGTCAGTAACTGGTTGTAATAATAAAATGCGAGCATCTGAAATATTAAAAGAATAATTAGCACCGTAAAGCATAGCCATACCAAAAAGCATAATACCCGTTGCAAACGAACCCATCAAGAAATATTTAAGGGCTGCTTCGTTTCCTCTTAGATTACGTTTGTCACTACCTGTGAGAATATACATTGATACAGAAAGGATTTCAACGCCCACAAACAGCATAATAAGATTTTGGAAGTTCGTCATCATGATTGCACCTACCAACGAAAACTGCAAAATCGCAAAATATTCAGCTGGTTGAGCGTGTTCGTCATCAAGGAAGCCTTTCGATAATGCCATTACCAAAAATGCCGAAAGCAAAATAATTGAACTAAATATGATAGAAAGATTACTGGCTTCGAGCATATCGTAGAAATACAATCCCGGTGCATTCCAATCAATAAAGTTTGAAAGAAAGGCAATCGCCACGAAAAGCAAAGACGCTGGTAAAAGTATTTTCTTTGATTTTAGGAAACCTAAAAACAAGGTAACGAGTCCAGTAACAGAGAGTACGAGTATTGGATACATATTTTATTTGATAAACCCCCAGCCCCTTGAGGGGAGGAATTGAGTTTTATAATATTTCTATTTTTTTGATAAAATTCAAGGTCTTTAGAACATTGAAAAACTATCGACCGAAATTACTTCATCATCTGTAAGATACTATTTACAGCAGGCTCGGTAATTTTTAAGAAAACATTCGGGAAAAGACCCATAATCAAAACTACCGCTGCAATTGGCAATAAAACTGCTACTTCGCTGCCACTTACATCTTTAAATTTAGATGTGACGTCATTGCTTTCGCCAAACATTGAGCGTTGCATGAGGCGAAGCATGTAAACTGCACCCAAAATGATTGTAAGACCAGCAAAACCACCTAACCAAGCATTTTTATCATAAACTCCTTTGAGTAATAAAAACTCACCAACGAAACCATTTGTAAGTGGTAAAGCAACACTTCCCAACATAATAATCATGAAATAAATACTCAAGGCAGGTGTTTTTTGAGTGATACCACCCAAAGCTGTTAAATCACGAGTTCCTGTACGGTCATAGATGATTTTCACGATAAAGAATAAACCAACTGCATTTACACCGTGAGCAACCATTTGAAGTAATGCTCCTTGAATACCGTTAATATTACCAGATAAAACCCCAGCTGCCATCAAGCCCATGTGAGCAAAAGATGAATAGGCGATAAGGCGTTTGATATTATTTTGCTGAATAGCGATGATTGAACCGTAGATTAGACCAATTATTGAAAGAATCATTCCGAATTGACCCCAGTTGGCTACGCCCACAGGAGCTAGAGGAAGCATGATACGAATCAGACCGTAAACCCCCATCTTAGAAAGTAAACCTGAAAGCAACATTGTTGCCGGGGTTGGTGATTCTGAATAAGCATCTGGCTGCCAAGTATGGAATGGAAGTACAGGCATCTTAATAGCAAATGCAATGAAAAATGCCCAGAATAAAAGATTTTGTGCATTTGGTGAAAGCAATTTCGCTGTTGTTGCCAATTGGTCAATTTCAGCACTTGCTCCTTTCATATACAGATACACAAGAGCAACCAACATAAACAAACTTCCGAAGATGGTATAAACAAACATCTTAAAAGTGATGCGTGGTGCGTCTTTTCCTCCCCAAATAGCCGCAATGAAATAAACAGGAATTAAAGCGGCTTCGTAGAAGAAATAAAACAAGAAAATATCACGAGCCATGAATACGCCCATTAAGGCTGTTTCAGCCAAAAGAATGAGAGCATAAAACGAAGCGTGATTTTTGTATGTATGCTTAAATGTTGAAACAATAATAAGCGGTACTAAGAATCCTGTAAGCAATACCAACAAAAGACTGATACCATCAATCGACACATGGAAATTGATGTTTAGGTCTTTCATCCAACTGTATTTTACTCCGATAGTTGTTTGAGTACTGAAGGTTGTAAAAGCATAAATAGCAACAGCAAGTGTAGCCAAAGATGCTACAAGAGCCGTGTTTTTTGATGAACCTACGCTACTTCCTTTCAATAAGAGTAGTACAAGACTACCAATGAGGGGTATAAGTATGAGTGTTAGTGCCAACATTCGAAATTAATTTTATTATTATTACTTAACCGTAATTTTTATGAATATCAATAAGTCTAAAACAAAGACCTAAGTTTTATTTTTTTCCAACAAAAGCCAAGATAGTTTCCAAAACTTGGTATCCGAGATTCATTCCTAAGATTATGGCAATACCGATAACCATGGCAAATAAATAGAAGCCTGTTCCGCCCGCTTGTAGTTTTCGAGCAAATCCGCTGAAAGTATTTACGAAACCACCAATGCCGTTTACTGCCCCATCGAATCCTTTTGGTTCGATAATGTTAGCAAATACATTCGACAAACGTTTTACTGGGTTTACGAAAATCCCCCAGTAAGCCTCGTCAATATAGTATTTGTTGTAAATAGTTTTTTGTAATCCCGTAATTTCTGAATCTTCAGCAGGAACGTTTTTGCTTCCACCAAATTTAGAATAAGCAAAAACGATCGAAACAACTGCTGCCACAACCGAAATTCCCATCAACATCCATTCGGTTGAGTGGTCGATTGGTGTGCCGCCAAACTCAGGATTCACAGCTTTCGAGCCTTCGTATAATGGATTCATAAACTCAGCAAGTGCATGAGGGAAGTGGAAAATTTCGGGCATTCCGATAAAACCACCAACGATTGAAAATCCTGCAAGAACCATCAAAGGAAGAGTCATGCTGAATGGTGATTCGTGTAGGTGATGCTCTTGCTCGTGTGTACCTCTAAAGCTTCCTGTGAAAGTCAAGAAATACAAACGGAACATATAGAAAGCCGTCATCATTGAGCCAGCTACTGCCAAAACCCACATGATTTTATTGTGTTCGTAAACGTGTGCTAAGATTTCATCTTTCGAGAAGAAACCTGCAAATGGAGGAATACCAGAGATGGCAATCGTACCGATAAGGAATGTAATGGCTGTAATTTTGATTTTACCACCAAGTCCACCCATGCGACGAATATCTTGCTCGCCACTCATTGCGTGAATAACGCTACCAGCACCTAAGAATAACAATGCTTTGAAGAAGGCGTGAGTTACGACATGGAAAAAACCCGATGTATAAGCCGAAACTCCCATTGCCATAAACATATAACCCAACTGACTCACGGTTGAGTAAGCCAATACTTTTTTAATGTCATTTTGGAAAATACCAATTGTTGCGGCAAAAAGAGCCGTTGCTACACCAACCCATGCCACAACTTCGAGTGTGCCAGGTGCAAGTGTGTAAAGAATATTTGAGCGAACAATCATATAAAGACCAGATGTTACCATCGTAGCGGCGTGAATCAAAGCCGAAACTGGCGTTGGACCTGCCATCGCATCGGGTAACCAAGTGTAAAGTGGAATCTGAGCCGATTTACCCATTGCTCCGATAAATAAGAAAGCTGTAATCGCTACGATTGTAGCATCACCAACCGTTAGACCTTTCGCCTTATCGAAAACTTGAAGGTATTCAACTGTGCCAAATTGGTTGATAATCAAGAAAATACCAATCAAAAAGCCCAAGTCACCCACACGGTTCATGATAAATGCTTTGCGAGCAGCATTGCCGTACTCAAAGTTTTTGTTCCAGAAACCAATCAAAAGATAAGAACAAAGACCTACACCTTCCCAACCAATAAACATCACGATATAGTTTGAACCCATCACGAGCAACAACATCGAGAATAAGAATAGATTTAAGAAAGCGAAGAATTTACCAAAACCTTCATCATCGTGCATATAGCCCATCGAATACACGTGAATGAGCGTACCCACACCCGTTACAACGAAGAGCATCAAGATAGAAAGTTGGTCAATTTGGAATGAGAAATTGATATTGAGTGTTCCAACCGTAATCCAATCAAAAATACTAACGATGATTGGTTGTTGACCACCTGCAATAAATGCTTGATAAGCTGAAAAAGCTCCAACAAACGAAAGAAGAGCCGCTCCTGTGCCAATCCAACCTGCCAGACCTTTAGATACTTTGCGGAAACCAAGCCCATTGATTAAAAAACCGATGAGTGGAAATAAAGGTATAAGTTTTATTAATAACATATCTTACAAATTATATTTTCAAAGAATAATGATTAATGAATGATGAAAAACGAAGGCTTACGTTTTGCATTTCATTGAATCTTACCACTTTAATTTATCTAAAAGACTAACGTCGATTGAGCGAATATTGCGGTAAATCATTACGATAATGGCGAGTCCGACGGCTACTTCGGCAGCGGCTACGGCCATAATGAAGAATACAAAGACTTGTCCCGCTGGGTCTGAACGATACGACGAAAATGCAACCAAAAGTAGGTTTACGGCATTGAGCATTAACTCAACAGACATGAAGATAATAATGGCATTTCGGCGAATAAGTACACCCACGATGCCAATGATAAACAAGATACTGGCTAATAATACATAATTTATTAGAGGTATCTGAAAAATGTCAGGTATTTGGCTTTGCATTTCTTTATCAATTAACAGTTTAATTAATTCTTTCAAAATACGCCTTTCGGGGGCGTGTGTCTAAGAATATTTTCGCAAAAATAAACAATATTCGTTTTTGTAGTGTGCTTTTTAAGAAAATTGTTGAATGTGCCGTGATATTCAGTCTTTTATCTATTTATCAAGCATCATTTTGAGCTTAATCTCAGTTAATTTACGTTTTGTGTCGAGTGGGAAATCTCCGTTTATCATCCAATCGTAATATTGAGGCTCGTTTTTCAATATTTGTTTTACTGGTTTGCCGCTGTGTTTACCAAAATTAAACACGATTTCTCCGTTTTTGTTTAAAGTCATTCGTTGAGCAAAATCAACTATATTTGCCGAAGTAAGTTGGTGCAATACGTCCATGTCATTTTTTACTGGTTCATATTCTTCGCCTTTTTCGTTTTTGATTTTTACTCCTTCGTAGCGTTCTACTTGCGAACAAAGTACTTCGAGTGTAGCCAAAGTATCTACTTCTGCACTATGTGCATTTTCAAGGCTTTTATTACAGAAAAATTTGTAGGCTGCCGAAAGCGTACGAGGTTCCATCAGGTGGAAAATACGTTGGGCATCAATTAATTTACGGTTTTTAATGTCGAAATCAACATCCATTCTCAAAAACTCTTCTACTAACATCGGTACATCGAAGCGATTGCTGTTGAAACCTGCCAAATCGCAACCTTCCAAAAACTGAGCAAGAGCCTTGCCAATTTGCTTGAAAGTTGGGGCGTCTTTTACATCTTCGTCGTAAATTCCGTGGATAAGACTCGTTTCGAGCGGAATCGGAATACCTGGGTTGATGAGCTTAGTTTTTACTTCTACCGTGCCGTCGAGTTTTGCTTTAGCGATACAGAGTTCTACGATTTTATCCTTGGCTACATTTACACCTGTTGTTTCGAGGTCGATTACGGCTAAGGGTTTACGTAGTTTGAGCGAATGAGTGAGCATTTGGGCTAATTTTAATTCAATGTGCAAAGTTATGAATTAAAAAATAATAATAGCCGAAATCAAAGGATTAGATTGTGTGTTGATTTATTAAGCTAATGATTGTAATAGAATTTTCAAAACTTCGTTTATTCCAAAGATTTAGCTTGTTTATGTAGGTTTTAATAAAAATGAGATTGATAATGTATAAATTAATTCTTCTGTTTTTGCTTTCATTTATGGGTTTTGCTCAACAAAAAGTTTACAGAAATTTGGTAATGGAGGGAGGAGGCATCAAAGGTGTAGCTTATGGTGGAGCATTGATTGAACTTGAAAATCGAGGCGTTTTGCCGCAAATTCAGCGAGTAGGAGGGACTTCGGCTGGGGCAATTCAAGCTTGTTTATTAGCAGTTGGCTATTCGGCGGCCGAAATTTCGCAAATTATTGCCGATACGCCCATTGAGACTTTTAATGATGGGGGAACTGTTTTTCGGGCAGGCGAACGTTTCTTGAAAAAATTTGGCTGGTATGAAGGAAAAAGCTTTTTGAATACGATTCAGAAACTTATCGCCGACCGCACCAATAAACCTAACCTGACATTTGCCGAGCTACACGAATTGGCTCAAACTGTACCGTACCGAGATTTATATGTGACGGGAGTAAATCTTTCAAAACAAAAAGTTGTGGTGTTTTCTTACGAAACTTACCCCGATATGAAAATCTGTGATGCCGTTAGAGTTTCGATGTCAATTCCGCTTTATTATCAGTCGATTTCGATTAATTCTAAAGGAAAAATTATTGAAAATCCACTACCGAGTGATGAATGTGATGTTTTTGTTGATGGTGGACTTCTGATGAATTATCCAATTGAGCTTTTTGACCAAACAAAATATTTGAGTACCGCAACTGATAGCACATTAAATGAACCAGTTTTTAACGAAGAAACGTTGGGGCTACGCTTGGAAAGGTGTGAGCAAATTGACCACGAAACTCGCCTAAAGACAGGTTTTGCTCCTTTTGAAATTCAAGATTTTAAAGGTTACGTTTCGGCTTTGTATAATATCATGACCGAAACTGTATGCCGACCAAAACCTGAGGATATTGTGCGGACAATTTATATTAACGACTACGATATGAATCCGAAAGTGCGAAAACTATCGGAAGAAGAAAAACAAAAAATGATGATTAGTGGTCAACAAGGTGTTGTTGAGTTCTTCTATCGTTAAGATTATTTACGATTTCTAAGTTTCTTATCATCAACGGTTTTGTTGAGAAACTGATTGATTTTCTCAATGTCGTAACTCATCTGAATTTCACCAAATGAATTGATTTTTATATCGAAACCATCTAAATCTTTGTGTACACGAGGTTTTTCTTCGTTTGGTTTTTCGTCAGTTTTTTTCTTTGCCATGATACTTCCTAATAAATGTGTTGGTAATATATACAAAAAAGGGTGAATATCATAAAACCAATTCACCCTTTCTACTTGATTTAAGATTAACCTAAAGCAATAATCGCCTTTTCGATACGTGAAATAACTTCGGCTTTGCCCAAAATCTCCAACGTTAGCATTAAATCTGGGCCTTTTCCTATGCCAGTAATTGCCAAACGGAATGCTTGCATTACTTTTCCTGCTTTGATTCCTGCTGCTTCGAGAGCTGGGAAAATCGTATCGTGGATATTCTGAGAAGTAAAATCTGCATCATTCATTCCAGCAATTGCTTCTTTGATTACGCCCATTGCTTTACGAGCATCATCATTCCACTTCGATTTGGCTACTTCTTCGTCATAAACACTTGGTGCTTCAAAAATGAAAGGTACTTCGGTGATAATTTCCTGCGGGAAAGTTACACGGTCTTTCATTAAGTTTACTAATTTGACAGCCAGTTCATCAGATAGATCTGCTTTTGATTCTTTGATGATAGCGGCTAATTCGCTTTCAGATTTCGATTTGATGTAGTGCTGATTAAACCATTTGGCTTTATCAATCATAAATCTTGCCCCTGCTTTATGAATTTTATCAAGGCTGAACGAATCAATCAATTCATCCATCGTAAAAAATTCCTGCTCAGTGCCAGGGTTCCAACCCAAAAATGCCAAGAAATTGACAACCGCTTCGGGTAAATAACCATCTTGCTTGAAACCACGGGCGATTTCTTGCGTGAAAGGGTCTTGCCACTCCAACGGGAAAATCGGGAAATTGCCTAATAAACCATCACGTTTGCTAAGTTTTCCGTTGCCTTCTGGTTTCAAAAGCAGCGGTAAGTGAGCAAACTCTGGAGCTTTCCAACCAAAGGCTTTATATAATAATATATGCAAAGGAGCAGAAGGCAACCATTCTTCGCCACGAATTACGTGCGTAACTTCCATTAAATGGTCGTCAACAATATTGGCTAAGTGATAAGTCGGCATTCCGTCTGATTTCAATAAAACTTTATCATCAATCGTCGAAGAATGCACCACAACCCAGTCACGGATGATATCTTTGAAGCGAATTTCTTCTTTCAAAGGTACTTTCAAGCGTATTACGTAGGCATCGCCGTTGGCAATTCTTGCCTCAACTTCTTCTTTTGGAAGTGTAAGCGAGTTTTTCATTTGCATTCTCGTAACGGCATTGTACGACATGTTGTCAACTTTTGCTTCTTCGAGACGCTTACGCATTTCATCTAACTCTTCGGCCGTATCGAAAGCGTAATAAGCTTTTCCTTCCGAAATCAGTTGTTCGGCATATTGGCGATACATTGGTTTTCTTTCCGACTGGCGATAAGGAGCGTGAGGGCCACCAACGCCTTGACCTTCGTCGATTTCGATACCTACCCATTTTAAGGCTTCTAAAATATAATCTTCCGCACCAGGTACGTAACGAGTTTGGTCTGTATCTTCGATACGGAGGAGCATTTTTCCACCCATTTTGCGGGCAAAAAGATAATTATATAAAGCAGTACGAACACCTCCGATATGCAGAGGGCCTGTTGGACTGGGAGCAAATCTTACACGAACCATATTTTTGTAAAACA
>OFDC01001117.1_pt1 | contig 15453 bp, 16 predicted proteins | sample 1520941 | NCBI WGS metagenome assembly OFDC01 (sample SAMEA94258168, study PRJEB24077) | hot springs metagenome | biome: Aquatic biome; feature: Water | place: India | collected 2012-12-06 | depth 5 m | reverse complement strand
CCATGCTCATGATCCGCCGATTGGCTCGGTCAGCGTGAGTTTCGAAACCGACTCTTAGACGCAGACGATGACGTGTGGCCGCAATCCGCGGCTGTTGTTTGGTTCCATTGCAAAGGTGAATGTCATGAAGGCTCTTCTCAAGAATTTCGTCGCTGACCAGTCGGGTGCCTCGGCTGCTGAATACGCTCTGATCCTCGCCGTCGTCGGCGCCGGCATCGCTGTCGCTGCTGCTGCCCTCGGCGGCGCGATCAGCACCAAGGTCACCGGCTACGCGACCACGATCACCAACAGCTAAGCGCTGGTCCCCATCCCGCAGAACCCTGCGGGATGGGGATACCCATGTGAACCGGGGGGGGTGTTTTGCGAAATCGGAATCTGATCGTTCTGTCGATCGCTGCCTTGTTCGGGCTGGCCGCTGTGTGGCTGGCCAATTCCTATTTTGGGGCCGTGGCCGAGCAGACGATCAGCCAGAACACCGCAGCCTCGCAATCGGTGCAGATCCTTGCGGCCAAGCAAGAGATCGGCCTTGGCGGCGCGATCACGGCCGACACGGTCCAACTGGTCGATTGGCCTTCCGCCTCGGTGCCGCAGGGCGCGGTCATTGCCAGCGAGGCGCAGGCCTTCATCGGCAAGAACTACGCGACACTGCGCCCCCTCGTCGCAGGTGAGCCAATCCTGCAATCGAACACCTCGGCGCGCGCGGTGCTATCCGCCACGCTTCCCGCAGATCAGCGCGCGGTGTCCATTCCCATCGATTTCGTCACCGGCGTCGCGGGCTTCGTGAAGCCGGGCGATATCGTCGATGTCGTGCTGACCCGCGCGATCCCCGGCTCCAAAGCCACCGCGGATGAGCAGATGGCGACGGTCGTGCTGCAGAACATCGTGGTGCTCGCCATCGATGTGTCAGCATCGACGACGCCTCCTCCCCCCGCCGATTCCTCCGCAGCTCCTTCCGCGCCGAACACTAAGCTCCCCGAATTCAAGGCCGCGACGCTGATGGTCGACGCCATCGGCGCGCAGAAGCTGGCGCTTGCCACGCAGGTGGGCAAGCTCACCCTGGTGCTGCGCAACGCCAGTGATCGCAACCCTGCCCAGAACGCCGTCGTGCTGCCGCGCGATCTCGGCGGCGGCGGGTTGCGCATCGGCACACCCTCTGCCGCGCGTCCTGCTGCTGCTGCCCGTCCCGCCGCTGCGCGGCGCACCGCGCCCGCAGTGGCCGCCGCTCCGCCGCCTAGCCGTCCAACGATGACGGTGCTGCGCGGAACTCAGGAATCTGTCGAAAGTGTGATGACCAATGGGTACTAACGCAAACTTCGGCCGGCGCCGTCCGGTGCGCAGCGCACGGGCGATGGCGCCCCTTGGCATGGCAGCGGCCGCGCTGGCTTTCAGCCTTGCCGCGCCGGGCCCCGCCCTTGCGCAGCACGCCCAGACCGACGCGCTGCATGGCGGCATCCTCGAAGTGCCGGTCAACAAGAGCCAGATTGTCTCGACCGATCAGAAGATCCTGCGGGTGATGATCGGCAACCCGGAAATCGCCGACGTCGTCCCGGTGACCGAACGTTCGGTCTATGTGCTGGGCAAGAAGATGGGCACGACCAGCTTGACGCTTTACGGCTTTGGCGGGCGGGTGCTGAGCGTGGTGGACATCGCGGTCGGCCCCGATGTGCAGGGCCTGCGCGACCAGCTTGAACGGCTGGTGCCCGGTTCGGGCATCGATGCGAGCATTTCAGGCGAATCTATCGTGCTGTCCGGCCTGTCGAACGACGCAGGCTCGATCAACCGCGCGGTGCAGCTTGCCAAGACCTACGCGGGCGACAATGTCGTCAACCTCGTCTCGCTCGGAGCGACCCAGCAGGTGATGCTGGAAGTGCGCTTTTCGGAAGTGAGGCGCGATGTGGACCAGAATGTCGGGGTCAGCGGTTTTTATAACGGCACCGATGTGTTCGGCGGCCTCGGCAACGGGGCGAGCATCACGCCCGGGCCGACGGGTGCCTCGCAAATCGGGATCGGCAGCGTGGCCGAAACCTTCGGTGTGCTGGGCGCGACCTTCCGGGTGCTTGGTGCCGATGTCGAAGCCTATCTCGATGCGCTCGAGGAAAAGGGCTTTGCCAAGCGGCTGGCCGAACCGACGCTGGTGGCGCTGTCGGGCGAGAAGGCGAGCTTCCTGGCTGGCGGCGAGTTCCCGATCCCGGTTATACAGGGCGGCGGCGGTGGTGGTGTCGGCGGGAATGGCAACAGCGCCATCACCATCGAATTCAAGCAGTTCGGCGTCAGCCTCGGCTTTACCCCGACGGTGCTGAGCGACCGCACGATCAATCTCAAGGTCGAACCCGAAGTCAGCTCGATCGACCGTCAGGCCTCGATCCAGCTCAACGGAATCACGATACCCGGCCTCCAGACCCGCCGCGCCAGCACGACGCTGGAACTGCGCGACGGCGAAAGCTTCGCGATCGCCGGCCTGCTGCAACGCGATTTCGGATCGACCGTCCGCCAGGTGCCTTTGCTGGGCAATATCCCGATCCTCGGCGCACTGTTCCGATCGACCGAGTTCCAGAAGGGCGAGACCGAGTTGCTGATCGTGGTGACGCCGCGACTAGTTCGGCCAATCCGCCCTGATCAGGTGCGGCTCCCGACTGACCGCGTCGCCGACCCCGATCCGACCGCGACCATCCTGACGGGCGAGGCCTACGATCCCCTTCCGGCCTACCCCAAGGGCACCGACACGACTCCACCGGAGACGCAATATGAATTCTGATCTTGCTGCACGGGCCGCAATTCTCGCGGGCGCCGTCCTCGTCCTCGGCGGCTGCGCGACCAACGCGATCACCGAAAAGGCTGGTGACCTGAAGTTCGGCGATGCCAATCGCCAGACGATGCTGGCGCAAGTGATCGATCCCAACCCGGTCTATACCGAGCCCGCGCAGGGAAGCGGCTCCCTCGCATCGGACGCCGTCGAGCGTTACCGCACCGACAAGGTCAAGCAACCCGATACGATCCGCACCACGGACGCCACGACATCGCAGCCGCAATCCAACTAGATGGCTCAGGTTTGAGAGATTGAAGCATGAGCGTGGAAATGGGTGATCGGTTGCGAAAGGGGGCGGAAACGTCGTCGGCGCGGATGCGCCCGAACCTGACCGTCATTGTCGCGCCGCGTTTCCTCGAAATGAGCCCTGCAGGCGCGGCGGCGGCGGGCCTGCTGAGCAGCGTCCAACGCATTCCGCTGCTGCTGACCGAAGAATTGACCCCCGCCATGCTGCCCGGCAGCGGTGTGGTGGTGGTGCAGGTCGATCCCACGGTTCCCTCCAGCATGGGCCGGATCGAAAAGCTGCGCGCGCGCAGCCCCGACCTGTCGATCGTGGTGGCGCTTGAGAAGACGGACTTGCGCCTGGTGCGCACGCTGATCCGTGGCGGCGTGTCCGATGCGATCTCGCTGCCGCTTGAGGAAGACGAACTGCTTCAGGCAGTTCTCGCGGCTGCAGAGCAATCGCGCGAAGAGGTAGGTCTTGCCCCGCTGGTCGCGGTGGTGCGGCCGCTGGGCGGCGGCGGGGCGACGACCTTCGTGACCCATCTGGCCGCCGGTTTCGCCGAAGCGGGGCACAGTTGCTGCCTCGTCGACCTCGACGTGCAACTCGGGCGCGCGACCGAAGTGCTGGGCTTTGCGCCGCGGCGGACAGTCGCGGATTTGCTGGATGCCGGGACCGCGATCGACGAGACGTTGCTCGATGCAGTGATCCAGCGCCATTCGAGCGGCCTTGGCCTGGTTGCCGCGCCATCTGATATCATCCCGATCGAATCCGTTGATCGCGATCAGTTGCTGCGTGTGCTCGATTTGGTGCGCAGCCAGTACGACTTCGTGTTCGTCGATCTTCCACCCAGCCTGAGCAACTGGAGCCTGACGCTGCTCGCCCAATCTGACGAAATCCTGCTGCTGACCGAGCAGGGCCTGTCGAGCCTGCGCCAGGCCAAGCGCCTGCTCGGCCTGTTCCGGTCGGTGGGGATCGACGACAAGGCCGTGTCTGTGGTGGTCAACCGCGCCCAGAACAAGCTGTTCGGATCGATCAACACCTCGGATGTCGAACAGGCCCTGGGCAAAGATATCCTCGGTGTGCTGCGCCCGGATGAAGACGCGATCAAGGTGGCGCAGGATCAGGGTCTGCTGGTGCACGAATTGCGCGGCAAGAGCGGCTATGCGCGCGACGTCCGCGCACTTGTCGAAAAGGTGCGTGACCGGATTGCGGGGGCACAAGAATAATGCGCTGGGAGATCGCCTCCAAGTCAATGTTGAAGCATGGCGAGCAGAACGCGTTGCTGTCGCTTGATGCACTGCTTGGCACCGCCAACGCTGCCGACCCCAAGATCGAGCGCTTCCTGGCGCTCAAGTCCACGATCCACCGCAAGCTTCTCGACCGCATCAATCTGGCGATGCTGGACAAGCTTTCCCGCGCACAGGTTGCCGAAGAAGTGGGCGAGGTCGTGCTCGGGCTGCTGGCGCAGGAGGATGAAGCGCTCAACGCCAAAGAGCGCGAGCAGCTGGTCGAAGAGGTGCTCGATGAGCTGCTCGGCCTCGGGCCGCTCGAGCCGCTGCTGGCCGACGAGAGCATCACCGATATTCTGGTCAATGGCCACAACACGGTGTTCGTTGAGCGTCGCGGGCTACTCGAGCGAGTGCCGACCCGCTTCCAGGACGAGCGGCACTTGCTGCGGATCATCCAGAAGATCGTCAGCGCGGTTGGACGGCGGGTGGACGAATCGTCGCCCTTCGTCGATGCCCGCCTGGCCGATGGTTCGCGCGTCAACGCGATCGTTTCGCCGCTAGCGATTGATGGCTCGCTGCTTTCGATCCGCAAGTTCGCGCGCAAACGGATCGGTATCGAACGGCTGGTCGAGCTGGGCAGCATGCCGGCCGAAGTCGCTGAGGTGCTTGCCGCAGTCGTCGGCTCGCGTCGCAATGTCCTGATCTCGGGCGGCACCGGATCGGGCAAGACGACGCTGCTCAATGCGATGTCGGCCTTCATCGACGGGCGCGAACGCATCGTCACGATCGAAGACTCGGCGGAATTGCAGCTCCAGCAGGAACACGTGGCGCGGCTCGAGACGCGCCCGCCCAACCTCGAAGGGCGTGGCGAGATCTCGCAGCGGGATCTGGTCAAGAACGCCCTGCGCATGCGCCCTGACCGGATCATCATCGGCGAGGTACGCTCTGGCGAGGCGTTCGACATGCTTCAGGCGATGAACACGGGTCACGACGGATCGATGACGACGGTTCACGCCAACACGCCGCCCGACGCCCTGGGACGCGTGGAGCAGATGATCGGCATGAGCGGCGTGGAAATTTCTTCGACCTCGGCCCGGGCGCAGATCGCCTCGGCAATTCATGTCGTCATCCAGATCGGACGCCAGGCTGATGGTCGGCGCCGCCTGCTCAGCCTGAGCGAGGTGGTGGGCATGGAAGGGCCGCTCATCACGATGCAGGAAATCTTCCGCTTCAAGGTCACCGGTCGCACCGAGGCAGGAGAAGTGACCGGCTATTTCGAAGCCACCGGGGTGCGGCCCAAGTTCCTGCGCGCTGCCACCGAAGCCGGCATTGAGGTGTCGCCTGACATCTTCCGGCCCGATGTCAAGCTGGGTCAGGCCTGATGCTCACGCCTGAACTCACCCGCATTCTTTCGCTTCTGACCGTGTTCGCTTCGGTTGTCCTTGGCGCCTTTGTGCTCCTCCGGATCACAGCCGGCAGGCAGGCCCATGTGCGCACGGTCAACAAACGGATCGCGATGATCGCTAGCGGCACCAATCGCGAGGACGTGTACAACATCCTGCGGCGCAACGACTGGCTCCGGGCGGAGCAGAGCAGCGGGTTTCTCGGTAAGCTGCTGCTTTCGGTGCGCCGTCAGGTGATCGTATCGGGGCTGGATATCAGCTTCGAGCGCATGTGGCTTGGCATCGGCATCGCTTTCGTGGTGCTGCTGCTCCTGATCATCCTTGCCGCTGTTTCCGGGGGCTTTGCCCTTGGCCCGGGCATCTGGATGATCGCGATATTGTCGTCTCTTGCACTGTCGATCGGCATGCCGCTGTCGGTGATCAGCGCAATCGCGGAACGGCAGCGCAAGAAGCTACAGAACCAGTTTCCTCAGGCGCTCGACGTTTTCGTGCGCTCGCTTCGGGCGGGGCACCCTGTTACTGGCGCGCTCGAACTGCTGACCCGTGAGATGGAAGATCCGATCGGATCCGAGTTCGGACTGGTCTCCGACGAGATTTCCTATGGTGCCGACCTGCGCCAGGCCATCCACGACATGGCCGAGCGGTGGGACAATGAAGACCTGCGCATCTTTGTGGTCACCTTGTCGATCCAATCCGACACCGGCGGCAACCTTGCCGAGGTGCTCGACAATCTGGCAGGCGTGATCCGTGAGCGGGCGAGCCTGCTGCTGAAGGTCCGTGCGCTTTCATCCGAAGGGCGGATGACGGGCATCATGCTGACCGTCCTTCCGCTTCTCGCGCTGGGCTCGATCCTGCTCACCAGCCCGGGTTTTTACTTCGATGTCGCCGACGATCCGATCTTCTACATCGGGTTTCCGCTCACGTTCATCTGGTATCTCTTCGGTCTGGCGATGATCCGGGCCATGGTCAATGTGAAGGTCTGACATGATCGATCTGCTTTCCATGAACCCGCTGGCACGTTCACTTGCGCTGCTGCTGCTGTTCTTGGTTTGCACCTTCGGCTTTTCGCGCCTGATGGGGCTGATCCTTGCGCGTGCCGATCTGCGGCGGCAGATCAAGGGCATCGGCACGCAGGGCCGCGAGTATCAGGTGGAAGCGGGGTCAATCCAGACCCGCGACGAATCGGCCTGGGCGCAATTGGCGCAGGCGATCGAGAAAGCCGGTCTCAACCTCGTCGATACCAAGGGCGACAAGCTCCGCCAGCGTATGATTGCTGCGGGATTTCGCGAACCTTCGGCACCGAAGATTTTCACGATGATCCGCCTCGGACTGGTGTTTATATTGCCTGGGAGCTTCTTGCTCCTCACCGCACTCGGCAACGAGGAAACGTCCTTCCTGAAGCTCTATGCGTTCAGCTGCCTGCTGGCAGTCATGGGCCTCTATCTGCCCAACCTGTTTGTTCAAGCGCGCATCGACCGGCGTAAGGAAGCGATCGAACTCGGCTTCCCGGATTGCCTCGACCTGATGCTCGTGTGCGTCGAAGCCGGACTTGGCCTTGAGGCGGCCATGAACCGCGTCGGACGCGAAATGATGCGGTCGCACCCACAGATTGCAGAACTGCTGTCGACCGCGACATTGCAGATGCGTGCAGGCGCGCCGCGTGATGAAGCGCTGCGGGCACTGGGCGTAATGAGCGGCGTCGATCATGTCAGGACCTTTTCCGCGCTTTTGATCCAATCGGACAAGATGGGCACGAGCCTCGGAGAATCGCTGCGGGTGTATTCTGCCGAAATGCGCGAGAAGCGCCGTATGCGAGCAGAGGAGAAGGCGCACCGACTGCCGGTCTTGATCTCGATCCCGCTGGTGGTGTTCATGTTGCCCACGATGATCAGCGTTCTCATGCTGCCCGGTGTGGTGCGCATCGCCAAGAGTTTCTTTTAGGAGGTTACAGGCCCATGCACTCGATGCCTAAAACCATCGCACTCGCCGTCGCGCTGACCGCCTTGTCAGGTTGCCAGACCTTCTCCTTTGCGTCTTCGCTGTTCAAGGGTTCGGGTCGCTCCGCATCCGATATGGCGCAGGTCGATAGCAGCCAGTCTCTGGAAGCGGGCCGCGAGGCGCTGACACAGGGACGCCCGGTTGAAGCGATCACGCCCTTGCGGGCTGCGCTTGCGGATCCTCTGACCCGGCCCGAGGCGAGCAACGCGCTGGGCGTGGCTTTCGCGCAGATCGGCCGCGATGATCTGGCGGAACAATACTTCAAGTCGGCCATCGCGGCCGATCCCACCGACAACCGTTTCATCGCCAATCTTCTGCGGCTTCAGCATGCCGGATTGGCACGCAAAGCGGCGTCCGACGCGCCCCCGCTTGCCGCGCTGCAGGATGGCGCGATGTCGGAGGTGAATTGCCTCGTTCCCACAAAGCCGCAGCCGAGCACCGATGGATCGCGCCTGACGGGCAATATGGAGCGGCGTTCGCGCGGTGAAGTCTTCATCGCTTCGGCGGAAGCGCAGCCGGCAGCCACCGCAACGGTTGCCTATCTCGACCGGCCGGATGCCAAGAAGGCCCCTGCCGCTTCGGGCCAGCGCACCGCGCAGGCCACAGCAGGGTCGACTGCCGTACCCGCTGCGCCGCAGGCAAAGGTTGTCGATAATCCCTTCGGTGCGCAGGCTGCCGCTGCCCCTGCCGGTGCAGACCGCCCCTGATGGACAGCGCGCTCCTCGCGTCTCTTGCCCAACTGGTGCTGGCCGCGCAGTGCGGCATCGCGGCCTATTGCGATTTCCGCCATCGCATGCTTCCCAATCTGCTGTGCCTCTCGGTGCTCGGCACGGGCATCGCTGCGGGCTGGATGCTGCATGATCTGACCTGGGTCGGATTGAGCCTTGCGCATGGCGTCCTGGCACTGCTCGTCGGCATGGCGCTGTTTGCCGGAGGAGTGATCGGCGGGGGCGATGCCAAGTTCTATGTGGCCGTTGCCGCATGGCTGCCTTTGGGGTATGGTTTCTGGATGTTGGGGGCGGTTGCGCTCTGCGGTCTGGTTCTGGCGCTTGCATGGTTTCCGCTTCGCAGCCGGGTCGCGGCTCTCGCGCCGGACCCGGCGCTCGCCAAGGAATTCAGAAAGGTGCCGTTCGGTCTGGCTATCGCTGCGGGCGGATTGCTGACTTATCTCGCTTCAACCGGCATTTGGGGTGCACAGGCATGAAGAGCGATGCAGACATCGGGAAGTTGCCGTTTCTTCGCGGAGTGATCTCGCTTTTGGCGCGCTTCAAGCACGACACGAATGCGGCGACGGCGGCGATCTTCGCCATTCTGCTTCCGGTCATCATTGGTTTCGGCGCACTCGCCTTTGATGTTGGCGTGTGGACGATGCGGAGCCGTCAGGCGCAGGGGGCCGCCGATCAGGCAGCCTATTCGGCGGCCGTGGCCGCTGGTCTCAGCACTGATGGTGTTACCGAGGCCCGCGCCATCGCCGCCAGCATGGGGTTCACCCACGGGACCGGCGGTGTGACGGTTGATGTCACCAACCCTCCTGCGACCGGGGCGTTTGCGGGTTCCACGAGCTACTGGCAGGTCACTATCAGCCAACCGCAGAACCTCGGGCTTGCCGCACTGTTTACCGCCAGCACGCCGACGGTTGTCGCACGCGCCGTTGCCGGCAATGGCGGAGGAGGCTCCTGCGTCATCGGCCTGGCCTCAAGCGGGGTCGCGGTGACGTTCACCAACAATTCACAGCTGCAGCAGGCCGAGTGCGGGGTTTTTTCAAACGGCAACGTCGATATCGGCAACAGTAACAATGTTCTAATCGACGCCGATCTGTTCTCTGGGGGCACGGTCAACCAGGGGAATAACGCCATTGTCACGGGCACGATAACAACCGGCCTTCCCCAATTTGCGGACCCCTATGCCGGTGTCACCGCGCCTGCCGCGACGGGCTCTTGTATCCCCGAAGTAAAAAATGGCGGAAGCTTTTTGCCGGGTCGGTACTGCAGCGGCTTCGACTTGCCCAATAATGCGACCAACCAAGTATTGAATCTTGCTGCTGGCGTTTACTATATCAATCAGAAATTCAAGATTGGAAATGGATTTTCTATCCGGGGGACGGGGGTAACCCTTGTCTTCGATGTGCCAAATCCGTCGAATGATGTGAGGATCGGCAATAATACGAGCTTTGATATTTTTGCACCGACGACCGGACCATTGAGTGGCATCGCCTTCATGAGTACAACAGCCCCCAATCCTTCCACCTTCACGTTCGGGAACAGCAACAGCATATCTGTTCAAGGTGCGTTCTACTTCCCGAATTCGACGCTTGTCATGAACAACAATCTTGATTCGACCCGCTGCACACAGTTGGTGGCTTTCCGTGTCGAGCTGTCCAATAACGCCACCATGCGGGCCAACTGCCCCGGTTCCGGCATCAGAGATTTCGCCGGCGGTACGATTGCGCTGGTGGAGTGAGGAGCATGGGGCGTCGTCATCTTTTCCGGGCCCTTCTCGCCGACAGATCGGGCGCAAGCGCTTCCGAGTTTGCGCTGATCGTGCCGGTCCTGGTGATCCTGATCACGGCCTTGATCGATTTCGGCGGTTTGATCTACACTCGCCTTCAGGTTGCTTCTGCCACCCATGCGGGCGCTAGCTTCGCCGCCGCACAAGGCTTCAACCAGGCCGGCATCTCTACCGCCATGGCCGGGGGCGCCTCCATCGCGATTACCGCGGCGACACCCGTGGAATCCTGCGGCTGCCCCGATGCTGCCATGGGGGTGGTGGCTGCAACCTGCGGCTCGACGTGCACTTCGGGCGCGGTGGCCGGCAAATATGTCACGGTAAGTGCAAGCGCCTCGTACCCGTTCATCTACACATGGCCGGGCTTGTCCAACCCGACGACCCTCAGTTCCACCGCCAGAGTGCGGATCCCGTGACAATGTCCCGGGGCCACGGAATGCGCGCGCTCGGCGCTGACAAGCGTGGCGCAACGGCGGCAGAATTTGCGCTGGTCGTTCCGGTATTTTTGGCGATGGTCTTCGGCTCGATCGAGCTGGGGCGGTTTATGTGGATCAGGAACAGCCTCCAGACCGCAGTAGAGGCGGCGGCCCGTTGTTCGGCCCTGAACGCACCCCAGTGCACCACGTCCGCCGACACGCAGACATACGCAGCAGGGTTCGCCTCGGTCGCAAGCGTGCCTTCGTCTGCCTTCACGGTCGCCACGGAAGCCTGCGGCAGAGCGGTAACCGCGTCCTACGCCTTCACGCCGATCACCCCGGTGGTGCCGTTGAACGCGACGCTGACGGCAAGATCTTGCCGGGCTCTACCCCCCATCACGTGAACCGGTTTTGCCCGGCGCGCGCATGACAGCGCCACCCGAGGCTGCCGGGGACTAACCGTCGATCCTGAACACGTCCTCTTCGGGAGAATAGCGGATATCGATCCCGGCCCGTTGGAGCGCGCGCAGATCGGCAGGGCCATCGCGAAGTCCCTCAATGGCGTTCCCGCGCTGTTCGACACCGGCTGCTGCCATCAATTCCTTGAGTTGGCGGTAGTCCACCATCAGTTCGCCGCTGACGGTCACCGTGACATCGAGCCTGCCGGCTCGGGCTCCGCCAATATGGAGATCCTTGGCTATGCTGATCGCGTCGTTCCCAATCGAGCTTGCCTCATCGGCGCGGAGCATAGCCTCGGGGTTTGCAGGCGGCGAGTTAACCGGCCCGGTCCGGCTCGCGGCCTCGTTCACCGCCGGGGCGAGTGCGTGGCCAGTTGTGGCTTTCGCCGCATCGTCAGTGGTCGCCTCGAAACCGATTATCGGGCGCAGTTCCACATGCGTGGAAATTGAGATGAGCGCGCTGGACACAATCAGGCAGAGGATCATCAGTCGTTCCTCTACGCTATAACTGCGGCGACCATCCATGCTACGATCCATATATCTTGCATCACCAAAGCGCGGCGGCATCGCAAGGCCATCTCTCGGGAACTGTGGCCTGAGTGACCGACCAGCAGACCAGCGTGAGATCGCAAACCGGCCTGTCAGCGAAACCCTATTGCAGCCCTGATCTACGAAGTGTCAAATCTCTCGTCCGCTCCACCATGCCCAAGTTGCCGGTAAATCAGTACGGCCATGGCAATGCAGACGAGCGGCGTCGGGTTGACCGAAAGCGGCAAGGCCACCGCCCGGCACAGCAACGGCGAGACATACAGAGCCACGAGCGCCGGCCTCGACCATCGCTGCTTGTAATGCGCGACGAGCCAGAGGACCGGAACGACAAGAAACGGCAAATCGTAGCTGAACAGATAGGGGGTGGCGAGCGGGGTCAGGGCGAGGAGAAGCGCAACCTTGCGCTCGATCGGCGCGTCGATCGACCAGAATCTCCAGATGACCAGGATCGACAGGGTTGTGGCAAGGCCCTGCGCGACAGCGGCGGCTTCCGGCAAGTCCCAAGCTCTCAGCATGGCATAGACGGTCACTTGGCGCAGGAAGAAGGCGTGGTCACCGGCCTCGATCAGATGCTGGCTCACAGCCCAGGATGATGGGTAGGCAAGCCACACGGCGGACCCAAAACACATCCACGAGGCTAATGATGAAATGAGAATGGAGATCGCCGCACCAGCAATCGCCGACCACATTCGGGCGGCTAGTAAGGCGAATGGCATAAGAATTGCGACATGCGGTTTAATAATCAGCAGGCCTATGCAGAGGCCCGCTCGGAAAGGATGATTTCCCAACTGCGACGCGATCAATGCCTGGATGCCACTTGTCAGAAAGCCAGTCTGTGCGTGCCATGCTGCAATGAGCGCGCCAGGAAATCCGGCTATCGGCCACGACATCGTCGGGAATAATCGCCGAGTGGCGACCATCCAGAAGCCAAATGTTACTGCTGACCACGTGATCCAAGCACTGGGGTAGCTGAAAAAGCCAAGTGGCCAGACCCACAGCAAGAAGTGAGGTGGATGAACAAATGGTACCACGTCTGCTGTCTCGACCGTACGCTGGACGGTGCGTATCGCATCGGGGTAGTAAATGTCGGCACCGGACCCCTGCGCGAGCATCCGGGCTGCCGACCAGAACGCCATGAAGTCCGACCCTCCGGGCTTCATCGCCTCCTGAAACATCCACCATAAACTTCCGAAGGAGCAGAAAGTGAGGATGATCGCGTATGCTCTTACGCGGCTGCGATCCAACCATCGAAGTTCGAAGAAGGTGAGGAACCGCATTCTTAGATGATGGTCTGGTCGTCGCAGCAAGGCAAGACAAGAACAGTAAGGCAGTGGGCATCGTTGGTATTTCTTGGGACTCCGACGACGCAGTTTTCTTGACTATGTCGGACCCGAATTCTCTACGAATATCAACCTCTCGCGGACATCTGCAGAGAAGATCGCGCGGGGTGGATTGCTACAAGGGTCCTCGATCAGGAGTTGGATACGGGCGCTATGGCTCGTTTTTGGCATGGCTCTACAATGGCAACCTTGCCTGCGTCATTCCTGCCTGCTCCCCGCCAGTAGCGCAAATCGAAAGGCCGGACGAGTTAGCCCAGGGCGTTGTGGGTCTCTTCGGCGATTTCGTTTGCGCAATTAGAGCGGTTTTGGGCCATTCTGACCCGCCCTGATCACGCTCTGAAGCCCGCTGGAAAGGAAAGGCGCGCAGCAGGGGCTGGGTTGCCCCTGCAAGCGACATGACGATGCCAGCGGGCTTCACAGCGCGAAACCCCCTTCGGGGCGGGCCGAATTGGGCTGAGAGCCACGTTTCTCGTCGCTCACGATGCGCTGCATCGCTCGCTCCTGCTCCGCCACCTACCCGATCCCGGCTGGCCCTTGCCGTTCCTCGCATTCCGCGTTGCGGTGTGGGGAATCGTGTGGGGGAAGCGGCTCCGGGGGAGCTTGCCGAAGCGCTGGCCGCTTTTGCTGACAGCAGGGAAGCCGGAGCCGTCTGATAACGGCGAAAAGGCGGGTAAGGAGCCGCTTTTCGGGGCGGTTCTTGCTCCCTCCGATCACACTTGAGACTTCGACAGCGCGGCTGGCGTCTCGCCTGTCATGACAGGCGCAAAACAACCGCGCGCGCCGGATGGTCGCGCGCCATGCGGCCATGGAGTTATGGCCCACCCCCGCCGCCTCCAAGCCGGTAATTCAGGCGTTCCACGCAAGCGCGGGCGGGATGGCAGCGGCGCTCTTGCAAACGGAGATATGCGGAACAGCGGTCCGAGCGCGAGTTCGACCCGTGCAGGCCTCAAGGCTGCTCTCCGATGATCCCGCGCGTGGTCAGCCAGCCCTTCACCAAGTTCGGGCCAGATCGCATGACACGCCTCGGGCGTCCGCCGCGCCTTGCATCGTTCACTCCGGCAGGGGGATTGGCTGCGCTGCCGGATCGAGCCCGCGCATCGTGCGCCACAGCAGCCCGATTGCGACCAGTAGTAGACCCAGCGAAACAAGATAGGGCGCACCCGGGAAGAACAGGCCCTTGCCGTCGGCGAAATGGCCGAAGATCTGCGTCATCATCACCGGGCCGATGATCGAGGTGAGGCTCACCGTGCTGGCAATTGCGCCCTGCAATTCGCCCTGCCCATCCTCGCTCACCCGCACCGTCATCAGGCTCTGCATCGCGGGGAAGGTCATGCCGGTCAGTGCGCCGACGATGATGGCGGCGATCACCATCGGGGTGCCGGTGGCGAACGCGAGCAGCACGTAGGAGGGGATGCCCAGCAGCAGACTGTAGCGCGCGGTGTTGGCCGCGCCGAAGCGGGCGATGCTCTTGCCGGTCAGTACTGCCTGTGCCGTGCCGATCAGCACGCCGTAGAACGAGACGGTGAGGCCGCTGACGGTCGGGCTCCACCCGAACTCAAGCTCACCCCAATAGGCCCAGATCGACAACTGTGCCTGCGCGGCGAGCTGCATGAAGAAGGCGACCACGAGGCAGGACAGCACGAAAGGCGTGCGCGCCATCTGGATCAGCGAACCCAGCGGGTTGGCGCGAGTGAGGTCGAAGGCACGGCGGCGCTCTGGCGGCAGTGTCTCGCGCAGGAACACAAGCCCGCCGATCACGCCCAGACCCGCAAGGCTCGCCGCGATGATGAAGGGCGCGCGGGTGCCGATCTCGCCCGCGATGCCGCCCAGCGCCGGGCCGAGCACGAAGCCTGCCGCCCCCGCGCCGCCGAGCATCCCGAAGGCTGCGCCGCGCCTCTCGGCCGGGATGCAATCGGCGATGCAGGAATTGGCCGCCGCCCAGCTTGCCCCCATCACCCCCGACACCATTCGCCCCGCCACCAGCCACGCCAGCGTCGGCGCCCAGGCCATCACGGCATAATCGACCGTGAGCAGAAAAAGTGTGCTCAGCAGCACCGGCCGCCGCCCGAACCGGTCACTGAGGCCTCCGATGAAGGGCGCACACAGGAACTGCATCCCGGCATAGGCGAAGGTCAGCAAGCCGCCGATCTCGGCAGAGCGATCAAGGCTGGTCTGCGCGATCTCGCCGATCAGGCGCGGCATGACGGGAAGGATCAGCCCGATGCCGAGCATGTCGACAAACACGATGAACGCCACCGCCGCCAGAATATGCGAGCTTTTCCCCCTCATATTCAGATCATTGCATGATTCGCGGGAGACGTCTCGTGCTTTGTTGTCACGGTCATGCGTGCCCTCCAACGGCTAGAGCGCTTTCCGACCAATCCGGGTCACCCTGATCGCGTCAGGAAGCCCGCTGGACAGGAGTGGCGCGCAGCGCGGGCCTGTCGGCCCCCGGGCAAGCGTCGCGACGCAGCCAGCGGGCTTCCTGACGCGACCCCGCAGGGGCGGGCCGCTTTTGGCCCATCG
>OFDC01001116.1_pt1 | contig 15454 bp, 18 predicted proteins | sample 1520941 | NCBI WGS metagenome assembly OFDC01 (sample SAMEA94258168, study PRJEB24077) | hot springs metagenome | biome: Aquatic biome; feature: Water | place: India | collected 2012-12-06 | depth 5 m | reverse complement strand
AAGGTCCAATTGTAGAGGCTGCGAAGCATTGGGCTGAGTACTCGGCTGATCGACTGGGCACCGGCGGGCAGAATCGGGACGGGTCCCGCAAGCAGCCCTTAGCAGCGCATTCCAAACATTCCCTAAGCGAGCCGTCGCCTGAGCGCTAGGGGGCGAAGCTCTTAACCATATGGGTACATTTTTCTTGACATCGTCACGCTGATTGAGTACATAACAGGAACATCGCGAAAAACCGAGTCGCTTCCCCGGCAGCGAATTTCCGGTGTCCCTTCTCCCAGCGACGGAACTCTCATGGCCCAGCGATCCAACGCGCGCAAACCGCGCACCGCCGCCCCTTTGCGTCGCACCAAGTCGGACGCCCGACCCAGGTGGGTCGACGCCTTCCTTGCCGCGCTTGCGGATACCTCGAATGTCGCGGCGGCGGCCCGCGCGGCATCAGTCGATGTTTCGACCGCCTATTCCCGGCGGCGACTCAATCACGAGTTCAACCGCGAGTGGCAGGTGGCGCTTTGCGAAGGCTACGACAATCTCGAGATGGAGCTGCTTTGCCGGCTCCGCACCGGCGAGGTGAAGCCCGCCACCGGCGCCAAGAAAGGCGTCAGGACCTTCGACAACGCCACCGCGCTGCGCCTGCTGGCAGCACACCGGGAAATGGCGACACGTGAACGCGCCCAGCGGAGCCATACCGGCGCCGAGGAAATCCGGGCCGCGATCGATCGCAAGGTCGACGAACTGCGGCGCCGGGTCATGGAGGCGAAAGCGCAGCGCGACGCCGCCACTATGGCCGTGGCGATCCTGCCCAAGCCCCAGGATCCGGCGTGAGGCGGGACCGGCTCGACTTTCTACGCCACGATGTGGACGGGCTTGCCCGGAAGCTTCCCGACAAGCTCGATCAGGGTGAGCGCGACGTTGTCCTCACGAACTGGCCGATGTGGGCGCGGGCCTCGCAGCTGCCGCCGGAAGGCGACTGGCGAGTTTGGCTGATCATGGCGGGGCGCGGCTTCGGCAAGACGCGAGCCGGTGCGGAGTGGGTGCGGATGGTGGCCGAAAGCAACCATGAGGCCCGGATCGCGCTCGTCGCCTCGTCATTGCATGAGGCACGCAGCGTGATGGTGGAAGGCGAGAGCGGGCTGATGGCAATAAGCCCGCCGCACATGAGACCCCGCTACGAACCCTCGCTGCGGCGGATCGTGTGGCCGACCGGAGCGCAGGCGCTGCTCTATTCGGCGGCGGACGCCGAGGCCCTGCGCGGGCCGCAGCACAGCCATGCCTGGTGCGACGAGATCGCCAAGTGGGACGACAATCAAGGGCAGGCCCGGCGGTGCTGGGACAACCTGATGCTTGGCCTGCGGCTGGGCGAGGCGCCGCAGATCGTGGCGACGACGACGCCGCGCGCAGTGCCTTTGGTCCGGCGGCTGATGGCGCAAGTCGGCCAGGCTGACGATGTCGTTCTGACGCGGGGATCGACGCTGGATAATGCGGAAAACCTGCCCGGGCGGTTCATCACCGATGTAACTCGGGAGTTCGGCGGCACCTTGCTGGGCCGTCAGGAACTGGATGGCGAGTTGATCGATGATCTGCCGGGCGCGCTGTGGACGCGCGGATTGCTCGAGGCCTGCCGCGAGAACGGTGCGGCGCCGGGGATGACCCGCGTGGTTGTCGGTGTCGACCCGCCGGCCAGCGCTGACGGCGATGCCTGCGGGATCGTGGTCTGTGGGCTGAGCGAAGATGGCGTGGCGCGGGTGCTGGCGGACGCTTCGGTGGAGAAGCCCAGCCCGGAGCGCTTGGCGCGCGCGGTGGCCGACGCGGCCCGTGCATGGTCGGCGGACCGGGTAGTGGCCGAGGCCAACCAGGGCGGCGCGATGGTGGAGTCCGTGCTGCGGGCGGCCAATGCGGCGTTGCCACTCAGGCTCGCCTATGCACGGCGCGGCAAAGCGGCACGGGCCGAACCCGTCGCAGCGCTCTACGAGGCAGGGCGGGTGCGCCATGCCGGGTTCTTTGCGCGGCTGGAAGACGAGCTGTGCGGCTTGCTGCCCGGCGGAACCTATCAGGGCCCCGGACGGTCGCCGGACCGGGCCGATGCCTGTGTCTGGGCGCTGAGCGAGCTGATGCTGGGACGCACAGGAGAGCCGCGCATCTGGTTTGATTGAGGGGCCAAGGTTCGCGCTTGGCCGAACACGCCCTCCCCCGGCCCCTCCCGCAAACGGGGGGGCGTGACGGTGTTGCCCCTCCCGCGAGCAGGAGGGGAGACAATTTGAAAGGCTGGACATGTCGATTTTGCAGAGCCTCGCGGCGGCCTTCAAGGGCGCCGCGGTTTCCGAACGTGCGCCTTTGGCGCGCGGGTTCATTTCGCCCTGGGCCGAGGCATTCCAGTGGCGCGGCGGTGAAGCGCGCGGGCCGCTGAACTATCCGGCGGCGATCCGCGAGGCCTATCTCAAGAACCCGGTGGCGCAGCGTGCGGTACGGCTGGTGGCGGAGGGCGTGGGGAGCGCGCCGCTGAGCGCTTCGGAACCGGAACTGATCCGGCTGGTGAGCGGAACGAGCGCAGGGCAGGCGCTGCTGGAGACGCTGGCGAGCCAGTTGCTGCTGCACGGCAACGGCTATGTGCAAGTGCTGCGCGATGCCGACGGGCAACCGGCCGAGCTGTTCGCGCTGCGGCCCGAGCGGGTGCGGGTACTGCCTGACAGCAAGGGCTGGCCGGCGGCGTTCAGCTATACACTGGGCGAGACGACGCTGCAGATCGATGCGGTGGACGAGTTTGGTCGGCCCAATCTCATCCACATCCGGGCCTTCCACCCAGCGGATGACCACTATGGCGCAGGCTGCCTCGAAGCGGCTGACGAGGCCGTGGCGATCCACAATGCCGCCGCGCGATGGAACCGGGCGCTGCTGGAGAATGCAGCGCGGCCATCGGGCGCGCTGGTCTATGATCCGGGTGAGCCTGGTGCGGCGCTGAGCGCGGACCAGTTCGAGCGGATCAAGACCGAGCTGGCGGCAGCGTTTTCCGGCGAGACCAATGCCGGGCGGCCGATGCTGCTGGAAGGCGGGCTCAAGTGGCAGACCTTGGCGCTGAGCCCGGCGGACATGGACTTCGCCACGCTGAAGGCGGCGGCAGCACGGGACATCGCGCTGGCATTCGGCGTGCCGCCGATGCTGCTCGGGCTGCCGGGCGACAACACCTATTCGAACTACCGCGAGGCCAACCGGGCGCTCTGGCGGCTGACGCTGCTGCCGCTGGCGGGGAAGATCCTCGATGCGCTGGCGGAGGGGCTGGCACCTTGGTTTGCCGAGGCGTCGCTGGCCGTCGAGCTCGACCGGGTACCGGCGCTGGCCGAGGACCGGCAGGTGCTGTGGTCGCAGGTGACCGCGGCCGATTTCCTTACCCCCGCCGAGAAGCGGCAGATGCTCGGCCTTGCGGAGAACCTGACATGAAGCGCGAGGACATGCTGGCCGGCCTATTGGCGCAGGCCGGGAGCGAAGGCTCTGACCTGATTACCCTGAGGGCCGTCGTCGAAGAGGCGAGCGAGCTGGGCGCGGCGCGGGCGCTGGAGCAGATGGGCCTCGCCGACGAGACCGCGCACGAGGACCTTGCCGAGCTGCGCGAACTGCTGCGGGCCTGGCGCGATGCCAAGGCGAGCGCGTGGAAGGCGGTGGTCGGCTGGGTGGTTCGCGGCGTGCTGGCGCTGCTGCTGCTCGGCATCGCGGTGCGTTTCGGATCGCAGGACGTGCTGAAGTGAGCGCGGCGGGGACTGCGGCGCCGAGGGGGCTGCGCTTTGCGGGCTATGCCGCCGTGTTCGGCAAGCGCGACAGCGGCGGCGACGTGATCGTGCCGGGTGCGTTTGCGGAGACGCTGGCGGCGCGCAAGGAGGCGGGCGTGCGGCTGCCGCTGCTGTGGCAGCACCGCAGCGGGCAGCGGATCGGCTGGGTCGAACTGGCCGAGGAGGACCGGCACGGCCTGCGCGTGATCGCCTCGCTCTCGCCGGGGGCAGGACCCGCCGCGAAGGCGCTGGCCGAAGGCGCGGTGAACGGCCTCTCGTTCGGATATCGGGTGCGCGATGCCGCACCGCAGGGCGGCGGGCGCGAATTGCGCAGCGTCGACCTGATCGAAGTCAGCCTGGTGACCCGGCCCATGCAGCAGCTGGCCCGCGTCCACTACGTCGACAGCAATGGCGGCCGGTTGGCGCCAGCTAACTCCCAACCCGTTTCGTGACCCAAGAAAGGACGTTCGGTTCCATGGACATCAACACCCCCGAAAGCGCCGTGATCGGCGCAATCGAGACCAAGGCCGACGCGTTCGACGCGTCGTTCGACATCATGGCGCGCCAGGATGAAACCGCGGCTGCGCTCGAAGCGCTGCGCGGCGATATTGCCGAAGTGAAGGGCAGGCTCGACAAGGTGAACCGCGCGGCTGTCCGCCCGGTGATCGGCAATGCGATCGGCGGCGCCGACATGGCCGACGCTTCGCCCGAACTGAAGGGCTTCGTGGATGGCTATCTGCGGATGGGCCGCGAGACCGAGCTAAAGTCGCTTTCGATCGGCTCGGCTGCCGACGGCGGCTTTGCCGTGCCGCGATCAATCGATGCCGAGATCGCGCGCCGCCTGGTCAAGCTGAGCCCGGTGCGCAGCGTGGCCAATGTCGTGCAGACGAGCACGAGCGGGTTCCGCCGCCTGATCTCGATCGGCGGCACAGCTTCGGGCTGGGCGAGCGAGACCGGCGCGCGGATCGAGACGAACAGCCCGAAGCTGGCCGAGATCGCGCCGCCGCTGGGCGAGCTCTATGCCAATCCTTCGGCGACGCAGCAGATGCTGGACGATGCGGCGTTCGATGTGGGCAGCTGGCTGGCGGGCGAGATCGCCACCGAGTTTGCCCGCGCCGAGGGTGCGGCGTTCATCAATGGTACCGGCACCAACCAGCCGCGCGGCTTCCTGACCGGCCCGACGGCGGCGCAAAACGATACGGCCCGCCCGTTCGGTACGCTGCAGTTCATAGCATCGGGCAATGCCAATGCGTTCGATGCGACGCCGGAGTCGAAGCTGATCGACATTGTCTTCGCGATGAAGGCAGCGCTGCGGCAGGGCGCGGTGTGGATGATGAACTCTGCGACGCTCGCTGCCGTGCGCAAGTTCAAGTCGGCCGACGGTTCGTTCCTGTGGCAGGCGGGGATCGTCGATGGCCAGCCGAGCCGCCTGCTTGGCTACCCGGTGGTCGAGGCCGAGGACATGCCGGACATCGGCGCCGGCAATTTCCCGATCGCGTTCGGCAACTTCAAGGCCGGCTACCTGATCGCCGAGCGGACCGCGACGACGATCCTGCGCGATCCCTACACCAACAAGCCCTACGTGCAGTTCTACGCGACGCGCCGGGTGGGCGGGCAGGTGCTCGACAGCGACGCGATCAAGCTGCTGAAGATCTCGACATGATGGCTTGAGGCGGGTGCGTGATCCCCTGACGCGCCCGCCTCCGCGTCCGCGGCGGCTCCCCTCACGCCGCGGACGCCCCCTTTCCCTGCGCGGGATGTTTGCATCCCCCGAACACCGGAGATTGCCATGAAGCGGGCAATTACCGCGCCGCCGACCTTGGCACCGACGGCGCTCGCCGAGCTCAAGGCCTGGCTCGGCATCAGCATGACGCGCGATGACGCGGAGCTGACAGCTTTGATCAGGACCGCACTGGAGCTGTGCGAAGGATTTATCGGCACGATGCCGCTCGTATCGGGCTGCGAGGAAGTGCTGACCGCGACTGGCGAATGGCAATCGCTGGCGACGCGGCCGGTCAAGGCGATTACCGGCGTGGTGGCCGTGGCCACGGATGGCACGCGCACGGCGCTGGCTCCGAACGGCTACGACATTGACATCGACGGTGATGGCACCGGGCGCATGCGTCTGTCGCAGCCCATCGACCAGACCCGTGTCGCGGTAAGGTTCACCGCCGGGATGGCAGAAACCTGGGACACGCTGCCCGACGCGATCCAGCAGGGGATCGTGCGCTGGGCGGCCTACCAGCACCGCGCGCGGGACAATGACAAGGCGATGGCCGGGCCGCCGGCTTCGGTGGCGGCGCTGTGGCGGCCCTGGCGGCGGATGCGCATCGCATGAGCGGGACCAGCAGCAACTTTGCGCAAGTGCAGCAGCAGTTGATCGCCGCCGCACGGCGCATTGCCGAAGCGAGGGCCGCACAGCGCGCTGCGCCCGACAACACCGCCAACTGGCGATCCCCGCGGTGGCTGTGGCCCCTGCTCTGACAGGAGTGAGCGATGGAACTGGCATTTCGTGCGGCCGTCATCGGCTGGCTTGCCGGCGATCCGGTCCTGGCCGCCGGGCTCAACGCCATTGTCGAGGAAGCGCCGATCAGGACGGCGCTGCCCTGGCTTGCGCTGACGGCGAGCGCGAGCACCGACTGGAGCAACAAGAGCGGGCGTGGGCGCGAGATAAGGATCGCGCTGGAGCTCAATTACCGGGGCTATGAGCAGCTGGCGGAGGCCGACCTGATCGGCGCGCTCGAGGCGCGGATGGAGAGCCTGCCGGCAGACCAGAGCGCGGCCGGATTCCGCATCGCCAGCCTGACATTCCTCAAGGCCCGCGCCGAGCAGCGCGGCGAGGCGCTGCGTGCGCTGGTGCTGGAATACCGGGCACGGGTCCTGGCGGCCTGAGCGCGCCACGTCCCACTGCCCTGACGATCACATCCTACCAAACAGGAGAACCGAGATGCCTGCACAGAAGGGAAGCGCGTTTCTGCTGAAGATCAGCGATGGCGCCGCAACGCCGACCTACAACACCGTGGCCGGGCTGCGCACGACGCAGATGTCGATCAATGGCGAGCTGGTGGTGGTGACCAGCAAGGATTCCGGGGGATGGCGCGAGCTGCTGTCGGGCGCCGGCACGCGCTCGGTGAGCGTCAGCGCGGCCGGTATCTTTCTCGGCAGCGCCGCCGAGGCGCAAGTGCGCGGCAATGCACTGGCCGGGACAATCACCGACTACGAGCTCTCGTTCGAGGGCGGCGAGAAGATGCGCGGCAAGTTCCTTGTCCAGAAGCTGGACTATGCAGGCGATTTCAACGGCGAGCGCAATTACACGCTCTCGCTCGAAAGCTCTGGCGCGGTGGCGCAGGCATGAGCGGCGCGGACGTGGCCGCCAATCCGCATCGCGGTGAGGCCAGCTTGCTGCTCGATGGCGTGATGCATGTGCTGCGCCCGAGCTTTAGCGCGCTGGTGGCCGCCGAGGAAGAGCTGGGACCACTGTTCGCACTCGTCGAGCGGGCGAGCGGCGGCGAGCTCAAGCTGGGCGAGATGGTGGCGCTGTTCTGGCATTGCCTGGCGCATCCCTCAGACCAGAGCCGCGAGGACTTTGCCGATGCGGTGACGCGGGCCGGGCTTGCCGCCTGCGCACCGGCACTGCGCGGCCTGCTGGTCCAGGTCCTGAAGGGCGGCGGATGAGCGCCAAGGCCGACGTACGCTTTGGCGAGGCGGCGACGCGGCTGGCCGGCCAGGCAGCGCTGCTGGTGGGCTGGACCCCGGATACGTTCTGGGCAGCGACGCCGGCAGAATTGATGGCGATCGCGATGGCCGCCGCCCCGCCGCCCGGAGACGGGATCGACCGCACCACCTTGACCGCGATGATGGAGCGCGACGTGCATGGATAGTCTTTCAACGCTGGTCGTCGACGTGCGGGCCAGCACCGACGGGTTTGCCAGCGATATCGGCCAGATGCGCAGCAGCTTTGATTCGATCCTGGTCGACGGCTTCAGCCGGGGCAATGACGTGCTGGAGCGCGGCCTGCTGAGTGCGGTGCGGCGCGGCAGCCTCGGCTTCGAGGACTTGCGCCGCACCGCGCTGAGAGTTGTCGACGACATCGCGGCACAGGCCTTGCGCGGCGGCCTCGCCTCGATCGGGATCGGTGGCGCGGGCGGAGGCGGCGGCGGAATCCTCGGTATCGGCAGCCTGATCGGTTCGCTGTTCGGCCTGCCGGGACGCGCGACGGGTGGGCCGGTCTCTCCGGGCCGGCCCTACATCGTTGGCGAGCGCGGTCCGGAGCTGTTTGTGCCGACTTCGGCGGGACAAGTGAATGCTGGCGGCGGTGGCGGCGGGAGCCGCTCGGTCAATGTCTCGATCCGGGTGGTAGCACCGGAAGGCAGCAGCAGCCCGGAAAGCCTGCGCCGCTCCAGCCGTCAGGTGGCGCAGGCGGTGCGCCGGGCCCTAAGCGACTAGTGAGAAGGAAAGAGGGGCCATGAGCTTCTGGCTGGCAAGCCGTCGCACCGTGCAGGCGACCGACACGATCCAGCGGTTCGATCCGCGGTTCTGGACAGTCGATTTTCCGCGTCCGGCGATGGCATCGGTGGTGACGACGGCACCGGATGCGCTGCGCGTCGATGCGGTATTCCAGAAGGCGAACGACCTGATCGGGCTGATCTGGGAAAGCACGGACCGGTGGGATCACCCGCTCCTCGCCTATGACACGGACCGTGACTATGCCCGGCTGACGCTGTCGTTCCGCTGGCGTTCGAGCGGGGTGCTGCCGCTCGATGCGGTGAACGGACCGACGCTCACCATCGAAGGGCGCGATGCAGCGGGCAATCCACGCGGCTGGTATGTGCGGCTGTGGAACTATGCCGTGGGGACGCCGACCGATGCGGTGGTGACACTGCCGTTCTCTTCGCTCGCGGGCGGGTTCCTGCTGCCGGGTGAGGCTGATCCGGTCTATCCCTCGGACATAGACCGGATGTTCATCTCGCTTGTTGCGCCGGGCTATTCGGCGACAGCGACGACACCGTTTGCATCGGCGGTGACCGGCTGGGCCGAACTGAGCGCGATGCGCTGCAGTGGGCACAAGCCGATGCTGACTATCGGGGATGTCATGGTGCCGCCGCATGGGCTTTGCATCGCGACCGGCTATGACGATGGCTACAACCAGACGCCGGCGCGATTGCTGCGCAGCATTCGCGGCCTCGGCTATCGCGGCAGCATCAATCATTACGTGGGGATGAGTCACTTCTTCCCGCTGGCGCCTGATGGCGCGGGCGGTTTCGTGGTCGATCCGGCATTGCCTGCGCTGAATGCTGCGGCGGAGCGCTGGCACAGCGGCTTTCTGTCGGCTGCGAAGGCGATGGGATACACGGTTATCCTGTCGCAATCATATGAGTTGCTGGCGCAGCATTGTCCGGCTGCCTGGCAGCAGCGGACGGCAGACGGAACGCCGTCGCGGACCGGATGGTCGCCGCCATCGGCGCTGCTCTCGCCAGCCAACTCGGCGGCTACGGGCTGGTTGCGCAAGGTGGCTGTGCGGCTCGCCGGATTGCTGACCGAGGCGGGCCTGCCTGTGCGCTATCAGGTTGGCGAGCCGTGGTGGTGGGTGACGGCAGACCGCAAGATATGCATCTACGATGACGCGGCCAAGGCGGCATTGGGCGGGAACCCGGTGGTCATTCCTGATCTTGGCGCGCCGCTGAATGCTGCGCAGAAATCGCTGCTCGATGCGGCGGGTGCGCTGCTGGCGGCCTCGACCGCGAGCCTGACAGCGGCGGTGCGCACGGCGGCGGGAAGCGCACCATGCGAGACTCTGCTGCTGACTTTTCTGCCGACGGTTCTGGACCCTGCAACACCGGAGGCGCGGCGGGCCAACCTGCCGACCGGGTGGGCCTCGCCCGCGTTCGATGTGCTGCAGCTTGAGGACTATGACTGGCTGACGGCCGGGTTCGAGGCGCGCCGGACACGGGGACGCGCGGAAGCGGAAGCCCGGCTCGGCTATCCGCGCTCCCGGCAGCACTACCTATCAGGCTTCGTGCTGAACAAGGCGGACGCCGAGGCACAGTGGCCGCTCATCGACGCGGGGGCGAGCGAAGCGCAAGCGCTGGGCGTGGCCGAGACTTTCATCTGGGCGCTGCCGCAAGTGGCTCGCGACGGTTTCACCCGCTTACCCGACGCTGCCGCAGGAGCAGCCAGCGAGGACGACATCATGCAGCCCTTCGACGATGTGCTCTTCCCTATTGCGATTGGCCGATCCGCGACGGTCACGCCCGAGTTCTCGACGAATGTGACGATCACGGCGTCGGGCTTCGAGCGGCGCAACAGCCTGTGGGCCGATGCACGGCTGCGGTTCGATGTCGGGCCGGGCGTACGTTCGGAGGCCGAGCTGGGCGACCTGATCGCATTCTTCCGCGCGCGGCGTGGCCAGGCGCGCGGGTTCAGGCTGCGCGATCCGTCCGACTTCAGCTCCAACGGGATGATCGGAGTGCCAACCGCGCTTGATCAGCTGATCGGAACGGGCAACGGCGCGCAGGCGCGCTTTCCACTGGTCAAGGCATATGGCTCGGGGCTCGACGCGCAGCAGCGCAGGATTACCCGGCCGCGCAAGGAAAGCGTGCTGGTAAGCGTGGACGGCGCGGCGGTGACCAACTGGTCGCTCGATGCGCTGGGCGAGATTGTCTTTGCAGATGCCCCGGCCGCCGGAAAGGCAATCCGCGCCGGGTTCCTCTTCGATGTACCGGTGCGGTTCGCCGAAGACCGGCTTGATGTCTCCGGCGCGGCGTTTGCCGCCGGAGAGGCGCCGAGCGTGCCGCTGATCGAACTGCGCGAGGATGCCTGACATGCCCGAGAGCACGCGGATCTGGTTCAGTCAGCCGCTCGAGACTGTGGCGATCTGGTGGCGGCTTGAACGGCGCGACGGCGTGACGCTGGGTTTCACCAGCCACGACCGCGATCTGATGTTCGACGGGCTGCTCCACCGCACCGCGCCGGGCATGGTGCCATCAGCGATCCGGCGCACCGCGGATTTCGAGGCCGACAGCGCCGAAGTGGCTGGCGCGCTGAGCCACGATTCCATCCGTGAGGCTGACCTTGCCGCAGGCCGGTTCGACGGTGGATCGATCGCGATGGGACTGGTCGACTGGGAAACGCTGGAACGGATGACGCTCTATGCGGGCACGATCGGCACAGTTGGTCATGAGGGCTCCGGGTTTTCCGCCGAGCTGCGATCGGTCAAAGACTTGTTGGCACGGCAAATCGTGCCGCGCACTGCGCCTACCTGCCGGGCCGAGTTCTGCGGCGAGGGCTGCACGCTTTCAGCCGCGGCGTTCACGCATCAGGCAAGCCTGGCAGCGATGTCTGCAGACGGCAGCTCAGTGCGTGTGGCGGGAGGCCCGCCAGCCTCCTCGCTAGCGTTTGGTACCCTGCGCTGGATCGATGGCCCAGAGGCGGGGATCGTCCGGCGAATCGAGGCTGTCGACGGGACCTCACTGCTCGTTGACCGGACAACAGCTGCGCAGATCAGCGTCGGAACGCGGGTCGAACTGCGCGAGGGTTGCGACCACACACTCGACACGTGCGCGAACCGCTTTGGCAATGCGGTCAATTTTCAGGGCGAGCCGTTCCTGCCCGGAAACGATCTGCTGACCCGCTATCCGGCACCGCCGCGATGACCAAGGTACTGGCTGATGCTGCGATGAGTCTTGTCGGCGTACGGTTTCGCTTGCACGGCAGGGATCCCGCGACCGGCCTCGACTGCGTGGGGGTGGTGGCCGAGGCCATGCGCCGCGCGGGGATCGAGCCCGTCGTGCCGGCAGGATACCGTCTGCGCTCGACTTCGGTGATCGGCCTGCTGCCATTTGCAAAAGCCAATCACTTCGAGCCGGTCGCGCTGGCAGATGCCGACGTAGCGCTGGCGATGGTCAACCCCGTCCAGCCGCACCTTGCTGTCAGCGCGGCCGACGGCTTCGTCCACGCGCATGCTGGGATCGGAAGGGTGACTTTTCTGCCCGGCGCTTTGCCTTGGCCGGTCGCCGGTAGCTGGCGCGTGCCGATCCCCAAGCATGAGAACGGGAACTGAGGTTTATGGCTACACTGCTTCTGACTGCCGTAGGCTCCATCTTCGGGGGGCCGCTGGGGGGCGCGATCGGGGCGCTGGTCGGTCGCCAGATCGACACGGCTATCATCGGTGGGCGCAAGGTCGAAGGGCCGCGGCTGAAGGACCTGACGGTCCAGACATCGAGCTACGGATCGGCATTGCCGCTGCATTTCGGGAAGATGCGGGCCGCAGGCAGCGTGATCTGGGCAACCGAACTTGTCGAACACAAGGATACGGCGGGCGGCGGCAAGGGACGGCCTTCGGTGACGAGCTATACCTACACGTCCTCGTTCGCCGTAGCGGTGAGCAGCAGGCCGATTGCGGGGATCGGGCGGGTCTGGGCCGATGGCAATCTTCTGCGCGGGGCCGACGGCGACCTCAAAGTCGGCGGCAAGCTGCGGGTCCATCTCGGGCATGGCGATCAGGCAGCGGACTTGCTGATGGCCCAGGCCGAAGGGAGCGCGCGCTGTCCCGCCTATCGCGGCCTTGCCTATGTCGTGTTCGAAGACCTCGAACTGGCGGATTATGGCAACCGCATCCCCTCGCTGACGTTCGAGATTCTCGGCGACGCGGGCAGCACGTCGATCGACGCCGTGGCGCGGGCGATCCTGCCGGAAGCAGCGGTCAGCAATCTCGAGACCAGCCTTGCAGGGTTCAGCATCGATCAGGGGTCGGCTGGGGATGCGCTCGCGGTGATTGCCGAAGCCGTGCCCATCGCTTGTGCGGTAACGGGGGGCACCCTTTCGCTTCATGCGGCGGAACCGACCGGGTTGGTGACGCCGAGGCTGCTGCCGGCGCCAGCGGCAGCGAACAAGGATGGCCAGTCGTCCGAAGCCAAGGCGAGCGGCTGGTCGCGCAAGCGGGAACCCTTGCCGCGCGTGCGGCAATGCGGCGTCCGGTACTACGATACGGCGAGGGACTACCAGCCGGGGCTGCAGCGCGGGATCGGCCGGAGTGAGCAGGGCGACCTGCAAGTGATCGAACTGCCCGCAGCGCTCAGTGCAGCCGAAGCGCAAGCACTTGCCAGCAGCGCAGGTCGTCGCGCGGCCCGACCTGCCGACACCATCAGCTACCGCGTGACGGAGATCGACCCGGCGATTGTCCCCGGGGCCTTCGTCGAGGCTCCGATCGCCTCCGGGTTGTGGCGCGTCGCACAGTGGGAATGGCAGCAGGATGGCGTTCTGCTGTCGCTCACCGCGTGCCCGTCAAAGGGCACGAACACTGCCCGTCCGGCGGGTGCAGCCGATGCCGGGCGTTTCAATGCTGCGATCGATCTTGCCCGCACGCCGACTGTACTGGAAGCCTTCGCCTTGCCGTGGGACGGGACCGGCAGCGGAACCAGCCCTGCGGTGTTTGCTGCGGCGTCAGGCGCCAGCGCCGGTTGGACCGGCGCCTCCCTGCTGGCCGATCTCGGCGGAGATGGTGGCGCGCTCGTCTCGATCGGCTCGACCGGCCGAACCCGGGCACGAATGGGCCACACGCTTGGAACCCTGGCCTCCGCTTCGCCGCTCCTGCTGGATCGCACATCGACGCTGGACATTGCCCTTGCCGCGCCGGATCAGACCCTGAACGAGGCGAGCCTCGCGCAGTTGCTCCAAGGCGCGAACCGTGCCCGCGTTGGCAACGAAATCGTGCAGTTCGCAAGTGCCGCACCGCTCGGTGACGGAGTGTGGCGATTGAGCAACTTGCTACGCGGGCGCGGCGGCACCGAATGGGCCATCGGCACCCATCGCGCCAGCGAGCCGTTTGTCCTTATCGAGGACAATCTCGTGCAACTCGACCCCTCGCTGATCGGGGATCCGGCAACGACGCGCATCGTTGCTGTTGGCCTTGGCGACACGGCGGCTGTCAGTGTGCCGATCAGCGACCCCAGCGCGACACTCCGCCCGCTCTCGCCGGTCCATGGCAAGGCTGCCCGCGAGACAGATGGCGCGATCACACTCAAGTGGACACGGCGCGCGCGCGGCGCGTGGCTGTGGCGCGATGGTGTCGACACGGCATTGAACGAAGAGACGGAGCGCTGGGAGATCGCGCTCGGTGATCCGGACACACCGGTGCTGCGCTGGCAAACGACGACCTCTGCCCTCTCGATCACGGCGGACCAGATCGCCGGCTTGCCGACCGGTGCGCCGCACTACTTCGCGGTCCGCCAGATCGGACGGAATGCCGCTTCGACTGCGCTGCGGATCGATTTTCCCGCCTGACCCGAGCAAAGGAAACCGCTGTGACTGACCCCATGAGTTTCTCCTCCACCTCGCCGCGCCACGCTCTGCCATTGCTGTTCGCCGGGCAGAGCCAGAAGGAATTGACCGTAAACGAGGCCATGGTCGCGCTGGACGCCCTGCTCCACCCGGCGATCGAAGCAGTGGTTACCAGCCCGCCAACGGCACCAGCGAATGGACAGTGCTGGCTGGTCGGGACCGCCGCGACAGGCGTGTTCGCTGGGCAGACCGACCGCATCGCAGCGTGGAGCGAAGGCGGCTGGCGCTTCCTTGCCCCGCGCGAGGGAATGCGCGCTTATGACATCTCTTCCGCCGCATACCGAGTGTACGCGGGAGGCAGTTGGCTCGTGCCTGCCACACCGACCGCGCCAACGGGGGGTAGCGTCATTGACAACCAGGCCCGGACCGCAATCTCTGCCATGCTGACTTCCCTACGCGCTGCAGGGGTGCTCGCCTGACACGCTTGCCCCTTTTGGTCAGGTCTTGGGTGATGCAGCTATTTGCGAGGACTTCTCCGCGCGGGTTTTGTGGCCTACATGTCTGGTTTTAGTTGCCTTTTGGCAACAGGCTGCACTCACGTTTGCTTGCAAGCAAAAACGAGAGCCGCTAATGGCGTGATCACCCGAGGCATGACTTCGAATAAAGGGGAAATGAGAATGCGGAAACTGCTCGTGGGCTTGGCCCTGGCGTCGACGGCGCTCGCAACGCCGGCGCTCGCCAAGAAGGATTCCTGGTACGTCGAGGTCGATGCCGGCGCGATGATCGTTGAGAGGACCGATCTCACGATCGCTGGTGTCGCTAACGCCGCCACTCTCAAGAACGATACCGGCTACGACATCGGCGGTGTCGTTGGTTACGACTTCGGTGGCTTCCGCCTCGAGTCCGAAATCGGCTACCGCCGCGCTCGCGCTGACCGCGTCACCGACAGCACCGGTGCCACTGCTGACCGCGCAAGCGGCACGCTGACGGGTCGTTCGCAGGCCCTGAGCTACATGGTCAACGGCCTGCTCGACTTCGGTCCCGATGACGGCCTGCAGGCCTTTGTCGGTGGCGGTGTTGGCGTTGCCAACGTCAAGTATGTCATCTCGACGGCCGGCTTCGGCAATGTAAACGACTCTGACACCCGGTTCGCGTGGCAGGCCCTTGCTGGCGTGCGCACCCCGCTCACCAAGCACTGGGATGTGGGCCTGAAGTATCGCTACTTCAGCGTCGACAAGCTGAACTTTGTCGGCGGCGGCGCACTGAGCGGCTCCGCCATCAACGGCCAGTGGCGTTCGCACTCGATCCTCGGCACGCTGGCTTACAACTTCGGCGGCGACAAGCCGGCGCCGATGCCGGAACCGCCGGCTCCGCCTCCGCCGCCCCCGCCGCCGCCGCCGCCGCCGCCCCCGCCGCCG
>OFDC01001114.1_pt1 | contig 15491 bp, 14 predicted proteins | sample 1520941 | NCBI WGS metagenome assembly OFDC01 (sample SAMEA94258168, study PRJEB24077) | hot springs metagenome | biome: Aquatic biome; feature: Water | place: India | collected 2012-12-06 | depth 5 m | reverse complement strand
CAGGCCAATGATCCCCAGGCACGAACGGTAGCCCTGCTCGGGATGCGGCCGGTCCTCGATGATGCGCTCGATCAGCAGCGACAGCATCGGGCCGATCCGGCCCGCCTCCTCCTGGATCTTTGCCGGTGTCCAGTCGAGATAGCGCCGGTGGCTCGACGGCATGTGCTCGGGCACGGTCGTGTGCCGACCATTGCCACTGCCGCGCATGTGCACCGCGATCCGCTCGCCGCCGAGGAAGATCTCCACGGTCCGGGCGGTGTAACGCGCCTCGACCTCCCGGCGCGCGTAGCGGTGCGGCACGGAGTAATGATGCTGCTCGACTGCGACATGGTAATCGAGCCCGACCCGGCAGCGCTTCCATTGCGCATGGACCCACGGCTCAGCCGGTAGCGGCTTCAGGTTCGGAGCATCGATCTCCTCGAACAGCTGTCGGCGCGTTCGGCCGAACTGGCGCAGCACACGGCGCTCATTCAGATCAGCAAGGCACTCGGTAATGGCAGTATTGAGCTCGGCCAGACTGTAAAAGATGCAATTGCGCAGACGGCCCAGCACCCAGCGCTCGACGATCCTGACACAGGCCTCAACCTTCGCCTTGTCCTTGGGCCTCCTCGGCCGCGCCGGCAGCACTGCCGTCCCGTAATGCCGAGCCATGTCCGTGTAGCTGCGGTTGATCATCGGATCGAAGTGGCAGGCCTTGATCACCGCGACCTTGGCATTATCCGGAACCAGCAGCTGCGGCACCCCGCCGAAGAAGGCAAAGGCAGCATTGTGGGCCTCGGCCCAGTCGGCAAATTGCTCGGTCCAGGTCGCACACGCAAACGACAGGCTTGAGCCGCCCAGAACAGCGACGAACAGGTGCGCATCGCGGGTCTCGCCGGTCCTGCGATCCACCACCACCGGCACCGTGTCGCCAGCGTAGTCAACGAACAGCTTCTCGCCGCCAGCATGGCTCTGGCGCATCACCAACGGCAGCCGGCCTTCCCAGCGCCGGAACAGGTCACACCATCGGCTGTAGCGATAGCCGTCAGGGTTCGCCGCGTAGTACTCCTCCCACAGGATCTGCAGCGTCACGTGCTTGCGCTTCAACTCACGCGCCACCACCGCCCAGTCGGGCTCCGGCAACTTGCGGCGCCCGGGCTTTACCCCTGGCACGCCGTAGAGCCGGGACTCCAGGTCGCTGTCCGTCATCTCAGGCTGCACCGGCCAAGTCAGCCCCGACCGACTGAACCGCCGAAGCGTATCCCGGACCGTCGTCGATCCGACCCCGACCCGCTCGCCAGCTACCCGCGTCGAAAGCCCGCAGTCCAGGCTCAGACGCAAAATCTCGCGCACATGGCGCATCGCAACTCTCCTCGTCGGCATGCATTCCTCCAACCGCTGTCCGGCCGAAAGAATGCTCCAACGATCAGGTGAGCCTAACCTCAAACTGCGCGCCATCACCTCGGAATGCTGCGCGGATAATTCTCGGAACGCTGCGCGCCATCACCTCGGAATCCCGCGCGCCATCAAATCGGAACACCGCGCGCGATCACCTCGGAATCCGCACAATCGCATCGCTTTGCCACTCGGTTTGACCGAAGCGGTCATGGTGCCGCTAGTTCGGCATATCGTCGATGTGCGCAATATCTGCGCGCACCACGGTCGGCTTTGGAACCGGGGGTTTCTGATCTGCCCACGGCTCTCCAGTAAGCCGAGGGATCTGCAGCTTTCACTTGACCATTCTGCCGTCAAGCCGCCCGCCAAACTCTTCAATGCACTGACGTTGATCGCCCATGTCGTGCGCACTGTTGCGCCAGACTCAACGTGGGCGGCGGAAATCAAGGCGCACGTCCTTACTCATCCGACCGGGGACTTCGCGGCGATGGGCTTCCCTGACGACTGGCAAGAAAGGCCGTTATGGGCATGATTGGGCTGCTTTCCCTCCGCCATAACTCAGCGCATCCGATCTACCGGGTCGAACTGGAGCAGGCGGCATTCAACCACGGGTTCCGAAAGTCCAATGGCATTGCCGATGGTTGGCTCTGGTTCAAGTCAGACGAAGGCGTGCCTGGTGAGGTTGCGCTCGCGAGCGGGACCCGGGTCGATGGTTCGCCTTGGTTTCTGGCCGTTGAACATGCGGGCGTGGCTGCAAAGCTGCGCGAGGAATTGACCGATGCGGCGGTGGAGCCTCCACCAGCGCACTTTCGTGCCGCGTTTGCCTTTGAAACCCAGGCCGATATGCGAGCGGCACTTTCGCGCTCGTTCCATCTGGCGCGTAGCCTGCCAACCTTCCCGCTCTCGCAATACAAAGCCGAAGTGGCAGAATTGGGCGACACCGAGGTCGAGCGAATCGTCAAGGAACGCGTCGGGCAAGGATATTTCCGCAAAGCGCTGCTGGACTACTGGGGCGGCTGCTGCCCCTTGACCGGGATCCGCGAGGAAGCCTTGCTTCGCGCCAGCCATATCGTGCCATGGGCCAAATGCCGAAGTGACGAAGAAAGACTCGACGTCTTCAACGGTTTGCTCCTCGCCGCGCACTGGGATGCTGCTTTCGATCGCGGCCTGGTCAGCTTTGATGATGGCGGGCGGGCACTGCTAAAGGCTGGATTGGATCGAGCCGTTGTCGATCTATTGTCTCCTCAGAACACAAACCCAATACCACTCGATCTCCAGCACCGGCGGCAACTTGCCTGGCATAGGCAGGCTTTTGGCTTCGCGCAGTGATCAACCATAGGCGCACCCAACCTACTGGGCTGCTCGCAAGGGGAGGTGCTTTGGTCCGCTACATCTCAGAACTATCCGTAACCCGTAGGTTCTGAACGATCGCCCTCAAAGCACCTTTGACTCCCGCAGGGCAAGAAATGTCAACCGTGGCTGCCGAGAGGCATTGTTGACCAGGGGTCACGACATAGCTCCCCATGATGCCCGGCGATGTCACCAGATCACCATGGTGAGGGTAGAGCAAAGTAAGCGCATCGCATTGGTAGAGCTGGCCATACGCCATCATCTGATAGACGTCTGACTGGGAAATACCCTGCTTCGGGTCTTCAATGCGCGCTGAGACCCGCTTCCACTTCGTGTCGATGACATGGACTACCTGACTGCCGCGCTTGATGAGAATGTCAGGCTTCGTCTGGAATAGTCGCCGCCCATCGTCGACCGCCTCCAGGCAGAACAGACGCCCACCTTGCAAATGGACGCTGAGGCCACTTCCAGCGAGCGCCCTGCGCATCATTCGGCCGACATATTGCTCGAACAGGGTGTTCATCTCGAACAGCAGGGAAAATCCAGCCTGAGAGCCTATTGAGGTCGTCTGAAACCGATCGCCGAGGAGGAACTTGGCGAGAGCGAGCAGATCTTTCCAACGGGCATTGGTTCGGTCGAGTTGGACGTCTTCCCAGCGGAGCGAACTCACCGGGATCGCGGACACATCGGCGTAGCTGAACGCCAACTCTGACAGCCGCCTCTGATTGTCTGTTGTTCGCGCAATTCGGCCCAGCCGACCGATCGCGGCCTTCATAATTTGATTGAGTGCGGTGTCGGGTGAAAGCTCATCGTATCGACAGGCCAGTTTTGACGGATTGACCGCCAGCGCCGTGAACTGGCGCCCCACGTCAAGACGGCCCCGAAGCGCGCGCAAGTCGTCTTGGCAATGGATGTACCGCCTCGGCATGCCTTGGCGGACGGCATCTACGAGTTTCGTGCTGAACAGCCGGATGAGGATTTCGAGCAGGCTGTCCTTTTGCCAGCCCAGATCGGTCATCGTGCCGCCATCGATCTCCATATCCAGCGCGACCGCCAGCAAGTGAACGAGTCTTTGCCGGATCAGGCCGCGCTTTGTGCCTTCGTCGCTGGCCGACGGAAAATCAATTTTCGGCAGAATCTCAAGCGCGCATCCTTCGCTCGCCACAATACCGACGACTTGTCCGGCGCGAAGTGAGTTGCGGCCCAGTGTCAGGATCCGCGATCCGCTTTCACCACCAAGAGGAGATTTGCGCGCCACCGACGCTAGCCGGTCTGCCGCCCAGGTCGGGAGTTCTCCTTCCCCGTCGCCATACGGCAGCGATTGCCATTCAAGGACCGACCGGCTGATCACGCCAGGCCGCTATAGGCATCCTGAGGAAACGAAGAGCGGACCGTCCAGCGCCAGCGCACTGGTGCATCGCCATCTTCATCGAGGCCCATCGGAGGCTTGAGCTCGATCCGTTCGAGGAAGCGGCTTCCTTCACGGTCTCCGAGGACCATGGCGACCTTGCTCCAATCTTCGAAGAAGTACTCCGACAGCAGAGGAATGACGCGCAGCCGCATACACTCATCAACGTCCCTGCGCGTTTGGCAGCCGACGAAATAGGCATGGCCGATCTGATGTTCGCGATCGAACAGGTATTCGATCCGCTCGTTCAAAGTGCGGAGCACCGCCGGCAGATCTACGCCTGAGCGAGATGCGGCATCTTCGAGCACATCGGGGTCAGGCATCATCTCGCGGAATTCGAATCGGCGTCGCAAGGCTGTGTCGAGCAGGGCAATCGAACGATCGGCCGTGTTCATAGTGCCGATGATGTGGAGGTTCGAAGGCACCCCGAATTCATCCTCGGAATACGGGAGGCGTACCTTGATCTCGTTCGGTTGCCCAAGGCGCTTGTCGGGTTCGAGCAGCGTGATCAGCTCACCGAACACTTTGGAGATGTTTGCCCGGTTGATCTCGTCGATGATCAGCACAAAGTCGTCCGGTGACGCAGGCGCCTGGGGGGTGGATTGCTGGCTGTTGATGTAGCGTTCGAGCGCCGGGATATTCAGTTCCTCCTTGGTCAGGAGGTAGATAGTCCGCATGCTGAACTTGCGCTGGTAGATCTCGCTGACCGGCACGCCATCACGGTCCACCCACAGCCACTTGACCTTTCGGCGGTGGGCATAGCCACCCTCAGGTCGCAGATGGAATTCATAGCCGCCAGTGACCTCGCCAATCGCGCGAAACAGACTGTTGCCCTTGGAAACGATGATCAGGTCGCCTGGCCTAACCCAGTTGCGGAAGATGAAAGGCATCTGCACCCGCCCAGTTTGGGCGTTGAGATCCTCGTCTTGATCGCCGCGCTGACGACACGCCTCGATGATGGCCTCGCGCGTTGCGAACTTGTCATCGCTCCAATCAATGTCTCCGAAACCGAGCAACGTATGGCCTTGGGCGATCGCCTCCTCGAAGAGGTATGCATCTTCCGGATTTGCCGCCTCGCCGATCGAAGTCTTGAAGACCTGGCGGCCCCCGACGCGAATGGCATCGGGGCCGGTGGAGTGACTGATGCTTGTTTCAGCGCGGCGGGCAATCCGCCGGAAGATTCCAGGGAAAGTTTCAAGCCTGAATCCGCCGGTTGAGTCCTCGCCATCTGCACCCGTAACCGGCTGCTTGCCTTCGACGAAATCCTCATAGCTCATCGACTGGTGAAAGGTGACGAACTCGATCCGCTTGGCGTCCGTGAGCCTGCGGTAAGCCGCCATGAGCTCATCCCGATCATCCGGAACGACCTCGCCGCACAGCGACACGGCCTCTGCGGCAGTGGCATAGGTCTTGCCAGTTCCGGGCGGGCCATAGAGGATGAGGTTGGTCGATTTCGTCGGCACAGCAGCCTTTGTTTGTCCAGGTTGAGCCACTTCAGCCCCTTTTCCGGTCACAATCTCAAATCCGAGGCGTTGCAGGATGCCATTGGCTGCTTGTTCGCCTTTGCCGCCGTAGAACTCACCCGCCGTTTGTGGCTTTCCACCCGGCATATAGCCATGGGCCGCACCTACCGTTGCTTTGGCTGGAAACAACATTCCGCCCGCATCGCGCCGGGTCCAATAGTCTCGCGGCTTGCCGAATTTGTATTTCGCAAGAAAGGCGTCAACGCCAACTTCGTCGCACTCGTCCATTGCCAGCTCGACGGCCTCGCGGGTTAAATCTGCCACCTGCGTTTCTCCCCACGTCTCTGCCATCGCCACCCAGATGAAACCCTGCACATCGGTCAGGCTACCTGTTTGCCAGTTCCAATCATCGAGCTGGTCCCGAATCCGGTTCATGACCCATTGGAATTCCTCGAACTCGACCAGTTCGAATTGCTGGGATGGGAAGAGCTTATGATCCAGCAGCGCCTTGCTAAGGCGATCAAAGGTCCGGGCTTTGTACCAGCAAGCGTCATTTACGTTCACTGTGCCGTAGACTGAGATCGTGATGCTCAGAACCTCGCCTCGGCGCATACCCGGAACACCGGCAGCTTTCAGGCTTTCGAGCACGCGGGCGCATTCCAGCAAGCCATCATGGTCTCCCGCGGGCAGGCGGGCCAATCGAGCAACAGTCTCGTAAAACCGCGTTTGCGTTTCGTTGGGCGCTTGAGAGACTTCGGCCTGAGTGCGCCAGCTCAGTGGCAGACCTTGGCGGGTGCCTTGAACGAGCGCCTTGAATATTTCGCGACCACACTGCTCGTCCGTGAGGTCTGGTCGATTGACCGCCGCAATTACGCCGTCGCGCGCCTCACGCTTGTAACTGCCTTCGGTTTCCCAGAAATCTCCTGTTTCCGATGCGAAACCTGCGAAGTCGGGCATTCGCTCCTTGAATACACCCATCAACCGGCTGATCTCTTCGGAGAACCGGTCATCACCAAGTTTGGGAGTATGCGGTCGTCGCCCCACTTGAGCGTCATCGCGGAATCGCTGGTAGAAATTCAGCGTGGCACGATAGCTGGCGAGGTTCGAGTAAAGATCTCCATCGATCTCTAGCTTGGACGGATTGGGGGCAGCATTGCGCTTATCTTCAGCTGAAAATTTCAACGTCGATGCAATCCCAGCGAATTTGTCCCGGTCGAAGTGTTCGTCGAGGTCGCCGTAAGTCTGATCAAGCCGTTTCGCGCGTGCGATCTGCGTGCTGATAGTGCCGGAATCATAACCTGAACCGACCAGCCAAGCTTTGAAATCGTGCTCCCTCATTTACCAATCTCGCAGTTCACGGCGCAAATCCCCCATCTTTCAGTCGCCAGTCCGTGCCGATGCCTGAGTGCGCATCCAGTACGGGTCGAACGATTGATGCGCGCTTACCCGTTAAAGCGCAGGCTACTTCAATAAGATTGTGCAATCTGTAGATGACGCTCTGCGTGCCGGTGCATTCCGAACCTTCCGCATCGCGCGAGGCTGTGATCAATTCCTCGGTTCCAGCAGGTTTCCTCATTGGATCAACGATAAAGCACAGGCAGCGATGCTGAGCAACGCAAGGCGAATGTCGATTAGATCAAAGTCCTGAGAACCATAAATTACGGTTTCGAAGGTGGTGCAATTTGAATTCGACCATTAAGCAAAGCGGCATGCGCGCCTGGATACTCTCGGACCTTCATATTGAGCAAAGCCACTGGGATCTGCCCGATCCGCAGCCAGAATATGATGTGCTCATCGCCGCGGGCGATATTCACGATCCGCTGAGCGCCGGGGTTCGTTGGCTCGCCGAGCGTTCGGGTGGCCGGCCGGTGGTTTATATCCCCGGGAATCACGAGTGGTACGCCTATCGTCAGCGCTTCACCATGAAGGACGAGACGTCGCGGGCGAAGGAGGCGGCTGCGGCACTTGGTGTTCATCTGCTGCTGGATTCTGCCGTCACAATCGACGGCGTTCGCTTCCTCGGCAGCACGCTATGGACCGATTTCGAAATTTTCGGGAACGGGCGCCTGGGAATGCGAAATGCCGGCAAATGGATGAACGACTTCAGGGTCATTTTCCCAACTGACTTGCGACAGGCTCTGACGCCCGAACAGACGCTGAGGTGGCACATGGAGTCGCGCTTCTGGCTTGAGGAGGCGCTTCGCGAGCAGTTTGATGGCAAAACCATCGTTGTTACGCATCACCTTCCGCATCCCCGTTCTGTCCACGAGCAATATGCGAATGATCCGGTGACGCCGGCGTTCTGCAGTGACCTGTCTCAGATCGTCGAAAGTTCGGGGGCCGCGCTGTGGGTTCACGGTCATACGCACACGAGCTGCGACTATATGGCGGGGAGCACGCGCGTCGTTTGCAACCCGAAGGGATACGGTCCGCAATCGCGGAGTGGGGCCATCGAGAATGATGAATTCAAACCAGAACTGGTGATCGAAATCTGATCGTTCAGCCGAACTGCCGGGCAACTGAATCCAGGCCTTCCGACACAGCTGCCATGGACTCCGTCACTCCGGTTTCGCGCGCATGTGTCGGCCAATCGGCGAGTGCGGCACGTACATCGTCAATGATGGCCGCAATTCGCTTTGCTGCAACTCCGTGGATCTTTCCCAACGTCTCAACATGCTCGCGCGTGATTGTGCGCCCTTCGCCCTGAACGGCCATGTAGTGTTCGCCGCCGGGGCCATTTGAGAACGTAAGGTCGAAGGCAGGTGCAAGCCGCCAATCTCCCCGATCATCCATGAGGTAGGCATGCTGGCGGACATGATCGTCCCGGTTCCTCGAGAGTACATTGAAGACCATGCGTCGGAAGGCTTGCTCTACGTCTGCCATGCTTTGGGTGATTGCCAATGTCGCCCTCAAGAAACCATCGTAGTCGACGCTCGGCACATGTGGTGACGCTTCGAGTGCTCCACCCAAGCTAACCATATGAAGCCTTTTGCCCGGCGCTGGTCGATCGAAGCGCTTAGTAGCGAAATGGCCAGGCCCGTTCGCCGAAGTGATCAACTTTGTGTCAGCCATGTCAATTTGCGCGACGCGGGCCATCCTTGCGTAGGCCTCCTCCAACGGTCCGATATCAGCAGGGTCGTTGGTCGCCGCAAATTTGACGATCCATTCTTCACTGATGTCACCATCTCCCGCGACAGTCAGTTCGTCCCCCGCGCACAGGCTGCCGTCTGCTCCGATCGCCACGTGGACTTTCGGTCGCGCACCGCCAGAGCCGCCGCCGAGACGAGCCAAAAGCGCCTCCAATCGGGTCTCCTCGCCCAGCAGAACATGACGGGCCTCTGCGGCGAGGGCGTCAAGATCGATACCGTCCGGGGCTTCACCAGCGAGAGTTTCAGGCTGGAAAATGAGCGCACCTCGACCTCTCGTGCCCACCAAGGCAAGCCTATCGACCGGATCAAGGTCTGCGATCCGGTGCCCCATCCGCTCGAGCCGACGCTTCAACAACAGCATCCCCCAAGCATCGGGCAGGCAGTCCGATAGGAAGCCATGGAGGCCATCGAACGCCCGGCTGCGCGCAGGGTGCAAGCCAGGCTCAACCGGGTAGCGTAGAGGAGAGATTGTCAGGCCTTCGGCAATGACTTCTGCCGACCATTCGAGCTGCGCAAGTCCGCCAGCCATCGCGAGCCTGCCGATTGAACGTGGCGGCGACTTCACATCGCTGAGAAGTCCAATGGCTAGGGGCGTTCCCGAAGCAAGCCTCATGGCCTCGCCCCCCCAGCGCGTTGCCGCTGCGACTTGGTTGCCCTGCGTTGCTGCGCCAGCAAATCTTCCATGCTGTTTGCGGCCATCGCCGGGAATAGGCCGACAATGCCTTCATCGCAGCGTAGAGCCATGGCGGCGCGCACAAGGTCCTCGATGGAAGCCGTGCCTTCAGCTTCCATCCGTCGCCACGTTCTGTAGGCCACACCTGCTTTTGCAGCTGCCGCTTGCTGGGTAAGATCAAGGGCAAGGCGGCGCTCTCGAATCCGCTTTCCAAGGCCCATCATCTGATCTCTGAGTGTGAGAATCATCGGCCATATATGGCCGGTAATCCTTAAAATGTCAAACTTAGTGGCCATATATGGCCGTTCTAAAGGAGGCTCGCTTGGAAACTGGTCGCCATGAGCGAAACATGGGCTTCAAGTGGTGGACGAAGTTCAAAGGCGCGAGGTTCACGAGTGAAGTTCCAGAGCCTGACCAGCGTCCAATGCTCCCGCCGATCTTCGGCTACGGCCAACTCGTTGCGCGAAATGTGGAAGGGTGTTCGTTCCCAACCATTGGTCGTCTTGACCTCGACGAGTCTGTCACGACCGTTGGGTTCAAAACTGAGAATATCGTAGCCCGCGCCATCGCCATCCACGTGGGAGACCCAACGGATGCGTTCGGCTAGGTCGGTTCGACCCGCGGCCCGTAGCGTGGCTCGTTCATGCTCAAGCACGCGCTCTTCACCAGCTAGGCCGAGTGCACGATTTCGCGCATCCCTTCCGGCAACATCGAATTTTCTCGCGATCGACGACATCTGCTCCAGTTCGTCAGGAGGAGGCATGTTGCTCAAAGTCGGCGGCGGTCCGATCCAAAGCGTTGGTGTTTCCATGACGGAAGTCGGCGCACGGGTCTCTTTGGCTAGGTGCACGGGCGCACGATCAAGTCCGCGCACAACGGCATCGATCAGCGAGGTCTGAAAATTGAATGCTGGCTTGTAGCCAGGTATCCAGTCCTCACCCAGAGCCTTCAAGACCGCGCTGATATTCTGGTGCTTATATTCAATCGAGCCTCGTGGTCGCCCAGTTTTGGCTTGCACAGCCCGGTTGTGCGCGGCCTTGTTGTAGCTCCGGCCCGCCCTATCGTCTGCAAGCATCGCGAAATAGTCTGCGACGATTGCGTCATTTTGTTCGTCGCTCCAATCCTCGGCCATCAGAACTCCTAGCTGCCAATGACCACACGCCCTTTGGCTGCTGAAAATTTCAGCCGTTGGATCGGCGTGCTGCACTTACTACGCGGCAACCGCTCAAATTCAACTTGAGTTGCTTGGGCTGCATAATGTCACTCGATATGATCATCGCGCCCGCTCCATGGCCAATGAGGCAATCGCATGATCTCTCGTGAAGAACTCTACAAGCTGGTCTGGGCCGAGCCTATGACCAAGGTTGCTAGCCGTTTCGACGTGTCCGGCAGTTACCTGGCGAGAATGTGCACTTTGCTGAATGTGCCGCGGCCAGAGCGCGGTTACTGGGCAAAGATGGCTGTCGGCAAGGCCCCGCCTCAGCCTCCGCTGCCTGCCGCGCTGCCAGGCGATCCCCTCGACTGGAGCAAGGAAGGAGAGAGACTGCCAGTTGCAAAGGCGGAGCGGCGTAAATCGCCTGAGCCGCCGGTGCCTACAGGTAAGAAGCCAAGCATCCCTCGTGATCGGACTCATGGGCTCATTCGTGGCGCCAAGGCGCACTTCGAGAAAACGAGGCAGATCGAGGAATGGGACTATCTGAAGCCGTATAAGAAGCTTTTGGTCGACGTGGTGACGTCGAGCGAGGGGCTCGATAAGGGTCTTTCGTTAGCAAACGACCTGTTTAACGCCCTTGAATCCATTGGGTATCGCGTAGTCATGGCGCCGACCCACGAATCGATGCGGCGGATCAATATCGACACACCGGCGGTCGATTACTGGCATCACACGCGATACTGGTCGCCGTATCGGCCTACGGTTGTGTACGTCGGGTCGATTGCCATCGGCCTTATCATTTTCGAATATCCGGAGAACGCCACGCTCCGGTATCTCAATGGTAAGTATGTGCGCGACACTGCCGAGCTGGAACGTCGGCATTCCCGCAACTCCTATCGGAGCTGGACAACCACCAGAGAGCTTCCGTCGGGACGATTTCGGATCTTCGCCTATTCACCGTATCACGGGGTGAACCTCTCAAGGACCTGGGACGAAACGAAAGCCGCCTCTCTGCGGCCGAAGCTCAAAGCGATTGCTCAAGAAATCGAAGCGATGGCTCCCAAACTGGCTCAAGAGCTTGAAAAGGCAGAACGCGAGGCGGAGATCAGGCATCAACAATGGCTGATCGAAGAGGACCGCCGCAAGCGCGAGGAAGACAAAAGGCGGATTCGACAATCAGAGGTTGAAAGCGACACTGACCTGCGGACGATCATCGGTACTTGGAGCGAGGTCGTGGGCGTTGAGCGATTTCTAGCCGGGGTCGAGCAGCGCGCTGAGCAGCTTTCGCCAGATGTGCGCCTGCGGGTTCAGGATCGACTGGCACTCGCGCGGCAATTTCTCGGTACACAAGATCCGTTGGACTTCTTCCTGAACTGGCGAACGCCCGTGGAACGCTATCAGCCTCGGTATCCTGAAAACGATTAGATTGCCCACCGTCGCCGTGGCATCGGTAAGTTCGGGAGTGGAGGGGGCGATGATGAGGTCGAGTTCAGCAACTCGAGAAGGATCATCGCATGCACTCGAAGCCGCCTCTGATATCGGATGGACTGCGCGCCAAATTCCAAGCGATCGCAACTGAAACCGCCGAGCTTGTGCCGCCCTTGGCCTACGCCAACTACGTAATCATCGATCCTACGACGGCCGATCTGGAGAGGATTTTGCCGGGCGCAGCGATCTATGTTGGCCAGACATCGGAACTCAAGAGTAGGATCCGATCGCACTTGCGTCAGGCAATCCGCCCAGCTCCCGAGCACGCACAGCTATATCACCACATGGCAAAATTGATCGGTCGGGGCGCCTGGCCGCTATTCCGTGTGCTTGAGACTCATACAAACCGGATCGATTGCAGGCTTGCCGAGACGGTTTGGGCTCAGAGGCTGCTTCGGTCTGGCGCTCGGCTGTTCAACACCTGGCCTGAGCAATCCAGAATTCTTACCGAATCGAGTTTGCGGCGGATGCAACGGGCGCGACTTTTCCTGCTTTCGCTCAAAGAGGCTGAAGCGGTTGATCTGCACCTCCAGATCGCATGCCGGGCAGGATGCTATACATTGACGGCGGCGCCGAAGGATTTGGCCGTGTGGTTCGGTCACCGCCTCACCCTGAAGGGCGTTCGAGAACGAACGCGCCGGTGTCCGGAGTGTGGCGGTCAAAACCGGTATGCTCTCGTCAATGGTGGGCTAGCGGATCTGCGTGTTGATCCGTGCGAATTGCCTGGATTCCAAAGCTCGGACTTGGAGACGCGCCTGTTTTTGCAGGAGCTCAGCGAGTTCCCTCTCTTCGCCGCGTCTGGACCAAATGGTGGCTGGCCCGATACATTCGCTTGAATGCCGGGCTCAATTCAAGGTGCCAGCCATCCTTGAAATTCCAGAATTGACCGTGGCGAACGAGACGGCCGAAGACCTGCTCAAAGGTATATAGGATCACGAAGAGGAAGACTGCCAAGGCTTCGACACCTGCCGGAACAATTGCGGACAGCCCATGCGAAGAGAGGCGCAGAAAATAGCTAGCTGAAGCGAAAAAGAGTATCGCCAGCACCGAAGGCTTCATCCACTTCATGGTCGAAGCGTAGAGCCGCAGAATGAAGCGGACGTGCTCTCGTTGCGTGCGCTGATGGATCGATTGACGAACAATGGTCCGCTGGGCAGCAGCGCGGTCGGGATACCTGTCCTCGATGAAGGAGTGCAGGCGTTGCTCTGCAGGGCCTAACGGATCATTGTCATTCATTGGCCGCCATCCTCCTCGTCAGAAGATCTGCCATGTCATCCGAGATGGTGCCGTTCTCCAGCAGGTATTGGAAGAATAATTTCGCGAGATTGATCTCGTTCTCCCGGCTTGGCGCAGCCTCATACTTGAGGTTGAAATCCTTGGCCAATCGGATGGCTTGCTCGAACATTTGCAGCAAGCTGTCGCGGAGCATGATGCCTGATCCGGTTAACAGCCAGGTTGGATCGATACGGTACTCCTGACAAAGCTTAGCGATTGCTGCCGCAGGCGGATCGCGATCGCCGCGTTCATAGGCGACCAGTGCCGATTGAGAGAGGCCCAGCTTCGCGGCGAACTCGATCTGCGTCGCCTTCTTTGCACGCCGCACTTCGAAAAAGCGCTGCCCGATCGTCACGGCTGATTAACCATCTTGCGCATTATCGCGAATCGCATATTATGTTCATATCCAGATATTGAGTGGTCATTGGCGATGATCACGCAGAATACGGAGGATTTGCGCTTATGCAAATGATGACCATCCGAGAGATCGCGCAGCACTCTGGTTGGCCGGAAGGGCGCATCCGGCGGCTCGTTGCGACGCGCCGGCTGCGCCATGTCAAACTCGACGGTTTGCTCTTGCTTCCAAAGAATGCGGTCGATGAATTTGTCGAGGCAAACATGGTCGAACCGGAGGCTACTCGTGCCAAAGGATGACCAGACCGTGCCGAGCCAGTCACTCACCATTGCTGGGAAGAGGATAGTGCCATGACCACCCTGACACCCATCCTAGACCGTGCACGCACGCCTGAAGCCTGGATCGAGCTGCTTGCCGAGAAGGGCATCATCCTCAAGCCCCGCACTCTCCGCGACTTGGCCCATCGATGGGGCGCTTGCCACAAAGTCGGCCGGGTCATGCTGATCACCCCGGAACAGCTCGATCACATCATCGAAAGCCAGAAGAAATGCCCCTCGAACCTTATCCCCGCGGCGCGGTCTGGTGGGCGCGCGGCCGTGTCGAATACAATGGCGCGCCGATCACCGAATACTACCGATGCAGCACTGGTGCATCTGAGGAACCGGGCGCTTGGGACTGGTGCCGGAAGGAAGAGCAAAGGGTCATCCGCATCCACCTGCTAGGCGAGGATCCGGAAGAAAAGACTATCACCTTCGCCGATGCCGTCCTTCAGTATGACGCCAAGCCCAAAGAGGCGGCCTATCTCGTACCGATAACGGAGCAGATCGGCTCCACCCCGATCAAGGACCTCAGCCCCAAAGTCGTCCGAGAGCTCGGGCCGAAGCTTTACCCGGATTGCTCAACGGACACCTGGACCCGTCAGGTCGTGACGCCGGTCAGGGCGGTCCTGAACAACATCAACGACAGCGAGAGCGGGATCGCCTTCCGGGTGCGTGGCTACACTCCGAAGGAGAAAGTCGCGCAGGACATCAAGCGCAAGAGCACGGGCCGGAAGAAGTACCCGCCGGGGAGCTGGGAATGGCTGCTGAAGTTTCGAGAGAAGGCTTCGCCGCGCTTGGGAGCCTTGGCCTTGCTCATGTTCGTGACAGGTGCGCGCATCAGCCAAGCCGTCTCCATGCATCCCCGCAAGCACATCAACAAAGCCAAGGGCATGGTCTGCATTCCCGGAGCCAAGGGCCACGGGGATCGCTGGCTGCGCGTGCCCGACGAAGTGATGGCAGAGCTCACAGCACTTCCCGAGATCTACCCACGTGATTGGTCGCGAAAGCCAGAGAACCTCCGACTGTTTGGTTATGCTGACCGTGGCGGGCCACGGAAGCTTTGGGCCAAGGCCTGCAAGGCTGCGGGCATCGAGCAGATTCCGTTTCACCCGGCAGGACGACATGGCTTTGGCCAGGAGATGAATGTTCGCGAGAAGGTCGATGAGAAAGCAGCCGGCGCGTTCGGTGGCTGGTCCGACCTGAACCTGATGCGGAACACCTACACGCACGCCGAGGACACCGAGACCAAGATCAATGAGGCGCTCAGGCGAGGTCTCATGAAGGCCGAGATCAAGACGAAGCTCAAGCTCAGAAAGGAGCCCTGACGTTGTACGGATTTTGTACGAGCGAGGGTCGAATCGACCCCTTTTTTGCCGCCAAACGTCGCGAGCGACCGGGGAATGGAAGTGGGTCCATCCATAAATTCCCTATATTTCAAGGGCATTTATGGTGGGCGCGGCAGGGATTGAACCTGCGACCCCAC
>OFDC01001112.1_pt1 | contig 15499 bp, 9 predicted proteins | sample 1520941 | NCBI WGS metagenome assembly OFDC01 (sample SAMEA94258168, study PRJEB24077) | hot springs metagenome | biome: Aquatic biome; feature: Water | place: India | collected 2012-12-06 | depth 5 m | reverse complement strand
CTCGAAGGATGGGCAACAAACTCGGTGCGCGTGCCCACCCTTCGAGACGCGCTCCTGCGAAGCGCTCCTCAGGGTGAGGTGATTTTTTCCCAGCCGGAAAGACTCTAGTCGTCGAAACCGACGAAGACGGTGGCTTCGGCGACGGACTTTCGTTCCGAGACGACCGCGTTCGCCGGGAAGCTGTCATCCGGCCAGCCCAGGGCGATGCTTTTCATGATGACCTGATCGTCGGGTATTGCCGCGTGCTCGCGCACCACCGGCGACTGCATGATGCCCTGGCTGTTGATCACGGCGCCCAGCCCGCGCGACCAGGCGGCATTCACCAGGGCCGTCGCCACGGCGCCGCAATCGAACGGCGTATCGTCGCTGCCGTCCAGCACGCGGTCGTAGGTCACGATCACGCAGACCGGCGCATCGAACTGACGGAAGCCGCGCAGCACCCAGTCCTGGCGCCCATCCTTGTCGTCCCGCGCGATCCCCATGGCGGAGAACAGTTGCTTGGCGACGCCGACCTGCCGGTCGCGATGCGCACCGGCAAAGGCCTTGCCCGTGCGGAATTCGCGCGACTGAGGGACGCCCGCCAGCATTCGCTCCGTGTTGCCCGCGCGGATACGGTTCAGCGGCTCGCCGGTGACGATGTAGAAATTCCACGGCTGGGTGTTCATGGACGACGGCGCACGCATCGCCAGGCCGATGATCTCCTCGATCAGCGCCCTGGGGACGGGATCGGGCTTGTAGCCGCGAATGCTGCGGCGGCCGCGGATGACGTCGTCGAACTGCATGTACCTGAGCTTCCCCGGACAATTCCTGTGCGGACCGAGTTTTCGGGATTTCCCGGCCCTCATGCAAGGGTGTCGAACGGCGGCGCGTTCGGCGGCGCGGCGGGTGAGCTGCGCCAGTCGGCGCTCGACGCCGACACCCTGTTGCAGGGCGACGTAAATGGCGACACGGTGGCCGACTTCACGATCCTGTTGATGGGCAGCCACGTGCCGATGGACAGCGACTTTGTCCTGTCGTGAGCACGCTCTCGGCGGGGCATGAGCGCCTTTATTGGCGCAGGCGCGGACCCTTCCAGGTCAGCTCGTAGTTCAGCTGGACGCGGTACTCCGTATAGGACGTGACCGCGTTGTTGAGGTACTGGTCAACGAAGGCGACCCGGTTGCGCAGGTTGAATGGCTTCAGCCAGGCGGGCGCGTTGGGCATGGCGTCGCCCCGGATGGCCAGTTCGAGATCGTATTCCCAGTTGTTCGAGAGCGCGGCGTGCGTCTGGGGATTGACGGCGCTGCCGCCGTACGTCGCCGTTGCAAAGAAGACCACACCGGGAAGACCCGCACCCTTGAAATCGTAGGCGGCGCCTGCGGTCACGGCCATCTCTCCGGCGCGATTGAAGTCCAGCGACTGAAGCTTGTTGTAGCCGATGAAGATGCCGTAGGGCGAGCGCCACGCAGCGGCAGAGCCGACCTGGGTATAGGATACGCGGAAGGCCATCGGTCCCCAGAAGGCGTCGGCGCGAAAGCCGCCCCAGAAGGTGCTGAAGGGCTGGCCGGTGAGGAGGTTCAGGCCGTTGCTCCCCTGCACACCGAACTGCGCCGCAAGCACGACGAGGAGATCGTCATTCACCTTGATCGTGCCTCCGACATCGGCGTAGCTCGACCACAGGATATCCGCCACGTAATAGGTCGAGGCGCGGACCTGCAGGTCCTTCATGCTGCCGTACTTCGCGCTGAAGAGACCCATGCCCCTGTTCACGTTCGGCGCGCCGGCGGCTTCGCCCATGTTGATGAAGGCTGAATAGTCCCGTGGCTTCATCGCCGCCACATAGCCCGCGAAGTAGTTGACCGGCCCGAGCGCGCCGCGCAGCGCATAGGCTTCGAAGGTTTGCGGAATCTCGCGATCGTCGCGCGGGTTCACTTCCAGTTCGTCGACATACTGTCTGAACACCGTGGCGGTCTGGTTCTGCCAGCGGGCCGAGGCGTAGGCCTGACCGAGCGTGAAATAGCCGTATCCTCCCGGCTTGAGCAGCGACGTGCCGTCGGAAGTCGTGTCGCGGCCCTGGGGCGCCCAGACCGGTTGGGTCGTGTATCCCACCGCGCCGAACTGCAGCGTGTCGTAGAACCAGCCTGTCTGCAGGCCGACCCAACCGCCGGTTACGATGGCGGCCGAGCTGGGCGGCCTCTGGTTCTGTCGGTCGAAAAGGTAGCTGCGCAGGTGCAGGACGGCCGTCGCCTCGTCGTAGAGGAAGCGCTGCAGTTCCGCGCCGAGGCGGGAGGTCGGCCCTTCCGCCGGCGGTGCGCTCTCCTGAGCGCGGGCGGTTTCGACCGGCGCCATCCAGAGCAGCGCCAATGCCAGCCCGCCTGCCTTTCCAGCCGACGTCAGCGTTCGCATCTTTTGCACCCCCGTGCTCCCCGGGGGGACTCTCCTAGGAGCCCACTGTTAAGAAAATGCGCCAGGCAGGCGACAGTTCGCGAACGCCGGTCGGCGCGGCACTTGTCGCCGGTGCGCGACCGCTCTAGGGTCGACGTGTCCAAGGGGGGTCCCGTCAAGGGGCTGAGATACCGATGGTCGCCAGTCCAACTGGCGTCGGCGCGGTGACCCTTTGAACCTGATCCGGGTCATGCCGGCGAAGGGACTGGATACCTCCTTTGCACGACAAAACACCGGATCTCCGTCCGCCAACCAGCCACGGGAGATCCATCATGGACACCATCGTCACCGCCACTGCCCCGACCGTCACGACGGGGCCACTGCCCGCATCCCGCAAGGTCTATGCGACGCCCGAAGCCGCGCCCGACCTGCGCGTTCCCCTGCGCGAGATCGAACTCTCGTCGCCGCTGGAGCCGCCGGTCCGCGTCTACGATACGACCGGTCCCTACACCGATACTGACGTCGTGATCGACGTGCGCAAGGGTCTCGCGCCGACGCGCCGCGCCTGGGTGCTGGAACGCGGCGGCGTCGAGGAATATGCCGGCCGCGCCATCCAGGCGATCGACAACGGCAACGTGAAAGCCTCGGTGTTGCGGCCGTTTCCGCACGCGCAGAAGCCGCTGCGCGGGCTCGACGGCCAGCCGATCACGCAGTTCGAATGGGCCCGCGCCGGCGTGATCACCAAGGAGATGATCTACGTCGCGGCGCGCGAGAATCTCGGCCGCAAGACGGTGCTCGACGAGGCCGAGGCGCGGCTGGCCGACGGCGAAAGCTTCGGCGCGGCGCTGCCCGCCTTCATCACGCCGGAGTTCGTGCGCCAGGAGATCGCCGCGGGCCGCGCCATCATTCCCGCGAACATCAATCACGCCGAACTCGAGCCGATGATCATCGGCCGGAACTTCCTGGTGAAGATCAACGCCAACATCGGCAACTCCGCGGTTTCTTCCTCGATGGAGGAGGAGGTCGAGAAGATGGTGTGGTCGATCCGCTGGGGCGCCGACACCGTCATGGACCTCTCGACGGGGCGCAACATCCACGACACGCGCGAATGGATCGTGCGCAACGCACCGGTGCCGATCGGCACGGTGCCGATCTACCAGGCGCTGGAGAAGGTCGGCGGCGATCCGACGAAACTGTCGTGGGAAGTCTTCCGCGACACGCTGATCGAGCAGGCCGAGCAGGGCGTCGACTACTTCACCATCCATGCCGGCGTGCGCCTGGCGCACGTGCCGCTGACCGCCAGCCGGGTCACCGGCATCGTGAGCCGCGGCGGCTCGATGATGGCGCAGTGGTGCCTCACCGAGCATCGCGAGAGCTTCCTCTACGAGCATTTCGGCGACATCTGCGACATCATGCGCAAGTACGACGTCTCCTTCTCGCTGGGCGACGGGCTGCGGCCGGGATGCAACGCCGACGCCAACGACGCCGCGCAGTTCGCCGAGCTGGAGACGCTGGGCGAGCTCACCAGGGTCGCCTGGGACAAAGGCTGCCAGGTCATGATCGAGGGGCCGGGCCATGTGCCCATGCACAAGATCAAGGCCAACATGGACAAGCAGCTGCGCGAATGCGGCGAGGCGCCGTTCTACACGCTCGGACCGCTCGTGACCGACATCGCGCCGGGCTACGACCACATCACATCGGGCATCGGCGCCGCCATGATCGGCTGGTTCGGCACGGCGATGCTTTGTTACGTCACGCCCAAGGAACATCTCGGCCTGCCGGACCGGGACGATGTGAAGGTGGGCGTCATCACCTACAAGATCGCGGCCCATGCCGCCGATCTGGCCAAGGGCCATCCCGCCGCCCGCCTGCGCGACGATGCGCTGTCGCGGGCGCGGTTCGACTTCCGCTGGCGCGACCAGTTCAACCTCTCGCTCGATCCCGCCACGGCCGAGAAATTCCACGACGAGACCATGCCCAAGGAAGCCCACAAGACCGCGCATTTCTGCTCGATGTGCGGTCCGAAGTTCTGCTCCATGCGTATCACCCAGGACATCAGGGACTACGCGAAGAAGGGCATGGACGAGATGAGCGCCAAGTTCCGGGCGGGTGGCGGCAGTCTCTATCTCGAAGACAAACCGGCCGACTGACGTAATTTCTCGGGCATCCGACGGGTCTTTTGCGCCCCTCGGACGTTGAGACCGCGGTTCGGCGGGCGGCTGCCTTGCGCCCGCCATTTCCGTGGGGGAGACTCCTCCGGCTCAGCGCGTATGTGTTACGAGCTGTATTTCTAGGGTGAATCGAGAAAATGAAGCGGCTGCGAACCCTTCTCGGGATCGGTCTCGGCCTGGCGATCGTCGCTGGCGCGGGCTGGTACATCACGCAGTCGAGCACTGCGCCGCCGTCGCGGTCCCCCGGCCGCTTCGCTGCCGGCGCCGCCGTGCCGGTCGGGCTTGCCACGGCCGCGAAAGGGGACATTCCCATCGTCCTGCGCGCGCTGGGCACGGTCACGCCGCTGCAGACCGTGAACGTGAAGACCCAGATCACCGGCCAGCTGATCGACGTCTATTTCAAGGAAGGCCAGATGGTGAAGCAGGGCGACCTGCTGGCGCTGGTCGATCCCCGCCCCTACGACGTGGCCCTGCAGCAGGTCCTCGGCCAGCAGCAGCGCGACGAGGCTCTGCTCAAGAACGCCCAGGCCGACCTCGAACGTTATCGCAAGCTGGTTCAGCAGGATTCGATCGCCCGCCAGCAATACGACACGCAGGTGTCGCTGGTCCGCCAGTACGAGGCGGCTCTGGTGGTGGACCAGGCCTTGGTCGACGCGGCCAAGCTCAACGTCGCCTATACGCGCATCACGGCGCCACTCACCGGCAAGATCGGCCTGCGCATGGTCGACAAAGGTAACTACGTTACTATGGGTGATTCGAGCAGCATCTGCGTGATCATCCAGGTGCAGCCGATCTCGGTCCTGTTCACGATCCCGGAAGACTCCCTGCCTCTGGTGCGCAGGCGCCTGAAGACCGGCGAGACCATGGACGTACGGGCGCTCGACCGGTCGCAGAAGGTTGAACTCGGCGTGGGACGGCTCGACACGACGGACAACGTGATCGACCTCACGACCGGCACGGTGAAGCTGCGCGCGATCTTCGACAATACCGATGAGTCCCTGTTCCCCAACCAGTTCGTGAACGTCCGCCTGCTGGCCGACACGGTGAAGGACGCGGTCGTCGTGCCGGTCGCCGCCATCCAGCGCGGCCAGCCCGGCACATTCGTCTATCTCGCCAAGGCCGACGATTCCGTGGCGATCCGCGTCGTCGAACTCGGCGAGACCGACGGCGAGAAGGTGGCGATCCTCAAGGGCCTGCAGGTCGGCGACCAGGTGGTGATCGACGGCGTCGACCGCCTGCGCGACGGCGCCAAGATCCGCCGCCCGAACGCCGCGCCGCGTGCGCCGGCCGGTCCGCCGGTCGCCAACGCGCCGCCCGATGGCCAGACGCAGGGAGCGCCCGCCGACGGGCAGCGCCGGCGGCAGCAGGCCAATGGTGGCAGCGGCGGTACGGGCGGGCCCAATCCCGGCCGGCCGACGACCCAGACCAACCAGTAGCGCACTCGCGACATGAATCCGTCGCGGATATTCATCGAACGGCCGGTCGCGACCTCGCTCTTCATGGTTGCGATCATGCTGGTCGGTATCATCGCGTATCGCTTTTTGCCGCTGTCGGCGCTGCCGCAGGTCGACTATCCGACCATTCGCGTGCTGACCGTGTATCCGGGCGCCAGCCCGGAGGTGATGACGACCTCTGTCACGGCGCCGCTGGAGCGGCAGTTCGGCCAGATGCCGGGTCTCAATCAGATGACGTCGACCAGCTCGGCCGGCGCCTCGTCGATCACGCTGCAGTTCGACCTCAAGCTCGGGCTCGACATCGCCGAGCAGCAGGTCCAGGCCGCGATCAACGCCGCGGGCAATCTCCTGCCGGGAGACCTGCCGTCGCCGCCCATCTACGCCAAGTTCAATCCGGCCGACGCGCCGGTGCTGACGCTGGCCGTCACCTCGAAGACCGAACCTCTCACCAGGGTCCACGATCTCGTCGATACGCGCCTCGCGCAGAAGATTTCCCAGATTCCCGGCGTCGGCCTGGTGAAGCTGGAAGGTGGCCAGAAACCCGGCGTCCGCATCCGCGCCAACCCGACGGCACTCGCCGCCTACGGCATCAACATCGACGACCTGCGCACCACCATCTCCAACGCCAACGTCAACACGCCGAAGGGCAATTTCGACGGGCCGGCGCGCGCCCTGACCATCAACGCCAACGACCAGATCACCGACCCGGACACGTTCCGCGACATCATCGTCGCCTATCGCAACGGCGCACCGGTGCGCATCCGCGACGTGGCCTCGGTCGAGGAGGGGCAGGAGAACAATCGCATCGCCGCCTGGATGGACAATACCCAGGCGGTGATCGTGAACGTGCAGCGCCAGCCCGGCGCCAACGTCATCGAGGTGGTCGACCGCATCAAGACCCTGCTGCCGACGTTGCGCGAGACCCTGCCCAACTCGCTCGACGTCACGGTGCTCACCGACCGCACGCTGACCATCCGGGCCTCCGTGCGCGACGTGCAGATCGAACTGGGCTTCGCCGTCGTGCTGGTCGTGGCGGTGATCTTCGCCTTCCTGGGCGATGCCCGCGCCACGCTGATCCCCAGCCTGTCGGTGCCGCTGTCGCTCGTCGGCACGCTGGCGGTGATGTATCTCGCCGACTTCAGCCTCAACAACCTGTCGATCATGGCGCTCACCATCGCGACCGGCTTCGTGGTCGACGACGCCATCGTCATGATCGAGAACATCGCCCGCTACATCGAGCGCGGTGACGATCCCAAGCAGGCGGCGCTGAAGGGCTCGAAGCAGATCGCCTTCACGGTCGTGTCGCTCACCGTCTCGCTGATCGCGGTGCTGATCCCGCTGCTGTTCATGAGCGACGTGGTCGGCCGCCTGTTCAGCGAATTCGCCGTGACGCTGTCGGTCACAATCCTGATCTCGGCCGTGGTGTCGCTCACCCTCGTGCCCATGATGTGCGCGCAGTTCCTGCGTCAGCGGCCGCATGCGCCGGCGGCGCCGGCTGCCGCAAAGGCGCCAGTCTCTGTCCACGACGAGGAGATCGGGACCGGCTGGTTCGCCGGCGTGATCCGCTTCTACGATCGCTGCCTGATCGTCGTGTTCCGGCACCAGGTGCTCACCCTGCTGGTCGCTGTCGGCACGGTCGTGCTGACGGTGGCCCTCTACATCGCGATCCCCAAGGGCTTCTTCCCGGTGCAGGACACCGGTCTGATCCAGGCCGTGACCGAGGGGCCGCAGAGCGTCTCCTTCGCGTCGATGAGCGAGCGCCAGCGCGTGCTGGCCGAGGCGATCCTCAAGGACCCCGCCGTCGAGAGTCTCACCTCGTTCGTCGGCGTCGACGGCACCAATCCGACGCTGAACTCGGGACGCATGCTCATAAACCTGAAGCCGCGCAGCGAGCGCTCGTTGTCGGCGGCCCAGGTGATCCGGCGGCTGCAGCGGGCGACGGCTTCGGTGCCCGGCATCTCGCTCTACATGCAGCCGTCGCAGGATCTCACGATCGATTCGACGGTGAGCCGCACGCAGTACCAGTTCGTCCTGGAATCGGCCAACGCGTCCGAGTTCGACGCCTGGGTGCCGCGCCTCATGGACCGGTTGGAGAAGCTGCCCGAGCTGGTCGACGTGACGAGCGACCTGCAGAACAAGGGCCTGTCGATGTTCATTCGCATCGACCGTGATGCCGCGGCCCGCTTCGGCATCACCGCCGCCACCGTCGACAACGTGCTCTACGACGTGTTCGGCCAGCGAATCGTGTCGACCGTCTACACCCAGTCCAACCAGTACCGGGTGATCTACGAGGTCGAGCCCGAGATGGCGGCGTCGCTGAAGTCGCTCGACAGTCTGTACCTGCCCAGTTCGGCGAGCGGCAAGCAGGTGCCGCTTTCCGCCATCGCGACCTTCGAGGAGCGGACCGCGCCGCTGCGGCTCGACCGGTTCGGCCAGTTTCCGGCGACCACCATCTCCTTCAACCTCGCGCAGGGCTATGCGCTCGGCCAGGCGGTCGACGCCATCGTCGCGGCCCAGCGCGAGATCGGCATGCCGCGCTCGATCACGACGCACTTCCAGGGTGCGGCGCTCGCCTTCCAGAAGTCGCTCGACAGCCAGCTCCTGCTGATCCTGGCGGCCATCGTCACCGTCTATATCGTGCTGGGCGTGCTCTACGAGAGCTACATCCACCCGATCACGATCCTGTCGACCCTGCCGTCCGCCGGCATCGGCGCGCTGCTGGCTCTCATGCTCGCCGGCACGGACCTCAGCATCGTGGCCATCATCGGCATCGTGCTGCTGATCGGCATCGTGAAGAAGAACGCGATCATGATGATCGACTTCGCGCTCGATGCCGAACGCAACGAGGGCAAGGCGCCCCGGGAAGCCATCCACCAGGCCTGCCTGCTGCGCTTCCGGCCCATCCTGATGACCACGGTGGCGGCGCTGGTGGGCGCGCTGCCGCTGATGCTGGGCTCCGGCACCGGCTCCGAGCTGCGCCAGCCGCTCGGCCTCACCATCGTCGGCGGCCTGATCGTCAGCCAGTTGCTGACCCTGTTCACGACGCCGGTGATCTATCTCGCCTTCGATCGGCTGGGGCGTCGCATTCGCGGCGTGCCGGTCGATACGCCGCGGCATCCGGTGCGCGTAGAAGCCGGCGAGGGAACTTCGTGAACCTCTCGGCGCCCTTCATCGCGCGCCCCGTCGCCACGACGCTGCTCACCATCGGGTTGGCGCTCGCCGGCCTGGTGGCATTCTTCGGCCTGCCGGTCTCGCCGCTCCCGAAGATCGATTTCCCGACCATACAGGTGACCGCGAACCTTCCGGGTGCGTCGCCCGAGACGGTGGCGACCAGCGTGACGACGCCTCTCGAACGGCGGCTGGGGGCGATCGCGGGCGTCACCGAGATCACCTCCTCGAGCACGGTCGGCAATTCGCGCATCACGCTCCAGTTCGACCTGTCGCGCGACATCGACGGCGCGGCCCGCGACGTGCAGGCGGCGATCAGCGCGGCCCGCGCCGACATGCCGGCCGACCTGCGCAGCAACCCGCAGTATCGCAAGCTCAATCCGGCCGATGCGCCGGTGATGGTGATCGCGCTCACTTCGAACACGATCGGCCAGGGCCGCCTGTTCGACGCCGGTTCCAACATCCTGCAGCAGAAGCTCAGCCAGGTGAGCGGCGTCGGCCAGGTGACGCTGGGCGGCAGCTCGCTGCCCGCGGTCCGGGTCGAGCTCAATCCGACGGCGCTCACCAAGTACGGTATCGGCCTGGAGAGCGTGCGCGCCGCGCTGGCGGCCGCGAACGCAAACTCGCCGAAGGGGGCCATCGAGGTCGGCGATCAGCGCTACCAGATCTATTCCAACGACCAGGCCCGCGCGGCGGAGGAATACCGCTCGCTGATCATCGCTTGGCGCAACGGCGCCCCGGTCCGGCTGTCGGACGTGGCCGAGGTGCTGGATTCGACCGAGAACATCCGCAACGAGGGCCAGGCCAACGGCAAGCGCTCGGTGCTGGTCATCATCTACAAGCAGCCCAACGCCAACATCATCGAGACGGTCGACGAGATCAAGGCGCTGCTCCCCGAACTGCAGGCCTCGATGCCGAACGACGTCGAGCTGCAGGTGGTGAGCGACCGCACCACGACGATCCGCGCGGCGCTGAAGGAAGTCGAGCACGCACTGGTGATCGGCGTCGTGCTGGTGGTGCTGGTGACCTTCGCTTTCCTGCGCTCGGCCCGCGCCGGCTTCATCGCCGCCGTGACCGTGCCGGTGTCGCTGGTGGCGACCTTCGGGGGCATGTACCTGCTCGGCTACAGCCTGAACAACCTGTCGCTGATGGCGCTCACCATCGCCGCGGGCTTCGTGGTCGACGACGCGATCATCGTGCTGGAGAACGTGACCCGCCATCTCGAGGCCGGCATGTCGCGCATCGACGCCGCCCTCAAGGGGGCCCGCGAAGTCGGCTTCACCGTCGTGTCGATGAGCGTCTCGCTGATCGCCGTGTTCATCCCGATCCTGCTGATGGGCGGCATCGTGGGCCGCCTGTTCCGCGAGTTCGCCGTGACGCTGTCCGTGGCGATCCTGATCTCGATGGTCGTGTCGCTGACCACCACGCCGATGATGTGCGCCTACGTGCTGCGCGCGCCCAACGAGCATCGCCGGCCCAACTTCTTCGCGCGCTTCAGCGAGCGGGGGCTGGGCGGCCTGCAATGGCTGTATGGCCGCAGCTTGGGCTTCGTGCTGCGCCACCCGCTGCTCACCATGCTGGTCTTCCTGGCCACCGTGCTGCTCAACATCCACCTGTACGTCACGATTCCGAAGGGCTTCTTCCCGCAGCAGGATACCGGCCGCCTGATGGGCGGCATCCGCGCCGACCAGAGCATCTCCTTCCAGGCCATGCGCCGGAAGTTCCGGCAGTTCGTCGAGATCGTGCGCTCCGATCCCGCCATCGAGAGCGTGGCGGGATTCACGGGCGGCGGGCAGACCAACTCGGGCTTCATCTTCGCCACCCTGAAGCCGCTCGCCGAGCGCGACGTCACCGCCGACCAGGTGATCCAGCGGCTGCGGCCCAAGCTCGCCCAGGTGCCCGGCGCCATGCTGTTCCTGCAGGCCGTGCAGGACATCCGCGTCGGCGGCCGCCAGGGCAATGCGCAATTCCAGTTCACCCTGCAGGCCGATTCGCTGCCCGACCTCTACACCTGGGGTCCGAAACTCACCCAGGCGCTCCAGGCGGACACGTCCGTGATCACGGACGTGGATTCGGATCAGCAGCAGCGTGGGTTGCAGCTCAATCTTACCATCGATCGCGACGCGGCGAGCCGGCTGGGCGTCTCGACACGCAACATCTCGGCGACGCTCTACGACGCCTTCGGCCAGCGCCAGGTCTCGACCATCTACAACGCGCTGAACCAGTACCATGTCGTCATGGAGGTGGCGCCGCAGTGGTGGGAGAATCCGGAATCGCTGAAGGAGATCTACGTCAGCACGTCAGGCGGAGCACTCAGCGGCACCCAGTCGACCGGCAGCATCGCATCCACGACCACGACCTCGACATCCACGGGCGCGGCCGGGGCCGTGACGATCGATCCCGCCCAGGCGGTGCGCAACCTGCGAACGAACCAGATCGCCGTGAGCGGGCGCGGCTCGGCCTCGACGGGTGCGGCGGTCAGCACGACACCGGAGAAACTGGTGCCGCTGTCGTCGGTGACGCGCTGGGACTACGGCACCACGCCGCTCGCCGTGAACCACCAGAGCATGTTCGTGGCCAGCACCGTCTCGTTCAATCTCGCGCCCGGCAAGACGCTGAGCGATGCCGTGCAGTACGTGAACGACACGATGCGGGAGATCGGCGTGCCGACGACCCTGCACGGCTCCTTCCAGGGCACGGCACGCGCGTTCCAGCAATCGCTCGGCAACCAGCTCCTGCTGGTGCTGGCGGCGCTGGTTGCCGTCTATATCGTCCTCGGCATCCTGTACGAGAGTTACATCCACCCCATCACGATCCTGTCCACCCTGCCGTCGGCCGGCATTGGTGCGCTGCTCGCGCTGCAGTTCTCCGGCGTGGAGTTCAGCATCATCGCCATGATTGGCGTGCTGCTGCTGATCGGCATCGTGAAGAAGAACGCCATCATGATGATCGACGTGGCGCTGGAACGCGAACGCGCCGAGGGGCTCGAGCCCGCGACGGCGATCCATGAAGCGGCACTTCTGCGCTTCCGTCCCATCCTGATGACGACCATGGCCGCGATCCTGGGTGCCCTGCCGCTGGCGCTCGGTTATGGCGATGGCGCGGAGTTGCGTCGTCCCCTCGGCATCTCGATTATCGGCGGCCTCATCGTGAGTCAGATCCTGACCCTGTACACCACACCCGTGATCTACCTGTATCTCGACCGTTTCCGCCGCCGCGACCGTGACCGGCCGAGCCGTGTCGCCCGTGCCATGGGCAGTGCCGGAGCGCCGGCATGAGGCGTAGCGCCGCGTCGCTTCTTCCGCTTCTGCTCGCTTCGGGTTGCCTCGTCGGGCCCGACTACGAGCGCGCGCCGCCGGCCAGCCCGGTGGCCCCCGCCTATAAGGAGGCCGAGCTTCCGCCCGGCGCCGCATCGATCTTCCGGCCGGCGCAGCCGCAGGACGCGGCCGATCGCGGAACCTGGTGGCGCGTCTACGGCGACCCGACGCTCGACAGTCTCGCGGCGCAGATCGACGTCTCGAACCAGAACCTCAAGATCTTCGAGGCCAACTACCGGCGCGCGCGCGCGATCATCCGGCAGGACCAGTCGGCGCTCTATCCCAGCATCTCGGGCACGGGCTCGGCGCAGCAGACCGGCACCGGCGGCCTGCGCGGCACCACGGCGGCCGGTGGCACATCGACGGTGACGCGATACGATTCGACGATCGGCCAGTACTCGACCGGCTTCACCCTCAACTGGGAACTCGACCTGTGGGGCACGCTGCGCCGTCAGGTCGAGAGCGATTCGGCGTCGGCGCAGGCGAGTGACGCGGACCTCGCCAACGCACGGCTCTCGGCCCAGACCGATCTCGTGACCAACTACGCCTCGCTGCGCATCTCCGACGACCGCAAGCGCCTCTACGAAGCGACGGTCGCGGCCTATCTGCGTTCGATGCAGATCGCGCAGAACCAGGTCGATGCCGGCATCGTCTCGCGCGTCGATCTCGTGCAGGCGCAGACGCAATACGAACAGACGCGCGCCCAGCTCGTGAACGAGGGCATCAATCGCGCGCTGCTGGAACACGCGATCGCGTTGCTGGTCGGCAAGGCGCCCTCCGAGGTGAGCATCGAGCCGGCGCCCACGCGCCTCACGATCCCCACGGTCGATTCCGGCGTGCCCTCGACCCTGCTGGAGCGGCGGCCCGACATCGCATCGGCCGAGCGCCAGATGGCGGCAGCCAACGCCCAGATCGGCGTGGCCAAGGGCGCCTTCTATCCGCAGATCTCGCTGGGCGCGACCATCGGCTTCCTGAGCGGCGGCCTGGGCTCGCTGCTGCAGCTCGGTACGGCGGCCTGGTCGGTCGGGCCGCAGATCGCCGGCACGCTGGTCGACGGCGGCGCCATGGCGGCACAGGTGCAGGGCGCCCGCGCCAGCTACGACGCCACCGTCGCGACCTACCGGCAAACCATCCTGACGGCTTTCCAGCAGGTCGAGGACGCGCTGGCGCAGCAGCGCATCCTGGTGGCGCAGGAGCGGGTGCAGCGTGCGGCCGTCGCCGCCGCCCGCGAGGCCGAGCGGCTCTCGCTCAACCAGTATCGCGTCGGCACCGTGCCCTATACGACCGTCGTGCAGACGCAGGCATCGGCGCTCTCGGCCGAGCAGGCGCTGCTCACCATCCGGCTCAATCGGCTCATCGCCAGCGCCAACCTGGTGAAGGCGCTGGGCGGCGGCTGGCGCCAGGAAGACCTGCCGCCGCCGGTGCCGATCGGCGGCCTCAAGCAGGCCAACCCCGCGCCGCCGGCTTTCCCCCCACCGGGACGATAGGCGGCTTCTGGTCAGCCCTTCGGGGACTCGACAAGGCACGCAGAGAAGGATTTTCTTCTGCCGTCGCGGCCAGGAGGCCGGACCTGTCGTCCAACGGTCGGGCGTCGGCAGCCATTTCCTTTGACTGCGACGCAAGCTGCCACGAGGTTGGCCGCTCGTCGCAACCGCGAGGCCAGTCATGACCAATTCACGCCATCCCGAAACCCTGTCGCTGCACGCCGGCTGGCGCGCCGATCCCACGACCGGCTCGGTCGCCGTGCCGATCCACCAGACGACCTCGTACCAGTTTCGCGACACCGAGCATGCGTCGAACCTGTTCGCGCTGAAGGAACTCGGCAACATCTACACGCGCATCGGCAATCCGACCGTCGACGTGCTGGAGCAGCGCATTGCCGCGCTCGAAGGCGGTGCCGCGGCGCTGGCCGTCAGCTCGGGCCAGGCGGCTTCGGCCTTCGCGATCCAGAACCTCGCCAAGGCCGGCGACAATGTCGTGAGCTCGACCGATCTCTACGGCGGGACCTGGAACCTGTTTGCCCACACGCTGAAGGACCAGGGCGTCGAGGTGCGCTTCGTCGATCCGTCCGATCCGCAGGCCTTCGCCCGCGCCACCGACGATCGCACGCGTGCCTACTATGCCGAGACGCTGCCCAACCCGAAGCTCGCGGTCTTCCCGATCAAGGAAGTGGCCGACATCGGCCGGCCGCTCGGCATTCCGCTGATCGTCGACAACACGGCGGCGCCGATCCTGACGCGGCCGCTCGACCATGGCGCGGCGGTCGTCGTCTATTCCGGCACCAAGTATCTCGGCGGCCACGGCAACTCGATCGCCGGCCTGATCGTCGACGGCGGCAACTTCGACTGGGGCGCGCATCCGAAGCGCCAGCCGGCGCTGAACACGCCCGACCCCAGCTATCACGGCGCGGTCTGGGTCGAGGCGGTGAAGCCGATCGGACCGGTGGCCTACATCATCAAGGCGCGCACCACCCTGCTGCGCGATCTCGGCTCGGCTCTGTCGCCGTTCAATGCCTTCATGATCCTGCAGGGCATCGAGACGGTGGCACTGCGCATGGAGCGCCACGTGAAGAACGCGCAGGCCGTCGCCGACTTCCTGGCCAAGCGGCCCGAGGTTGCGAAGGTGATCCATCCGTCGCAGCAGAAGGGCGAGACGCGCCGTCGGGCCGATGCCTATCTCAAAGGCGGCTATGGCGGGCTGGTCGGGTTCGAGCTGGCGGCGGGCCGCGAGGCCGGGCGCCGCTTCATCGATTCGCTGAAGCTGCTCTATCACGTCGCCAATATCGGCGATTCCCGCAGCCTCGCGATCCATCCCGCCTCGACCACGCACTCGCAGCTCACCGCCGAGGAGCAGCTCGCGACCGGCGTGTCGGACGGCTATGTGCGCCTGTCGATCGGCATCGAGCATATCGACGACATCCTCGCCGATCTCTCACAGGCGCTCGATGCGGCCGGCAAACTGAAGAGCGCTGCGTAGTGACCTTCCTCCCCCGTCAAACGGGGGAGGTGGCCCGAAGGGCCGGAGG
>OFDC01001111.1_pt1 | contig 15500 bp, 10 predicted proteins | sample 1520941 | NCBI WGS metagenome assembly OFDC01 (sample SAMEA94258168, study PRJEB24077) | hot springs metagenome | biome: Aquatic biome; feature: Water | place: India | collected 2012-12-06 | depth 5 m | reverse complement strand
TGAAGTCGGTGCTCGACGAGGTCAAGCACGCCGAGGGCCAGATCATCCTGTTCATCGACGAGATGCACACCCTGATCGGCGCGGGCGCGTCCGAAGGGTCGATGGACGCCTCGAACCTGTTGAAGCCCGCCCTGTCGCGCGGCGAACTGCATTGCATCGGCGCGACCACCCTCGATGAATACCAGAAGTACGTCGAGAAGGACCCCGCCTTGCAGCGGCGGTTCCAGCCGGTGTTCATCGCCGAGCCGAGTGTCGAGGACACGATCTCGATCCTGCGCGGCATCAAGGACAAGTACGAGCTGCACCACGGCGTGCGCATCACCGACGGCGCGATTGTCGCGGCCGCCAAGCTCTCCGACCGCTACATCCAGAACCGCTTCCTCCCCGACAAGGCGATCGACCTGATGGACGAGGCCGCCAGCCGCATCCGCATGGAGGTGGAGAGCAAGCCCGAGGAGATCGAGGCGCTCGACCGGCGGATCATCCAGCTGAAGATCGAGGAACAGGCGCTCCAGAAAGAGACCGACGCCAATTCCAAGGACCGCCTCGTCGCCTTGCGCGAGGAACTTGCCAACCTTGAACAGCAGTCGGCTGAACTCACCACCCGCTGGCAGAACGAGCGCGACAAGATCGAGGCCGAGGGCAAGATCAAGGAAGCGCTTGATGCCGCGCGGCTGGAACTGGAACAGGCCCAGCGCGAGGGCGATCTCGCCAAGGCCGGTGAACTGTCCTACGGGCGCATCCCCCAGCTCGAAAAGCAGCTCGCCGAAGCACAAGGCCAGGCCGCCAACGCCATGCTGCGCGAGGAGGTGACAGAGGAGGACATCGCCGGCGTGGTCAGCCGCTGGACAGGTATCCCTTTGGACAAATTGATGGAGGGCGAGCGAGAAAAGCTACTTGCGATGGAGGAACTACTGGGCAAACGCGTGATTGGTCAAAGCCACGCAATCCGAGCAGTCTCTAAGGCTGTCCGGCGCGCGCGCGCTGGGTTGCAGGATCCAAATCGACCGATTGGCTCCTTCCTCTTTCTTGGACCTTCCGGCGTCGGCAAGACCGAGCTTACCAAGGCGCTCGCCGGGTTCCTGTTCGATGATGACAGCGCAATGGTCCGCATTGATATGAGCGAGTATCAAGAAAAGCACTCCGTAGCGGGCCTCATCGGACCGCCTCCGGGATACGTTGGATATTGTGACGGAGGGGTGCTTACCGGGGCAGTGCGCCGCCGACCTTACCAAGTGGTGCTGTTTGATGAGGTCGAAAAAGCCCATCCCGACGTGTTTGACGTGTTGCTGCAAGTTCTTGACGAGGGACGGCTCACCGATACTCAAGGCTGGTTGGTGGACTTTACCAACACCCTGATCATCCTCACCTCCAACCTCGGCAGCCAGTATCTCGCCAACCTCCCCGACGGTGCGGAGGTCGCGAGCGTCGAGAAGGACGTGATGGACGTGGTGCGCGGGCATTTCCGGCCCGAGTTCCTCAACCGATTGGACGAGATCATCCTGTTCCACCGCCTCGCGCAGGAGCACATGGCGCCGATCGTCGAGATCCAGGTGGGGCGCGTCCAGAAGCTGCTCGCCGACCGCAAGATCACCATCGACCTGACCGATGCCGCGCTGCGCTGGCTCGGGCGGGTGGGCTATGACCCGGTCTACGGCGCGCGGCCCCTGAAGCGCGCGGTGCAGCGCTATCTGCAGGACCCGCTCGCCGAGATGCTGCTCGAGGGCAAGCTCCCCGACGGCAGCACCCTGAAGATCGACGAGGGCGACGGGGCGCTGACCATGGTGGTCGGGTAAGCCAGCCCGGCGCTCAGGACACGCGCCTGCCCTTGACCCCGAGCTGGCCATTGATGCGGACGAAGTAATATCCGAGGGTCGCGCGTTTGAAGACCACCTTGTCGCCTTCCTTGATGGGAGCCAGGCGGCGCGGCGGATTGTTGATCTCCCAGACGGCGCCCTCGGCCGTGGTCAATCGCCACGATCCCCTGTCCACCCGGCGGGCGCTGAGGATGGTCGTCTCAAACAGATCGGACGGTTCCTCCGCTTCATCCTTGGGATCGGCTTTGAGGATCGCGATGTCTGGGAGCGGCAATCCGAACAGCTGGCGGCGGGTCTTGCGCGCTTCTTCGCGATCGAAGACGCGGACATCGCCTGCCGCTTCGGCTCCGAGCAACGCGTCGACCTTGGCATCGTAGCACGCGAGGCGCTCGCTCTCGCTCGCAAGGGCGCGGCAGGCGCGCAGGTCGGAAAGGGGGCCGGTCGAAGCTTCGGGCGGCGACTGCGCCAGGGCAGCTTGGCCGCCTCCGATCGCAAGGCCAACGGCGGCAAGGCCCGTGGCGACGCGGCGCCGGACAGAATGAAGTTTGGATGCTGGCTTGATCATGAGCTTTCTCCCTCCACGTGCGCATAGCCGCGAACCCATCGCAGTCCAACAACCTGCACGTGGTGCGCCATGACGTTCGGTCCGGCACCGTCACCGGGTGAAGCGCAACTGTGGCCGAACTGCAACACAGCGGACCCAAGTGTAATTAAACTGCACCGCGCTGATTGCGGCGCGGAAGCAAGTTGCTTTAGTTGCCCCAGTAGCCGCGCGCACGTCGCCCGCGGACCTCAAGGGGACTATATCAGATGCAACGCTTCCAGAAGGCATCGCTGCTGGCTGGCACCATCATGGCGGGTGCCATGTTTGCCGCCCCGGCCTATGCACAGGACACCGAGACCGCCGATGTGTCGGGCTCGGAAGAAACGGCCGAAGCCAGCGCCATCACCGTCATCGGTTCGCGCATCAAGCGCGCTGACCTCGAATCGACCAGCCCGGTGGCTGTTGTGTCGTCCGAGGAATTCCGCCTGACCGGTGCGATCAACGTCGAGCAGGTGCTCAACACCCTGCCGCAGGTGCTTCCGGGCGTTACGGGCTTCTCGAACAACCCCGGCAACGGTAACGTTACCTTCAACCTGCGCAACCTCGGTGCGACCCGCACGCTGGTGCTGGTCAACGGGCGTCGCTGGCTGCTGGCGGACACCAACCAGCTGGTTGACGGCAACACCATCCCGCAGTTCCTGCTCAACAACGTCGAAGTGCTGACCGGCGGTGCATCCGCGGTCTACGGCACCGACGCGGTCGCGGGTGTCATCAACTTCAACCTGCGCGAAGTCGAAGGTCTCGAGCTCAACGGCACCTATTCGCTGACCGGCGAAGGCGATGGTGCGCGGTATCAGTTCAATGCCGCGATCGGTTCGGCGTTTGACGATGGCCGCGGCGCAGTGACGCTTTACGCGTCGTACGCGCAGCGCGATCCCATCACCCAGGGCGCCCGCGATTTCTCGTCGCGCGCGGCGGCTGACGGCTGTCTCGCGCCGGGCACTGCAGACGAACAGGGCATCGGCACTCGCTTCACCGGGCCCGGGGGCGGCTCTGTCTTCGCCACCATTGGTGGCGTGTCCACCTTGTGTGGCACCGGCGTACGTGCTGATGGTGTGCTCGGCTATCTGCCGGGCGGGTCGCCCACCACGCCGATCGCAACGATTGGTACGCCGGGGGGCACGTTCATCTTCGATCCGACCGGCGGTGGCAGCCGTCCGTTCGTCGATCCGGACGATCTTTTCAACTTCGCGCCGGTCAACTTCCTCCAGCTTGCGCAGGAACGTTACCTCGGCGGCGCCTATGGCCGTTACGAGTTCACCGACGGTATCGAGGCCTATGGCGAAGTCAGCTTCGTGCGTAACGAAGTCCCGACCCAGCTGGCACCGACCCCGGCCGGTGTGTCCGCGCCGCTGTTCGTCAACAGCCCGTTCTTCAACGATCAGACCCGCACGGTGCTCAACACCAACCCGGTCAGCACCACCCCGGGCGCGACCCTCGGGAACCCGCTGTATCGCCAGACTCAGGTGAGCTTCCGCTTCAACCAGCTTTCGGATCGTGTCTCGAACTTCGACCGTGACGCCTTCCGCGTTCTCGGCGGTGTGCGCGGCGACATCACCGACAGCCTGCGGTTCGATGCCTATTACAACTACGCGCGCACCACGAACACCGTGCTTCAGAGCGGCAACATCTCGCGCAGCCGTTTCATCAACGCGCTGACGGTCGAATTTGCGCCGGGCAGCACCACCCAGCTGCGCTGCGTCGATGCCGCTGCGCGGGCTGCGGGTTGCGTTCCGCTCAATGCCTTCGGTCTCGGCCTCGCCGACCCGGCGGCGATTGATTACATCTCGGTCAACGCAACCAACGTCACCACCTCGGAGCTGATCAACGCGGTCGGCAACATCAACGGCGAACTGTTCAATCTCGGCCTCGGTGCTGAGGACGTGGCCTTCGCGCTCGGCGTGGAATACCGCAAGGTTCGCGCCGAATTCATCCCTGACGAGTTCCTCTCGTCGGGCGACGTGCTCGGCTTCAACGCAGGTACGCCGACTGCCGGTGACTATGATGTGCGCGAAGTCTTCGGCGAAGTGCGTGTGCCGGTTCTCGAAGACAACATCATCCACCGTCTCGAACTGTCCGGCGCGTTCCGTTATTCGGACTATTCGCTCGAGGCCGTCGGCGGCAACTGGACCTATAACTTCGGGGGCGATCTCGCTCCGATTGAAGGTCTGCGCTTCCGCGGTTCCTATGCGCGTGCGGTGCGTGCGCCGAGCGTGCAGAACCTCTTCGGCGGCCTTGCCACCGGCTTCCCCGGCGCAATCGACCCCTGTTCGGACCGTGGTACGGCAGACTCGCGCACGGCTGAACTGCGGGCCTTCTGCATCCTGTCGGGCGTGCCTGCTGCGAACGTCTTCACCCGCGCGGTGCAGCCGGCAACGCAGATCCAGGCCGACTTCGGCGGTAACCCGAACGTGCTGCAGGAAACCTCGGACACCTGGACCGCCGGCGTGGTGATCCAGCCCACGTTCGTGCCGCGCCTCAACATCACGGTCGACTACTTCGATATCGTGATCAATGGTACGATCGGTCAGCTTGGTGGTGGTTTCGCCAACTCGATCGACGCGTGCTTCAACACCATCCGCGATCCGAACAACCAGATCTGCCAGCCGTTCTTCGGTACCCGTAACCCCGTCAGCGGTGCATTGGGCCAGACCGCTGGCGGCTTGAACCCGCTGATCGGCGACGCGAACGTCGGTAGGCTCGAGAACTCGGGCATCGACATTCAGGTCGATTACTCGTTCCCGCTGCTGGGCGGCGACGTGTCGCTGTTCTACCTCGGGACCTGGGTCGACAAGCTCCGCAGTACGCCGAACCTGCTGTTCCCGACCCGCATCAACATCAACGAAGGGACATTCGGTAACCCGGAATACCGGCACAACGTCCGCGTCAGCTACCAGAAGGGCCCGGCGCTGCTCTCGGTGCGCTGGCGTTACGAAGGCGGCACGCAGGACTTCCGCATTAACAACACCTTCGTTGGCAATGACCGGAATGTGCAGGATCCGGGCAACTTCCCGACTCCGTTCATCGAAGCTTTCAACTACTTCGATCTCGCGCTGAGCGTCGACGTCAGCGAACAGCTCGTGCTCAACGCCGGTGTGAACAACCTGTTCGACAAGCAGCCGCCGATCCTCGGTACTGCGCAGGAACAGGCCAACACCCTGCCGAGCTTCTTCGACGTGCTCGGCCGCGACTTCTTCGTGGGTGTGAGCTTCCGCTTCTGATCCTGATCAGAAACGACAACTGAAAGGGGCGGCGGATCACGCGATCCGCCGCCCTTTTTCGTGGCAAAGTCGTTGTGCGGTCGTCGGCCGGTCGTGCGTCGGTCGTCTGCGCGTCAGGCGCTGGCGGTGACGTCGAAAGCGACGGTCATGCGCCGGCCGCGGCTGATCGGGCGCGTGCCGTGGAACAGGGTGCTCGGGAAGACCACCAGCGTCCCGACAACGGGCCGGACCGTGTGGAGGCTGCCAAGTCCCTCGGCAATCCCCGGGGGCGGACGGCCGAGTTCGAGCCATCCGGCCTCGCCCGGCGCATCGACCTCTTCGGGAACCAGCCAGTAGCTTGCCGAAGACAGCAGCCCGCGCGGGTGGATATGCGCCGCGTGATGCCCCGCACCGTCGAGCAGGATCGACCAGCTGCCGACGATCGCCCAGGGATCGTCCCGCCGCGCAAGCAGGGGGTGGCTGGGGTCGCTTGGAGGCAGCCCAGCCCGATATTCGGCCAAGGCCTCGTTGAGCGCAGCTTCGAGCCGCGCCAATTCGGGCTCAGCCCGGGCAAACAGCGCACCCTTGGTCTGACTGCCGGTCTTGACCGATTGCCCAATCGGCATGGCCGAATGGTGATGCAGCTCTGAGAGCAAGGCGATGGCAGCGTCGCGCTCGGCATCGCTCAGGCGCAGCATAATCTGGCGCACCAGTCCGGGCTGGCCGTGCAGCCATTCGTGCCGATTGTCACCCGACAGCCGCCAGCACAGATCGGTGAGTGCCCAGGCGGACACGTCTCCGGGCCGGGCGGCGCGTGCGTCCGCAAGCTGTGCCTCGGCGCGCGGGATGTCCCCCAGCCGCAGAAGATTGCGTCCGCGCGCTGTCGCCCAGTCGGGGGTGCTCGCCCCGGTAAAGCTTTCGAACACCGCCTCAGCCTCGCCAGGCTGTCCCGCCTCGCCAAGTGCGACCGCATGGGCAAGCGCAAGCTCGCTGTCCTGCGGCCATCGACCTCGCGCGCGGGCAAGGACCTCGGCGCTCTCTGCCGCGCGGTCTACTCCTGCCAGCGTTTCGTGCCATGCCATCCACACCGCCGTGCCTGCCCCCGCCATCGCGGTGACCGGCTCGAAATGATCGGCAAAGCGATCACGGTCCCCAGCGGCCCAGCGCAGCTCTGCATGAAGCTTGAGACCCTCGATCCAGCCCGGCACTTGCCGGACTAGCGTGGCGGTGCATTCCAGCGCCTCGACCATCTGTCCCGCAACGCTGAGTGCCTGCGCGTAATCGTACAGCAAGGCGGGATCGCCGGGATTGAGCCTCAGCGCCGCTTCGATGTGCTCCAGGACTTGAGGACTTCCGCGCTCCAGTGAAAGGCGCGCGCGGCTGCGGGCGGTCTGCGGACCTTGCGGGTCAAGCGCCGCTGCGCGCGCCATGCTGGCGTCGGCAGAAGCATAGAGACGCGCCTGACGTTCAACATCGGCGCGAACCCGCCAATAGCCCGCATTCCCGCTTGCGCGGATTTCAAGCGGGCGAAGCAACGCCGAGGCCTGCGCGAAACGGTCCATTCGTGCCATCGTGATGGCTGCATTGACCCCGGCTTCGACAAGATCGGGATCAATCGCCAGCGCTCGTTCGAACAGCATGAGCGCGCGCTCCAGCCGCCCTGCCTTGAAATGAAAATTGCCGGCGCTGTTGGCGAGCCGCGCAATGTTCGGGAATTCAGCCAAGCCGCGTTCGAAGAGTGCCTCTGCCTCCCGCTCGCGTCCTTGCGAGGCGAGGAGCGCTGCGGTCTGGGCTATTTCCTGGGGCGAGCGTGCCATGATATCGCAATTCTCACCGGCTTCTCAGCCACCCCGTCACCGCCAGCCGTCCCATCGGTGCAAAGGGAGGAACGTAGCTGACAAGGTGCGACTGCGGCACGCGGAACAGGTTGAGGGCATTGAAGCGCGGGCGGAACCCTTCGATCACATCGCCGTCGTCATCGAGGAACAACAGGTAACCGCCCCAGTCGGGGTGCCAGTCATCGCGGGCAAGGCTGAGAACATAGGCGACTTCCCAACCTTCGGCGACGTGGCTGTCATTGTGGCGTCCAAGGTAGTGGTCCGGAGCGAACAGCGTTGCTTGCCCGTCGGCCTTCAAGAGTTGCTCGATCCCGGTTGCCGCCCGCACCATGTCGAGAAAGGCGGGCGCATTGAGGTGTTCCAGCAGCACTTCATGGGGCCCGCCCGGATCCCATCCCTCGCGGATCGCTTCAAGCATCGGGTAATGCGCGAAACGGAAGCCGTATTCGCCGCGCGCGGAGTGCTCCACCGCGCCGCGCGAGGCCTGCGCCAGCGCTTGTTGACCTTCGGGCGTGCGGGTGCGGGCGGCGCTGAAGCTTTCAGGCTTGGCCGTTCCCGCCCCGACCGCAACGCCCCATGGCGTGCCCCGGGCGAGCACCATCTGCAGCTCGCGCGCGCTTTCAAGTGTAAGCACATCGCGGATTTGCACGCGGCCGGTCCGGGTGAAGCGGTCCCGATGCGCGGACGTATCGAGCGCCGGATTGAGTTCGAAGAGCGTCTTCATGCCGAGGTTGCCCATCCTGAAGCTGGTAGCAGCGTTTAGCACCACGGTGGCCTGTCACACGCAAAAATATGCGGGGTTCTCGCCTGTGCTACCCGCAGTTGTCATCCCGTCGTCTTGCATGCAGAATCGCGGCACTGGCCACAAAAAAGGGCGCCCGCTTGGGCGCCCTTTCCTTGTGCGTTGGCTTGTGGGCCTCAGAAGCCAAGCTTGTCGGTGCTCACACGGAAACCGGCATAGAAGAAGCGGCCGAGCCAGCCGGTCGGGGTATCCGACAGTCCGCGTGCGGGCGCTTCGTTGGTGAAGTTGTTCACCCCGACAAAGAAGCTCGCATCCGCGCCGTCCGTGCGGAATTCCGCGCGCACGTCATGAATGAAGCGATCTCCAATGTTCAGGAACTCCGCCGGGGCGAGATCGGGATTGGCAGCGATCGCATCGATTTCGAAACGCAGCGTCTCACCGATATACTGCACCCCGTAGTTGAGGCTGAAGTTGTCGAGGGTCCAGGTCACATCGCCAACCGCAGACCATTCGGGGAAGCCGGCTTCGCCATTCTCGACGTCGACGATCCCGCCATTGGCCGGCAGGAAGGAGAACTGGTTGATGTAGTTGACGGTGCCCGAGAGGTTGAACGCGCCCAGCTTGCCGTCACCCGGTTCGAAGCGGTAGTTGATCGTGAGATCGGCACCCGCGGTTTCGATGAAGGCGACGTTCTGCGGGGCAAGCACGTAGCTGGTCACGAAGGCCGTGCCGGGTGCGCGCGTAATGCTGTCGCAGAAAACGTTATCGAGCGTGGCGGAGTCGACGCAGAACTCGGCGGTTTCCGACAGGCTGGGCGTGCGCACGGCGTTGCTGAGGCGGATGTCGTACCAGTCGAAGGTGATCAGCAGGTTCTTCACAAAGCTGGGCTGCAAGATCACGCCGGCGGTCCAGGTTGTTGCGCTTTCCTCGGTCAGGTTGCGGTTGCCCGACACGATCCCTTCAAGGCTGGCGCTCGACGCGATGTCGCTATCGAAGTCGAACGTTGCGAAATCGGCCCCGAGGCTGGTGATCAGCGTCTCGCAGTTCTGGCGGCGGAACGAGGTGCCCTCGTTGATGTTCACCGGGCTGCACGGATCCTGCAGGAAGTTGAACGTGCCCGTGCGCGGAGCGAACAATTCGGTGATGTTCGGCGCGCGCACGGCTTCCGAGTAGCCGCCACGGAAGCGGATGTCGCGGATCGGTGCCCACTGGCCGTTGATCGACCATGCTTCGGTGCTGCCGACGGTCGAATAGTCGGAGTAACGGCCCGCGACGGTGAATTCGAGCGTTTCGAAGAACGGACGGTCAGACAGGAGCGGAACGTTGAGCTCGCCGAAGACTTCCCAGACATCGAAGCTGCCGGTTTCGCGTGCGAGCAGCGCGAGATCGGCCAGCACGCTGGAGTTCGGGTCGAACGTCTCGGCCTGGGTCGAAATCGCATCGGGACGGAAATCGCTCGATTCCTCGCGATACTCAACCCCGAACGCGAAGTTGATGGCACCGCCGGGCAGTTCGAACAGCTTGCCGAAATCGCCCGAAATGAAGGCGTTGGCGACGTGCTGCTCGATGCGATACTGGTTCGAGGTGTCGGTCAGCACGAAATCGAGCGCCGCCTGGCTGGCACGGCCTTCACCGAACAGGTTGAGCGGCACGCACTGGCCCGGCGAGAAGGTCTGCGGGGCCTCGCCGTAGTTGCCGTTGCCCGCATCCACGATCGCACCGCCATCGACATTCACGCGGCAGTCGAACACGCCATTGGGAGTCCCGGTTCTGAACTGACCGACGTCGACCACGTCGAGGGCCGCGAAATAGCGGTCTTCGATGCGCTGGTTCACCGAGGTGAAGGTCGTATCGTTGCGGCCATAGACATAGCTCGCTTCGAACTTGACGCGCTCGGACAGATTGCCGTCCACACCGATGACGGTGCGGTAGAGATCACGCTCGAAGACCTCGTTGCGCATGCCGAGGTCGAAGTTGTCGCGGTTGAACAGCAACCCGCCGAATTCCCCGAGCCCGGCTGCCCGCACGTTGGCGGGGATGAGGGGGTTGTCCTCCGAGATGAAGGTGAAGAAATCGAAGCTCGGCTGGGTGGCGCTTCACATTTGGCAACAAATTTGGCCGCAACTTCAGGAACCTTCTTGACAAAATTCGGGAGTCGTATAATCTTCATGCGAATATTGAAAGAATTGTAACGTGTAGATTTTTGGTCCTTGCGACCGATGGAGGGGTTCATGAAGGGTAGAATTAAGCTTCTTGGTGCCGTTTCTGTATCTTCCGCACTAATTGTCGGTCTAATGCCTGCCCCAGTGTATGCGCAAGACAATGAAAGGTGTCTGGCAGGTGTGATAGCCAATTGCGAGAGAAGGTTCAGGGCTCTTGGATATTCGTCTGTTAGTGAATGCTACAACGTCGAAGTGCAAGGGTGTATCACGCGCGATCCTCCTCCGCCCGAATATTGGTGCTTCAAGAACCAGGACGGAAGCACCACCTGCATAAAAACCTAACACCAGAATATGATCGGGTCTATTTGCAGCAATGGGACTTAATTTTGGAGTAAAGGATAGTCTGCATCGCTTTTATAGCAGGGGTTGTCCCGTGCGCGCGCATTGATCCCTTCGAAGTCGCGCCGCATGATGAAGTTGACCACGCCCGAAACGCCGTCGGCACCGTAGATCGACGAAACGCCGCCCGTGAGGATGTCGACCCGCTGGATCAGGCCGACCGGGATGGTGTTCGTATCGACGCCAGCTTCACCGGCAACGCCGGCCACATGGCGGCGACCGTCGACAAGCGTCAGCGTACGGTTGGCACCAAGGCCACGCAGGTTGAGCAGGTTGACCCCGGCAGCGCCCGTGCGCGCCTGCGAGCCCGCGGCATCGAAGTTGTCTTCAGAGTTGAACAGTGCCGGGACCTGCGAGAGCAGTTCGGTGACGTTGGTGATCCCGGACTGGGTGATGTTTTCCTGCGTCACGGCGATGACCGGCGTTGCAGTCGCGGCCTCGGGGCGCTGAATGCGGGTGCCGGTCACGACGATGGCGGTTTCTGCGGCCTCTTCGGTTTCGCCGGTCACTTCCGCGTCCTGCGCGATTGCCGGTGCGGCGAGCGCAAGCGCCACGACGCCAACGCTGGAGCGAAGCCCCATGCGGCGGTTGGAAACTCTGATATTCATCATGTAATCAATCTCATGGATTGTGAGTCTGCAAAAGTTTGCGGACACGACGGCATAGGCCTTGCGGCCTGTGGTGCAACGTCCGAGGCGCAGCTCCGACAAAGTCGCGCGTCGGATGTAACAAAGCCGCAACAGGTGGCGGCGAATGTCTTAACTTACGTTATCTTCCCCATTTGCGCTTACGCCCTTTCGTGAACGCGCGCAGCGCGGAACGCGAGCCAGCCATGGCGATGCGCAGCCACACGGGGGGCTGTGGCCCTTCCTCCCGTGCCGAGACCACGCGACCGGCTGCCGTTTTCGTTGCTTGATTTGGCCTCGGGCTTTCAATAGGCGCGATGGCCAGAAGCGAGTGGCGAAGCGAAACCGATCGCACGACTTGCGCCTGCCTTCGGGTGAGGAGGCAAATGGGAGGAGAGGGCATGAGCACTGCATATATTGTCGAAGCGGTCCGCACTGCGGGCGGTCGCCGCGGCGGGCGTCTGGCCGGGGTGCACCCGGTCGATCTGCTGGCAAAGTCGCTGGATGCGATCGTCGAGCGTTCGGGGATCGACCCCAAGGCGATCGATGATGTGGTGACCGGCTGCGTCAGTCAGGCGGGCGAGCAGGCGATGCAGGTCGGGCGCATGGGCGTGCTGGCCAGCAGGCTGCTCCCGCAGTCGACCCCGGCCGTCACCATCGACCGCCAGTGCGGATCGAGCCAGCAGGCGATCCAGTTTGCAGCGCAAGCGGTGATGAGCGGCACGCAGGATGTCGTCATCGCCAGCGGGGTCGAGAGCATGACCCGCGTGCCGATGGGCTCCAACGTCACGCTGCACATGAAGGAAGGCCTCTATCACAAGGCCGACGGGATCGAGGCGAAGTTCCCCGGCATCAACTTCAGCCAGTTCATGGGCGCCGAGATGATCGTCAAGAAGCACGGCTTCACCAAGGAGGATCTCGACCGCTTCGCCTTCGCCAGCCACCAGAAGGCGATTGCCGCCACGCAGGGCGGGGCCTTTGCAGACGAGATCGTCGCGATTGAAATCGAGACGCCCGAAGGCCCGCAGGTCCACACCGTCGATGAAGGCATCCGCTTCGACGCGACGCTCGAAGGCATCGCGGGCGTCAAGCTGCTCTCGCCCGACGGGGCGATCACCGCGGCCTCGGCCAGCCAGATCTGCGACGGTTCCTCGGCGGTGCTGGTGGTGTCGGAAGCGGCGCTGAAAGCCCACGGGCTCACGCCGCTGGCGCGCATCCACAACCTCACTGTGACCGCGGGCGATCCGGTGATCATGCTCGAGGAGCCGCTGTTTGCCACCGACCGCGCCTTGCAGCGCGCCGGGCTCAGCATTGATGACATCGACCTGTTCGAGGTCAACGAAGCCTTCGCCTCGGTACCGCTCGCATGGCTCAAGCACACCGGTGCCGATCCCGAGCGGCTCAACGTCAATGGCGGCGCGATCGCATTGGGCCACCCGCTCGGCGCCTCGGGTACCAAGCTGATGGCGACGCTGGTTCACGCGCTGCGCGCGCGCGGCAAGAAATACGGCCTGCAAACGATGTGCGAAGGCGGCGGTGTCGCCAACGTCACCATCATCGAGGCGCTCTAACTCTTTACCATCTGAGAGGAAAAATCATGGAAGTTTCAGCCAACACCCCCGCGGTCGTCACCGGCGGGGCCTCGGGCCTTGGCGCAGCCACCGCGCGCGCGCTCGCCGCGAAGGGCGCGAAGGTCGCGATCTTCGACATGAACGCCGAGAAGGGCGAAGCGCTCGCCGCGGAAATCGGCGGCGTGTTCTGCCTCGTCAACGTGACCAAGGACGAGGACGTCGACGCCGGCTTCGCCAAGGCGCGCGAGGCCCACGGGCAGGAGCGCATCCTCGTCAACTGCGCCGGGATCGGCAACGCGATCAAGACTGCCAGCCGCAGCAAGGAAGACGGGTCGATCAAGCACTTCCCGATCAGCGCTTTCGACTTCGTGATCCAGGTCAACCTGATCGGCACCTTCCGCTGCATCGCAAAGTCGGCGGCGGGAATGTTGACGCTCGACCCGCTCGACGAATTCGGCGAGCGCGGGGCGATCGTCAACACCGCCTCGGTCGCGGGCGAGGACGGCCAGATCGGCCAGGCGGCCTATTCGGCCTCGAAGGCGGGCGTGATCGGCATGACCCTGCCGATCGCGCGCGACCTGATGAACGAGGGCATCCGCGTCAACACCATCCTGCCGGGCATCTTCGACACCCCGCTGCTCGCCGCAGCACCGCAGAATGTTCGCGATGCGCTCGCCGCCAGCGTGCCGTTCCCCAAGCGCCTCGGCATCCCCACCGAATATGCCAAGCTTGCCATGTGCATGATCGAGACCGGCTATTTCAATGGCGAGGACGTGCGCCTCGACGGCGCGATCAGGATGGCCCCGCGCTAAGCGCCAAGACGTCATTGCGACACAAGGAAGACCCTCGCTTTTGCGGGGGTTTTCTTTTGCGCAAGCCATGGCATCACAGACCGCAAAGGAGAGGGACCCCATGACCCAATACACCCAGATCACTGTCGCCAAGGCCGATGGCATTGCCACCATCACGCTCAACCGCCCCGACAAGATGAACGCCTACACGCGGACCATGGGGCAGGAGATCATCGCGGCGATGGACGATATCGATGCCGATGATGCGGTGCGCGCGGTGATCTTTACAGGCGCGGGAGAACGGGCCTTCTGCGCCGGCGCAGACCTGACGCCGGAAGGCGGCGGGCACGTCTTCTCCGATCCGACCGAGGTCAATGACCTTTCCGACCCGCGTGTGCGCGACGGCGGGGGGCTGCTGACGCTGCGCCTGTTCGAATCGAAGAAGCCCTTGATCAGCGCCTGCAACGGCGTGGCCGTGGGGGTGGGGGCGACGATGCAGCTCGCCATGGACATCCGCCTCGCCAGCAGCACCGCGCGCTACGGCTTCGTCTTCGCGCGGCGCGGGATCGTGCCCGAGGCCGCCTCGAGCTGGTTCCTGCCGCGCATCGTCGGCATCCAGCAGGCCCTGGAGTGGTGCTACACGGGGCGCATCTTCGATGCCGAGGAGGCGAAGGCGGGGGGCCTGGTGCGCTCGATCCACGCGCCCGAGGATCTGCTTTTCGCCGCTCAGTCCCTCGCGCGCGAGATTGCCGAGAACACTTCGGCAATCTCGGTGGCGATGACGCGGGCGATGATGTGGCGGCTGGCCGGCGCCGATCACCCGATGGAAGCCCACAAGATCGACAGCAGGGCGATCTATCGCATGAGCCGCGGGGCCGACGCGAAGGAGGGGATCGCGAGCTTCCTCGAGAAGCGCCGCGCCATGTACCCCGGAAAGGTCAGCGCCGACATGCCCGATTTCTACCCCTGGTGGGACGATCGCCCCTATGAGTGAGGAGGGGGGCGAGCTGGCAGGCTTTCTGCCATACCAGCTGTCGGTCACCTCCAACGCCGTCAGCAGCCTGATCGCCGAACGTTACCGCAAGCGCTTCGGTCTCAAGATCCCCGAGTGGCGGGTGATGGCAGTGCTGGGCGATGCCGAGGCCTCGGGGCGCGCGCTGACCCAGCGCGCTTTGACCGCGGCGACGGTGATGGACAAGGTCGCGGTCAACCGCGCGGTCAAGGTGCTGGAAGAGCGCGGGCTGATCGCGCGCCTGCCCAATCCCGGCGACGGCCGCTCGCACCTGCTGGCGCTGACGGCCGAGGGCCGCGCGATCCATGCCGAGGTGATGCCGCTCGCGCGGGCGACCGAGCGCGAGCTGCTCGAAGGCTTCGGCGGCGGGCAGGAGGCGGACCTGCGCGCGCTGCTGGCGCGGCTCAGGGCGCGGGCGGAGCAGCTCGGCGGGCCCGTGCGCGAAGGGCCGGAGCAGGACTGATCCCGCTCCGGCCGTCCCGGGTTGTTACTTGCCGACGTTCGAATTGACGAGGTTGTCGCTGATCGAACAGGCCGCGGGGCCGAGAATGACCACGAACAGCGTGGGAAGGATGAACACGATCAGCGGCACGGTCATGATCGCGGGCAGGCGCGCGGCCTTTTCCTCGGCGCGCATCATGCGCTCGTTGCGGAATTCGGCCGACAGCACGCGCAGCGCACTCGCGAGCGGGGTGCCGTAGCGTTCGGTCTGGACCATGGTGGTCACCACGCCCTTCA
>OFDC01001109.1_pt1 | contig 15506 bp, 16 predicted proteins | sample 1520941 | NCBI WGS metagenome assembly OFDC01 (sample SAMEA94258168, study PRJEB24077) | hot springs metagenome | biome: Aquatic biome; feature: Water | place: India | collected 2012-12-06 | depth 5 m | reverse complement strand
TGGAAATCCAAGATTAGGTTCTAAAAAAACGGTCAACGTCATTTAGGCATGGACTGCTCGGGAACCAAGATCCAATAACCAGTAACCAATAGCCTTCAGCCACCAGCCACCAGCCATTTCTTTTTTGAAAAATTGTTCAGCGTACGTTGGCTGATAGCGGTGGGAGGGCGTTTTTGCGCATCCTCACCACTACCACCCTCACGAGCCTCACCGCCCGCGCTCTCAATCCTCGGTTCTCAATTCTCAAATCTCGATTCTCAATATTCGGGATTTTGAGATTCGAAATTCGAGATTCGAAATTCGGGATTAAATTTTGTTGGAGCGGTTGTGTTTAGAATCTACGAATCAGTAATCATTAATTTTGATATATTTGATTTAAACTATAAAACTTAATTTGATGACTGATTCTACTGAAAAAGAAAATTCTCCGCTCCTCAAACGATTAGCTCTACTTGGTACAATCATTTCAGTTTTAGGAGGTGGTGTCGCATTGTTTAAACAGTTTAAACCTGAGTCTAGCAGTCCTAACCTGAGGGGTACTTGGAAAATTAAGGTTAATTGCGAGTACGATAATCTAAATAGATATACTGGAGACGAATATATTTATGAGGTCTATGTTGATCAGAAGGATAACTTTATTAGTGGAAAAGGTGAGCAAACATTGTATAATGGTAAAGTTGCTGCATCACATTTTAAGCTCGAATGGGCTGATACAGAAATATTAGGAGACAGTCTGTTTATTCGATATGACCTGAAGGCAAATAGAGATGTTGCTGGCCAGTTCAAATTGAAAATTGATCCAGAGAATCCCAAACGTCTTTTCGGAACTTATAATTCAGCAGCTGCGGACTCCTATGGCAGTGTTGAGGTCTATATAAAGTAGGATTTTGATTTTATAAGAAACACTTCTTGAAATAAATTACAAGAGTTTTTAGTTTGAAAAGCTTCTTTCTTTATTCTGAAAGTTATCCTTTAAAATCGGCTTTCGAAATGAGTTTTTACCAAAAGTTTTTTCTCCTGTTCGATGGCAGTATTTTTCAGGGTAATCGTAATTCTGATATTGAGCCCATTCCTTATAGGCGTCATAGCTAAGAGGGTATTTGGGATTGAACTCAATTTCTTTTCCAGTACGAATACAATACCCTGTTGCCTTTATGGTAGGTACTTCATCAGTTGTTACGTTGTCTCCCTTTGTGTGATCTTTTCTAAAATTGATAGTTGGACTATCTTTAACAGGCATTTCCTTTGATGGCATTTGGCCACTTATGGCTTTAAACTCTAATTCGGAAGGATAATCAGCAAGTTTGGTTGAAGTTTCATTTTTACTCTTATCTCTCGAATAAAATTGAGAAGTTTTGTCAAGTAAGATTTCGGTTTTAACATAGTTTTTTCCTAAGAGTACACTGAGCAAATTTTTTTGATAGCTTGGTCGAGCAATGTAAACAGGTTCATTTTCATTTGCAACTTCATAGCAATACTGCCAAGCATCAATATCTGCCGATCCTGTGATCTTATCGAGAATACTAACCTCTTTGTGAACTCCAAATTCTATATTATTATCAAATGAATGATCATGAAGGTTTATAGATGTTATTACACCTTCATTTTCATTTCCATAATATTTACCATGTAAGTTTGGGGCATAGATTACACTGATATTAGGAAAGTTTTTTAGAAACTCGAAGTCTTCTTTTTTCAGACTTTTATTTACCTGACCTTCATTTTTTCCGAAAACTAGGATAATATGTAATCCTGGTTCTTGTTTGTGTTTAAGTAGGAGTTTTTTGAAATACTCATCAAACCTAATGAAAGGTGAAACTAACATTAGGCTTTGTTTAGCTTCCCAGATTATCCGATAGATAGCATCGTTCAAGGCTTTTCCTGTGACAAATTTCGACATAGTTTTAGATTTGAAGCTTGCGTATTACAATGAGAGTGCCATTTTGTTTCCATTGCAATATAAAGACTCATGCTTTAATTTAATGAGTCTTTAATACTCATTTTGAGTTTTTTTTAAGACATCTCAAAATCTGGGTATTAAAGTAAGCGTCAATCTTTCTAAATATTCTTCGGCGACTTATTTATTACTTGCTTTCTTTTCCTTGTTAACTTTTGTGATGCTGTATGAAACCATCAAGTAGCCACCTGTAGTCCAAATTCTATTGTACTCAATAGCTGATTTTTCTTTGTATGAAAGATTTGGGTCCCCATAGATGAGATCATTAAATCGATCAACTCGAGTGGTCAGGATTCCTGCACCAATCACAATTGGATGACTCATGCCAAATGAAAGATTGAATCCCCCTAAATAATTTTGACGAGGTTTTTCTTCAATACTGAGCCCTGCGCCAAAACTTAATCCCCAACTGAAGGATCTCGTGACTTGGCAGTTTAAATTCAAAGTACTTGCTAAGCCCATGAATCTATTTCTTTTGTCATTTTTGACTAGCTTAAGAACTGTTGTATCATTCCCTAGTGTTGTTGTTTCTATTTGATTTTTCCAGACATATCTCTGATCAGATAGGGATTTGCCGACAGTGAAGAAAGGACCTGTGCTAAATCCAACATTCCAATGCCCTTTTTGGAAGACGCTTATCGAATTAGATTGATTGTAAAGTGGCATTTGAGATGGAGAGCTAGGAAGGGAATTTTCTATCGGGGATATTTTTATCGTAAAATCAGTCAAAGATGTTGTTGGAAAGTATAAAGGTATTCTGTATCTGTAATTTTCAGCGGAATAGTTTTCCGCGAAGACTGCCAACTTAAGAATGTCTTCACTTTTGATAGCTTTTATATCCTTTGAAATGATCTCAAGGGTTAGTAGTTTTTTTTCTAACTCGACTAGATCAATTTTTAAAGCACTTAGTTTTTGGTCGTTTTCATAACAATTTAATGCGTTTCGTTCTACTAGAAGCGTATTCTTTTTTGATTCTTCCTTCTCATTGTCTATTTGTTTACTTAGCGCGGAACAATTCGATTGAACTATTAATCGTTTGTCTATATTAGTTTTCTGTTCTGTTATATTTTTTTTAAGTGTTATTTCATACGATTCAGATTTCAGTTTGAATTCTTTTATAAGCTTCATCAATTCACTATAATTTATAGCTTCTTCTTTGTCGCAACACGGTCTCTTTAATTCACAAATGGATAGAGCCAAAGCTTGATATTTCAATAATCCTTCGATTGAGGAGTTTATTCTTGATTTTAGCGCCAGCAATTCAGTTATTTCGGAATCATTTTCAGAAGTTAAGAAACCTTTTGAATTGTCTTCAAGCGCTAAGCCATCTCCGAGAATCAACTTTGAAAATATTGGTGGCACTTCGGAAGTATATTTCAACTCAGCTATATCAACTTCTACATTGTAGATATATCTATTTACATTTTCTATTTGTAGTATGATACTTTCTTCCTTTTCTAATTTCACGGAATCAAGGCTAGTTACTATATTGCCGTTATAGTAGAACATTTTGCATTCAAAATCATAGATGAGTTTTTTTACTTTTTTGTTTTTTATACAATCTTGGCAATTGTTACAATCGGCATAAAGATTTGGACAGTTATTAGGAGTCTGCCCACTAGAAATCTCACTGAAAGTTAGGAAGGAGATCAAAAAGATTGTGATATAAAGCGTTTTCATAGTACGTTGGTTTTAGTGAAACAAACGTAGAATGTTGATTTACTCAATACTAGGGTGTTTTAACCCGAATTTTAATTCACACATTAAGTGGTCTACTTCACAAAGATTCCCACTTGGGATGCCCCCGTCGCATCATTTTGCTGTGTTCTGTCTCACTAGTCGCTACTCTAGTCACTAGTCGTTCGTCACTAGTATCTAAAACTAGTCACTAGTATCTAGTCACTAAGTTCGTCACTAGTAGTTAGTATCTAGTCACTAAGTTTTATCTTCGCACTATGAAACACTTATCTCTTCTCATTTTACTCGCGTTTTCGCTTGTGAGCGAAGCGCAAAATGTTTACACGATTGATGGCGCTAATCTTGGCGATCGCGAAACATTTATCAATCAATGCATCGGTGAAAACGAATTAGAGTTTGTGGAGATCGGTGGAATTACTACTACTAAAAGAACTTACTGCACTTGCATGGCAGATCAGGTTGTTCCTCATATCCCTTCCGCTGAACTCATCACAGCGTTGGATACGGAGATGATTGTAGAACTAATCACTAGCCCAGCATACTTTCCATATTATGAAGCATGTGCATCCACGCAAGCTTACGGTGCTTCCTTCGATTATAACGACCCAATTGCTGGAAATGAAATGGCCGCTGCAATGATTAATGTGTGCATAGAGGAAATTAGAAACGACCCAAGCGCATCAAGTGCACTGTCAGAGGTTCAAGCGTTTGATTATTGCAGCTGCTTGATCAACACATTCATTGATCGAAACATTCCATTTGAAGAGTTATCGAAAATTATTGACGAGACACATCCGCTCTATAACGAAGTTATCATACCATGTATGACAGAAGCTATCAATAAAGAACTTGCTTTTGATTATTATGTTCCGGAGAGCGAGTGGAAGGGTGGTTACAGTCCTGATGATATTTCTGGGGGTGAGGATTCGACTGTAGTCCAATTGAGCGAAACGGATGTAATTACAATGCCTATAGGAATCGCAACACAAGAGCGAGCGTTCGTGGTTGCTATGGATGAAATGGCTTTAACAATTACTTCCGAATTAGAAGCACAATTACTTTCTACAGGATGGCTTTCCCTAGAAGATGATTTAGGCACGTTTTACGTTGAAGGTCCTGATGGTGGACCAGTGGAAACAAGACAGTATTATATTCATAATGTCCAAGTAGGAAGTTATCTCCTGCAAAATGTCTATTGTTTTGTAAGAGATGATATTCCAATGACGGCGGGGGTATCACTTTTCCAAAAATTCTCCGACTACTACATCAATGAAAAAAATCAACTCATCCTCCTCCGCTGACTCGCTGCGCTCGTGTCTGGTACCTGCGGTGACGGGTACTTCGTGACGGGTACTCGCTGCGCTCGTGGTGGGTAGTCGCTATCGCTCCTGTTTCCTGCTTGGGTTGCCGTCGTCGCGTAGTTTTGCTTTCTTTCTGTCTCACTAGTCGCTACTCTAGTCACTAGTATCTAGTCACTAGTATCTAAAACTAGTATCTAGTACCTAGTAACTAATTTCGTCTCTTGTTTTTTTCTTGCCTTTTTTCACTACTTATTTTCAATGTTTTTTATGGACGTGCTTTTTTCACATGAATTTGTTTTTTAGAGTCCTAAATATTTTGTTTGAAATAATTTGGGTCGCCGAATGAACATTCGGTAGGGGCGGGGGTTATGCTGCTTTTTGTTTTAAGGTGTTGAAAATAAGCGAGTTGTAAAGTTGTTCCTAGAACTTTGTGGGAAGCTAATAGTTGTTATGTCGTAAACTTTAACAAACCATTAAAATCAACAACTATGGAACACATGAAAGTGGCAGCGGATAATTACGTTGCTTTCACATTCTTCATTGGCACGATGGCTATGATGGCCGCAGCCGTATTCTTTTTCTTCGAACTGAGCAATACCAATCCTAAATGGAGAACGTCGGTATTAGTATCAGGTCTTATTACGTTTATTGCCGCAGTGCACTATTATTACATGCGCGGCTACAATCTCGAAACAGGAGATTCACCTACATTCTTTAGATATGTAGACTGGATTCTTACTGTGCCATTGATGTGTGTTGAGTTCTATCTCATCACGAAAAAAGCAGGAGCAAAAATCGCCCTTCTTTGGAAATTAATTTTTGCATCGTTGGTAATGCTCATCACAGGTTATGTGGGTGAGGCAATTTATCCAATGGAAACACAAAGCTGGGTATGGGGCGCTATCAGCGGTCTTGCTTACTTCTACATCGTTTACCTAGTATGGTTCGGTGAAGTGAAAAACCTTGCAAGCACAAGTAGCCCTGCAGTTAACTCAGCGGTTAAAGCTTTGGGTTGGTTCGTACTTGTAGGATGGGCCATCTATCCACTAGGTTATATCCTAGGTACAAAAGGCGGATTGTTCGGTATGCAACTTGTTGCAGATCCTGCAGCAGCAACGCATGCAATGGACATCGTTTACAACATTGGTGATGCCATCAATAAAATCGGATTTGGATTAGTGATTTATGCTCTTTCTCGCAAAGAAGCATAAGGTTGTTGAAGGGGGCTTGGTGAAAACCAAGTGCCCTTTTTTTCTTTTACATCACCACTTTGAATACTACAGTAAAATATTATGAATGGATTGCAATACTGGCATTGCTTGCAATGCTTTGCATTCATTATTTTATTCCTGATGTAGAATATATTTCTCAAGCATTAATCATCGCTGGATTTATTTTTCCAGGCCTCACACACGGCGCGCTAGACGCGCATTTAATTCGACATCAGTTTCCAAAAGCAAGTTTGTCCAAAATCATTGTTGGATATGTTGCCATTAGTTTAATCATCGTGGCTCTTTGGTTTTGGAGTTCTTTTTTCATCCTACTTTTCTTCATCGTTTATTCTGCTTTTCATTTCGGAGAATTAGACCTTCAACTTACGAAGCACAAAGGAGGGTTCCATCAAATCATCTATGGAGTTCTTTTATTGAGCGTATATCTATTTTTTCATGCTCTTGAAGTTACACAAATACTAGAGCACATGCTCGGTGTAGACCTTGCCTCCATTGACTTGTCATGGTCTGCCAATGCAGGATTAATTTCTTTTGTAGTTTGGAGTCTATATGTATTTCAAGGTGCAAAGAATCAATATCGCGCTCGATGGGCTGTAAGAGTTGCCTTAGTTGGAGCAAGTCAGTTCTTGCCGCTTATACAGGGTTTTGGAATATACTATTTCATCATTCACAGTTGGCCGTCCTTAGTCATCATCAAAGACTCGCTTCGCATTTCTATGAAAGTGGCAGTGAAACTATCATTGCCATATGTAGTCATCACCATCATATTCTGTGTTGGATTAGTTCTATTCTCTCAACAAACGGTGCTATCAATGGATTTCATTTATGCAGCGTTATTCATGGTCATTTCAGCCATCAGCCTCCCACACACCCTCGTCATGCACCGACTGTACTCGCTGCGCTCGTGACGGGTACCTCCGGTGTCGCGTAGCTTCGCTGACGGGTACTCGCTTCGCTCGTGGCGGGTAGTCGCTATCGCTCCTGTTTCCTACTTGGGAGGACGCTGTCGTTTCATTTTGCTTTTTTCTGTCTCACTAGTCGCTACTCTAGTCACTAGTCGTTCGTAACTAGTATCTAAATCTAGTCACTAGTATCTAGTCACTAGTATCTAGTAACTAGTATCTAGTAACTAGTATCTAGTCACTAGTATCTAGTCACTAGTAACTAGTAACTAGTAACTAAGTTAGTCACTAGTATCTAGTAACTAGTAACTATATTTGTCTCATGTCTACTCCCAACAATAAAAGAAAAAAAATAGTGCCGATTGCTATTGCGGCTATCGTGTTATCTGCGATAACATTATTCTTTCTAAAGCAAGAAAATAACAAGGAAGTACAAGAGGAGAAGCCGGGTATTGTGGTACCAATGGCTTATGCTGAATGGGCGCCGATTTTTGGTAATGTCGATGCACCGAAGCAAGTACTTATTTTCTCTGATAATACATGCGGCTTTTGTAACCGATTTTGGAATGAACAATTTGCGGAGGTTAAAAAGCGATTTATTGATACTGGTAAATGCTATTTAATTTGGTACGATGTGAGTTCTGCGAAAGATGAATTACCACTTGCTGCATTCTTAGCAGGAGCGCATGAACAAGGCAAATCTGAACAAGCCATTGATTTATTATTCAAGAGAGGCTCACGCGTACAGCAACCGGAATTTAATGCTGTGGCAGTACAATTAGGGATGGATACTGTCGCGCTTACAAATTATTTAGCGAATCCACTTTTGAAAGAAGGTATGAAAAAGCACTTTGAGTATGGAAAGCTTTGTGGAGTAAAGGGCACTCCGAGTTTTGTCATTCAAGGCAGACTATATTCTGGTTTCATGGATGTCAACGAATTTGAACGTCGTTTGGCATTTGAAGAAGAAAAACCAGAAGAAATTCAAGGTGTGAAAGGGAAGGCGGTAAGCGCTTTACCAAATGCCCGGTAGAAAGCGATACTTCACTTTTTCGCAATAAGCTCTGTATTCTTTGTCTTGCATCAAATGCTTTTCTTCTGTTAATGCGCGCGCGATGTAGATTCCTGTCCAAGCGATTGCTGGAATAATTAGCGCGTAATTGTAAAGGATAGCAGGGAAGGAGCCGATCAACCAAAACAAGGTCTTTGATGCATAAGCGGGATGTCTCATCCATGCATATACTCCTGATTGCACTATTCCTCGATTGGTCATATTAGAAGCTTTGGTCCAAAGACAAACAGAGGCCGCTGCATAGATAGCGATTAAAATAACCATAGCAAATCTGCACACTGCTGTTACGAGTTCATTGTCCCAAATTGGCAATTCGCTCGCATGCCAAGAGAGATATGGCGTTACGTAATTAATTAACGGTTGGTAGCATATGAGGGCAAATGCCCATCCATACCAGGTGTGATCGACAGAACGAAGTGTGTTTTTTAAAAACTTTGCTTCAAATAAATATCCGAAAAGAAATACGCTGGTATCAATAAAAAATAGTAGACTAATTAGAAAAGGATAGAGCACGTTATTCCATTCAGGAATATGGATTTCGGAAAAATTTAAATCTTGAATCAATAGCCAATTGCGCAGAACCAGCATTCGGTTGTTGAAGAAGAATTCCAACATCAAAGGAAGCCAAACGAATTTGACAAGTCCGAATCGAAAGTAATTCCCTGTTTTTTTTCCAAGAAAAAAATAAGAAGGTAAAATAAATGACCGCAACGCCTTGGAGGGCGAGGACACTATTCTTGTCACAGCAAATGCGACTCTGAATCCCATCGAAAACGTTGGAGTTTGATAGGTATTCGAATAGATAGAATAAACGCTCCAAATAACCCACGCGCCTAATAGAGTCCACGATGCAAGTGTGGAGATAGGGGAAATAAAGAAGAGGTATAATAAAAACAAAAGCCCCATCAGGGGCGTTGCCCATAGATTCCATGGACCTAAAAGAAGCTTTCTTTTCATCAATCGAATCTATGTAAAAGGATAAACCCCATTTTCGAGATCATTTTCGAAAATGAGGTTTGATATCTTAGTAAAGTTGGAATGTCGAACAGCTACCCGCAGAAACATTGATGGTAGATGGTCCCCATGTAGTACCTCCGCATTCACCATAAACAACGTGGCTTCCAACAGAAAGCGTTTGAGTAATTGCGCCTGAAGCACCACATGAAGGTGTTGAGCTGTAATAGCTGCTCAATCCACCAGCATATGCGCCATCAATGTAAACGAAGATAGTGCTACCAGAACCCGCAGGGCATGGAGATGGGTTTGAGTTCCAAACCATCAACTGACCGCTAGATGATCCACCTGAAGTGCTAGAAGAAGAACTTGTGCCACCCGATGAAGATGAGGTGTAACGGATACCGCAATCAGCGCAGTCAGTTCCTAAGTCGCACAGATCGTATGCAGCACCAGGACCTCCATCATCACATTCTCCATCATTAGCGTAAGGGCAAGTATTGGTACAAAGAGCGCCAGAACCCCCAGAGCTAGTGCCACCAGAGCTAGTACCGCCAGAGGAAGTGCCACCGCCAGAAGAGCTAGTAGATAGTGCCGTGTTGCACCATTCACCAGACCAACCAGTGTTACATACACAGTCTCCTTCAACGCAATAACCATTACCGCATTTATCATCACATTTACGATTGATGTCACAACTTGCGAATGCAAGTGTCATCATAAAGAGCATGAGAATGCTCTTGAGGAAGTTAGATTTCGTGAAATACATTATTAAAGGTTTAGTCTACAAATATAAACAACGATTTCCAATATACAGCACTCAGTAGTAGGTATGAGCCTAGGGTCTTTATGCGGGGGTATGAAAAACTCATCTTTCATAAAGAATACTTATGATTTGTATGAAAAAGATAAATAAAAAGATATGATTAGATCTACTCAAATTTGCGATATGAGAATCGAGTATATAGAAAAGGCGCGGACAATTGCAAAGTTATTTCTGACGATGTTATTAGTTGGATTGGCTTTGTCTATAGACGAACCAGCAGATAAACAGTTCGTCGCTGCCACTGGGATTATTTTGATCTTGATTTTTTTTGGAAGAAAAATACTAATACAACTAAATATATCTGAATGAGCAAGGAAAAACACTTGAAACTAATTGATGGAACGTTTGACGCAAAAGATGCTTTTGAGATTTTGATGAATGTTTATTCTAGCAAGATTCATTTTCATCAGTTGAAGAATATTCAGTCCCAAGAACACGAGGGCAAGGACTGTAAAAAGTCCAAGCGTAGAATTGAGGAACTCAAGAAGAGCATGGATAAGGCTTCCAGGGCATTGGCCTCTGCACAAATCAAGGGAAAGCAAGTGGTTATGAAATCAGAGGTTGTTATATCATTTGTGGAAGAGAATTAATGTTTAGAGACCGGGCATTGGTAATTGCGACGATGCATGAAAAAGAAAGAGTGCTAATGCCACTCTTCGAGTCTGCGTTTGGAATGCATGTAGTCAAAGCGAAAGACTTGAACACCGATCAATTTGGAACGTTTACGGGCGAAATTGAACGGAAAGCAGATCCCGTGACAACCGCAAGACAAAAATGCTTGGCAGCATTAGATAAATCAATTGCTTCACTAGCCATTGCAAGCGAGGGTTCATTCGGACCACATCCCACTTTGTATTTCGTTCCTGCAGATGAGGAATGGCTCGTTTTAATCGACAAGGAAAATGGTGAAGAATGGGTGCATCGCGAGCTATCTACTGAAACGAATTATAATTCAAAAGTCATCAATAATGAGTCCGAGCTCCTCCACTTCGCTGAGCATGCTCGATTTCCTTCACATGCCTTAATTATAAAGTCAGAAAAATCAGGAAATACCTACAAGGGTATTCAGTCATGGGATGAGTTAAAAAAATACTTTCATCTTTTTCTTGAGTCGGATGGAGAAGTATTGGTAGAAACGGATATGCGGGCAATGTATAATCCGACAAGAATGAATGTGATTCAACTCGCAGGACAAAAATTTATTCAAAAACTAAAAAGCCTTTGTCCTTCATGTCAGCACCCTGGTTTTGCCGTCTCTCGGGCGATACCCGGACTTCCTTGTGAAATTTGTGGTTTTCCGACGGCGTCAACTCTGAAGTATGTGGAGCATTGCAACAAATGTGAATTCGAAAATGAGCTGGCTTTTCCCCATGGCAAGACTTCGGAATCAGCGATGTATTGTGACTTATGCAATCCCTGATGTATGAGTAATTACATTTTAATAAGGAACGGAACAATCGTCAATGAAGGAAGCGTATTTGAGAGTGATCTATTAATCAAGGATCATAGAATTGATCGCATCGATCAAAGTATAAATTCTCCTTCCGCTAAAATAATTGAAGCAAATGGACTTCATATTTTTCCGGGAATTATTGATGATCAAGTTCATTTTCGAGAACCAGGCCTGACTCACAAAGCCAATATTTATTCGGAAAGCAAAGCAGCGGTCGCTGGTGGAGTAACTTCCTTTATGGAAATGCCCAATACTATTCCCAATGTTCTCACAAGAGAATTATTAGAAGAGAAGTATAATTTGGGAGCATTGCACTCATTTGCGAATTATTCTTTTTTCATGGGCATCAACCAAGATAATTTGGAGGAAGCCTTAAGAATAGATAATAGGAATGTTTGTGGTATTACGGATGATGGACTTTATTTTCATGACAATAAAGGAATATTAGCGAATTATCCAGAGTATTTAGAAAAGCTCTTTTCCAGAAGTGATTCACTTATCGCACTGCACAGTGAGAATGATGACATCATTCAATCCAATGAAAGATTTTATGGAGGGGTTGCCGAAGAAAAACTGCCAAAGAATATTCATGAACTAATCAGGAATAAAGAAGCTTGTGTAACGGCAACAAGTAGTGTAATTGAGATTGCAAAAAAGTATGGAAACAGGCTTCATTTTTTTCATATATCAACGGAGGACGAATGTTTGCTTTTTGAGCGAGGGAAGAATGTAAGGGATAAGAGAATTACAGCGGAGGCATGCGTCCATCATCTTACTTTTTCTTCAAATGATTATTTAAGTTTAGGACATTTAATAAAGTGGAATCCATCTGTGAAGTCAGAGTCGGATCGCCAAGGATTATGGCATGCACTGAAGGATGGAGCCATTGATTTTATAGCAACCGATCATGCGCCACATTTGCTGGAGGAAAAACTACAGCCTTATTTTAAATCGCATTCTGGTGGCCCATTGGTTCAGCATAGTTTGGTTACTATTCTTGAAGAGTACCATAAGGGAAATATTCAGCTCGATTTCATAGCAGAGAAAATGGCTCACAATGTTGCTGAGGCATACAGAATCAAGGAAAGAGGATATGTTAGGGAAGGATACTTTGCAGATTTAGCATTGGTAAATTTAAATGCCCCTTGGACAGCATCAAATCAAAGAAATTTCTATAAATGCAAATGGTCACCGTTTGACGGGATGTCATTCAAAAGCAGAGTAGAGAAAACGTTTGTGAATGGACAATTGGTTTACGACCAAGGGGACATCCAAGAAGGCCATAGAGGGATGCGATTACTGTTTGAAAAAGATAGATAGCATATTTTTTAGTTATTGAGAAACAATAACTTTTTCGACAGTATTTCCGAGTTTGAGGTAATAAATTCCGGCTGCTAATTCACTGATGTCAATAGCAAAATTATCGGATATGCACTTGCCTTGTTTTATCGACAGTCCCGAACTTGACAACAACTGAAAATCGCAGTTCGATTTATTGGTCACATGTAAGAAGTCATGTGTAGGATTTGGATAAATGGTAGTGGTATTATTGTCAAGTTCTGCGATACCAACAGCAAGTGGTGATGGGTGTGTCCATTTGCGAAAGAATCTCCAGATCTCTATCATCTCAGTGATGTCGTTGACAGGTTCATAGAGGTAGATATGATCTGCCCCATTAAATCTCCAAAGCTCTAAAGCACCTTCGGTATCGCAGTTGTTATAAACAAATCGATCTACCGTAATATTATCATCAGCCGTATCCGGTATTCCGATTGAATCAGGTTCTGCGTCACAATTATGTACATTTTGCCAAAACTCCACTGTTTGAGGAACGAGACTTAGTGAAGGCAGTGCATTTGCACCGTAGGGCACCGTTCCATCCGCTGTTCCATGAAGATGGATTACAGGAGTCGCATATGAGGGATTACAATTCGTGAGATCGTTGGTAGACATAGTACCTGCCATGCATCCAATAGCAGCGATGCGATCGTTGAGGGCACATGCTGCGGTGTATGACATGATCGAACCCATAGAGAAACCAGTGACATAAACTCTCGCGGGGTCCACGCCGTATTGAGAAATGTACTTATCCATCAGCGCAGAAAGTAGTCCTACATCGTCGGCAGAGGAGGCGAGGAGCGTTCCATTATTCCAAGCAGGCTGACCAATAAAATTATTGAGACCTTGCGGATAAAGAGCGATGATACGAGCCGTATCTGCCAATTCATTAAATCCAGCTCCAGCGAAATCTGTGTTCGATTGACCAAGACCGTGAAGAATTATAACCAGTGAATAGTCCTCTTGTGAAGCATTGAAATTAATAGGAAGGTATTCAATGTAAGCGCGTGTGGTGTTTCCAATGGCGATAGTTTGATTCGATTGTTGCGCCGAAGCAATCAAAATCGAAAATGTCAGCACACAAGAAGCGTATAATTTCTTCATATCAAAGAGTCGTTTGGTTTTGGTCTAGCGAAGTTAGTGAAAATCGATTCTCAGTTCTCGAATCTTAATTTTCAATTCTCAATTCTTGAATCTTTAGTCGAGAGTTGAGAATCGAGAGTTGAGAATCGAAATTCGAAGTGTCAATCCAATCAACGTGTGTGAAACTCTAATTGACAAGACAGCATGCTTTAGCATGCCTTCTAGTATTAGCCCCCAATGAAATTGGGGAAAAACGTTGACGTCAATTAAACACGGATTGGATTATTGAATTACGAATTGAGAATTGAGAATTGAAAATCGAGAATTGTAATTTCAATCACATTTCCAGCAATCATCGGAGTTAGACTAAACGGTTCAGTCGTGTGTATTTCGATGAGGTCTCCTGTGGCTATGTGGTGTTCATTGATCATATATTCTCCGTCGACAGCGTAGATAAAATGATGTGATTTATTTTCGGGAGAATTAAATTCCTTTGTTGTCGTAAGCTTGTGATGCAGTACGGAAGCGGTGTAAGGAGGTTTAAACATCACATTAAAATCCGTTACCTTTCCTTTGCTACGCGTATTCCAAGACCCATCGAAAATGTCTTGATCAAAAGGTTGGAGTTCTTTAGTGTACTGACCTTCGTGGATGAGAGTAAGGTTACCAACAAGAGGCATCAGAATACGGGTGAGGCCAGTGAAATCGGAAAAAGTAGTTTCCTCCGCCTCAACCGTCGCCGTGCTGATTCGGAATAGAAAGTTTCTAGTTTTGAAATCCCCATCCGCGGGAAACACAAAAATCTCCGTACTAGTCCCGCTAGCCCACGAAATCGGCACGCGGTGCTCCGCGCTGTGAATTGTGAAAGTTTTATTGGTCATGGTTGGTAAAGGTAGGTTTTCCCCAGACTCCAATCTCACCACTCTATTCATTTTCTATCTCATTCCCATTCTCATTCTAAATTACACTCTTGCTAGAATCTCCGCACTTTGATTAAAACTCAGAATGAGAAAGAGTAGGAGAATGAAAATGAATGGAGAAGTGAGTGTTTAGGTTTGAGATATGATCTGAATGAGAAGCAGTAGGTGAATGAAAATGAAAACGAATGGAGATGTTGATGGCGGTTTTGATCTATGTGCTTAGATTTTTGATCATAGTGAAGAGTATACGAGAGATCTCGTCTGCTAATTTTATTGTTTTGAGGAAGAGTTCATCACTGATTTTTTCTTCTTCATGCAGAATATCCAGGATCGCAACACATTCAAATATGGATGCTCGAGAGATAGTAAAGAAATTTTTCCTATCTGGTTTCGTTTGCTTTGCAGAGCCTTCTGCAATATTGAGTGCAACGCTGTATGAAGCACGCCCTAATTGATCTTGAACATATTTTTCTACAGTCAAGGGTTTAATTATAGATTTACAGGTAATATGAAAGTCACGCGACTTTCGATATACTTCCAATTTTTGAAAATCAAATAGAATGAATGAGTTTTCGAACGACATAAAATTTAGTTTTTTAAGAGTTCAAAAATGAAAGGAAAAATCTAACATAGGCTTGTATAAATTATTCAAGTTTATGTGTGATTTTAGATCATAAAATATTCGGTTTTCTTCTCCAATCTCAAGACTCCACATTCTATTCATTTTCTATCTCATTCCCATTCTCATTCTAAATTACACTCTTGCTAGA
>OFDC01001108.1_pt1 | contig 15507 bp, 14 predicted proteins | sample 1520941 | NCBI WGS metagenome assembly OFDC01 (sample SAMEA94258168, study PRJEB24077) | hot springs metagenome | biome: Aquatic biome; feature: Water | place: India | collected 2012-12-06 | depth 5 m | reverse complement strand
GCTGGAGGTGAAGGCAGTGCAGGACAGCGCCCGCGCTCGCCTTGCCGAACCGCTCGAGCCGGTGATTGCGGAACTGATGGCAGAGGCAAAGGCAGCGGCCGACGCAATGGCAAACGCCTATGCCGCACTAGAGGGCCTTTCAATCTCGACCAGGCACGGCGCGGGTGAAGCGGCGAAGCTGGGGCAGGCAGTCGCGCGCCTCCGCGATAGGGGCCTGATCGAAGCCAAGCAGCGCTTGCCCGTTCCCGAATGCGTTGCGGAAATTCTCGCACCCGTGGCGAAGGTCGGGGAGGCCCTGCCCGTCAACGTCCCGGCTTGGGTATCATCGCCCGATGACCTCGCAGCAATGACGCTCGTTGCTGGCATGGAAGCGCGCCGCGCAGTCGGATGACCAGTTAGAGCGCGTGCAGGGTTTCCTTTCCCCTGTCATGCGCTCGGGGGGCGGTTAGGCCCAGGAGCCGCCCCCTTCCCTTTCAGTCTGGAGCGATTCCTTCCCGCTCCGACCGGGGCAGGCCCTCGCAGGTTCGCTTGCGGGGGCCTTTTCGTGCCACGTTAGGATTTTGCTAACCAACCCCTGTCTAAAGATTGGGCGTCAGCTAAAACCATGGCGACATTCCGTCTCCTCTTGGCCGCGCTCACCCCCTACGCACGTAGAGCGCGGCCATTTTTCTACATGCAGACTCCAACTTCAGACTCAAGCATTGTCCAAAATCGGGGGGCCGATGCTTTTTTGCGGTCTCACAGCGCTTAGGGTCCCGAAACCCGGCAGGTAGGACCCGCGTTTTCTCCCTGATCATCCCCGCCCTTCCCGCCAGACGGGGCACACAGACGCGACAGGAGGCTTCGACGTGCCCGCGTGACCTCGACAGGGCCAACGCGCTCCCTGCCCTTCCTACGGCACGAGAACAGACTCCAAGAACTCTCGCTATCGCTGCAAATGCGGTGGCACATTCGATCGTTCGGAAACGGCGCAATTCCGCCATTGTGGGCGATGCAGACTGCAAGAACTCTCAGGCGAAGGGGGGCTCAGAGTAACTTGCAGTCTGCCCCCTGCTTTAGACCAGGTACGCAGCGACCTCTGAGCCAGTGTGATCGAACCGACCTCCAGCAACAGCGCCGCCCGTGTCAGGGTCTACCAGCATGTACCCGCCAAAGTTGTCGATCGATCCTGCCCGCCAACGGGACTTGCGCAGGACATAGCCAGCGCGGGCCGCCATACGGCGCAGACGGGAATCATTGGACGGACTTAGGACAAGTTCATTCGGGATAGGCATCATGGCCTCCTTTGTGCGCAGTGCACTTAGGGTTGAACATGGGCCATGGTCCTCGGACACGCTCGACCATGAGCCTTTGCCTTACCGCGCCGCTCCGAAGAGCAAGCCCCATCTAGGTCCGAGTCGATGGAGGCTGTGAAGCGAACATATCATCGGTGCAGAGCACGGGCAAAGGGGGCGCCGTGGGGGCATTGGGTCCGAACTGGTGAAAAAAGTTTGGGGCACCGTGGGGCTTTGGGGGCCTTAATCTGGGGCCTCGAAAATGCAGTCAAATCAGAAGTCTAGCGTTTTCAATTCGCTATCGGGACAATGCGTTTCCTGTAGCCGCACCATTTTTCAGCGGTCGTTGTGTGCGAACCGGCCGAGCAGGCGCTCGAGCCGTCGCAGTTCCTCGTTGCGCAGGGCCGCGATTTCCTGGAAAATCTCCGCGAGATCCGGCGAGTCCAGCGCCGTTGCAAGATCCGAAAGCATCACGTTGTCGTCACTGTTGACGGCAAAAGCCTGCCGCAGATGTGCGGCAATTTCATCGAGCCGTTGATCGCTCAAATTGGGCGAGGCGCTACCAGGCATGGTCCCTGATACCATAAACGCCCGAAATTGCGAATAATTCCACGCACGCAGCAGACCTCAGCAATGCCACGTCCTGGCGTGAGGACGGCGCGTGGTCAAAGAAGCTGATCGGCAGCAACAAGATTCATGGCGACAACGCCCCGTAAATCTGGTATAAATTGAAACTACTTTTACAGCCCTGCGCTGCCTGCAGTTTCGATCGGAGAGTTCCTTGAGCCAGCACCAACCCACGAAAGACCTGTTCGAAAACCCGCTTGGCCTCGACGGCTTCGAATTCATCGAGTTTTCCGCACCCGAGGCCGGCACGCTCGAACCGGTATTCCAGCGGATGGGCTTCACCCGCATCGCCAACCATCGCTCAAAGGCGGTGCAACTGTGGCGGCAGGGTGGCATCAACCTGATTGCGAACTACGAACCGCGCAGTCCCGCGGCCTATTTTGCGGCCGAACACGGGCCATCTGCCTGCGGCATGGGCTGGCGCGTGCGCAACGCGGCCAAGGCCTATGCCACGGCGATCGAACGTGGCGCGGAACCCGTCGAAGTGCGCACCGGGCCGATGGAACTGCGCCTGCCGGCCATTCGTGGCATCGGCGGTTCGATCATCTACCTGATTGACCGCTACGAAGGCGGCGCGTTCGGCGATCTTTCGATCTACGACATTGACTTCGAATACCTGCCGGGGGTGGACCGTCATCCCGTTGGTGCCGGTTTCCACACGATCGATCACCTCACCCACAACGTCTATGGCGGGCGCATGGCGCATTGGGCCGCGTTCTACGAGCGCGTGTTCGGATTCCGCGAGATCCGCTATTTCGACATCAAAGGCGAATATACCGGCCTCACCAGTCGCGCCATGACGGCGCCCGACGGGAAGATCCGCATTCCGCTCAACGAAGAAGGCGCCAAAGGAACCAATGGGGCCGGCGGCGGTCAGATCGAGGAATTCCTGCGCGCCTACAACGGCGAGGGCATCCAGCACATCGCCTTTGCCAGTGATGACCTCCTCTGCGGTTGGGACAAGCTGAAGGCCATCGGCACGCCGTTCATGTCGCCTCCGCCGGACACCTACTACGAGATGCTGGATGAGCGCCTGCCTGGCCACGGCGAGCCGGTAAACGAGTTGCAGCGCCGTGGCATCCTGCTCGATGGCTCGACCGAAAAGGGCGATCCGCGTCTGCTGTTGCAGATCTTTTCGGAAACCCAGATCGGCCCGGTGTTCTTCGAGTTCATTCAGCGCAAGAAGGACGAGGGCTTTGGCGAAGGCAACTTCACCGCGCTCTTCAAGTCGATGGAGCGCGATCAGATGCGCCGGGGCGTCCTGCAGGTCGAGGAGACGGCGGAATGATCCCGCAGATCAAGCGCATCCACCATGTCGCCTATCGCTGCCGCGACGCAAAGGAAACGGTCGACTGGTACGAGCGCGTGATGGGCATGCGCTACACCACCGCCTTTGCCGAGGACAAGGTGCCCTCCACCGGCGAAGACGATCCCTACATGCACGTCTTCCTCGACTGCGGGGGCGGCAACGTGCTGGCCTTTTTCGAGCTGCCGAACCAGCCCGAGATGGGCAAGGACCCGAACACCCCGGCATGGGTCCAGCATATCGCCTTCGAGGTGGAGGACGAGGCCGCCCTGCAGGCCGCCAAGGCCCATCTCGAAGCCGAAGGCGTGGACGTGCTCGGGCCGACCTACCACGGCATTTTCCGCTCGATCTACTTCTTCGATCCCAACGGCCACCGGCTCGAATTGGCCTGCAACATCGGCACGGCAGAACAGTATGCGGAACTGGCCGACCTTGCGCCGGTCATGCTGGAGGAATGGAGCAGGACCAGACGCGCACCCCGCCACGCCGAATGGCTGCACAAGGACCCGGCTACGGCCTGAATAAAGGAACAGGGCCGCGCCCTCCCTTGCTGTTCAAAGGCGGAATTTGCCGATAGAACAGTCCATTCACGGTGGGGGAGTTTGGTGTGACCAGGATCGTCGTCAACGGGCAGCAGCGCGAGGTGAAGGCCTCGCCGGACACGCCGCTGCTCTATGTGCTGCGCAACGAGCTTGGCGTGATGGGCGTCAAGTTCGGCTGCGGCTTAGCCCAATGCGGGGCTTGCTCAGTCCTGCTCGGCGACGAGGAAGTGCGCGCCTGCGTAACGCCTGTGGCGGCGGTAGAGGGCAAGCCGGTCACCACGGTTGACGGGCTGCCCGCGCGCTGGGCCGAGAAGAAGGGCCTCGCGCCCGACCCGCAGAGACTGCACCCGGTCCAGCAGGCCTGGGTGGACGAACAGGTGCCGCAATGCGGGATCTGCCAGTTCGGCATGATGATCAAGGTCACGGAACTGCTCGAGGCGAACCCCAAGCCGACCGACGCGGATATCCGCGAAGCGCTGACCAACTCCGGCCCCTCGCCACACTTGTGCCGCTGCGGCAGTTATGCGGCGATCCTCGAAGGCGCGCACCGCGCGGCCAAGCTGATGGCTGAGGGAGGCGCGGCATGAGCGCAGCCCTCGACATCAACGGCGCAAGGCTGTCCCGCCGCGCGTTCATCGGCACCGGCGGGGCGCTTGCCGTCGCGGTAAGCCTGCCGGTCAAGGCATCGGCCACCGCCGCGCCCGCATCGCTCGATGCCAGTGCACCCGCCAACTGGATCGAACTGATGGCCGACGGCACGGTCACGATCCGCACCGGCAAATGCGATTTCGGCCAGAGCAGCGTTAACACGGCCTATCGTCAGATCGTCGCCGAGGAACTCTGCGTCCCGCTCTCGGCGATGACCACCGTGATTACCGGCGACACCGACCGCACGCCAGACGGCGGCGGCACGTTCTGGCTGCTCGGCTATGTCCAGAACCTGCGCAAGGTTGCCGCCTACATGCGCGAGGCCGCGCTGGAACTCGCAGCGGGCAAGCTTGGGGTCGATCGCAAGGCCTTGAGTGTCAAGGACGGCGTCATCTCTGGCGGCGGCAAGGCGATCAGCTATGCCGATCTGGTCAAGGGCCAGGACCTCAAGCTGACGATCCCGGTCGAGGGCGAATTGACCAGCCCGATGGGCCTTACGGTCAAGGGCGAGCCGCCGCTGAAGCCGGTGTCGGAATACACCATCATCGGCAAACCTTCAGCCAATCCGATGACCCGGCCCAAGGTTTCGGGCGAAGCGGTCTGGGTCGGCGACGTCAAGCTGCCAGGCATGCTCCACGCCCGCACCATCCACCCCGCGACGCTCGGCTCGAAGCTGGTCAAGGCCGGGAAGCTCGATGGCGCGCAGTACCCGGGCGCGCGACTGGTGACGATCGGCAACCTGCTCGCCGTCGTCTCGCCCGACGAGTGGGAGGCGGTGCAAGCCGCACAGGCCGTTGCCGCAGAGACGCAGTGGAGCGACTGGCAGGGCCTGCCCGGCCATGAAGGGCTGACAGACCATCTGCGCTCGAAGGCTGACTGGACAACATTCCCGTCACGCGATGGCGCGGCCAACAAGGGCGAGCCGGAAAAGGTGTCTGCCGTGCGCGAGCACAAGGCATCGTATTTCCTGCCCTATCACAAGCACGCCCCGATCAGCCCGATGGTGACGCTGGCCGATTACCGCCCGGACGGATCGGTCACGCTGCACACCCTCAGCCAGAACCCGCAGCACTTGCGCCACATGATCGCCAAGATGCTCAGCGTCGGCGAGGACAAGGTGGTGGTGCGCACCTATCCCGGATCGGGCCACTATGGCCGCTCCAATGGCGGCAGCGCAGGGAGCGAGGACGAAGCCGTGCTTCTTTCGCGCGAACTGGGCCGGCCGGTGCGCGTGCAGTGGATGCGCGCGGACGAGATGCAGTGGACCACGCAATCCTCCTGCGCACTGGCCGATATCGCGATCAAGCTCGACAAGGATGGGCGGATCGCGGGGTACGCAGCCGAACACCGCGTGCCGCCGATGCAGGATGACCGCCTTGTCGGTGCTATCCTTGCAGGACTGCCGGTGATCGATTCCCCTGCCCCCGTCACCAAGGACCTTTTCCAGAACGGCGTCAACGAGATGCAGGATATCTGGGTCTACGGCAACGTCCCCGCCGTGCGCGAGAAGGCGATGAGCACCTGGCAGATCGGCGAGAAGGAATCGCCGATCGCCGTGGGCTTGCGCGACCATTCGATGCGCACGCCGATCCAGTTCCAGCAAAACTTCCCGCGCGAAGTGGCGATGAGCGAGGCAGCCATGCTTGCCGGCAAGGATGCGCTGCAATTCCGGCTCGACCACGTTACCGACCCGCGCTTCAAGGCGATCATCGAGAAGCTTCGGACCGAAGCCGATTGGGACAGCCGTCCCTCACCCGCGCCCGGCGCGCGCGCCAGCGGCAAGGGCGTGGTAAAGGGCCGTGGCATGTCGATCATGCTGCGCGACAACGGCTACTGGGCCTGCGCCGCGCACGTTGCGGTCACACCGGAGACCGGTGAGGTCAAGGTCGAGCGGATGACCATGGTTGCCGACGTCGGCATCGTCATCAATCCGCTGCAGTTGCGCCGCCAGATCCAGGCGGGATGCCTGATGGGCGTCAGCCAGGCGCTGCACGAAGAAGTCAGCTTCGATCACGGCGCGATCACCGCGGCCGACTGGGCGAGCTACCCGATCCTGACCATGGCCGAAGCGCCCGAGATCAAGGTTGTGTTCGAAACCAACCTTGCTGCGGGCAACTATGGCCAAGGCTCGGAAAGCGCCAACGCGCTGGCAAGTCCTGCCATTGCCGCAGCCGTGCTTGACGTCACGGGAAAGCCCGTACGACGACTGCCGCTCCGGCCAGAATACGTCAAGGCAGCGCTGGCCTAGAGCGAGTTCTTCCGCGCGATCACGCCCAGCACTTCGGCGCTGGGCTTGGCCGTGCGCTTGAAGGTTTCGCGGTCGAACGAATGCAGCCCGAAGCGGTGGTGATAGCCGAAGCCCCACTCGAAGTTGTCGATAAGCGACCAGTGGAAGTAACCGCGCACCGGCACGCCATCGTCCATCGCGCGCTTCAATTCGGCAAGCGCGGCGGGGATCAGCCATTGCCGCAGGGCGTCGTCCTCGGAATTGACGCCGTGCTCGGTCACATAGACCGGAAGCTTCGTCACCTCGTGGGCATAGCGCACGGCGCCCGCCAGTGAGCCCGGCCAGACCTCGATCCCGCCCGCATTGCGACGGGCATCGGCAGGCGCAGGCAGCGGCCCCTTGTCGTTCCACACCTTGCGCTCGTAATTCTGCACGCCAATGAAATCGCAGGTGTCGCGCGCCAGACGCAGCCACTCATTGTAGTAGCGCTCGCGAATCCGGTCGCGCATCGAGTTCTTGCCGACGGCCTGATCGTCAAGCATCGCAAGGCTCACGCCAACCGGAAGGTCAGGCCGAACCGCCTTGATCGCAGCGAGGCCCCGGCGATGGCCTTCCATCATGTTGGCGCGGTAGGTCTTCGGGTCCTTGATGTAGAGCGAGACGCCCGGCGTATAGAGCGGGACGCCAAGCTGCTTCGCGGCGGCTTCCTGCGTCGCCTTGTCACCCGCCAGCAACTGCGGCGGCAGGATCTCTCCGATCACGCCAGCAAGGTTGGGTTCGTTGAGCGTGGTCGCAAGCTCGATGCCGGCAGCCAGGTGCCGCGCGGCGCGATCGCAGAAGCGGGCGAACAAAGCTGGCGATTCCGGACTGTGCCATCCGCCCTTGGCCGCGAACCAGCGCGGCGTGGTGAAGTGGTTGAAGGTAACGACCGGCTTGAGGCCACGCGCCCGACATCCTTCGATCATCGCCTTGTAGTGATCGAGCATGGCGTTGGAGAAATGACCCTCGTCCGGCTCGATCCGCGCCCATTCAAGGCTGAAGCGATAGGAATTCAGGCCCATCCCCTTCACCAGATCGAGATCGACCGGCCACAGCTCAAAGCTGTTGGCCGCATCGCCCGAGCGATCGGCGAAGATCGTGCCTGGAACGTTCTCGATCACCCACAGGTCGGCGTTGAGGTTGTTGCCCTCGATCTGGTGCGCGGCAGTCGCAGCACCCCACAGGAAGCCATCGGGGAACTTCGGATCCACTGGCCTGATCTTCGCAGCCCGTGCCAGCGCGGTGCCGCCGGCCAGAGCGGAAGCTCCCAGAGCCACGGCCGAAGCCATCACACTGCGACGATCGATCATCCTACTTCTTCTCCGTTGCCAGCAGGCCTTGCGTGCGCATCCAGCGGTACATCAGGTCAAGCCAGCCTTCTTCGGGCGAGCCGACAGGTCCAGCCCCGAAGCCATGGCCGCCTGAGGAAAACAGGTGGAACTCTATCGACTTGCCCGCCGCACGATAGCTGTCCAGCAGCAGCAGTCCCTTCTCGCGCGCCAGCAGGAAGTCGTCGGCGGCAATCGCCACGAACATCGGCGGCGCATCGGCAGGCACGGTCATGGCAGCCATGTTGGGATAGATCGGCGCGGCGAAGTCCGGGCGGTCGGCGCCGCCCTTCTCCACCACGCTGCGGGTGAGGAAACCACCAGCGGAAAAGCCCATGAACCCGACCCTCTTCGGATCGATCCCGAACTGCGCGGCGTTCGCGCGCACATGTCGCAGCGCAGCTATGCCGTCGGCCAGAGCCTCCGCAGGCGTTTCGGCAGGCGGCGCGAAAGCGGCCTTCTGCCCGGAAATCATCTTGTCGAGTTCCGACACAAAGACCTTCTGGTCGGGCGGCGTCGACAAGGTGCGGTATTTGAGAACGAAGGCCGTCACGCCATGGTTGGCGAACCAGCGCGCGACTTCCCAGCCTTCCTTGTCAATCTCGAGGCCGAGGAACGCACCACCGGGAGCGATGATGACGGATGCCGGGGATGGCTTGCCCACGGGCTGGAACACGGTCAGCGTCGGCCGGGTGACGTTGCGCACGGCATAGCGGCCGTTGTCGCTGGGATGCCAGACCTCGCGATCCGCCTTTTCGGCAGTCTGCAGTGTGATGGTGTTGGGTTGCGTGGGCGCAGCAACCGTTTCGGTTGAGATGCCTGTCTGCGCGTGGACCGACGAAGCCCCTGTGAGCACGAGACTGAGGCAAAGCATCGAGCGCCGAACTGTGCGAACGGTCATCAGGTCCATCCTTATCCGGAACTGCTCCGGTCTCGGCCGGATGCAGCAGAAAGTGGGGCCGCCACCCTGCAGTAGCGACCCCTTATCACATCAGAAGTTGATGCCGGCACGAACGCCGATAGTGCGGACCGATTCAAAGCTGAAGCGCTGGTTGAGCGTCAGCACCGGCGGAGCAACGCCGACCGGGTTGGCATCGCCACCGTCCGAACCGACAGAGATCGGACGGATCTCGTTCGTGCAGTTCTTGCAGAACAGGCTGATGGTCCAGTTGTCCGCCTTCACGCCGGCACGCAGGTCGATCGTGTCCCAGGTGGGGATGGTGAACGGTGCGCCGATGCCGGCCGACTGCGGCGAGCGGTGATAGTATCCGATCCCGAACTGCGCTTCGAGGCCATCGGAGATCGGCGCAGCATATTCAGCGCCGAGCGTCGCGGTGAACTTCGAGGACAGCGGCAGCTGGTACCCCTTGGCGTTGAACGTGCCGACGAAGCCGGGGAGCGACGAGTTGATGTCGGCCTTGCATCCGCCGGTCGTCTGGGTCGGGTAGCACTGTGCGCCGGGGTAATCGTCGAACGTCGCATCGGCATAGGACGCCGAACCCGACAGGGTCAGTCCCTCGAACGGCCGTGCCTGGAACGAGAAGTCGACTCCCTTGGTCGTTGCCGTCGCCGCATTGCCCAGCACAAAGGTGCGCAGCGCCTGCACGAATGCCTGAACCTGCAAGTCATAGAACTTCGTGTAGAAGCCCGAGAGGCTGAAAGTCAGCGCGCCATCGAGCGCCTTGCCCTTGATGCCGAGTTCGCCGCCGCGCGAGATTTCCGGACGAACCGCGAGGTCTGCGTTCGGAGCAGGTGCGGTATTCGAGAAGCCCGGTCCCTTGAAGCCTTCGCCGTAGAAGCCGTAGACCATCAGGTCAGGCGTCGCCTGCCAATCGAAGCCCAGCTTGTAGCTGAGATCGGTGGCGTCGGTGCTCTGGTCGGTCACGTTCTTCTTCACGCCGAGCGTGACGAAGTAGTTGCCGAAGTTCTCGCGCAAGTTGATCTGCGCCTTTTCGTAGGTCAGGCGCGCACCAGCGGTCAGCTTGAGGGTGTCAGTCAGCTGGTAGCCGAGCTGGCCGAACGCAGCGTAGCTGTCGTTCTGCAGGCGGTACTGGAAGTCCTGGCCGAGGAACGAGCGGTTGTTCACGCCACACGCGGGCGGCGGTCCCGCCGTGACGGTTGCGCCGATGCAGAACGGGAAGCCGACGGCCACGAAATCGGGAACGCCGTTGTTGCCGCCGCGGAAGCCCGAGTTGTTGCCCACGGAGCGGTAGTAATAAAGCCCGAACTGGCCGGTCAGGGCATTGCCGCTCGGCAGGGCAAGGCGCAGCTCCTGCGAGTACTGGTCATACTTCTGGTTCGCACCATTGAAGCTGAAGAAGTTGAACGGGGTCTGGTCGGAATCGAACTGGAAGTCGACCTTGGCCTGCTTCCACGCGGTGATGCTGCTCAATTCCATGCCGTTGCCGAGTTGCAGGTTGATGTTGGCTTGCAGACCGCCGGTGTCGCTGTCGCGAAAGTTGGGCGCTTCGGCAGCGAAGTTCAGGTTTTCCGTGCCGGCGACAAGGCCGCGTGCCGGGTACTGGCTGCCGGGGCCGAACTGGCGGAAGGTGATGTCATAGCGGCCAGTGATGCCGCGCTGGCGGTTGTAATCGCCGATGACATAAACCGAGAGGTTATCGGTCGGTTCGAACAGCAGCTTTGCACGCAGGCCGAGGTTCTCGAGACCGAGATCGTTGCGAACGCTCGGGTTGACCTTGCCGACAGTGATCGGATCCTGATCGCTGTAGATGGCGTTGAGACGCAGCGCCGCCTTGTCACCCAGCGGAGCGTTGATGGTGGAACGGATCTGGTAGCCGGTGCCGTCGTCACCCGGGCGCGCACGCTGCACGAGTTCGCCGTCGGCGCTGAACGAAAATTCGCCCAGCTTCGGCTTGTTGGTGGTGATGTTGACCAGACCGGCCGAAGCATTCTTGCCGAACAGCAGGCCCTGCGGCCCGTTCAGCACTTCGACGCGAGCAACGTCGTAGAACGCATTGGCGGCATATTCACGGTTGCCGAGCACCACATCGTCGATCACCTGCGACACGCTGGCTTCGACGGTATTCGAGAACGTGGCCGTGCCGACGCCGCGGACCGAGAAGGTGTTGTCCTGTGCCACCTGAAGGCTCGGCGCGAGCTTGGTCACGGCGGTCAGGTCGTTTGCGCCGCGCTGGATCAGCTGTTCTGCGCCAACCACGGTCACGCTGACCGGAACCTTCAGCACGTTTTCGCTCCGGCGCTGCGCGGTGACGATGATTTCGCCGGGCGCCGAAGCTTGTTCGGCGGCCTGTTCGTCAGCCGCCTGCGCAAAGGCCGGGACCGACGAGAACAGCGCGATGGCTGCAAATGATGCCGACTGGATCAGTCGGGTCTTCCTGTGAATGCTCATGAGCTTATCCTCCCACTCATTTGACCAACGCGGATGAGACTGATGCCCCGCCGGCCCGCGCGCCCGGCGTCTTGCCCTGAACGGTGGTGATCAGGGCAGGATGATCGTCGCGTGGCGTTCGTTGCGGACGATGGCGGGCTGGAATTCAGGCGGGAAATAGGGGTGGCGGTAGCGGATCGCGCTGCCGACGAGATGAACCCCGCGCGTCAGGCCGCCTTCCTTCGGGACGACCACGGTGAAGTAGTCGCCCACGTAGAGACGCGTCTGCGTCGCTTCGTTCAGCTCCTCGCGGGTGTAGGTCTTGCCGCCAAGGCGGAACAGGTTGCCCTCGGCCGGATAGACCACTCCGTCGACGGTGATGTCCACGCCTTCGATCAGGCTCAACCGCGAGGAGCGGTAGTTGGCCTGACGGATGCGCACCTCGAAGCCGGTGCGGGCGCCCTCGGGCCCCACGTTGCGGAAGCCGGTGCTCTGGATATGGCTGCGCTCAAGCATTGGCCGTCTCCATGTTGGCGGCGTCGTATTCTTCTTCCAGCTGACGGATCAGCGCGTGCTGGCGGCGCACCTGCTCGATCGCCACCCACGGGTCGCGCTTGCCCTCGTATTCGCTCGAAAGATAACCGGCGTATCCCAGCTTCTTGAGCATCGGCACGATGCGCTCCCACGGGATCTGGTGGTCGTGCAGGTTCTCGTCGATGTTGTGGAACTTCGCCTGGATGAACGGCACGTACTGGATCACGTCGGCCAGATGCTCGACGGGCGTGTTGATGCCGTTGAGGAAGCTCAGCGCGCCCTTCTTGATCTCGTCGGTGATGCCGCCGCCCCAGTGATCGATCGGACGATCCTGGAAGATGCCGGTGTCGATCATCAGACCGAAGTTCTTCGTGCCAGTACGCTCGATGAACTCCACATAGGCATCGGTGACGGGATGGCGGATCGGCGTCGGCGAATGGATCTCGGGCAGGATCACCAGGTCGAGCTGGTGCGCCAGATCGAGATTGCGCTCGACCGCGCCTTCCCAGATCGGGTCGGGCGTCAGGTCATGATCAATAACGCCGAACTTGGGCCGGATAAACTTGAAGCCCAGCTTGTGCGCCAGACGCAGATCCTGCGCGATCTGCGCCGCGCCCTCTTCGACACTCATGTTACGATCAAGCTGGATGCGGGTGTCGACCCAGCAGGCGAAGTTCGTCGGCTCGAGCTGGTAGCGCTCAAGCTTGGCAAACCAGTCGTCGATCCAGGCGACGGGCGGCTCCGGATAGAGTGGCACGCTCGTCTCGCCGAGGATTTCGATGCCAGTCGAACCAGTGTCGGCAACGTGATCGAACGCATCTTCGAGCGTCATCACCGTGCCGAAGTCGTCGGTATAGCTGTACAGCGATACGCCGTACTTGAAGCTGCTCACGCTAACCTCTCCTGCCGCGGCGGCGTCCGGATTGACGCTATTGATCACCGCTTATTAAAGCGCCTATTAATCGATGATCAATAGAAGCGCAAGAGGGTGTGCAAGCGCCTTGCGCATTGCCGCCAAACCAAGCAAAGCTGCAGAAATGACGGGGAACACAGCGATACGGGAACGGCGAGGCAAGCCTTCGCACCGCGATGATCTACGCAGCGAGCTTCTCGCCGCCGCGTTTTCGTTCGTGGCGCGGGAGGGCCATGAAGGGTTGTCGATTCGCAAGCTGGCCGAAGAGATTGGCGTTTCCCCGGGCGCGCCGTATCACCATTTCCCGGATCGGCGGGCGCTGCTCGTTGCGGTTGCCCTCGAAGGCTATCGTCGGCTTTTTGCCGAAACCGAGCAAGCCGTCGCAAAGGCGCCAGAGGACGTGCTTTTCGCCAATCTGCTGCATTTCATCCGGTTTGCCGCCGCAAATCCGAACATGTTCGCGCTGATGTATGAAAGCGAACTGGTTCGCCCGCAGCTTGCGCCTGAGCTCGCTCCCCAACAGGAGGTCGGCTTCCAGATGCTTCGCCGCGAGGTCACGCGCGCCACGGGGCACCTGTCCGAGCGTGAACGCAGCCTGCGCATCGCCACGATCTGGAGCGCCATTTTCGGCTTTGCTCTGCAGACCAACCGGGCGATGCTGCGCGGCCACCCGGAGGAGCCAATGCCGGACGAACTCGCTCCCGAGATCGTCCGGCAGGCACTCAGGCTGATGGCCTGAGTTGAAAGGCTTTCGGCTTAGCCACCAAGTCCATGCTTCAGGGCGCTCATCTGGTCGTGCCCCTCGCGGACCGAACCCCAAGCCTCGTTGACGGCCTGGCGTGCGATTGCTGAAAGGTCGGCATTGTTCATCGCGGTTTCGAACTTCTCCTTGAGATAGTCCTCGCCGCGCTCGACCTCATTGATGATTGCCTTGTCATCGCGGCCCATCACCGCTGCCTTGAGATCCACGAACGCGCGGTGGATGGAACCCATCGTCGAGCTGTCATCCTCGGGCTTGCCACCAAGCTGGCCGACCGCGGCCTGCAGCCTGGCGACAACCGACTGACGCTCGCGCGCACGGTCGAGAAACATGCGCCGGTACTGCTCGTTGTCGAGGTCCTCGGCCGACTTCTGGTAGCCCTCGACACTGTCGAGCAAGGTGGCAATCAACGTGTTGAGAACGGTGACATCGCCGTCGGGATCGCCGCCGGTCGCAGTCGTTCCGTTCATGGCAGATGAGGTGGTGTAGTTGGCGTTGCTCGAATCCATCTGGAGCTCTCCATGCAGGGGGGGCTGTGCTCCAAACGGTCAGCGCGCCCTGCAGGGTCCAGTCATTTCAATTGGTTGAGTACCATCATAACCTACGCGCAAGGCAGACCGTCGATTTTTCATTCTTCTTGCCGGTGCGCACATACCGCGCGAATACCTAACCGACGAACGCCCTCTCGATCACGAAGTCCGCAGGCCGCGAATTGGACCCTTCAGCGAAGCCGCGCTCTTCCAGCATCGCCGTCAGCCCCTTGATCATTGCCATGCTGCCGCAAAGCATGACGCGATCGGTTGCCGGGTCGAGCGTCCCGGGGCCTTGCAGCCCGTCGAACAGCCGTCCGCTTTCGATCAGGTGCGGAATGCGCCCCTTGGTGTGGAACTCCTCGCGGGTCACCGTCGGCACATAGATCAATTGCAGCAGGGCCTGGTCCTGGACCAGCGGATCGCCTGCCAGATGGCCCTCAAGCTCTTCGCGATAGGCAAGGTCGGAAACGTCGCGCACGCAGTGGACTACGACGATCTGCCCGAAGCGCTCGTAAATCTCGGGATCGCGAACCAGCGACAGGAATGGTGCAAGTCCGGTACCGGTGGCGAACAGGAAAAGTCGCTTTCCCGGAGTAAGCGCATCGGCAACCAGCGTGCCCGTAGGCTTGCGCCCCAGCAGCACCGGATCGCCGATCTCGCAATGCTGCAGGCGTGACGTCAGAGGGCCATCGGGCACCTTGATCGACAGGAACTCGAGCTCCTCGCCCCAGGCCGGGCTGGCGATCGAATAGGCGCGCAGCAGCGGCTTGCCCTCGATCGGCAGGCCGACCATCACGAACTCGCCGGAGCGGAAGCGGAACGATGCAGGCCGCGTGATCGTGAAGCTGAAGAGGTGCGCATTCCAGTGGCGGACCGACTGGATCGTCTCGACGGTAAGCGTATTGGATTGGCCGAGCGCTGCCAGCGCCGCCTTGCGATCGCTCATCATGGAAAGCATCCCCGTATCGGAGGGGCAGGGTCTGCAGTTTGTCCCGCAGGAAAATACATCCCTGATCTTTCCAGAAACCACGAATCGCTGGCCAGAGGCGATATGGTCTTTCGTGCAGGTAACGTAACGTAAGCGGCCAATGCCGCAGTGCGGGATAGTTGCAAATCGGAGATTCGCAAGTTTGCGGAATTGCATTTGACACGCCATCCGCCGGAATGCACGGAGGCTGCGCGGAAGGCCGCTCGGCTAACCTGTTCTGTCGGAAATTCCGTACCAACGGAGAGTTCCGACCAGCCAGATGGCTGCAAGTGCAGGATGGTGAGCGCACCTTCACGAACTTTGCACCAGTCTGAAAGGGCAGCGGTCTTCGTGTTCCCTGAACGCTGGTGGTCGATATGGCGCTCGGCGCCAAGGAGATGTTGAATGAACGTCCATGAGTACCAGGCGAAGGAACTGCTTGCGAAGTTTGGTGTCGGCA
>OFDC01001107.1_pt1 | contig 15524 bp, 11 predicted proteins | sample 1520941 | NCBI WGS metagenome assembly OFDC01 (sample SAMEA94258168, study PRJEB24077) | hot springs metagenome | biome: Aquatic biome; feature: Water | place: India | collected 2012-12-06 | depth 5 m | reverse complement strand
CCGCGTTCGCCGGGGAGTCTCCGAACGGGTGGTGCTGGACGATGTGCTCCTGCACGCCGCCGACGCGCGCCGCCTGGCCGAACGCGCCGTCAAGCTGGCCGAAATCTTCTCGGGCCGCGCCGTATTCCGCCGCAAGGACAAGTCGACCACTGTGCGTGGCCCGCTCGATCTCGTGAACGCTGTGCTGGACGCCGGCCGCAAGGGTTTGACCATCCAGCGCTACAAGGGGCTGGGTGAAATGAACCCCGATCAGCTGTGGGAAACCACGCTGGACGCCGAAGCGCGCACCCTGCTGCAGGTGCGGGTCAATCACGCCGACGACGCCGACGACATGTTCAGCCGTCTGATGGGCGACCTCGTCGAGCCGCGTCGCGAGTTCATCCAGGAGAACGCCCTGGACGCCGAGGTCGACGTCTAAGACTAAGCTGCGCGGCTAAGCTTCGCCGCAAGTGTTTGTTCCCTGAGCGCCGGGCGCCCAATGGTCGGGCGACCCGGCGCTTTGTTTTCCAGAAACGCCTGTTTCACCTTGGTGATCCGGTCTGAACCCGTCGCCGCGCCGTGACGGGGGCGTCATCTTGCAGTCTTCGGCTCGATTCGGCCGAAAGTTTGCTCTGGGGCGCGTAGAGTATGGAGCAGGACGCCAGTCTTCGTCCGGAACGGATCCTGGATCTGTCGGAGCGGCTGTCCAGCGTGGCCGGGGCCAAGATCGGCGAGATCGCCCGCGTCAACCGCGCGGCCAAGATGCTGGCGATCAACGCCCTGATCGTCGCCGCCCGGGCCGGCGAGGCGGGCAAGGGATTCGCCATCGTCGCCGAGGAGTTCAAGAAGATCTCCACCGAGATCGACGCTGTGGCCGCCGCTCTGGAAAACCAGGTTCGGTCAGATCTCGACGAACTCTCGGCGATCGGCGGCGCGATCCTGGGGCACCTGCGGGGTCAGCGCCTGGCGGACCTAGCCCTCAACGCCATCGAGATCGTCGATCGCAATCTTTATGAGCGTACCTGCGACGTGCGCTGGTGGGCGACGGATTCGGCCGTTGTCGCCTGTCTGGCGCAGGGCGAGGATCCGGCCGCCAGGCGTCACGCCAGCGACCGTTTGGGCGTTATTCTCGACGCCTACACTGTCTATCTCGACCTCTGGATTTGCGATGCGCAGGGGCGGGTGGTCGCCAATGGCCGTCCCGGGCGCTATCCGAACGTCGTTGGCCGTTCGGTCGCGGACGCGCGATGGTTCCGCGACGGTCTCCGCACGGCGACCGGCGACGACTTCGTGGCGTGTGACATCGAGCGCAGCGCTGCCTTGGATGACGCTCCGGTCGCCACCTACGCCACGGCGATCCGAGCGGGCGGTGAGGTTGGCGGACGCCCGTTGGGCGTGCTGGGCGTGCATTTCGACTGGCGTCCCCAAGCGCAGGCGGTGGTCGATGGCGTGCGCCTGACGCCCGAGGAGCGCGAGCGTTCGCGCGTGATGCTGCTGGATCAGCGTGGACGGGTCTTGGCGGCGTCGGATGGCCAGGGCGTGCTGACCGAGACCTTCCCGTTGGATACGTCGGCCGGGCAGATGGGCAGCTATGGGGATGGCGATGTCACCGTCGGCTACGCCCGAACGCCGGGCTATGAAACCTATCAAGGGCTGGGCTGGTACGGTTGCCTCGTACAGGCCCGGGCGATCGAGGCGCGACGCGGCGCAGCCGCTTGACCCGTCAATCAGCGGACAACAGCGGCCTTTGCGGAAATTTTGAACTAGTTTTTCGCCCTCGAAGCGAATTCGTCCAGAACTCTGGCGCCCCCGCTGGATTCAGGCTGACATTTGTTGTCTTGCCAGCGTCATCATGTTTGTATAGCGCAATCGCGGCTTGCTGTTTTCAGTCACTGGACACAACCAGTGCGGTGAGCCGGTCTGGGCATTCGACTAGACGAAAATCCAAAAGTTCTTTTTCCGGGTGGGGAATTGAACCGCGAGTGTGTTCTTTGGGAAACGCCATCGTTGTGAACTGACGATCGTGGCGTATCCAGAGTAGAGCATTTGTTAAATTTGTCCTAAGTGGACGCCGTTCAATTGGAGGGAGCAGTCATGGCTTCTAACCGTTTCCGCGCCGTGGCGATCAGCCTGGCTATTGCGATTGCGCCGATGAGCGCGGGTCAGGTTCTGGCTCAGGCCAGCCAAAATCCTGCTCCGGCCGCCGCTACAGAGCCGTCACCGCAAGCGCTGCAGGCCGCCATCTCGGCCGCCGCTGCTACCGCGGCCTCGCAGCCTGGCTTTGCCGCGCTTTCGCCGGCGCAGAAGCTCGCTGCCATTCAAGCGGCTGTCGCCGCCGCCCTCGCGGCGACGGGCGCTTCGCCGGCCGCGATCGGCCAAGCGCTGGTCGCGGCTGTCGCGAGCGGTGTTGTGAACGCCGGCGTTGCCGTTAGCGTCGCTGCCCAGGTCGCGCCGCAGGTCGCCACGAGCGTCGCCCAAGCGCCGGCCGTTCAAACGGCGTTGGCGCAAAATAACCAGAGCGCGACTGTCACCACGACCGCCGCGACGACTGCGGGCGCCGCGCCGAGCGTGCTGGTCAACCTCCAGTCTACGGCCTCGACCAGCACGGGCGGCGCCGCAGCTACGGGTGGCGCTGGTGGTACCACGACCACGACCACGCCGGCGCCGTTTGATCCGTGCGCAGGCGTCAGCGCCGCGTACTGCGGCTAATAGATTTGTCTCGAGGCTGACCGGCGCGTCACGACACGCGTCGGCGGCCTTCAATTTGGTGGGGATATACCATGCGAATTCTAACGTGTTCGGCCATCGCGGCCTGTATCGCGTTGAGCGCGCCGCAGATCGTGCAGGCGCAGGATCTGGGGTCCAGCTTCAGCCGCGACAAAAACGTCAGCGTCCGCCAGCGTCCGCGTCCGGACTTCGAAGCTACGGGCCAAAAGGCCGGCGGCTTCACGGTCTATCCGCGCGTCACGGTCGACCTCGAGCACAACGACAACATCTACGCCGTCGCTGCGGGTAAGACCAAGGACGAGATCTGGCGCGTCAAGCCGGAACTGGCCGTGCGTTCGGACTGGTCGCGTCACGCCCTGGGCTTCTTCGCCGGCGGCAATGTGATCCGCTACGCCGACAACGGTAGTGAAGACGCCGAAGAGTTCACCGTCTCGGCCAATGGCCGCATCGACATCGAGCGCGGCTCGAACCTGACGGGTTCGATCCAGACGCAGAGTCTGGTTGAGCCGCGTTCTGCGCCAACGTCTCCGGTCGCCGCTGGCGCTCCGGTGAAGTACGACCTGACCTCGGGTTCGGCTTCGCTGGTGAAGGAGTTCAACCGCCTTCGTGTGACGGGCCGCGTGGATAACCGCGACTTCAACTACAAAGACGTTGCGAACATCGCCGGCACCGGCGTGGTCGATCAGGACTTCCGTGACCGCAACGAGCTGACCTACGGCGCGAAGGCGGAATACGCTGTCAGCCCCGACACGGCCATCTACGCCACGGCGACGGGGAACAAGAAGGACTACGACACCAACGTCGCCACCCAGGACCGTTCTTCGGATGGTTATGTGATCGGCGTCGGCGCCAACTTCGACGTTTCCGAAGCGATGCGTGGCGACGTCCAGGTCGGCTACATGAGGCAGACCTACGACAGCGCCGTGTTCAACAAGATCAGCGGCTTCAACGCTAAAGCCAATGTCGAGTGGTTCCCGACCCAATTGACCACCGTCGGTGTCAATGCGTCGCGCTCGATCGAAGAATCGACGGCGCCCGGTTCGCCCGGCTACATCGCCAACGCCGTCGGCGCCTCGATCGACCACGAGCTGATGCGGAACGTGCTGCTGTCGGCGAACTACAGCTACGGCAAGGACGCCTACAAGGGTGTGGACCGCGACGACAAGCGGAACAACTTCTCGGCCACGGCGACCTATCTCGTGAACCGTCGCGTGGGTCTGTTCCTGACCTACAACTACCTCAAGCAGGACTCGTCGGGCGCCGCCAAGGGCGCTTCGTTCAAGGACAACAAGCTGGTGGCTTCGGTCGCCCTGCAGTTCTGATCCACGTCCACGAAACGGCAAGGTTTGCCGGTTACTGAGAGTAGTTATGGACGGCTCCAGGTTTGAAACTTCGAACGCTCCGGTGAATGACACCGGAGCGTTGTCTTTTGATCTGAACATTGCGATCGCGACGTTCAGGCGGCGCTTCAGGCTGTTCGCAGCTGTGGCGGTGGTGGTGTTTGCGGCGGTGGTGCTGTTCACCTTGCAGCAAACTCCGAAATACACGGCGATCGCTCAGGTGATGCTCGACGTGCGCAAGGAGCAGGTCACGGACATGAGCGCCGTGCTCTCCGGCCTGCCGGCGGACTCTTCGGTTGTCGACACCGAGGTCGAGGTTCTCAAGTCGCGTTCGCTGGCCGCGCGCGTCGTCAAGGAACTAAAGCTCGACCAAGATCCGTACTTCAATCCGAATCTGCCGGATGCGAAGGGCGCGGGCGCTCTGCTCTCGTCTGTGCGGAAAGCGGCTACGCCGCTCGATAAGGTCGACCCTATCGAGCTCCAGCGTCGGAACGAGCGGATTGTCGACAGCGTCCTGGGCGGGCTGAAAGTGCGGCGCGCCGGCCTGACCTACCTGATCTCGATCGAGTACACGCACGAAGATCCCAAGCGGGCTTCGGAACTGGCCAATGCGTTCGCCAATCTGTACCTGACCGAGCAACTTGAAGCGAAGTTCGACGCGACCCAGAAGGCCAATGAATGGCTTGATACGCGGGTTGCGGAACTCCGTGAGCAGGTGCAAGCCGCAGATGCGGCTGTTCAGCAATACAAGATCGCCAACAACCTGCTCAGCGCCGAGGGGGCGACCCTGACGGAGCAGGAAATCTCCAGCCTGAACCAGCAATTGGCGCTCAGCCGCGCATCGCAGGCGGAAACCGACGCCCGACTGAACATCGCGCGCCAGCAGTTGGCCCGGGGCAGCACGGGTGAGGATGTCGGAGAGTCTCTCAACTCGCCGGTTGTGCAGCAACTCCGTAAACAGCGATCCGAGAAAAGCGCTCAAGTCGCCGATCTCAGCGGGCGTTATGGCGATCGCCATCCCGATCTGCTGAAGGCGCGGCGCGAGCTGGCCGACATTGACGGCCAGATCCAGGCGGAAATTCGCCGGATCATCTCCAATCTCGAGGCCCAGGCCCAGGTTGCGCGTCAGCGGACCGGTTCCGTCGCTTCGAGCGTTGCCGCCTCTCGGGGAACGCTCGCCGGGAACAACCGGGCCGCCATCGGCCTGGCTGAACTGGAGCGGAAGGCGCAGTCGGTCAAGACGCTCTACGAGACGCTACTTGCGAGGTTCAAGCAGACGACGACCCAAGAGGGTATCGAGCAGGCGGACGCCCGCGTGGTTTCGCCCGCCAAGATCCCGACGCGTCCCAGCTATCCGAAGCCGAGCTTGAACTTGGCGCTCGGTCTGGTTCTGGCGCTCGGCGCCGGCGTCGCCGCCGTCGTGCTGGCGGAAATCCTGATGGCGGGCCTCTTCACCGAGGATGAAGTCGAGCGTCGATTGGGCTTGCCTTACCTTGGCGCGGTTCCCAGTCTTGGAACCACGGTTGATGATGCCAAGACGCTCAAGGGCATGACGCCGCCGGATTATCTTCTGGCCAAGCCGCTCTCCAGCTTCGCCGAGAGCCTGCGCAAGCTCCGGGCGTCAATCCTGTTCTCGAAGGTCGGTGAAACCGTCCAGGTGATCGCGGTCACGTCCTCGCTCCCGGGCGAAGGCAAGACGACCACCACCTTCTCGCTGGCGCGCACCCTGGCGACCTCCGGCGCCAAGGTGATCGTCGTCGACTGCGACCTGCGCCAAAGCGCGATCAGCCAGTTCCTAAAGGAGCCGGCCCCGGTCGGTCTCTTGGAGGTGCTCAACGGGGTGGCGACGCTCGACCAGGCCATCATCCACGATGAAAGCGGCGCGCATATCCTGCCGCTGGCCAAGTCGGCCTACACCCCGCGCGATGTTCTCGGCTCGTCCGCCATGCTCCGCCTTCTGGGCGAACTGCGCGGCCGCTATGAGATCGTCCTTCTCGACACCGCGCCGCTGCTCGCCATCGCGGACACGCGCATCCTGGCCCCGCACACCGACGCCATGGTGATGCTGGTCCGCTGGAAGAAGACGCCGGTGAAGGCTGTTCAATCGGCGCTGGCCTTGCTCCAGGGCACGCGCGCCTTCATCGCCGGCGTGGCCCTGACCCAGATGGACCTCAAGGCGCAGTCGCGTTACGGGTACGGCGACTCCTACTACTATTACGCGAACTATCGAAAGTATTATGCGGACTAAGGCGACCGGGGGCGGGGCCTCGTCCAGAGGGATGGCCCGAGCCCGAAAGCTGAAGACCTCGGAGGGCGCCGCTATCGGCGCCCTCGTCGCATTGGTGTGTTTAGAGGTCCTCGCCTTCGGAGCTACCGAGCACGCAGTCGGCCAGGCCTTTGCGGCGCTGCACGCCCTCTTCCTGGTCGTCCTGCTGACCAGTTGCGCGTGGGCGCGAAAGGTCGCTGCGGGAATGGCGTCAACCATACTCTGGGCGGCGTTCGCCGCGCTGATGCTCGCGGTGGGCTGGGCGCTGACACCGTTCGGCCCGGGCGGAGCTCACCCAGTCTGGCAATATGTCGCCGCTGACGGCGGCTCCCTTACGGTCGATCGCTCCGCCGTTTGGCTAAGCTTGCTGCGTCTTTGCGGTCTGGCCTGCCTGTTTCTCGCGGCCCAGATCATCGGACAGTCCGAGACACGGCGGCGTTCGGTCTTTTGGGTTCTGCTCTTAGCCTTGGGCGCCTATGCGGCCTTGGCCATCATCCAGCATGTCAGCACGCGTGCGACCGGGCGCCTCACCGCGACCCTGATGAGCCCAAACACCGCCGCCACACTGATGGGCATCGGTGTGGTCTTTTCGACGATGTACGTGACGCAGTTTTTCCAGCGTGCGGGCGGCGCCATCAGGCTGGACAAGCTCCCGCTCGACGCGGCTGTCAGCCTGGGGCTCGCCGCCGTCTTCGCCGTCGCCCTGGCCTTGACCGCGTCGCGCGCCGGTCTGTTCTCGACGATCGTCGCGCTGGCGATCCTGCTGACATCGCAGGTTATCGCCCAGGGCAAGAAGGTGCGGGTTGTCGCGATCGTGGGCGGCGCTGCCGCGCTCCTGGTCGCCGTTGGCGTCGCCATGCGCAGCGCCGAGCTGACTGCGGCGCGGTTGGAAAACCTGGATGGCGACGTGGCTGTGCGTCAGGCGATTTTCGCCGCTCATTGGGACGCTTTCGTCGCCGCGCCCTGGTTCGGTTATGGCCTGGGGTCCTTCCCGGCCATCAACCAGCTGTTCATGACCAGCGAAAACCTGCGGGTGCTGTTCGATGTTCGAGCCACCCACAATCTCTACCTTCAGTGGCTGGAGGAAGCGGGTGTGGTGGGCTCTCTCTGCATGCTCGCGCTTCTGGGACTGGTCTTGTGGCCCGTGGCGCGTAGCGCAGGAAAGCCAGGGACCGCCAGCGCGATCGCACGGGGCGCGATCGCTGCAACGGTTCTGGTTCTCCTGCATGGACTTTCCGACTTCGCGGTCCAGACCCCTGCCATGCAGGCGCTGTTCGCCGTCGGGCTCGGCGCGCTCACTCCGGTGGCCGGCCAAGCCAAGGCTGCTCGCATCCCGCCGTTCCGGGTGATCGCCGTCTTTGCCGGGATCAGCCTGATCGCCTCGGCGCTGGTGGCTATCCCCATGGCCTCCGCGCGGTTTGGCGGCGACATGTCGTGGATGCCAACGGCTCCGAGTGAGGTCCTCGCCACCAGCATCGAAAAGGGACTAGCCTCAAAGTCGCAGGATTTAGCGACTTTGGAGCGGCTGGAGGCTCTGAGCCGTCGTGAACTTGCGATGCGACCGGGCGTCGGTGCAGCCTGGCTGCGGAACGCAGCCGTCGCTTTTGCGCGCAAGGACCTCGCCACCGCGAACGCGGCGTTGTCGCGCTCATATGCCGTCGCTCCGCTGCAAACCAGCGTGTTCATGGCCAGGACGCGTATCGCCTACGAGCATTGGGGCCTTTTGACCCCCGAAGTTCGTAAGCAGGTGATGTATCAGGCCGGTGTCGAGTACAAACGGCCTGGGGGCGACGCGCGGCTCGCGGCTTTGGCCAACAGTATCCAGGACCCGAGCGGCCGGATAGGCCTCGCCTTCTTCATCGTCGCGCAGCGTATGGCCAAGGCCTCGGCTCAGTAAGCGTTGTCGGTGACCAGCAGGCTCGGGATTGTCACGAGAACGATCCTGAAGTCTCGCCGAAGAGACCAGGTATTGATGTAGTCGAGATCCGCCTCGATCCGCTGTCGCATGGCGTCAACGGTTTCAGTGCCGCCGCGCAGACCTTTGACCTGGGCCAAGCCCGTCAGACCTGGTCGGGCCTGATAGCGGGCGTAGTAGTCTGGAATCCGCGCGCCATAGTAGGCGTCATGGGCCGTGGCGTGGGGCCTGGGTCCCACCAACGACATGTCGCCGCGCAACACGTTGAGGAGCTGAGGCAGCTCATCAACGCTGGTCGCTCGCAGAAGGCGGCCCACGCGTGTGACGCGATCATCCTCTCGCTGCGCCTGCGTGACCTCAGGGCCATCCTCCCGACAGCGCATGGTCCGCAGTTTCAAGATCTGAAACGGCGCGCCGGCCAATCCCCCTCGTGTCTGGCGAAACAGCGCCGGACCGGGGGACTCGAGCCTTATGGCGATCCCCGCCAGCAGAAGTAGCGGGGCGAACAGAATGAGCAACAGGGTGGCGGCCGCGATATCAAGGACTCGCTTGCGCAAGTCGCGGGCTACACGAGGGAGCGGTCCTGGCATGCCTGGCGCCAAGAGTTGGGAACAAGGCTCCCCGTTCACCAGATTATTCCTTATCTTCCCCACCAAGTTGCAGACTGGTTTCCAGTTCCGCCCGCGCACGCTATCGCATTCGCCCGAGAGCGTCGCGGCCAAAATCAAAAATGGCGCTTAAGAGTGTTAATACGCGATAGACCTTATTCTTTCACCGGCCCTTAGCCGCACTGAGTTTACATCAGCAGCAAGCAGGAGTGCTGTCTGATGATCGACGCCGGAATATCCTTCGCCCATGTGTCGCCAGCGCCTAGGCGGCGTCTCGCGCCGCTTGTCGGTCTAGGCTTGGCTGCGGGCCTGTCGGCGGGCCTCTGGGCCCTGCTGGTCATTGGCGCCTTCAGGTTCATCTGACCGAATCGAACCTCTGCTTGCTCCGAAATTCAGAACGCCCGCTCCAGCCATGGGGCGGGTGTTTTGCTGTCTCAGTCGCGCGGAAACTAGAAAAGCCCTCGAGCTAAGGGCTCGGGGGCTTTGGCGTCTAGATGGAGGGAGTGTCGTGAGACCCTAAGCGGCGCTCGTCCACAAAGCGGTCCCGGGCACTTGCCGCTGCACCCAGCGATAGTTCAGGTCCGCCCACGGCGTGGCCCAAGGCGTGAGGTTGTCGAGCACCCAATCGCCGCTCTTCAAAGACACCATCAACACCGCATGGCCCTCACCGCGCGCCGTAATCGCGACGGCCAGGGACAGGGATGACTCGGGCACGCCGGCGGCGATCAGCTGGCGCCGCTTTTCAAGAGCGAAGTCCTCGCAGTCGCCGTAGAGCTTGCCATCGACCAGGCGCGGCAGCGCCCAGTATTCTTCTTGGCCGTACAGATCGCTGTCGTTGGCCTTTCTCACGTCGCGATTCACCTGCTGATTGACCTTGTTCAGCAGTTTCATCTGGTCGCGTTCGTCGTGGTCGTACCAGGTCGGGACGGCCTTCGGATCTTCGAGCGTTGCAAAGGTCCGGGCCAGGCCGGCGGCCACGAAGTCCTCGACAGGTTCGGGGGTGAACGCTTCGATCGTTTCCACCGCGACCAGTTTGAGGTCGGTGTCGCTGGGGGCGGGCAGAGCCGCCGATGATAGTCCCATCGACGAGGTCTGAACGAGGGGCTGGCGGGTCTGGCCACCTAGGAAGGCGAGTTGGGCTGCGGGAAGTCCGCATGTCTCAAGGTCACGACGGCAGAGATCGGCAAAGCCGGCCGGCGCCCCAATGCCTTCGCCGCGCGGCATGAACGAGGCGGCGCCGGCCGCGGCTTGGGTGCTTGCCATCAAAGCGGCGACGCCGATGAGCCCCATAACAATGTTTCGCGGCTTGAACATGCTGACCTCGCTGTGTTCGCGAGGTCAATATTCATGAGGGATCCAAAAACGGGCTGAATTTAGATGGTATAATCTATGTGTTTGACTGTAATGAATTCCGAATTTACCAAAACAAAATTGGAATTTACTTGGTAAATTGTGGGGAAATGATTGTGATGAATTGAAGGTTAATTCGTCGGCTTTCGGTTGAACGTTAGCGCCCCCTAAGGCTAAACTGGCGCTCCCGCTCCAAGCGGCTTCAGGTCGCTCACGTGACGAGTTCGATGTTCAAGGCCCTATTCCGTCCCAAGCAGAAAGAGCGCCGCGCGGTCTCGACCGGAGGGCGGGTGCTCTACGCCGTCGGCGACGTGCATGGGCGGCTGGATCTTCTCGACGGATTGATCGCGCGTATGACCGAGGACTATCGCGCCCTCGGTCGACAGGATCCGCCGGTCCTGATCATGCTCGGCGACTATGTGGATCGCGGCGCGCAGTCGTCTGGCGTTATTGACCGTCTGATCGCGCTGAGCGGACAGGCGGCGGATGGAGGCTTCGAGTTCCGCGCCCTCATGGGCAATCACGAGGAAACTCTGCTGCATTTCCTTGATGATCCGCAGGCAGGGCCCTCATGGGTGGAGTACGGCGGCGGAGAGACCATGGCTTCCTACGGCGTGCAGCGCCCGGTGGGTCGCGCAGAGCTCGAGGTTTGGGAACAAACGCGGCTGGCCTTCCGCAACGCCTTTCCGCCACAGCATGAACAGTTCTTGAGGCGCCTGGAATTGATGGCCGTCTATGGAGACTACGTCTTCGTGCATGCTGGCGTGCGGCCGGGTCTGCCGCTCGAGCGGCAGGTCGCGGCGGACCTTTTGTGGATCCGCAACGACTTCCTGGAAAACGCCCACGGACTGAAGGCCACCGTAGTTCACGGCCATACGCCCGTCGAAGAGGTGTTCGTCGGTCGCCAGCGTATCAATGTCGATACAGGCGCCTACGCCACGGGCGTGCTGACCGCCGTTAGACTTGATGGCGGCGAGCCCAAGATCATCCAATTTAGTAAAGGGCGAGCGGCTTAGAGTTCGTCTTGTTCATCGCACGGTCACGTGCGATGTGGCATGCCAGTTCCCAGGTCTGACAAGTCCGAGATGAGACGCTTTACCATGATCGGTTTTTCGAAACTCTCCCGCGCGTTCGCCATGCTGGCGGCCGTGGTTTTCATGATGGTCTCGACGTCAAGCGGCGTAGCCCATGCCCAGTCCGGGGCCGAGCCTGCGGCGACGGCCGCCAATGCGCAGGCGATGGACTATCTGCTGGGGCCGGGCGACAAGGTGCGCGTGACGGTCTACGGCGAGGAATCGCTGTCCGGCGAATTCTTCGTGTCGGGCACCGGTTTGATGTCGTTGCCGCTGATCGGCGAGATCAAGGTTGGCGGCATGACCGTCGGTCAGTTCCAGACAGCGGTGCAGGACAAGCTGAAGGACGGCTACCTGAAGGATCCGCGCGTCAGCGCCGAGGTGCTCACCTTCCGCCCGTTCTATATCCTCGGCGAGGTCGAGAAGCCCGGTACGTATCCGTACACGTCCGGCCTGACCGTGCTGAACGCCGTGGCGACCGCAGGCGGCTTCACCTACCGCGCCGATAAGAAGAGCGTGTACATCAAGCGCAACGGCGACACGTCCGAGAACAAGGGCGAGTTGAAGCCTTCGACGCTGGTGTCGCCCGGCGACACAATCCGCATCGGCGAGCGCTTCTTCTAGCCCCAGCGCCCCGTCCGCAATCCAAAGGCCCGACGGAGACGTTGGGCCTTTTTTCTGGCTGGACGCAACGCGCTGCTGCGGCGCCTGAGCGCCACGTGCGCTATGCCGAACTGCTCCGGGGCGGGAGGTCTGAAATGGGTTCGGCCCAACGCCCGGCCTGGAATACGGCGCGAGCCACTCTAGAAAAGTGCTGCGACAAGGCTTCGCGACAGCTCTGCAAGCGCCTCCAAGGGCGATGGTTTGGCTATCGCCCCCAACCTTCATAGACATAGGCCAGGGGCGATAGGTCGCTCAGCTCAGCCCAAGAAGGCCGGGATCGATCTGACTGATCACGCCCGTAAGATTGACCTGCTCCCGATGAAGCAAGGCTCAGTTTCCTAATGGTGAAGCTTCGGAGCGCGCATTTGCGCCTTCTCGGTTTTCACCGGCGCAACAAAATTGGTGAACTTGCCAAATCTAGATGCGACAAAATGGCCGAAATGGCGATAAGTATTCAGTTATTCTACGAATATTTTGGACGATATCCGCATTTATATCGAACGCTGATCGATCTATTGCGCTGGTCGGTGAGCGTTGAAATCTATAACCGAATTTTAGATTGTTGTGATATAGAGTGAGGCGGCTCGGTTATTCGGCAGCCTTCTGGCCAAAACCCGCTCCGCAACGCCCTTTAATTACGCGGCCTGCTGTGATGGCAACTGTTCTTGCAGACAGTTTAACAGGGCGTGGATGCTAATCGGTTTGTGAAGAACGCCGTCAAAGTCGCGACAGCCCACAACCGGATCGAAGAGTGTGTCCGCTGTGAAGGCGACGATATTGGTGCCAGCATTGACACCCCCGTCGGTCCTAATGCGATAGAGCGCATCGCGCCCCGACATGCCGGGCATTCGGATATCCATCAAAATCAGGTCGAACTTTTCCTTCGCCGCGGCCGCAATGCCTTCGCTGCCATTCGAGGCCTCGCAAAGTTCAACGCCAAACGCTTCCAGCGCGGTTCGGACCAGGTCACGGTTGTTTTGATTGTCGTCGACGACCAGGAGCTTGATCCCACCGACATCGACGGATGGCTCGAATGGCGCGTCGGGCTCCGCTGCGCTGGGCGGCGCGGGCAGCCAGATCTGGAAGGTAGTTCCTCGTCCTTTGGTGCTCAGGACATTCATGCCGCCGTCCATCGCCTCGACGAGCCCGCGGCAGATAGCCAACCCCAGTCCGGCGCCGCCGTGCTCGCGAGTGGGCGTGTCGCCGATCTGCGAGAACCGCTGGAAGAGCTGCTGCTGTTCTTCCTCAGTAAACCCTGGCCCGGTGTCCTGCACCTCGAGCAGCGCGCGGCCGGCGGCGGCGTCGTAGCTCAGGACGGTGGAAACCGTACCTTGTTGCGTAAACTTTACGGCGTTACCGAGGATGTTCACGAGAATCTGGCGCAAACGCTCCGGATCCAGATCGACTCGCGCATCGGCGCTCGGATCAAACTTGCGCACGAGTTCGACGCCCTTGGCATCGGCGCGCGGTACGAACATCTGCACAACGCTCTCTACTAGGTCTGCGAGATTGATGGGCTGAGGCGTCACCTTGATGGTCCCCGCCTCGATCTTCGAGAAGTCCAGGATATCGTTGACGATCGCTGTAAGGATTTCGCCCGCGCTGTGAATGCGGTCGAGGTTGGTGGCCACCCTTGGGGGCAAATTCTCGACGCGCCGCGACAGCTCCGTAAAGCCGATGATCGCGGTGAGCGGGGTGCGGATCTCGTGGCTCATGTTCGCCAGGAAACGCCCCTTCGCTTGCCCGGCGGCCTGGGCTTTGACGCGTGCGTTGTGCGATATTCTGCTCCGCCGCACCAGCAGCGCCTTTAATCGGTCCTGACGCTGGAGTTCAAGCGCGGTTGAAAAGCATGTGAAGAACATCACAACGCCGAACACCTGAGTGATGCGGAAACGGGCGTCGTCTCCCCAGGCGTCCGTGAGAGTGCCGGTGCTGTACCCCTGGGCGATGAGGATCGTCGCCACGGCGATCGTGATGAAGGTGGACCAGGCTGCGCCCCGGACGCCGAGCTTGAAGGATGCGAGCAGCGAGACTGGGAATACCAGGAATGGCATGCCCGTACCGCCATTGGCGAACGCTAGGCCCGAGGCCAAGCCGACCATGCTAAGAAAACTGACATGAGCCCAAAGCGAGGTTGAGCGGGCGACCAGCGGCTTACGCTCCAGGATCACCAATGTCGAAGGCAGCGCCATCGCCATGCCGAGGGCGGTACACGACAGCCAGTCAGGGAAGTAGTTCCAGAAGCCGACGTGGGTTATCGTGTTTGCGAGCGCCGAGCCTACCGCTGCCATCGCGATGTTGATCGGCAAGACCGCCAGCAGGATCAGGATGACATGGGAAATGCTTCGGATTCTGAGTCTGCCCGAGGTAACCCGGCCAACGACAAGGCTCATGGCCCAGATCTCCAGGCTGTTCACCGCCATGAAAACCAGGGCCAAAAGGGGAGGGGTATGGATCGAGGCGTGTATCGCTACGCCCACGGCCTGGATGCCCGCCCAGAGCGCCCAGCGACGACGCGGTGAAAGATGGAGGAAGCCGACCGCGACGATGGCATTCGCGGGCCAGAGAAGCGGAATGCCCGTCTCTTTGCGGGTCAAGAGATCGCAAATAAGGAATGTCGCGGCATAGGCGGTGATCAGGCCGGCGAGCACACGGTTCTCGCGCGCGGCACGGGGCCGCGCGCTGGGCTCATCAGCGGAAAACGCCGCCATCACAACACTCCCCCTAACCCCAGCGATGCTATCTCGCATTGTCAGCGCGGTCGCATGAATAAGGGCTTATCGCAGTTAGGAAAGTCGTTTCCGTCGGCCTACGGAGGAAACCAGTCTGTGCTGTCAGGTTAGGCGTTGCAAGTTGAAGCAGACCAATACTTGGCTTTTCCCGGCGACGGTCTTCCCCCAAGCGGCCAAGTTCGGATAGGCTGATATTGACGCCACCCTCAGTCAAGGGTTCTTCAATGTAGCCTATGCGCGGTGCAGAGTGAGAAAGCGCCGTGCCGACTGCGGGAAACCGCAACGCTTGAAGACAATCGGTTTAAGATATTCACGCCGCCTTCCGCCAATTGAGCCAAGTTGAGGCGAGCCATTAGCTTGGTCTTTCAGCGGTCTAGCGCCAGGTGCGAATAGAGGGCGCACCATTGTTGAGCTTGGGCAACATTGTTTTTAATCAGAGATTTAGTGTTCCCGCAGCATGTCCGTTTTTGATGTCAATCAAATTCGGTTGCTGTTTTGCGCGCCAGCATATCCACCAAGGTTAGCCTCACGATCGTCGCGGCGTTCGTCGTCTTGACGATCGCAGTCCTGACGATCGTGGCTCAAAGCTCTCTCGACTTTGCGCGCCGACAGGCGACTCAGCAACAAGAAGCCAGCATGCGAGTGGCTTGGGACGTTATTGGGCGAAACGGCCAGGCCTTCCGACGTGAAGGCGATCGTCTGCTTGTCGGCGATCAAGCCATAGACGGCGACTTTGCGGGCGTAGATCGCGTCAAGGCGCTGGTTGGCGGCACGGCCACAGTCTTCATGGGCGAGACCCGTAACGATAGCTGGCGGCTCAAGACCAGGGCCTGATCCACAATCTATTCAACCTCCCCCAGACCCCCTCCGG
>OFDC01001105.1_pt1 | contig 15532 bp, 6 predicted proteins | sample 1520941 | NCBI WGS metagenome assembly OFDC01 (sample SAMEA94258168, study PRJEB24077) | hot springs metagenome | biome: Aquatic biome; feature: Water | place: India | collected 2012-12-06 | depth 5 m | reverse complement strand
TCGCCGACGGCGCTCCCCTCGACGAGCCCCCCACCGACGACACGCGGCGCTGGCACGCGAGCCCGCAGGTGCGCTTCGAGCGCCTCCTGCGCGAGACCGCGGTGCCCATCGGGGTGCTCTGCAACGGGCGCTCCCTGCGGCTGGTGTACGCGCCGCGCGGCGAGTCGTCGGGGCACATCACCTGGCCCGTGCACCGCCTCACCACCGCCCTCGACCGCGAGATGCTCTCGGCGCTCTGCATGCTGCTGGGCTCCGCGCGGCTCTTCGCGCTGCCGAAGGAGCAACGGCTGCCGCACATCCTGCGGGAGAGCCGGAAGTACCAGAACGTCGTCTCGACGCAGCTCGCGGGGCAGGTGCTCGAGGCCCTCAACGAGCTCCTGCGGGGCTTTCAAGCGGCCAACGAGACCACGCGGGGCGCCCTGCTCGACGCGACGGTGCGCGAGGACCCCGAGCACGTCTACGGGGGCCTGCTCGCCGTGCTCCTGCGGCTGGTCTTCGTGCTCTACGCCGAGGAGCGGGGGCTGCTCTCGTCCAGCGCGATCTGGGTGCGCAACTACTCCCTCGTCGGGCTCTTCGACAAGCTCCGCGCCGACCACGGGCGCTTTCCCGACACCATGGACCAGCGCTACGGCGCCTGGTCCCGGCTCCTGGTGCTCTTTCGCATGGTGCACGACGGCGCGGTGCGCGGTGAGCTCCGCCTGCCGCCCCGCTACGGCCACCTCTTCGACCCCGACGGGTGGGGCTTTCTCGAAGGCCGTCCGCTCGGGGTGCGCCGCGTGATGGGCGGCGCCGTGGAGGTGCCGCGGGTGCCCGACGGCGTGGTGTTCCGCGTGCTGGAGAAGCTCCTGCTGCTCGACGGCGACCGGCTGTCGTACCGCGCCCTCGACGTGGAGCAGATCGGCTCCGTCTACGAGAACATGATGGGCTTTCGCCTGGAGCGCGCGACGGAGCGATCCATCGGCGTGGGCAAGGCGCACGTGGTCGTGGGCCTCGAGTCCCTGCTCCAGAAGAAGGGCGCCGAGCGCGAGAAGGTCCTCAAGGAGACCGCCGACGTCGAGCTCACGGGCAAGGCCGTCGAGGCCCTGCGCGCGGCCGCCACGGTGGACGACCTCGTCGCGGCCCTGAGCCGTCGCATCTCCCCGCTCACGCCGCGGCCCATCCCCGCGGGCGGGCTCTACCTGCAACCCACCGACGAGCGGCGCCGCTCGGGCTCCCACTACACCCCGCGGGAGCTCACCGAGCCCATCGTTCGCACCACCCTGCGGCCCATCCTCGAAGACCTCGGCCCGCGGCCCACGCCCGCGCAGATCCTCGCGCTCAAGGTGTGTGACCCGGCGATGGGCTCCGGCGCCTTTCTCGTGGAGACCTGTCGGCAGCTCGCCGAGCAGCTCGTGAAGGCCTATGACCTGCACGGCCGCCCCGCCGACATCGCGCCCCACGAGGACGTGCAGCTCTACGCGCAGCGGCAGGTCGCGCAGCACTGCCTCTACGGCGTCGACAAGAACCCCTTCGCGGTGGACCTCGGCAAGCTCTCCCTCTGGCTCGCCACCCTCGCGAAGGACCACGCCTTCACCTTTCTCGACCACGCCATTCGCCACGGCGACTCGCTGGTGGGCCTGACCCGCGAGCAGATCGCGAGCTTTCACTGGGCGCCGGAGGCGCAGGTCCCGATCCTGCGCGCGGTGGTCGACCGGGCCATCACCGAGGCCATGGCGCTGCGCGCGAAGATCCCCGCGCTCGCGAGCTCCGACGACGTGGACGAGAAGCGCCGCCTCCTGCGCGACGCCGACGAGGCGCTGGCGAAGGTGCGCGTGGTGGGCGACGCCGCGGTCGCGTGCTTCTTCTCCGAAGAGAAGCCGAAGGCGCGCGAGGCGGCGCGCGCGAGGTGGGAGGCGAAGGTCCTCGAATGGCTCGTGGGCGGTGCGTCCTCACGCGAGATCGCGGGCTTCGTCGCGGATCTGCGCGAGGGCGAGCGGCCCGTGCCGTGTTTTCATTGGGAGTTGGAGTTCCCTGAGGTCTTTGATCGCGGAGGATTTGATGCGATGGTGGGGAACCCGCCATACGCGCACAAAAACGCAGTCACTGGCGAGAGCGGGGTTGCGTATATCGGCTATTTCCAATCTCAGCATGATGGCTTTCATGGCTATTCAGACTTGGGTGCCTATTTTGTTCGGCGCGTGGAATCGATGGTGAGAATTGGTGGGTGTTGGACGCTTCTTTGTACCAAGACGATAACTGAAGGAAAGTCGAGGGATTCTGGCTTGCAGGCTGTGCTGAGGGGAGGATCACGCATAGTCTCGGCAAGTACCAAGATCGAGTGGCCAGGCGGGGCATCGGTGATCGTGTGTGCTCCAACTGTGTTCAAGGGTAGGTGGTCTAAGCCGGTCGTTCTCGATGGGCACTCAGTCAAATGCATCAGCGCTAGCCTTACTGCTGAATCGGCATGGGAACCCTTGGCGCTTACCGCAAACAAGGGTCTTTCAAGCACTGGGTTCCTGACGTACGGCCGCGGATTTGTTCTGGGCATGGATGATGGGCGACGGCTTATCGAACTTGATCCAGAGAACAATAAGGTAGTTGTGCCGCTAATTTCAGCGGCCGACTTCACGGAAACTCCAACTCTGGACCCCACTCAGTGGGTTGTAAACTTCGGTAGCCGCAGCGAGGCAGAAGCCGCTCGATTCTCGGCACCGTTCCATTGGCTCGAGTTACACGCTAAGCCAGAGCGGATGGAGGCGACTCGATCTGACGCTCGCGATCGCTGGTGGCTTCTGGTCGGACGGGCAGAGCGTGTTTACGAGGAAGTAGCGAGACGTGGATTGTTGCGAGTCTTGGCGAACCTGCATGTGTCGAAACACCATGCGTTTTCGTTCATTCCGACAAATGTTGGGCCTGAGAAGAACGTCAACGTCTTTGCGATGTCGTCGTATGAGTCCTTCGCGGTGCTCCAGTCGAGAGTACACGAGGTGTGGGCGAACCGTCAGGCCTCGTCACTTGAACGCAGGCGGAGGTACACACCAACTACATGCTTCGCAACGTTTGCACTGCCCCACGCGGCGTTATCCGACGAAGGGTCTGTTGGTCTAGGTTCAGTTGGGCACAAGTACTATGATTTTCGGCAACGCCTTATGTCTCGCGTTGGGACTGGGCTGACAGCTCTCTACAACCGTTTCCACGACCCCGACGAGCACGATGCCGACATCGTGCAGCTTCGCGACCTCCACGCCGCGATGGACCGCGCAGTGCTCGACGCCTACGGGTGGACGGACCTCCAACCGACCTGCGAGTTCCTACTCGACTACGAGGAGGAAGAGGACGCCGACGCCACCCCCGGGCGACGCAAGAAGAAGCCCTGGCGCTACCGCTGGCCCGATGCGTTCCGCGACGAGGTGCTCGCGCGTCTGCTCGAGCTCAACGCGCAGCGCGCGAAGGAAGAGGCGCAGCGCGCGAAAGAAGAGGCCCTCGCGGCCGCGGCGGTCTCGGGCAAGAAGCCGCGCGCCGGGGCGAAGTCCACGAAGGCCCCGCCCGTGGTGCAGGCCAGGCTCTTCGGAGAAGAGGACGACTAGATGATCACCGTGCTGCAATCGCTCACGCTCACGGCGTACCGGGGGGCGTCGGCGCTGGTGCTCCCGAAGCTCGCGCCGGTGAGCCTCGTGGTGGGCGCGAACAACGCGGGCAAGAGCTCGATCCTCGAAGCGGCCGGGCTGCTGCTGCGCCCCGCGGATCCTTCGCAGTGGGTGAGCGCGGTGCGCCACCGGGACTTCGATCAATCCCTGGTCGAGGGGCTGTGGTCGCTCTTTCCCAGCGGCGATGCGCTACACCCCGAGGACGGGCCGCAGACCTCTCCTGCCCTCGTGGTGGAGGGGGTGACCTCGGGGCGGGCGCGTCGGGTGGAGGCGCGCTGCCTCGCCTCGCAGTCGCTGGGCGCGACGGAGTCGTCGGACCTCGCGGCGCGCGTCGAGGTGGCGGTGGACGGCGATCCCGCATTGGGGCTGCGCTTCCCGGGGGCGAGCGCGGTGGCCCACACGGTGCCGATGTTTCGGGTGTTCACGGTGACGCCCGCGACGCACTACGCCACGCGGGGGATGGTGGAGCACCTGAGCCGCGTCGTGGACGAGGGGCGCAAGACGCTCGCGGTGGAGCTTTTGCAGCTCTTCGACCCCGAGGTCGAGGACCTCGACGTGGTGGCGACGCAGGGCCGCGAGTCGGTGCGCGTGACCCATCACACCCGCGGGGTGGTGGACCTCGCGTCCTTCGGTGACGGGATGCGTCGCTCGGCGGCGCTGGCGCTGGCGCTCACCCGCGCGACGCAGGGGGTGCTGCTCGTGGACGAGATCGAGACGGGGATCCATCCCAGCCTGCTGCGCCCGGTGCTCGCGCAGCTCCTCGCGGCGGCGGAGCGCTCGCAGGTGCAGCTCCTCGCGACGACGCACAGTCTCGAAGCGGTCGACGCCGTGCTCGCCGCGGTGGGGGAGCGCGGCGTGGAAGACTCCCTGGCGGCCTACTGGGTGCAGCGCCGCGACGGGCGCCACGAGGCCCGGCGCTACGACACCGCGCGGCTGCAGCGCCTGCGCGAGGGGGGGATTGATCTGCGATGAGCCGCTTCGTCTATCTCCTCTCCGAGGGCGTGCACGACGTCGCCTTTCTGTTCCGCCTGCTCAAGCACGAGTACGGCGCGAAGAAGATCGAGCAGCTCAGCGCGCTGGACGATGCCCGTCGGGCCTGGGTCGGGCGCTTCAAGTGGCCCGTGGGCGACAAGATCGCGCGCCTCTCGGTGCCCGCGCCGGCCTTCGTGCGGGTGCCGTCCCTCGACCTCACCCTCGGCCTGCGCAACGCCGAAGGCATCGACCGCCTGCGGAACACCCTCGAAGACGACCTCGACGCCCTCGACAAGGACGGCGCGATGCCCGACGCCGTGGGGGTGTTCCTCGACAGCGATGACAAGCCGCAGGCGCAGCGATTTCAGCAGTTCTGCGAGAAGGTGCGCACCATCTCCGTGGGGTCATGGACGCTGGAACCCGCGGAGACGCTGGGAGTCCTCGGGGCGGGCACGCCGCGCGTGGGGGTCTTCGCGTTTCCGCAGCCGGGGCAGCAGGGCGCGCTGGAGGACCTTCTGTTGGAGCTCGGTCGCGGGCCCTACGACGCCCTCTGCGACCGCGCCGCGGCGTACGCGCGGGGGTGTCACGCGGAGGTCACCGCCGACCCCCACAAGGACTGGGCGGAGCTCAAGGGCGCGTCGGGGCTCAAGAAGGCCACCTTCGCGGCCGCCACGGCGGTGCTGAAGCCGGGGCGCGGCGCGGTGGCGACCATTGAAGACAACCGCTGGGTGAGCGATGCGACCCGGGAGCATCCGTCGCTCGCGCCCTGCCTCGCGTTCCTGCGCGAGCTCCTCGGTGTGAACGCCCCGGAGGCGCCGTGACCACGTCGGCCGTCATTCGTCAGCAGCTCATCGAGACGCTGCGTCTCGACCTCGTCGGGCCGTGGCCGGGGCACCCCCAGGAGGCCGAGCGCCTGCGGGAGAACGAACCACCCTCGCGCTGGTACCTCACGGGGTTTCTCGTGCCCACGAGCGCGCCCGAGGCGCATCGCTTCGACCCCGAGTCGGCCGAGCAGCTCGACGCGGTGGTGGCCTCCGAAGACGGCGCGGGTGACGACGACCAGGAGCCCGACAAGGCGCCCGCGAGAAAGGTCTACCTGCCGTCGTCGCTGGGCCTCAGCGTGCTCGTGCCCGCGGGCGTCGAGGCGCTGGGCGTCGAGGTGCGCTGGGGCGAGTACGCCAAGGTCTCCACCGGCGAGGCCGAGCACCCGAACCGCAAGGCGTGGGCGCGCACGCAGCAGATCCGTCACGAGACCGTGCGTCTCCCGGCGCGCGGGCTCTCGCGCACGGTGCTCGACGACAGCCGCGGGGTGAGTGTCTACGTCTCGTCGCGCGACGTGAGCGACCTCGGGCCGCGCGGCGACGCGCTCCCCACGGGCACCCGGGCGGTGTCGGTGTTCGTGGTGAACGAGCGCGACCCTGCGGGCGAGGAGCGGGTCGACGAGGGGCACATCTTTCAGGCGGAGCTCGTGCTGACGCTGGACGAGGGCTTCGTCGCGCGGCCGAACCTCCGCGGCCTGCTCGAAGACGACGCCGACGAGCGCATCGCCGACCTGCAGTACCGCGACGCCTTCGAGTTCTCGGTGGGCCACGGGGTGTCGACGGAGGCGGTGGTCACCGACGGGCGGTGCCACACGGTGCGCAGCACGTGGGTCCCGGTGGCGGCGGTGGAGAAGGTCGACCCGACGCGCATCGAGGGCGTGGAGCTCTCGATGGAGCGCCTCGCGACGCTCGCGTCGGCCGCCGAGGCCCGCGCCTCGCTGGAGGCGCTGAGCACGGCGTACCTCGCCTGGATCGACGCCCAGCGGGCGACGGCGCCCACGGAGCCCCGGCGCGCGGAGGTCGCGACGGACCTGCTCCAGCGTTGTGAGCAGGCCCGCAAGCGCATCGCGCAGGGCCTCGACACGCTCGGCGACCCGCTGGTGCTGAAGGCGTTTCAGATCGCCAACCGCACGATGGCGACGGCGGCGCGGCAGCGCACCGCGCAGCTCAAGGGGTGGCGGCCGGAGCAGGTGAGCGCGCCGACGTGGCGGCCCTTTCAGCTCGCGTTCGTGCTGATGAACCTCCGCGGCATCGTGGACCCCACGGACCCCGAGCGCGAGGTCCTGGACCTGCTGTTCTTTCCCACGGGCGGTGGCAAGACCGAGGCCTACCTCGGGCTCGCGGCCTTCACCCTGGCGCTGCGTCGGCTGCGCGACCCGAGCGTGACCTCGTCGGGGGTCAGCGTGCTGATGCGCTACACCCTGCGCCTGCTCACGCTGGACCAGCTCGGTCGCGCGGCGACGCTGATCTGCGCGCTGGAGCTCGAGCGGCAGCGCGACGTCGAGGCGCTGGGCGCGTGGCCCTTCGAGATCGGGCTCTGGGTCGGTCGCAAGGCCACCCCCAACCGCATGGGCAAGAAGGGCGACAACGACCGCAACTCGGCGCGCGCGCGCACCATCGCGTTTCAGAACGACAGCAAGTACAAGCCCGCGCCCATCCCCGTCGAGAACTGCCCGTGGTGCGGCACGAAGTTCGAGGCGCCGTCGTTCCACCTGATCCCCAACGCCGACGCGCCGACCGACCTGCGGATCACCTGCGCGAACGATGAGTGCGCGTTCACCCGCGACAACCCGCTGCCCATCGTCGCCGTCGACGAGCCGCTCTACCGTCGGCTCCCGTGCTTCGTCATCGCCACCGTCGACAAGTTCGCGTCGATGCCGTGGATCTCCACGCCGGCGAAGCTCTTCGGCAAGGTCGAGCGCTTCGACCGGCACGGCTTCTACGGGCCCGGCGATGGCGCGGGGGGGAGCAGGCTCCCGCGGCCGCTGCTCCCGCCGGACGTGATCATTCAAGACGAGCTGCACCTCATCAGCGGTCCCCTCGGGACGATGGTGGGGCTCTACGAGACCGCGGTGGAGGCGCTGTGCCGCCGCGAGGTCGCGGGCAAGATGGTGCTGCCGAAGATCGTCGCGTCGACGGCGACGGTGCGACGCGCTGAGGCCCAGGTGCGGGCGCTCTTCAACCGCGCGCAGGTGGACGTGTTCCCGCCGCCGGGGCCCGACCGCCGGGACTCGTTCTTCGCGCGCACGGTCGGCGCGGCGGAGAAGCACCCGCGGCTCTACGTGGGCGTGGCGGCGCAGGGGCGGAGCTCGAAGGTGGTGCTGCTGCGCGCCTTTCTCGCGATGCTCTCGGCGGCGAAGAAGCACTACGACGCCGCGGGCGGTGCGGCCAACCCGACGAACCCCGCCGACCCCTACATGACCCTGCTGGGGTACTTCAACGCCCTGCGCGAGCTTGGCGGCTCGCGCCGCATCGTCGAGGACGAGGTCCGCAGCCGTCTTCAGGGTTACTTCCGACATCGGCGGCTCTCCGAGACCGACGCGCCCTTCGTGGATCGCACGATCCAGTTCGAGGCGGTGGAGCTCACCTCGCGCGAGCCCACGAACCGCGTGGCGCAGGCGAAGCGCCGCCTCGCGTTGCCCTTCGCCGAAGACGGCCGGGTCGACGTCGCGCTGGCGACGAACATGATCTCCGTGGGCCTCGACATCACCCGCCTGGGGCTGATGGTGGTGCTCGGTCAGCCGAAGACCTCGGCGGAGTACATCCAGGCCACGAGCCGCGTCGGCCGCGACGAGGAGCGACCGGGGCTCGTGCTCACGCTGCTCAACGTGCACAAGCCCCGCGACCGCTCGCACTACGAGCGCTTCGTGGCCTACCACGAGACCTTCTACCGCGCGGTGGAGGCGACGAGCGTCACGCCCTTCGCGCCGCGGGCGGTGGATCGCGGCCTCGCTGCGGTGGTGGTCTCGCTCGCGCGGCACGGAGAGCCATCGCTCACCCCGGCCGCGCGCGCGGTGGAGCTCGCGCAGCACCGCGCGAAGCTCGGGTGGCTCCGCGCCGCGGTGCGGGATCGCGCGGAGAAGCACACCAAGGACCTCGACGCCACGGAGCGAGAGGAGCTCGGGCGCAAGATGGACGCGCGCGTCGATGACCTGCTCGACGCGTGGGAGCAGATCGCCGCGGAGAAGGCCGCGGTGCAGGCCGGGCTGCAGTACGGGCCCTTCGAGGCGCGGCCGCGTCCGCCGTTGCTGCACGACCCGCTCGACGCGGACCTGAAGAAGGAGCCGCCGCACTCGAACCTCCGCAAGTTCAAGGCGCAGTGGTCGCTTCGAGACGTCGAGGCCGAGGTGCCGGTCATCGTTCGCCGTCTCGACGGCGGCACCCCGGAGACGTCATGAGCCTCGTCAAGCTGCGGCAGAGTCAGATCGTCTCGACCTACGGACCGGGCGCGCTGGTGGACCTCCCCGACCTCGCGGTGCTCGTCGCGGGGCTGGAGCACTGGGCGGGGAGCGCGCAGCTCATTCACGAGCCGCGGCTGCTCGCGAACCTGCGCGCGCGGCTGAAGCTGCCGGCGTTGGAGCTGCGCGCGCCGCCGGTGCCCGAGCGAGAGGACGAGTTCGGCACGGGCATCGTGGCGTGGCAGTTCCCCGAGTGGTTCGTGGCGCAGTTCGAGGTGAGCACGAAGGAGTTCGGGCGCTCACGCCCGCTGGTGCACCGCAAGAGCCTGGTGCGGGGGCGCTATCCCGCCGAGGACCCGACCGGCAAGCGCAAGCGCAAGAATTGGCCGGTGGTCCCCGTGCGCTTCGTGCAGGCGTGCCCGAACGGTCACGTCAGCGACATCGACTGGTCGGGGCTTGTGCACGGCGACGGCGTCGCGTGCGGGGGGCAGCTCTGGCTCGACGAGCGCGGCACGACCGGCGACCTCGTCGAGCTCTACGTGCGCTGCGATGGATGTGAGCGCAAGCCGATCTCGCTGGTGCGTCTGCAGAGCACATCGGAGGAGCGTTCGGTGCTCGGTGCGTGCCGCGGTGAGCGACCCTGGCTCGGACCGCTGGCGCGGGAGACCTGCGTCGGTCCCGACGACAAGCCGCATCGCAACAAGCTGCTGATTCGTCACGCGAGCAACGCGTACTTCCCCGTGATCGAGCGCGCGATCTCGATCCCCGACCACGACGAGCGCCTGCGACAGGCCGTGGACGCGGTGTGGGAGGACTTTCTCTCCGTCGCCGAGAGCGCGAGCGACGTGAAGCGGGAGCGCAAGAAGCAACGCGTTTCGCTGGCGCTGGAGGGCCTGACCGACGCGGAGGTGTGGGCGGAGTGCGAGCGACGCCAGAGCGGGCGCGCGGACGCGCCCCGGGGGCTCAAGGAGGTCGAGCTCGACACCTTCCTCTCGGTCCCGCACGAGCTCGGCGACGACCGCCCCGAGGGGGACTTCTACGCGCGGCGCCTCCCGCTCGCGGCGGCACGCACCGGCGCCATCGCCGCGGTCGAGCGCGTGGTGCTCGTGCACCGACTTCGTGAGGTGGTCACCGAGATCGGCTTCACGCGCTTCGACGCCTCGGCGCTGCCCATCGACTCCGAGATCGACCTGGGGGTGCGCCTCGCGGCCCTGGCGCTCGACACCCGTTGGTTGCCCGCGGTCGAGAACCGCGGCGAGGGCATCTTCTTCGCGCTCGACCCCGAACGCGTGCGGCGCTGGGCCGATCGACCCGCGGTGAGAGCCAGGGCGAAGGCGTTCCAGGCCGGCCTTCAGGCCACGTCGGGTGCCCCGATCTCCTTGGAGCGCGTCGAGCGGATCTACATGCCGTACATCCTGCTGCACTCGCTCTCCCACCTGCTGCTCACGGCGATTTCGCTCGAGTGCGGCTACGCGGCGGCGAGCATTCGCGAGCGCATCTATGTGCGCGAGGGCGCATATGGGCTGCTGCTGTACACCGGGACGCCCGACGCCGAGGGCACCCTCGGCGGGCTCGTTCAGGTCGGCCGACGCATCGCGCGTCACCTCGACGCCGCCCTCGAGCTCGGGCGGCTCTGCAGCAACGACCCCGTCTGCGCGCAGCATCGCCCCGACAGCCCCCATGAGGGTCGCATCGTGCACGGGGCGGCCTGCCACGGCTGTCTCTTGATCGCCGAGCCTTCGTGCGAGCGACGCAATGAGCTGCTCGATCGCTCGCTCGTCGTGCCCACGGTGGACCAGTCTGACCTCGCGTTCTTCGCGGAGCATTGATGCGCGACGTCCTGCCGGTGCTGTCGTCGTCGGCGCTGGACGCGCTCGCCGAGGCTGCAGAGCGGGGCGCGCTGGTGGCGCCCTTCAGCGCGCTACAGATCGGGCGTCTCGTTCCCCTCGCTGAGCGAGCAGACGCCGTTCGCCTCCTCGCGGCACTCCACGCGGCGGGCGTCGCGGGCGGTGCGTTGGCGGTGTCGCTCCGACTCGCAGCGCAGGCGCGAAGGGCGGGCGAGGGCAGACCCCAGCCGTCGCTGGTCTGGTCCGACCTCGACCTCGCGGGCTCGCGTGACACCGCCGTCGTCTGCAACGAGCTCTTTCGTGGCGCGAGCGAGTCTGTGCTCGTCTCGACCTTCAACCTCGGACACAGGGCGAGGGAGGGCGACGAACTCGGCAACCCCGTGCTTCGCCCGCTCGCGAAGCGCATGGCCGAGGTCCAGGGCCTGCGCGTGCGCCTCTTCGTGAACCTGCGTCGCCTCGACGCGATGGCGCAGGCGTCGGCGCGTGAGGTCGAAGACGCCTTCGTCCGCTGGTTTCGCAGAGAGGTCTGGCCCTGGGAGGTCGTGCCCGAGGTCTACTACGATCCCCGGTCCCTGGCGCCGCAGGGAGAATCCACCGCGTGCCTCCATGCCAAGTGCGTCGTCGTGGACGATCAGCGCGCGTTCGTCACCTCGGCCAACCTGACCGAGGCCGCGCACGGCCGGAACATCGAGGCGGGCGCCCTGTTGCTGGATCCGGTGTTCGCGAGGACGCTGCGGACCCAGTTCGAGAGCCTCATCGAGCGTGGTCATGTGCGTCGGCTGGATCGCGGGATGAACGAGTGACCCTGAGGTTCGTGCGCGCGAAGTTCGACGACCTCTTTCGCCGCCGGCGCCGCAAGCACGCCGCCCTGACCAGGGGCCGGGCGCTCGCGGGACACGGCGCGTGCGCGCGTCGTGAGGCGCTCGCATCTGCAGGCGAAACCGGCGAGGTCAAGTTCGCCCTTGTATGTGTGGGGACCCGAGGGCTAGCATGATTCTTCGAAGGGGCGACGGGTCTCGCGGTCGCGCCGCAGGGGATCTGCGCACCCTGAAGAGAGTCGGCATGGCGGTACGGCAACCCCACAACCCCCACGACCCGAGGACGTCCCACTCGCGCTCTCCCGGGTCGCTCGCGCGTCGCTCGGGGAGCGGTTGATGAACGCGCAGCAGCTCCCTGCGGCTCCTTCGCCTGGCGAGATCGTGCGCGTCCGACAGCGACAGTACCTCGTCGAAGACGTGTTGCCTCCGTCGGGCCCCGCGGAGGCGACGCTGGTGTCGTTGTCGTGCCTCGACGACGACGCCCAGGGAGAGGCCCTCGAGGTGCTCTGGGAGTACGAGGTCGACACCGCGGTCGTTCGTGCGTCGTGGGACAAGCTCGGCCGACGCGACTTCGACGCGCCGTCGCGCTTCGCGGCGTACCTCCACGCGCTCCGGTGGAACTGCGTCACCGCGACGACCCCGAGGTTGTTCCAGGCGCCCTGGCGCGCGGGCATCGAGGTGATGGCCTACCAGCTCGAGCCCCTGCGCAAGGCCCTGCGCCTGCCCCGCGTCAACCTCTTCATCGCCGACGACGTGGGCCTCGGAAAGACCATCGAGGCCGGCCTCGTGCTGCGCGAAATGCTCATGCGTCAGCGCGTGCGACGCACCGTGGTGGTCGCGCCGCCGTCGGTGGTGGTCCAGTGGCGGGAGGAGCTCGAGCAGCGCTTCGGGCTCAGCTTCGTCGTCTACGACCGTGACTACGTCGCCCGGTGCCGCCGCGAGCGGGGACACTCCGTCAACCCGTGGACCACGCACTCCCGCTTCATCCTGTCCCACGCGCTCCTGCGCGACGAGGACTACGCGGGCCCCCTGCGTGATCTCCTGAGCACCGACGAGAACGGCGACGCCCGCGACGGCGCCGACCCGGGCTCGCTGCTCATCCTCGACGAGGCCCACCACGCCGCGCCCGCGAGCAGCTCGAAGTACGCCATCGACTCGCAGTTCACCCGCGCCGTGCGCGACCTCGCGGAGCGCTTCGAGCACCGGCTCTTTCTCTCCGCGACCCCCCACAACGGCCTCTCCAACAGCTTCTCGGCGCTGCTCGAGATCCTCGATCCGCAGCGCTTCGTGCGCGGCACGCCCGTGGAGCCGAAGCTGCGCGACGAGGTGATGGTCCGTCGGCTCAAGTCAGACCTGCGCGAGGTCTCCGGAGGTTTTCCCCGCCGCAAGGTGGTCAAGATCGAGCTGCGCGACCTGCCCGACGACACGCCGGAGCTCGTTCTGGCGAAGCTCCTCGACGCGTACTGGGAGGCCCGCGAGGCGAGGCTCACCGGGCTCTCGTCGCGGCAACGCGCGGCGCAGGGGCTCGTGCTGGTCAACCTCCAGAAGCGGCTGTTCTCCTCCGTCGAGGCCTTTCACCGCACGCTCAACGCCCACCGCCGCGCGCTGCTCAAGGCCCACGGCTCCACCGGGAACACCCCCGGAGAGCCGCTCGGGTTGTGGCCGTCGACCGACGATGACGACGACGACGAGGAGCAGAGCGAGGAGGCGCGGGAGTCGGAAGAAGAGCAGTTCGTCGAGGCCACCACCGAGGCCCTCGGGGGACAGGTCTCAGCGCGCGAGCTCGAGCTCGTGACGCGCATGGCGACGCTGGCGGAGCAGGCCCGTCGGCTGCCCGACGCGCGGGTGCGCTGGCTCGTCGACTGGATCCGTCGGGAGATGTGCCCGACGCTCCCCCCGCTCGGCGCCGCGTCCGTCGGCGCGCCCGCGGCGTGGACACCTCGCCGGGTGGTGCTCTTCACGGAGTACGCCGACACGAAGCGCTACCTCGAACAACAGCTCAAGGCGGCGATCGGCGCCACGGATCAGGGAGACGACCGCCTCGCGACCTTTCACGGGGGAATGCCCGAGGAGCGCCGCGAGGAAGTCAAGCGGGCGTTCAACGCCGACCCCGACAAGCACCCGCTCCGCATCCTCGTCGCCACCGACGCCGCGCGCGAGGGCGTGAACCTCCAGAACCACTGCGCGGACCTGTTCCACCTCGACCTGCCGTGGAACCCTTCGCGGCTCGAGCAGCGCAACGGCCGCATCGACCGCAAGCTCCAGCGCGCCGACGAGGTGCGATGCCACTACTTCGCCTATGCGCAGCGCGAGGCCGACCGGGTGCTGGAGGTGCTCGCCGAGCGCACCCGGGTCATTCACGAAGAGCTCGGCAGCGTCGCCCCGGTGCTCGAAGAGCGGGTGACGCGGCGTCTCGCGCAGGGCATCGCGCCGCGCCGACGCGCCGAGCTCGCCGAGGGGCTGCGCGCCGACACCGCCAACGCGCAGGGGGCCGCTGCGCCCGAGGAGCTCGAAGGCGCGCGCGAGCGCAAGGTCGCGCTGCAACGACAGTTGGAAGAGCTCCGCAACATCCTCGACCTCTCCCGGCGATCGCTGGACCTGCACGACGGGCACCTCCGGTCGGTGCTCGGTGAGTCCCTCGGGCTGCTCGGCGCCGAACCGTTGTTGCCCTTCGCACCCGGCGCGGATCACGCCTTCGTGGTCCCCGCGCTGGATCGCCGTGCGGGCGCCGATCCGACCTGGGCTGACACCCTCGACACCCTGCGGCCCCCCCGCCCGCGGGGTGAGGCGCTCTGGGAGTGGCGCCGCAAGGCCCCGCTGCGCCCGGTGATCTTCAAAGACCCCGGGCACGTTCACGAAGACTTCGTGCACCTGCACCTGGAGCATCGCCTCGTGCAGCGCCTGCTCGGGCGCTTTCTCGCGCAGGGCTTCGTGCTCGACGACCTCGCCCGCGCGTGTGTGGGGCAGACCGACGACGCCGTGCCGCGCGTGCTGCTGCTGGGGCGGCTCTCGCTCTACGGTGACCGGGCCGCGCGCCTGCACGACGAGGTGGTCTCCGTGGCCGCGCGTTGGGTGGACCCAACTTTTCGCAAAGACGGCCTCAAGCCCTACGCCGAGGACGCCCAGGAGAAATCCTGGGACCTGCTGCTGGCGTCGATCTCGAACGAAGGCTCCACCCCGGTGGCGCGCGAGGTGCGGGAGAACATCCAGCGCGCGGCCGTGGGCGATGTCGCCGAGCTGCTCCCGCACCTGCAGGCCCGCTGCGCGCGCGTCGCCGAGAAGGCCATCGCGAAGCTCAACGAGCGCGGGCAGCGCGAGGCCCGGGAGATGGTCGAGATCCTCGCGGGGCAGCGGTCCCGCATCGAGCGCGAGCTCGCGCGGGTGGAGGACCCGCAGCAGTCCTTCGCGTTCAACGATTACGACGAGGACGAGCGCCGGCAGCTCCGCGACAACGCGCGGTTCTGGCGCCGACGTCTCGAGGCCATTCCGCGGGAGAGCGAGCTCGAGCCGCGGCGCATCGCGCAGAGCTACGCGGTGCGCGCGACCCGCGTCGAGCCCGTGGGCATCGCGTACCTCTGGCCGGTGACGGGGTGAGCCGTGTCCCCTGAGCAGGAACTCCGCGTTCATCGCGCGTGGATCGGGCTGCTGCAGCCCGTGGGCCTCGTCGTGTCGCCCCCGGCCCTTCAGGCCGCGCAGGCCTTTCCCGACAAGAACATCCTCAAGGAGCAGCAGGCGCTCCTCGCGCAGATCGCCCCTCGCCCGAAGGAGGGCGAGAAGAAGCCCGCGCCGGGCCCGCTGCGCCCCATGGCCTTCGAGGCCTTCGCCACGAAGGTCCTCGGGTGGAAGCCCTCGCGGCTCGCCGGCGGCACCGGGGGACCGGCGATCCCCGAGTCGCTGGAGCGGGTGCTGCCCGAGTTCGGCGAGACCCTCCGACCGAGCTTCGCGGTGGCCGCGGTCGGCGCTGACGAGGGGGGATGGCAGATGCTCGTGCAAGAGCTCGCCGACGGCGCTCCCCTCGACGAGCCCCCCACCGACGACACGCGGCGCTGG